>ERZ1034626.936-NODE-936-length-20552-cov-23.897448_pt1 | contig 20552 bp, 24 predicted proteins | sample MGYA00520652_ERZ1034626 | MGnify/ENA primary metagenome ERZ1034626 (study PRJEB33766, sample SAMN09781765) | gut metagenome | biome: gut microbiome | host: Homo sapiens | place: Madagascar | study: EMG produced TPA metagenomics assembly of the PRJNA485056 data... | reverse complement strand
ACCGGAACCAATCGTTCCGGTTTACAACAGTAAAGCGTTTGATCAAGCAGATTCGGCCTCAATCTCCATTGCAACAAATGTCAGAAGCTGTTTACCGAATGATTCTATAATCTGCTTCTGGTCATGGATTTTTTTGCTGAGTTCCAGTTCCTTTTTGGTTTCTACTTTCCCAAGAATGAGGTAATCCAAAGTAACATCAAAATGTACTGCTATTTCAACGAACAAATCCAGCGGCGTATAAGTGCCTTTTTCCAGACTTCTCATGTGCCGATCACTGATATTCAAATTGATACCGGGGCAGATTCACTTCCCTCTGCCTTAGCAAAAAACTCAGAAAGTGTGATTTGAAAGGCATCGCAGATCTTTACAAGCGAAGGAATGGTCGGAATCGCATTGTCATTATACCATGTAGAAATGGTGGACGGTTTCAGCTCGGCGTGAGCCGCTAAATCGTATAGCGACCAGTTGCGTTCTTTACGGTAGGCGGTTATGGTATTAAGAATGTTATCCACCGCCACTCCTCACTTTCGTACAATAAACTTTTTCGCTTATTATACCGTACTACGCAGAAAATTATAATCCTTTTTGCCGTATAAAAGTACGGAGTTCGGGAGTGCTAAAATTATGGATAGTTCTTCCCCGCATAGCAATCGAAGGGAAAGCGTATTGCATTTCGAGATAGAGGGAATATACTTATATTGGACAGATTCCAATACTAGGAGGAGACGAGGGACTATTATGGGAGCCAGCAAACGAGTTTGTCCGAACTGTGGTCGCAAAATGAAGCAGCAGTTCATTGGCCTGTTTCACTGCAAATGCGGCACAAGCTGGCGGCGTGATATAGGATTCTTTGAGCGCACTCTAGACATGGTGTTCTCACTGGAACGCAAAAAAGTCGGAAATAAGGTCAAGCAGCTTCCAATGATTCATCACAAATAGGCAAGACCACCAGCCGTTTTTTCGACTGGTGGTCTTTTTGCGCTCGATCCTCTGTAATGCCAAGATATTGGTCAATCTCCATGATACCTTCTCCACTGACCTCTACCAGATCTTCAAAGGGCACCACGGTGTCGCCCACCTGCAAGGTGCGGAACACCGGGTCGATGCGGTCTACCCTTCCGGTCAGGGTGATGTAGTTGCCCACCGCCGGAACCTCCGGGTGGGCGGTATCCTCTTTGAAATACCGCACCGTGATGGTCATACCCTTGGTAACCTGCATCAGCCGATCGGACAGGGCAGACATTTCTTCCTCGGTCAGAATGCGCTTGGTCACGCGCTCGGTGCGCTGCTTTTCTGCGGCAAGCTGCTCATCATGCGCCGAAACCAAATTATTTCGGATGTGTTTTTACAGTTGAATTTCATGGAGCAGCGAGGCAGCGGCATCGACCGGATTCTCAACTCTTACGCTGAAGTCGCCCAAAATCCGGTGTTTTACTCGGATTCTGACATCTTCCTGGTTACGCTGCTCAACTGAATGGAAATGATCGAGTCCCCTCAAGTATGGAGTCTACCAGTTCGTCAAGATAAAAATTGGATTCAGTGTTTTCGACCAGCCCGATATGGGGCTTGTCCTGAGGGTGAGCAGCGATAGCGGCCATCGGGATTTGACTTCGTCCTCCTTAGACTTTTCAAGCCAGGCCAAAAGTTCATCCTCTAAGAGACTTGAGCATGGCTACGGGTTGATATTTGCTTTTTCTTTTGCAGAAGTGGATGGGCTGCCGGTCTGTTCAGCAGAAATACCTGCCATCGATCTATCCGAGCGCCCCTGCTATTATAAAGGTGCTGGCCGGATGAAAGGCTCCTATATCCGGGTAGGCGATGCAGACTTGCCGATGACCGATTATGAATTGTACAGCTATGAAGCCTTCCGCAAGCATCTGCATGACGATGAGCGCCCCATCCAGCGGGCCAGCCTGTCCACAGCCCAGGTGGCTTGTATGGACGAACCACCGTGGAAGAGCTGGGACATTCCCGGCCTGATCTGCGGAATCCGGCTTTGGCTGTGATGGCGGATACCCTGACCGACGCTGAAAATCGCTATTCTGGTATTCCCACCATACGGCGGGAAATGGCGGCCTATAGCTTGCCTGAGCCGCTGTTTGAAAACCGTCGCGGAGAATTTGTGGTGACTCTCCGTCATTCCATGGAGCCGGCAGAACCGAGTTGTGATGGGGCACAGACGGACTTGCTTTCCTATTGTACAGTTCCGCGCACCCGGCAGGAAATTGCTGCCTTTTTGGGAATTAAGATGGCCTCCTATGCTATCCGCCAGTATGTACTGCCGCTGGTGGAAACAGGCAAACTGAAGATGACGATCCTGGATCGCCCGGGCAGTCCCAGGCAAACTTATTACAAGGCCTGAGTTTTCGGGCAAAGCAAAATTACAGCCTTCCAGTCATATTGGACCGGCAGGCTGTTTGCTTGAACGAGGTGTTTTTATAATGCCTCTGAGGCAGCGATAGTGATTGCCTCGCTTCTTGGATCACTTTTTTCATGGGACCCGATGATGTACTGGTTTATTTGTCCTTTCATCTTTTTCTGGAGAGAAGGGAGACAGTCAAATCAGCCTTTGCTTGACGGATACTGTAAAGCTGAATCTGGATTTTGTCGACCGGTGGTCATGCTGGATTTGACGGCCTGCATCCCGGGAAAGTTTGGGTTTGACAGAATACTGACGGGTGTGTTACAATAAATCTGATTGGAACAAATGGTGCAGGGAGGGCTGTAGGGATGAATGATGTAAAAATGATGGGCTCCCTGTTGGACCGTCTGCTCAGCTATGTGAGCTCGGCGCCGGAACGGGACGCAAACTACGACATAGCAGTGGCACTGCTGCGGAATTACTCCCAGCTGAAGGGGCTGGCCCTCAGCCAGATCGCAGACCTGTGTTATACTTCCAACGCATCCATTTCCCGCTTTTGTCGGTTTCTGGGCATGGACAATTTCAAGGAGTTTCAGTCCTGGATGGAACGGGATTTTACCATGCGGACCGACTATTCCCGCCAGTTCTATACTATGCTCCACAACAACCAAGAAACTGCCATCAGCGCCTACAGGGACGCTCTGATCGGCAATATCTACACCACCATTGCCCCCGAAAATGCCCAGGTGATCCCCGACATTGTCAAGACGCTCCACGACTGCGGCAAAGCCGCCTACTTCTCTCACCACTTCCTGTGGGACATCGGCCACTACTTCCAGAGCAAAATGATGATGATGGGCCGCTATGTGGAGCTGTTCATGGACTATGCCACCCAGCTGGAATGCGCCCGCAGCCTAACCGAAAAGGACTTTGCCATCATCTGCAGTGTGGGCGGCAGCTATCTGACCCGATACCCCGACATCTGCAACGCTATCCTGTCCAGCGGGTGCAAGATGCTGATCATCACCCAAAACCTGGCCAGCCCCTATCTCAACACCGCAGACTTCATCCTCCAGTGCGGCACGACCAATCGCAATGATGTGGGCAAATATGCGGCGCTGATGGCCAACGACCTGATTCTGATGGGGTATTTGCGAGCCTACGACAAAGCATTTCAATAAGGAATACCATTTTAAAGACCGCAGTTGCGCATAGCGCACCGCGGTCTTTTTTGCGGTCTGCACAAAAAACGGCTGAAACTTTTTTCGATCTTTCAAAAACTGAAAAAGAAAATCAGCTCCTGAAACAGAGCAAATGCATTTGAAACCAAATTGTATTCCATACATGTTATAATTTTGGTGCAAGATGACTGAAATTGCAGAAGCGAAAAGCCGTCTTTCCACAGTCTATGTGTTTGGAAGAAAAAAACAGATGAGCGGATTGCAAAGAAAGGAGATCAATCAGATGAGAAAATGGAACAAACGACTTTTGTCCGGGTGCCTGCTGGCAGCCCTGCTGCTGTCGATGAGTGGGTGCCAGCAGGGCAACACCACCTCCAGTGCTGTGTCGTCGCAGGCTGTATCCTCGGCTGCAGCGTCCAGCGAGGAAACAACGGAGGGCCCGGTCGAGACCTATCACGATATGCCGGTCCAGACCCTGGATCTGGACCCAAGCGACCCCGATTACTACCAGAAAGCCCTGGAAACAGAACTCTATAACTACAAGTTGATCCGCAACGTGCCCACGGCCTATCAGGCTGAAAGCTGGGATGCCTATACCGCAACGGCCAACACCCTGCTGAACATCGACCCGGACAACATCGACGATGTCTCCAAGAGTATGATTGACAATGCGGTGGCCCAGCGGGAAGCACTGGTTCAGGATGCACCGGCAGCCGACTGTATGTGGTACATCTGGGGGGATGCACCGGCCACAGCCGAGACGGTGGAGGTCTCCGACTTTACCGCCGAGAGCTATGACAACGCCGATATGAAACCCTTCCTGGTGCCCTATCTGGTGGAGGACCAGTTGGCAGCCAAGGGCAATATGATTGTGATTGCTGGCGGCGGTTATTCTTCCCGCGGCAACGCCATGGAAGGCTATCCCATCGCCGAGGCCTTCCAGGATTTGGGCTACAACGCCTATGTGCTCCAGCGACGGGTGGCCCCCTACAGCCAGGAAGATACCTGGCTGGATATGCAGCGGGCTGTCCGGTATCTGCGATATAATGCCGACAGCCTGGGACTGGGCGGTATGGACTGTATCGCCGCCAGCGGCTTCTCGGGCGGTTCGGGCACCATCCTGGGAGAAGTGGCCAACCTGTATGGCGATGTTCAGCCCACCCTGTATGATGCAGATTATGCCTCCGACGCAGTGGATCAGATGAGCGCTGATCTGGACGTGGTCTGCCCCCTGTACGGCCCCCAGTATGACGGAGAGCATACCAGCGACTACGCGGGCCTGGTCACCGAAAATTCCAATTTGCCCGCCATGTTCCTGGCTGTGGGTGAAAACGATGCCACCGGCGCCATGCCCGACATTTGGACTCTGGCCAATTCGGTCCGGGGCAAGACAGTGGTGGAAGTTCACACCTTTGCCGAGGTAGGCCACGGCTTTGGCGCCGGCCTGCAAGGCACTACTTCTACCTATTGGATTCCCATGGCAGACACCTTCATTGACCTGGTGATGGGTCGCGGTGAGGCCGGCGTCGGCGAGGCGGCAGAAATCCCCGAGGGCTATACCCAGGTGCAGCAGTATACCTTTGAGGGCGGTTTCGGCAAGGCAGATGTGACCTGCGCCGTGGACGATGCAAAGACCAAAGTGTATATGACGTTTGTGGCCTTTGACCAGCAGCAGGTGGTGGAAGGCGTGCTGAACGACGGCATCATTACCGTCACCTATGACCAGTCCGGTTTTATGACCAATGACGCCCAGGCCATCTACAATGCCGCTGACCAGAACAACTGGCAGCCTGTGGCATGATGGGCCAAAGGCGAGTGAACTGCAAATCGGCCGTGTGAAAAAACGGCTTCGGGAAACCTGCGGGAGGTGATGGTTTTCGGCCCTGCATGACCTGTGGTATGCAAATCTCAGATACAAGGAGGAATTGTTATGAAAAACAAGAGCGTCAAAACCATGGTGGCAAGCGTCCTGGCAGTCGGGCTGATGATGGGTATCCCGGCGTCCGCCTTTGCGGTCAGCCCCGGGGGTATGTCTGTCCCCTCTGCCCAGTCGGTGGATTCCAGCGAAAACTGCGCCCAGATCCTGGACTGGCTGGGCATCCAGATCCCCCGGCATTTCGACAGTCAGGCCCCTTACAAAATCAACACCCTGCCTGAATCCGACCCCAACTACTGGCAGGCTGAGTGGGAAACCCAGGTTTACAACTACAAGATGGTCCGCAACTATCCCACCCTGTACACCCAAGACGCCTGGGATGCGGCCCAGAGCGCAGGCACCGTCATGATGGGCCTTCATCCCGAATCCCTGACCGATGCCAACAAACAGCAGATCCTGGAAGCCCGTGATGCCATTGCCGCCCTGGCTGACCATCAGCTCAAGCCTTACAGCGACGGCATCAACGGCGAAGTGATCTACCTGTGGGGCGACGATATGCCTGTCACCACCCTGGCGGAGGATTTGCAGTTCCCTCTGGTGAACTACGAGGGTGAGTCGGTCTACGACAACGCCGATTTCCAGCCATTCCTGATCCCTTACCTGTTGGATGATCCCAGCTCGGCCAAAGGTACCATCATTGTCGCCTCCGGCGGCGGCAACACCAGCCGCAGCAACCCGGTGGAGGCCTACGCCGTCTGCCCCGAGTTCAACAAGCTGGGTTACAACTGCTTTTTGCTCCAGCGCCGGGTGGCGCCTTATAACAATGATGACATCGTCATGGATATGCAGCGGGCTGTCCGTATGGTAAAATATTATTCTGACCAGTGGGGCATTGACCTGGAGGGTTCGCTGCTGGCTGTGTCCGGCTACTCGGGCAGCGGCGGCAACATCCGCACCATGCTGGAAAAATTTTACGGCAACATCACCCCCAGCCAGTTTGACCCTGACTACGTCTGCGACGCCGTGGACGCCGTCAACAGCGATGTGGATGTGGCCCATCTGATCTACTCAGGCGGCCCTCTCGAAACGGAGAACCCCAGCCTGCCCCACATGTTCATCGCTGTGGGCGCTGACGACCAGTGGGAAGGCAGCCTGGAAATGTTCAAGCAGGCCTATGCGCTGGGCCTGGACCCCGAACTCCATGTCTACGGTCTGAACGGCCACGGCTTCGGCGCCGGCATGGAGGGCACCTCCTCCATGACCTGGATGGAGACCTGCGACCTGTACATGCAGAAGGTGATGGGCTATGCCGAGATTCCCTTCACCGGCGAGATCCCTGCTGAGTACACCCTGACTCAGCAGATCCATGTCAACTGGTTCCCCATCGGCGATGACGTGACGGTGAACGTCTACACCACTGCCGACGGCGGCAAGTGCCTGTTCACCTTCTTCGGATGGGGTGAAAATATCATGGTGGAAGGCCTGCTGATCGGCGGCCATGTGGCCAGCGTGACCTACGACAGCGTGGGTTACTTCGGCCAAGATGCCGCCAAGATGTGGGATCTGGTAGACCCTGCAGCCTGGGTTCCTGTCAACTGAAAAACGGCATGCTGTCCACGGGCCTGAATACCCCCGTCAGGTGAACGGCTGAGCCACAGAAAACCCAGCGCCCCGGGAGCATTTGGCTTCCCGGGGCGCTGGGTTTCGTGCGGTCAAATTGCACAAAAACCAGCAAAAATGTTTTTCTGCTTTTCAAAACGTGAAATGGAAACGGCCACCCTGAAAGGCTGGAGCTGTGCTTGTAACCAAATCAAATGCCGGATGTGATATACTTTTGGTGCAAGGAGGAAAAGCGAATCTGCAGAGCTGCTACCTTCCCAAAACGTTCGTTTCAAGAAAGAAGGAGGAATCTTCCCATGACGGAGACAAAGAAAAATCCCATCGGGCGGTTCATTGAGAACACACTGGTGCCCATCTCCACCGCATTCGCCCAGAACCGATACGTCCGCTGCATCGGCACAGGCTCCCAAAACCTGATGGCCATCATCATGATCGGCGCAGTGTTCAATCTGTTGAACAGCATCCAGATTGACCCCTACCAGAGCTTCATCCAGGCGACAGGAATCGCAGCCTTCCTGAACGCCGTCTACAATGCCTGCATGAACTTCATGGGCGTGTTCATGGTGTTCAGTGTGGGCTACGCCGGGGCTAAGATTTTCGGCCACGATGAGATGGCCTTCAACAACGGCCTTATGTCCCTGATGTCCTACCTGATCATGGTGCCCGTGGCCACCAACGAGGTCGGCAGTACCGTCGTCGTCCTGGACTACCTGGGCAGCCACGGCGTATTCCTGGCCTTCATCCTGGGCATCATGGCCACCAAGATCAACATTGCCCTGGTGGAACGGAACATCACCATCAAAATGCCTGCCGGCGTTCCTGAGAACGTCACCCAGTGCTTCACTTCCATCATCCCCGGGGCTGCTATCGCCCTGGTGTCCAGCCTGCTGCGGGGCCTGTTCACCCTGACCCCCTGGGGCAACGTCATCGACGCCGTCTACGCCCTGCTCCAGACCCCTCTGGCCAACATCACCGGCAGTCTGGGCGGCTTTATCATCCTGCTGCTGCTGGCTCAGATCCTCTGGTTCTTCGGCGTCCACGGCTCCTACACCGTGCTGGCTATCCTCTACCCTCTGTGGTTCACTTACCTGCCCGAAAACACCGCTGCCGCTGCAGCCGGCCTGCCCATCCCCCACATGTGGAACACCTCCATGTATGACTTCGCCTGCAACGGCGGCTGCGGCTGCACCCTGGGCCTGGTGATCGTCATGTTCCTGTTTGCCAAGTCCAAGCGCTACAAGGAATTTTCCAAGATCGTCCTGCCCTGCGGCATCTTCAATATCAACGAGCCCCTGGTCTACGGCATGCCCCTGATGCTGAACTTCACCATGCTGATCCCCTTTATCGTCACCCCCATCCTCTCCCTGGTCTTTGCATGGGCCGCCATCACCCTGGGCCTGATGCCCTGCCCCACCGGCCTGATCGGCATGAACACCATGCCCATCTTCATCTACGGCGTGATCCAGGGTTCCTGGAAGATCGGCATCTATCAGATCTTGATGACCATCATGAGCGCCGCCATCTGGTATCCCTTCTTCAAGGCCGCTGACAACCAGGCTGTGGCCGAGGAAAAGGCCGGCGCAGTCGCTGAGCAGTCCGAGGAATAAGAAACAAAAACAATAAATCCGAGCTTTGCATTGCTGATTGATACGGAGGTACCCAACTATGACGAAAATTGTTCTTTTGTGCGCTGCCGGTATGAGCACCAGCGCTCTGGTTCGCAAGATGAAAGACGCAGCCAAGGCCGAGGGCTACGAATGCGATATTTCGGCCCACTCGGTGTCGGAGGCCAAGAATTACCAGAGTGCTGACATGATCCTGCTGGGGCCCCAGGTCCGCTACCGCCTGAAAGAGGTGCAGGGCGAGCTGCCGAACAACAAGGTGGAAGTCATCGACATGAAGGACTACGGTATGATGAACGGCAAGGCCGTTCTGGACCACGTCCGCAAGGTGCTGGAGGGCTGAGCCATGGCAATTTCCGTGGAAGAAGCCCGGGCCATGACTGAGGAGCAGCTGCAGGAGACCATTACCGAGATCGCTTTTGAAATCATCGCCAATGTGGGTGCCGCCCGGGGTATGTATATCGAGGCAATTCAGGAAGCCAAGGCTGGAAATTTTGACCGAGCCAAAGAGCTGATGGCCCAGGGCAAGGAAACCTTTGTACTGGGCCACCACGGCCACGCCGACCTGCTGGAGTGGCAGGGCCAGGGGCTGACCTGGAAGACCAATATCTTCCTGATGCACGCCGAGGACCAGCTGATGGCTGCCGATGCCTTCGAGACCATCGCCAGCGAGTTCATAGAAGTACACCAGGAACTGCAGGAGCTGAAATCCCGTGACGGAAGAGGTTAAGACCATGAAATATCTGCTGATTCGCGCCGATGATCTCGGCTACTCGGAAGGGGTAAATTACGGTATTGCGGCTGCTGTAGCCGCCGGGCTGGTGCGCTCTGTGGGCGTCATGACCAATATGCCCGCTGCTGTCCACGGCCTGGGGCTGCTGCATGGCCATTCCCTGTGCCTGGGCCAGCACACCAACATCTGTGTGGGCCGGCCCCTCACCGACCCTTCCCACATTCCCAGCTTGTGCACCCCCGAAGGGGAATTCAGGCCCAGCCGCACCTACCGGGAGGCCGCCAAAGCCGGCCGTGACTTTGTGGTTCTGGAGGAGGTCATTGAGGAGATTGAGGCTCAATACCGCCAGTTCAAGGCCCTTACCGGACGGGAGCCGGATTACTTTGAGGGACACGCAGTGGCCAGCGCAAACTTCTTCAAGGGGCTGGAGATTGTTGCCCAGCACCACGGCCTGCCCTACTTTGCCATGGGCCGTCCCGGCGAGGCAGTAATCTTCCGGCATACCCGGGTCTATGCCTATATGCCCAGGGACTTCAAGGCCTATGAGGCCGACCCTTTCACCGGGGTCCAGGATGCAGTGGCCCACGCCCATGAGGGGGCCTGCGACCTGATGGTATTCCATCCGGGGTACATCGACGCTTACCTGCTGGATCATTCCACCATGACCACCCCCCGGGTGCGGGAGGCCGCCATGCTCTGCCGGCCCGAGGTCCGTGCCTGGCTGGAACAGCAGGACATTCATCTTGTCACTTACAACGATCTGACTTGAAACAGGAGAACATAAAGATGACAGACAACAAAAAAATAGCCGAGCAGGTTCTGGCGGCAGTAGGTGGAGCGGCCAATCTCAAGGATGCCACCCATTGCATGACACGCCTGCGCCTGTATCTGAAAGACGACAGCCTTCCCAAAGACGATGAGGTGAAAAAGATTTCCGGTGTGCTGGGTGTTGTGCGCGGCGGCCAGCAGTACCAGATCGTGATCGGCACCAATGTTCCGAAAGTGTATGAGGAACTGTGCAAGCTGGCAGGCATCAGCGCCAGCGCCGCCGTCAAGGATGATGCTGCTGCCGCCCAGGATGCCGCCATCACCAAACGGAAGCTGACCCCCAAGCAGGTGGGTAAGAATATCATGGGCTATCTGGCAGGCTGTATGACCCCCATGATCCCGGTGCTGCTGGCCGGAGGCTTGTTCCGTGCTGTCAACTCTATCTTTGGCCCCGACTTGTTGGGACTGTACACCCTGGAGAGCAACTTATATATCCTGTTTGATTTCTTGTACGATGCGGCGTTTTACTTTATGCCTATTCTGGTGGGTTACAATGCCGCCAAACAGCTGGGTGTCAACGGTATGCTGGGTTCTTTCATCGGCAGTGTTCTAATGGTGCCCGATTTCGCGGCTTTTGCCACCAACGGTCAAACGTTCACGGTCTTTGGCATCCCTGCTACCGTGACCAATTACGCCCAGACTGTTCTGCCTGTTATGCTGTCGGTGCCCCTGTTCTGCCTGATTTATAAACTTGTCAAAAAGTTCATGCCCGACCTGCTGACGAGCGTTTTTACCCCGTTCTTCAGCCTGATTATTTCCATGCCCTTTATCCTCTGCCTGCTGGCACCTCTGGGTACTATTGTGGGTAATGCCATCAGCGGCGGTCTTGCCTGGTTTGGCATGACCACCGGCTGGTTCGGCGTGGCTGTCATCGCCGCTCTGTGGGAGTTCCTGGTTATGAGCGGTATGCACCTGGCTCTGATGATGCCCATGATGGCCGACTTCTTCGAGACCGGCATCATCAGCGGCCCCATGAATGCGGGCAACTTTGCGACTTGGGCATGCTTCGGTGTGGCTCTGGGCGCAGCGCTCCGCCTGAAAAACAAGGATGACCGCAGCACCTCCTTTGCAGCCTTCGCTTCTGGCATTCTGGGCGGCGTCACCGAACCCACTCTGTATGGCATCTGCTTCCGCTTTACTCGTTGCTTTGTAACGATGGCCGTTGGCGGCTTTGTGGGCGGCGCCATCGCCGGCATATTCGACCTCAAGGGATATGCAATGACCTCCCCCAACTTCCTGTCTCTGCTGGGCTATGTGGGTGGTACCAATGCCAACATTGTGGTTGGCGTGGTAGCCTCCTTTGCTTCTCTGATCGTGGCAGCTGTTCTGACTTATCTGTTTGGCTTTTCCCAAAAAGATTTGGAGAGCGTTTGACTGCGTGATACCATAAAATCAAAAAGGCTGGTGTTATCGACTTGACGAAACAAATGATTTTCCCCACCAATTTCCTCTGGGGCGCGTCTACCAGCGCCTTTCAGGTAGAGGGCGGTTACAACGAAGGCGGCAAAGGCGTTGCCACCACCGATCTGGGGGCACGCCGCCCCGGCATCGCCGACAACAAAGTGGCCGCAGACCATTACCACCACTGGAAAGAGGACGTGGATCTGATGGCCGAGCTGGGCCTGAAGGTCTACCGGATGGGCTTTGCCTGGAGCCGCATTATGCCGGATGCCACCTGCACCCCCAACCCCGAGGGGCTGGCCTTTTACGACAGGCTCATCGACTATCTGTTGGAAAAAGGGATTGAACCGCTCGTTACTCTCTATCACTTCGAGTGTCCGCAGGCGCTGGTGGACGCCTTCGGCGGCTGGCTCGACCGCAAGATGATCGACGCCTATCTGAAATATGCCGAGGTCTGCTTTACCCACTTCAAGGGCCGCGTCAAGCGGTGGGTCACAGTGAACGAACAGCTCATCGCCACCGCCGCCGGCATCATGAACGGCAACTTTGAGCAGGACAAGCAGAAGAACCTGCAGAACATCTACCAGATGAGCTATCATGTCTCGCTGGCCGAGCACCGGGCTATTTCGCTGCTGCGGCAGATTGACCCGGAAGCCCAAATCGGCCCGGTGTGTGCTATCCAGGTGGTCTATCCCCAGTCCAGTCGCAGCGAGGATGTTCTGGCTGCCGAGAACGCCGAAGAACTGATGGAGTTCTACCTGCTCGATCTGAGTGTCCGGGGCGAATATCCACCCTATGTGGCCAGCTACTTAAAGAGTCATGGACTTTACCCCCAGACGCTGCCCGGAGATGCAGCCGTGATGAAAGCCTCGACCCCCGACTTCATCGGCATCAACTATTATTTCAGCATTTGCGCCAAAGCCAAGGAGGGTCCCGTCAACTACGACCAGCCGCCCTTCTGGGTGTCGGACGCCTTCGACATCTGTGATAATCCCCACCTGCGCAAAACCGAGTGGATGGATAAGGGCATTGACCCGATGGGCCTGCATATTGGGATGCGCAAGGTCTATAATCGCTACCGTCTGCCCATGATCGTCACCGAAAACGGCATGGCCTATAGCGAAACACTAGGCCCGGACGGCCAGATCCATGATCCCTACCGCATCGAGTACCTCAAAGAGCACATCGAACAGCTGGCCATCATGATTGACGAAGGACTGCCGGTGTTCGGCTATTGCCCCTGGAGCTTTGTAGACGTGGTGTCCAGCCACCAGGGCTTTGCCAAACGATACGGCTTAGTCTACGTGGACCGCACCGAGACCGATCCCAAGCAGTGCGCCCGGGTGAAAAAGGACAGTTTCTACTGGTATCAAAAAGTGATCACCAACAACGGCCTGACAGAATAAGCTATCACCTATTTTCCCCGCAGCCGTGCGGGCAACGTCCTGCGCTGCCTGCATGGCTGTTTTGTTGTTTGAAAGGAGTTTTTGTATGCATATCGCATTCGTATCGCTGGGCGCCTTCGGGCACATCAATCCTACCCTGGCCCTCGTCACCGAACTGGTGAAGAAAGGCGTCCGGGTGACTTATTTCACCACCGAAGCCTTCCGCACTATCATCGAGCCCACCGGGGCAAAGTTCGTCGCCGTACCCTCCTGGATGGCGGAAAACGACAAGCATAATGAGGCCGGCGAAAAAAAAGAGGATGACGGCGGAGTGGCCGCCGCGGTGCCCTTCCTGTTCTTAAACGAGGCAGGAGCCTACATCGACACTGTGCTGGACACCCTGAAAAACGACAAACCCGACGCTGTCGTCCACGACTTTGCGGGCATTGCCGGCACAATCGCGGCGGACAACCTCAAGGTTGCCAACGTCATGCTCTACACCAGCTACCCCTCCAACGACAGCTACTCGGTAGCCGCCGGGTTCGAGAACTGCCCGCCGGACCACCCTCTGCGCAAAGCCGCGGCGCAGTTGGCCCAGACCTATGCCGAAAAATATGGCTGCCGCCTGCTGACCGTCAAGGAAATCTTCGACGGCCACGGGGACTTCAACTTGGTCATGATGCAGAAAAAGTTGGTTCCCAATTACGAGACTTTCGATGACAGTTTCGTGTTCACCGGGGTACAGATCGGCAAGCGGACCGCCTTCGGCCGCTGGAAAGCCCCCGACAACGGCAAGCCGCTGCTGTATTCCTCCCTTGGCACTGCCTTCAACAACTGGCCCGAGTATTACCCCATCCTGTTTGACGCAGTGCGGGACCTGGACATCAACGTCTTTGCTGCGCTCGGCTCCATCGACCCCGCCAGCCTGAAGGACATCCCCGCCAACGTGGAAGTAGGCCAGATGGTTCCCCAACTGGACATCCTGTCCCAGGCATCGGTGTTCATCACCCACGCCGGCATGGGGGGCACCGGCGAGGCCATCTACTACGGCGTGCCCATGATCGCCATCCCCCAGATGGAGGAGCAGGCCATCACCGCCCGGCAGATCGAAAAGCTGGGGCTGGGCTGCGCCTTCCTGGACAAGAACGCCATCACCAGCGAAAGCCTGAAGGCTGCCATCGTCAAGCTGCTGACCCAGCCTTCCTACAAGGCCACTGCTGCGGAGTTCAGTGCAGATATGAAGAGCTTGGGCGGCGCCAAGGCTTCCGCCGAGGCCCTGCTGCACTTCCTAAAACATTAACAAGCTATCTTCCCTCTGTCCCAGTTTGCCGGGGCAGGTACTTCTTTTTCGCAATCCTCCGCCTGACCCCAGGCGGGGGATTCTTGAAATACAAGGAGGACAGATTATGACCACCTTCCCCAAAGATTTCCTGTGGAGCGCATCCACAGCGGCCACCCAGATCGAGGGCGGCTGGAACGCCGACGGCAAAGGGGAGTCCATCTGGGACACCCTGGTCCATGACGGCACCGGCAAGATCGCCCACGGCGAGAACGCCGACATCTCCATTGATTTTTACCACCGCTGGCGAGAGGATGTGGCCCTGATGAAGCAAATGGGCCTGAAGGCCTACCGGTTTTCCATCAGCTGGGCCCGGGTGCTGCCCGGGGGTATTGGCAAGGTCAACGAGGTGGGCATCCGATTTTACCAGGATTTCTGCGACGAGCTGCTGAAAAACGGCATCCAGCCACTGGTGACTCTCTACCACTGGGACCTGCCCACCGCCCTTTACCGGCAGGGGGGCTGGAAGAACCCTGCCAGCCCCGACTGGTTTGCCGAGTATGCGGAGGTCGTATCCAAAGCCCTGGCGGGCCGGGTGGGGTACTGGCTCACCTTCAACGAGCCCCAGATGTTCTGTGGCCTGGGGCTGGTGGCAGGAGTTCACGCACCCTTTGAGCACAACGATGACCAAACCATGATGGGCATCACCAAACACATCCTGCTGGCCCACGGCCGGGCGGTGCAGGTGCTGCGGCGCAACTGCCCTGGCACCAGGGTGGGCATGGCCCCCACCGGGGACTGCTGCCTGCCCAAGGATGACTCCCCGGAGGAAGTGGAGAAGGCCCGGCAGAAGTCTCTGAGCGACTACCCCGGCTACATCATGTCCAATACCTGGTGGGCCGACCCGGTATTCCTGGGGCAGTACCCCGCCTGGGCCAAGGAGAAGTTCGGGGACCAGCTGTACACCATGACCCCAGAGGAGTGGGCCCTGGTGTCCCAGCCCCTGGACTTTTACGCTTACAACTGCTACCAGGGCACGGTGGACATCGTCCCCGACCCCTCCAAATACGATGCCTACGCCTACCAGGGCAGCCCCCAGACGGCGGCGGCCTGGAACATCACCCCCAAGGTGCTGTATCACGCCAGCAAGTTCTGGTTCGAGCGGTACCACCTGCCCATCCTCATCACCGAAAACGGCTATTCGGGCCTGGACTGCGTCATGCTGGACGGCGAGGTTCATGACCCCCAGCGGATTGACTTTCTCCACCGGTATCTGCTGGAGGTGGCCCGCGCCATGGCCGACGGCATCCCGGTGATCGGCTATTCGGTGTGGAGCCTGTTCGACAACTTCGAGTGGGCGGCGGGCTACAGTTGCCGCTACGGCCTGATTTATGTGGATTACCCCACCCAGCAGCGGATCGTGAAGGATTCGGGCTGGTGGTACCGGGACGTGATTGCCTCGAACGGCGCGAACCTGTAAGGGCGCGGTACCAAAACATACATAAAGAGGTCGCTCACTGTGCAGACAAGCACAGCGGGCGGCCTCTTTGTCTTTCTCAAACTTTGGTGTTTATACCCCGAAAGGACGCATAGCCGGTGCAAGCAATGTTTTCGTCTATACAAAAACACCTTTTGCGTTGCAAAATGCTTGTTGGGGAGTGCCCTAAACCCCTTTGTTCTGCATTTTTCAATGCAAGCTGCGCATCCCTGCGGGACACTTTTATCCGGTGATGCTCTCCGGGTCGTTGAGGACTTACATGAGGTAGCTTGCGCCGATGGAGCCGCCTACCGCCTGCTGCAAGGCCTTCAGGTCGTTATCGATCTCGACCTGCTGCGGATGCTGTCCCGGCGCAATTTTCAGCACCGACAAGGTGTTTTCAGCCATGCGAATCCTCCTTTCCGTTCAGTCCGATCTCACCGCTCCGTGCCGCCTGCATCAAAGCCGCCACGAAGAAACCGAAAAAGGCACCTGCCTCAAAAAATGCGAAACCGATAAAAAAGTTCAGCATGGCACACCTCAGTCGATGCAGATGCAGGTCAGCTTGTCGCGGTCGATCATCAGGGTGACACTTTTGGCTTCCAGATATTTCTGGATGGTGTACATATCACCCATCGTCAGGGATGCGAAGTTGCCATCCTCATCGAAACGGTGAAAAATGACCGGACCGACCAGATACCGCTGACCCATCAGCTTGACCACCTGTTTGGGATTGTAACGGAAGCCCAGCGGCTCCTTCTCAGAGATGCCGATGCCCTCATCTGCTTCGTCGAAACAGGCCAGAATGTGCGGCGCATCGTCAGGACGGATAACCGTCAAGTCCAGAACCGGCGAAGTTGCGGCAAAATAAGGCTCTGCGCTTCCAAGCTCGTTCTTCATTGCCATGTGCATGATCGAAAAGAAGCCGGTCACAGCATCGTCGATATGGTCGAGTTTCTTGCTCATGTTGTCGATGGTCTTTGCGGTCTTGAAATCAATCGTATTATTCATAGGCGTTACCTCCAAATTTTTGCAAACAAAAAAGACCCAATCGGGTCTTGCGTTACGGGTCAGCGCTCGTTGCGGCGCTGCTGTTTTTTCTGCCACGCATCCAAAAGCTGGATGATCTTCTCCTCCATTTGCTTTGGGGTGTAGCTGCGGGGGAAATACTTCCGCAGGGTCTCGTTTTTGATGGTCACGGTGTCTTTCTCGCTCCTTTTCTCCTGTCCCATCACATCAAAGGCTTTTTCGTAGCTGAACTCTCCCTGCTGCGCCATCTTCTTTAGTTGCTGAGCCTGCGATACAGATGGGGCATTTTGGGTACCATCCATGGCTTCTAAAAAATCCCGCTGTTGGCTTTCGTCCAGATAGGACAGTTCCACAGCGGGATTAAAGGAGATTTTCTTTTCGTCTACCATGTCCAGCAGTTCGGGGATAAGGTTGGTCAGGCGGATATAGCGTCGGACTGTATCACCGCTTATGCCTTGGTCTTTTGCGACCGCATCATCGCTGCGGAACTTCGCCGCAACTTGCGGCGAAGTTAAATCTGACCTAGCACCTTGATTTTTTAGAGCTTCTAGCTTCATTTTGTAGGCGAAAGCCCTCTCGCTGGGCAGGATGTGTTCACGCTGCAAATTGGAATCCACCATCAATATCACAGCAGCATCATCCGACATTTGCCGCACAATGACTGGCAGCGTTTCCAGCCCGGCAAGTTTAGCCGCATACTGGCGGCGGTGCCCGGAGATGATCTCATAGCCGTCACCGTCCGGGCGAGGGCGGGCAATCAGCGGAGCCAGCACACCGTACTGTGCGATGCTCTCCACCGTCCGGGTCATGGCTTCATCGTCCAGAACCTTAAAGGGGTGGTTAGTGAAGGGGTGCAGCGCATCAATGGGAATCTGCTGTACCTGCTCCCGCTGTTCCTCCTGTCGGTTTTCCTCGGTGGAGAACAGGTCATCTAGCCCTTTCAGAGCTAAGTTTCCGCTGTCGATCGGCATCCGCCAGCACCTCCTTTGCAAGAGATTTGTAGGCTTCTGCCACCTTGCCCTTGGGGTCATAGGCAAAGATGCTTTTGCCTGCCGCACTGGTTTCTGCCGCACGGACAGACCGTGGAATGGTCTGCTCAAACGCCTTTAGGTGCTTTCCGTATGCCTGCCGGATCAGATTGCTGATCTGCTTTCCGTAGTTGGTGCGGCTGTCGGTCATGGTCAGCAGAATACCCTCGATTTTCAGTTTCGGATTGATCTGCCGCCGAACCTTCTGCACCGTCTGCAAAAGCTGTTCTAAGCCTTTTGCGGAAAGGTACTGCGCCTGCACAGGAATCAGGGCAGCATCTGCCGCCGCCAGTGCGTTGATCGTCAGCATCCCCAGCGAAGGCATACAGTCCAGCAGAATAAAATCGTACTCCCGCTTGGCACTGTCCAGCACCTGTTTCAGCATCTTTTCCCGGTTCATGCTGTTTACCAGAGCCACTTCCAGCCCTGCCAGTTCAATGTTTGCCGGAATCAGATCCACGCCCTCTGCGTGGTGCAGAATGCCCTCACCGGGCTGGATGGGCTGGTCGTTCATGGCTTTCTGCATCAGGGTAGAAAGAGTTGTGGGCAGTTCATCCGGCTGTTTCCAGCCCATGCTGATGGTCAATGACCCCTGTGGGTCAGTGTCCACCAACAGAACTTTCTTGCCCTCCATTGCCAGCCCAATGCCCAGATTCTCACAGGTGGTGCTTTTCCCCACACCACCTTTTTGATTGGTGACTGCGATAATCGTAGCTTTCTTTGCGATAACATCACCCCGCTTTCGGTGAACCACGCGCAAAGTCGTGGTTCGTCTTGTTCTGATAATAGAGGTTCATGGTGGTGGGCACATTGTAGAGCGTCGCCAGCAGATACTGCTTCATGTTCCTCACGGGGGTCGCATTTTCGGCAAGGCTGTTCAGCACGAAGCGGATATGGTCGGCGTTCAGCTTTTTCAGCCGACTGCGTACCACCTCGGTAGGCTTGTCATCTCCGGCGATCCGCAACATCTTCCGTTTGGTGGAACAGGTGTCCACAAGCAAGTCTACGATCTGGTAGATGGTGTCCTCCTCGTCCGGGCAGAGCCGGAGCAGAAGGTCTACCTCCAATGCCTGATAAAAATAATCCTCAAGCTGCTCCCGGATGCCCCCGGAATAGATAGGGTCAGGATCGTTCCACTCTGTCTTATTCTTATCAGTCTTATTTGCTTGCGGTTTTGGCTGCTCCAGAGTTGCGCTTTCGGCAGTGCCTGAATTGCTGTTTGGGCAATTCTGTACTTGCGCTTTTGGCAGTCCAGACGAAAAGTCCTTGACGTAGATCAGGCTGGGTCTGCCCAGACCACGGCGTTTGCGCTCGATGAGGTCAGCCTGTTCCAGTTCCCGGAACAGCTTGACCGCCTTGTGTTCGGCGCAGCAGAGGGATTCCTGCACTTCCCGGACGGTGTAAATAATATACACCCGACCTTGCTTGTCCAGCCAGCCGTTCTTTACGGACAGGCTCATGCGGTCCAGCAGGATGCCGTACAATGTCCGGGCATCCGTAGAAAGATGCCGGAAACGGCTGTTCTGAAAGAGAGCTTTCGGAATACGGAAGTAGGAAAACAACTCGCCCGACTGACCGTAGAAGTAGTCCAGCGTCATTTGGTGTGACATCGGATTTTCAACTGTGTGGGTGTGTTCATGTGGAAAACTGTCACCTCCTTCCTGTCAGATGTAAATATTGGCTCCAATGAAAAGGGTACTAAGCAAACAGGACTGCCTCACATACATTGCGCTGTGGAGCAGTCCTGTTCGTTTAATATGTAATTGTCATTGCACCTTCATGGCAGTCCTGTGCATAGGTGCGGAGCAGATCGAGGTGCTTTGAGGATTTTCGAACGATAGCCGTTGCACGGTCGCCGGACATAAACTCAACGACCGCAAGCCGTGGAATCGTCAGTGTGCCACGGATTTTGAAGCCCACAAGGATCTTCTGATTGCACCATCGCTGGATGCTTTGTGCAGAGTAGCCTGTCAGTTCCGAAACTACCGGGGTGGTCAGCAGATCATCATATCCAACCGTGAGTTTTTCCCATAGGGTATACAGTCCTGTTTTTTCCGGCTCTGTAAAATTGAAGCGGATGATCTCTGTGGCAGGCTTGTCCGGGTGCCGCTTGGAGCAGCCGTTCTTTCCGATATAAAAGCCCATTGGCACTTTATACTTTTCGGGGTTATCTTCACGGTCGCACAAGTAGGTGATCACGTCGTGGGTCGCAATATGGTATTTGCGTGTTTTCTTTCCTGTATTGATACACGGAACGAGACCGGAATCCAGAAGGTACTTTGCGTGTTGCTTGTTGATGCGGGCAACACGGTAGAACTGGTCTTTCGTCATTCCGTTGGGATAATCTTCGAGAATTTTATAGCACTCTAACAGAGTCCTCATGTTCATCCATCCTTTGCTGCTTTGATTTTGTCAGCGTCAGAAGCAACATATTGTATGGATGGATTCTGGCTCCCGGAATCTCTCTCGCCCGTTCTCTCCAAAGGGCGTAGAATCTCTCCCAATTCTCTCCAAAAGGCAGATTTTTCTGCGTTTTGGAAAGTGGGTTCAAATCCGCATTGAGCCTAGTGATTTTGGATTTTGATGAAATTTTGAGCGTAAATTCGATGGTTCGTATCTTCTGGCAAAGTGGGCTAATTACCTCTATCTTCCACCAAGTACCGTGAAGCAGGAAAAACTCGAAATCGTTTTGTCCTTAATCGGGCACGTGGGTTCGAATCCCACCATCTCC
>ERZ1034626.934-NODE-934-length-20584-cov-3.980272_pt1 | contig 20584 bp, 21 predicted proteins | sample MGYA00520652_ERZ1034626 | MGnify/ENA primary metagenome ERZ1034626 (study PRJEB33766, sample SAMN09781765) | gut metagenome | biome: gut microbiome | host: Homo sapiens | place: Madagascar | study: EMG produced TPA metagenomics assembly of the PRJNA485056 data set... | reverse complement strand
GTTATGCAGATCGGGAAAAACGTATCCAAATCTGTAATTCACGATAATATGAATGCAACCTTCTACCCTTCTTATGGTGCTGAGATGCGTGGCGGAACGGCAAACTGCTATGTGTGTCTCGCGGATGGCGAGATTGACTCCCCCGTAAAGCAGCATCCTGACGAATTGATTGTGATGAATGACCTCTCCTATGACAAGTTTATCGATACGGTTAAACGGGGCGGCCGCGTTTATATCAACAGTTCTCTGGTGGATAAGAGGTATGAAAAGGGAGACTTGGAAGTCTACTATATTCCTTGCGCGGATATTGCCCAAAGTATGAACGCGCCCCTCTCGGCCAATATGGTTATGCTGGGCTATTATGTGGCAAACAGTGCATGGCTGAAGGCGGATAACATTGAAGAGGTTATCCGTGAGACGTTTGCAAAGAAACCAAAGGTTGCCGAAATAAATGTCGAGGCATTCCGGAAGGGTATCGCTTATTTCAACGAGGACAACCACTAAGGTAAGGAGTTTGGTATGTATAAGGTAATTATTACAACCGATATTGCCGACGCAGAATTTTTGCGGATTGCGAAAGAGGAACTGAAAGGTTTTGCCGATGTTGAGCAGCGGATCTGCCATACCGAGGAGGACCTCATCGAAAAGCTTCAGGATGCTGACGCCACGATCTCAATTTTTGAGCCGTTTACAGAGCGTGTATTTTCCGCGCTCCCAAAGCTGAAATTTATCTCTGTATCCGGGATCGGTTTCAATTGGGTGGACACCGATGCAGCGGCGGCACACGGCGTGGGTGTGTGCAACAATCCCCGCTATTGCGTAGAAGAGGTGGCTGATCATGCCGCGACACTGATCTGCTGTCTTTGCCGCCATATCCCTGACTACATCAATGATGTTAAGGTGCATCATCTGTGGAACGCGCCTAAGTACAAGGACAGCGTTCGCAGAATGTCTGCAATGACGCTCGGCCTGATTGGCTTTGGCAACATTGCGCGAATGCTGGCGAAAAGAATGCAGGGCTTTGGGATGAAAGTGCTGGCGTATGACCCGTATCTCCCGGAGGATATGTTTGCAAAATTCGGGGTGTCTCGGGTCACGTCGCTGGACGAGATCTATTCCGAGGTGGACATTATCTCTCTGCATCTGCACCACAATGCAGAGACGGATAAGATGATCAATGCTGAAGCCTTTGACAAAATGACTGCAAAGGCACCGATTTTCATCAACGTTAGCCGGGGCGGCCTGGTAGATGAAGATGCGATGATCGATGCGATCAATGCGGGAAAGATATCCGCAGCCGGTATTGATGCGATCACCAGTGAAACGCCGGATATGACAACGCACCCTCTGGCAAAAATGGGCGGCAATGTGTTGCTGACGCCTCATGCGGGCTATCTGTCCGTAGAGGCGCTGCATAATCAAAAGATCACCTCTAGCCAGTTTGTTGGGTTCTTCCTGCGCGGTGAGATGGACAAGGTGCCCCTCGTTAATGGTGTAAAGGTTTGCAAGAAGGATTGATTTCCCGCTCTCCTTATTTGCCGGTCACTTCAGGATATTTGCAGTGGGCTTGCGGATGTCCTGGAGCCCCGGCGCTCACAGGTGTCACAACGATAAACAGAGGAGGAAATGGGCCTCGTGAATTTAAAGCAGGAATATGAACAAAAACTTATGACTCCGCAGCAGGCTGCAAAGCTTATTTGCAGCGGAGATTCCATCATCTCTACGATGAATGGCACGCCTTTTACGCTCCTGAACGCGATAGGAGAGAGATGGCGTGAATTGGAAAATGTCAAATTTTATGGTGAAAACCTCTATATGCCGGTAAATTGCATTGGCCCCGAAATGGACGGACACATCAATTTCATCAGTATTTTTAGAGGTGCGACGGAGCGGGCCGGAGAAAAAAGCGGTGCATTTGTGGATACGATCCCCAATCATATCCACCAGCATGACCCGCTGATCACAGAGGGTATCAAGCCGAATGTGGCATTGCTCCATGTGACTCCTTTTGATGAAGACGGATACTGTACATTGGGACCCAACCCGGTCGGAGGAACGTCAGCGGTAAAATGCGCGTCAAAAGTGATCGCACAGGTAAATGATCAAAACAACAGCTTTGTGACACCGGAGAGCAAAATACATATCAGCCAAATCGATGCGATTGTGCCGGTAAGCGAGCCGATGCCGCAGGTCATTCCCGCAGAATCTTCTGAAACGGATCGAAAGATCGCGTCTTATATTGTGGAACAGATTGAGAATGGCTCTACAATACAGTTGGGGATCGGAGGAATCGCAAACGCGGTGGGGTACTTCCTGGAGGATCATAAGGATCTGGGCATCCATACGGAAATGTTTACAGAGTCCATGGTAAGCCTGATGCGCAAGGGAGTTGTAAACAATTCAAAGAAAACGCTCTATCCAGGATATTCTGTTATCGGATTTGCGCAAGGAACCCAGGACATGTATAATTTCATCCAGGAAAGCAAAGAGATCCTGTGCAAACCCATCGAATGGGTCGCCGATCCGCGCGTGATCGCACAAAACAACAAAATGATCTCCCTCAATGGTATCATGGGAATCGATATCATGGGACAGGTTTCCAGCGAATCCGTCGGGTTCCGGCAGTTCTCTGGTACTGGCGGACAGCTGGACTTCGCGCGCGGCGCCCAGATGTCTGAAGGGGGAAAAAGCATACTTGCAACGCCGTCTACGGTCAACAAGAATGGCACTCTTCTCAGCAAGATATGCTTTACCCACAAGCCCGGTACGATTATTACGACGCCGAGAACGGATGTCCAGTATGTGTGTACCGAGTACGGCTTGGTCAATCTGCGCTATAAAAGCGTGAGCGAACGGGCGAAACTGCTTATTTCCATTGCGCATCCGCAATTCAGAGATGAATTGTTGTTTGAAGCCAAGAAAAATGGTATCATGATTTGACCTTTTCCGCAGCTCTGGTGGCCAAGTCAATTGACCATCAGGGAGTGCGGCAGAACACAGCGGCAGGACAAGCGACCCGCTAAGGGAGGTGAAAAAGAGATCCCCTTTATTTCAAATAGTATTTTTAGAAGAACCTAAAAACATCGACAAAAGAATAGGAGAGCGACTATGAAAATGAACAAACTGATTAGCATTGTGATGGCAGCGCTGTTGGTTTGCAGCATGGTTGTGACCGGCTGCGGCAGCAGAGGCGGAAACAGAGGTAATGGCGGCGCGGATGAGGTTGAGTTTAATGGCACGATCGATCCTGACAGCATTCCCGAGATGACGATTACCTTCGCGCATTTGGATGCCACTGATCCCAATATGCAGAGTCACGGTATCGCTGTATATCTGCAGGAAAAGCTGGCTGAATTCTCTGGCGGTAAGATCAAGATGGACATCGTTGGCGGCGGTGCACTTGGCAATGCCACTGAATTGCTGGAACAGGTTGTCGCCGGACAGATCGAAATGACAAATGCGATCACTGATGCGAACCTGGCTATTATTTGGAAAGATATGAATGTTCTCAGTGTTCCCTTTGCTTTCCGCTCCGTTGATCAGATGATGGATGTTTGGGATAGTTCCTTTGGTGATGAGCTTGAAGCCAGCATTCTGGAAAAGACTGGCGCCCGTGTCGCGTTTGTGTGCCAGAACGGTGGTATGCGTAACTTTACAAACAATGTGAAGCCCATTGCCACTCCTGCCGATATGAAGAATATGAAAATCCGCGTTATGGACAGTCCTGCGCATATGGCTATGATCACCGCGCTTGGCGCCAACCCCACTCCGATCGCGTGGACGGAGCTCTATACCGCGCTGCAGACGAACGTTGTTGACGGACAGGAGAATGCGGTGCCCGCTATTGTGCAGGCAAATCTGTATGAAGTGCAGAAGTACATGAGTACTGACGGCCATCTGGCGTCCTTCCTGTTCACGGTTGTGAATAATGACTGGTATAACAATCTGAATGGCCACGCGAAGGCCGCTGTTGATCAGGCGTTCGCTGAGACGGAAGCCTATGCCAGAACCTTTGTGGCGGAGATTGCCGATAAGGGCATGAAGACGCTGGAAGAAAACGGCATGGAGATTCACGAGACTACCGCTGAGGAGCTGAAGCAGTTCCAGGACGCCACTGTCTCCGTAAAGGAACTCATCAAGAACACTTTGCTGGATGATCCCACGATCATGGATCGTTTCGACACGGCGATTAAAGAGTCTGACGCCAGACTGGGTTTCTGATTGCTCTAATTGCTTTGAATATCTTTTAGCCTGCTAAAAACGATCGGCAGGGAAATATGGTATATTCTCCCTGCCGGTACTTCATAAGGAGGTGCGACTTCTTGTATAACAAGCTGACAAAATGCGTGGAAAAATTGGTCAAGATCATCGAAGCAATCGGAAACGTATGCGTCTGGGGAATGTTTGCGATCATTTTTATCAATACAGTATTGCGTGTGATTATTGGATACTCTTTGCCTTGGGCGGAAGAGATCAGCAAGCTTCTCATGGTTTGGATGGCGATGATCGTTTCGGCGGTTTGCCTTTATGAGGGCAGACAGGTAGCGCTGACCTTCCTGTTCGATAAGCTCAGTGCCAAGCACCAACCCATTGCTTTGCTGATTTTTGATAGCCTGTCTCTGATTTTCAGCCTGGTCGTTATGGAATCCGGCACTCTGTATGTTTGGGATAATATGAATGCGACGCTGCCGGCCAGTGGTCTGCCCAGATACGTTCTGTATCTGGCGCTGCCGATCGGAGGCTTGCTTATGGCGCTGGTTTGCGCATATCTGGTTTGGAAGAGAATCCTTCAGATCAAGGGAAAGGTTCCCTATGAAAGTAAAAAAGAAGAGGAGGTGGACTACGAATGATCGTCGGTATTCTTCTTGTGGTTTTACTTCTTGTAACACTTCTCGCAGGTGTCCCTATCGGTGTTAGTATCGGCAGATACCGGTTTGGATATATCCGCATTGGCATCCCGTATGCAGGGCGGTATCAATAGCTTTACGCTGATGTCCATCCCGTTTTTCATCCTTGCCGCTGAGATCATGAATGTTGTCGGTATCACCGAAAAGCTGATGGATTTCTGCAGCATGGCACTTGCCCGTTTCCGCGGCGGCCTTGCCTATGTGTGTATTTTTACCGGCATGATCTTTGCCAGTATCACCGGATCTGCACTGGCCAATTGCGCGGCCCTTTCCAAGGTTTTTATTCCTAAGATGGTCGATCAGGGCTATAAAAAGCCCTGGGCTGTGGCAAACCTGGTAAACTCCGCTCTGCTGGGGCCGATCATTCCGCCCAGCATTACGCTTGTTTTGTATGGTGCAGTGACTGGCGTTTCCATTGGCGGTCTGCTGTTGGGCGGCCTGATCCCCGGTATTTTCATGGGCCTTGTTCAAAGCCTCTATGTGTTCATCATTGGCAAGAAAGACGGCCTGCCGAAGGTGGAGACGCACTACACAAAGAAGGAAATCGTTTCCGTCAGTCTGGCGGCAATTCCCTCTCTGCTGATGCCTGTTATCATTATCGGCGGTATTTACTCCGGTAAGGCCACGCCTACCGAGGCGGCGGCGCTGGCAGTTGGCTATGCACTGCTTCTGGGCTTTGTTTTTTATCGCACGCTGAAGCCCGGAGCGCTTTTGCAGGCCGGTAAGCAGACCATGCGCGATTCTACGACTATGTTCTTTGTGGTGGGTGTGTCCAACCTGCTGAGCTGGCTGATCGCCAGAACAGGTCTTGCTGTCAAGTTCTCTACATTTATGCTGAGCCTCAGTGACAATCCCAACGTGATTTTCTTCCTGGTGATTTTACTGCTCCTGTTTATGGGTACCTGGCTCGACTCCTCTGCGATCATTATTCTGGTGGCGCCCATCGTAGCTCCGATGATGGAAGGCATTGGCGTGGACCCCATCCATTTTGGCGTTGTGTTTATCGTCTGCGTGACCCTTGGCCTGGTCACTCCGCCGCTGGGCATGTGCCTGTTTGTGGCGTCTACGGCAAATAAGATGAGTGTTACGCCCATTATTAAAAAGATGGTGCCGTTCCTGATCCTGGATGTCGTCATTATTGCTGTGCTGACACTGGTTCCTGATATTACTGTCTGGCTGCCTCACAGCACGGGCTTCTAAACGTCTCTCCTACTTCTTTTCTCTATTTACCCTCAAATACAGCCTCCCCTGTTTCGACCTCCTCATGAAACAGGGGAGGTTGTATTTTCATTTGAACTTGCGCCGATGGTAATGGGCAATGCTTGATACCATGCGAGTCGTCCGTTTTGGCACGACTCACATGGTATCAAACCCCTGGCATCGCAGTCTACCTGGACATATATGCAGGATGACAAGAGAATACATGAAACAAGGCATGCAGGTCAGTGACCTGCGTGCCTTGTCTCTTATCCGCATTTAGATTTGACAATTACGCCAATAACGTCATGGCTGCCAGCAGGATGGCCAGGAAGCCGAAGCTGATGACGGAGAACAGCGCCATGAAGCGCCCCGTCTGGTCTTTGACGTGCTTTGTGTACTCCCGGAAGGTGATCAAGCTGGCCAGCGACGCCACCAACGTCCCCGCGCCGCCGATGTTCACACCTACCAGCAGTCCCGGATAGTCGTCGGTAAAACGGCTCAGCAGGATGGCTGCCGGTACGTTGCTGATGACCTGACTGGTCAGTGCCGCCACCGGCATGGCCCCGTGGGTGAGCAGCTTCCGGAACAGCTCACGCACCGGCTCAATCCGCGCCATGTTGCCCGAAAAGGTGAAGAATGCCGCGAACGTCACCAGCAGTCCCCAGTCCACGCCCAGCAGCGCACGGCGATCCAGCACCAGCAGCGCCGCCACAATGCCGATCAGTCCCAGCCAGTAGGGGATGCCCCGCAGTACCATGGCCACCGCCACGCAGAACAGCACGCCGTATATCGCAGTACGATGCTTGTCCGGCAGCGCCTCCTGCCGGGGCACGATCAGCCTCTCACGGGGCAAAAACAGACAGCACAGCAGGATCAGCGCCGTGGACAGCAGGAACGGCGGCAGCATGATGGACAGGAACTCCCCGTTGGGGATGTTGTAGTGGTTGAACAGATACAGGTTCTGGGGATTGCCGAAGGGCGTCAGCATGCCGCCCAGATTGGCGGCGCAGTTTTGCAGAATGAACGTCAGCGCCGTCCATTTCGTCTGGCCGGTGCGCTCCAGCACAAACCAGCTGAGGGGCAGAAATGTCAGCAGTGCCGTGTCGTTGGTCAGCAGCATGGAGCCAACCAACGTGATGCCTACCAGCGCCGTCACCGCGCCGCGGGTGGTGTGAAGCACCTGCACCAGCTTCTGCGCTAGCAGCGGGAACAGCCCCACGCTTCGCAGAGCACCTACCACCGCCAGCACACACAGCAGGCAGGACAGCGTCTTCACATCGTAGTAGCCCAGATAGGCCGAGTCCGGCGGCACGAACACCGCTGTCACCGCCGCGGCCAGCACCGCGATCACCGGCATGGCGTTGGCTCTGCACCATTGTAATAGCTTCATAAATACCTCGCACAGCCTCATAAGAGGCAGAAAACTTCAACGCCAGGTACATTAGCACATTTTTCCGTAAAATGCAAGGATCACGCCCGCGTCGTCAGTCAGAATTCACATTTTGACGTTATCGCCCGGTGGGACGTGGGAGTTCCCACCGCTCCCACCGGCGTTTTTGTACTGATACGAAATAAAATGCTGCGCGCCGCCTACCTAATTGGTATCCCTTTTAACATATGTTTTTTACTAATCCAGCACTTTTTTATGCGGAACACCGCTCCCGGGTAGGTTCAGATCAATTATCAATTCCTATCTATCATTGAGTGAGAGTTCGCTTTTTGGTCACCGCAGACTATTTTTAAATTAAAATTCTCCTAACAATAGATTAAATACAATTTATACGAGGAGGAACTCTTATGAAGCTCAGGCCAAGGGTAAAAGACGCCATGCGTACATTGGGCATCACCAAGCTGCGCAAGCATCAGGCAAAGGTGGTCAATCGAATTCTGGACCATAAGGATACCATGCTGATAGCCGCCACGTCATCGGGAAAGTCCTTATGCGGCATTATCCCTGCCGTGATCCACCATGATAAGTTGACGATTATTATCGAGCCGCTGACGGTGCTGATGCATGATCAGGTAAACAAGCTTTGTGAACTCGGTATCCGTGCGGCGTATATCGACTCTAGTCAGGCAAAGGAGCAGCAACAGCTGGTGTATCAGCAGCTCAAGGCCGGTAATATTACCTTGCTGTATGTCTCGCCGGAGCGGTTGACTGTGCTTCCGGATTGGGTAACCGATCAGGTCTGGCTATTGGTGGTGGACGAATGCCATTGCGTATCCGCATGGGGAAACTCCTTCCGTGCTGATTACTTGAAGATCGGCGATTTTGTGGAGCGAATGCGGTCACACCCGACGATCCTGGCAATGACGGCCTCAGCTCCACCGGAGGATCGGGAGCAGATCGCTCAGCTGCTGGGGATGAAAAACGGCAAGGTGCTGCAGCAGGATCTGTATCGCAGCAACCTCCGTTTTCTGAAATGCTTTGCGTCATCACGTCAGGAGCAGCTGCGCTTGACCCGGAGATATCTTCGTAAGCATCAGGCGCACACCACGATCATCTTCTGCTCGACCACCGACGCGGTAAAGGCGGTGGCCAAGGAGCTGGCTAAAAGCTATCCCGGTGATGTTGCGATATATCACGGCCGGGATAAACACAGCGAAAAGCAGCTGCTGGCCGGAGAAAAGCACATTATTGTGGCCACCAACGCACTGGCCATGGGTGTGGATCTGCACAACGTCGACCTGGTAATTTTGTTCAATATGCCAGCATCCGCCTCTGAGCTCTATCAGATGGCGGGTCGTGCAGGCCGGGAAGGTCAACCGGCGCGCTGCGTGCTGATCTATAACCCGAAGGACTACCAGACCCGATATTTTTTGCTGCAAAATATTCCGGACAAGGAAGCGCGGCGAAAGGAACTGCATCGCCTAGATCGCCTAAAAGAGATCTGCGAAGATGAACGCCATTGCCTGACCAATCTGATCCTCGCCGAGTTGGGGCAGGAGCGGGATACAGTCTGCCGTTATTGCAGCACCTGCCAGCGCGAGAAAAGGGAGGCCAGACGATGAAGACATATATTGAACTGGGGATCGACTCTATGAATTACACCGGCACCCTGACTGCTGCGCAGAAGGATGCCGTGCTCTCTGAATTAAAAAAACGAAAGGGATTTCAGAAGCACTGCGGCGACTACTTTAAGGAGCGCTATCACTACAGTTCGGACTGCTTTGCCGACCAAGGGGTGAAGATTCAGATAGAGAAAACGGCAAAAACGCCCTGGCGGCTCTCGCTGATCGTGCACCCAACACTGGTGCTGGGTGAGAAGGATCGTTCTAAACTCTGGCAGCCCACAAAGAAGAGCTTCCGGGTTATGGAAAACACCCTTGCCAACAAGCTGGCAAAGGTGCGGTTGGATCTACCGCCGGAGGCGCTGTCGTTGTCAAGGGCGGATGTCACGGCGAACCTCGAATTTGACGATGCGGGACTTGTGGCGGAATACCTGCGGATCATCAAAAAGAGCCGGATTTTACCCCACTACAAGGTCGATTGGTTCAAGGAGAAGGACGGTAAGGCGCGGGATTGCCGCGAGGCCAACCGTCACTCGTACAAGCAGAGCTGCAAGCAAGGGGCGATATTTGCCTACGACAAGACGGCACAGCTTCAGATGATCGGGCAGTTGCCCAATGCGCTGATCGGCAAGAGGATCCTTCGTATTGAGGCACAGCTTCGGCAAAAGGCGATTCAGAAGTGGGTACCGTCAAAGGCGTACAGTTCTTCGTGGGACATCATCCATACGATTTTCAAGAAAGGAAAAGGCATCCTCTGCTGGTATCTGCGTCGTATGCAGCCTGTGGGCACAGCGTATCAACGGTATGAAACTGCTGTTGCTCAGGCGCAGGCGATCCGTGGTGAGAAAACAAGAACCCGGATCCTCTATCTGCTGAAGAAAGTGAGCGATTGCCACGACCTGGACGCGGCGCTGGAGAAGACCGCGTCGCACTTCGGGCTGAATCGGCGGAAGCAGAAGAGCCTTCTGAAAGCCTGCAATAAGAAGGGGATCAGCCCGATCACGCTGACAAACAGCGGTGTATACGAGGAGCTGCCACCCTTAAGCGAGCTGCTATAAAGACGCAGACATGTGTAAGTTGTGTGTAGCTACATCGTGGCCACGCTGCGAAAGAGGCGTTTTGTCGGCGTGGCCACAACGTAGCTACGACGGGTGATGAAGTGAAGAGAAGTATCCCATGCCGAATGCCTGTGTATATTTATCATAGAAGCAGCACTTTCCGGTTTTGCTCTGAACTTTAGGATTTCTGAATCATGCTCTTTTTCTTCCCTATTTATGCTTATGATCCTTCTTGAAGGCGAATGATTTGAAGAATTTTATCGTGAGTCAGTTAACAATAATATAATGTAGGGTGACTTGCGCACAGAAAATCAAATCTGTTGAAGCAAAATCTATCTCACCTTACCAGGAGGCAAAAATGTCTATTGCTTACATAGATTACAGAACGCTGGACGACGAATTCTATACGCTAAAGCGCGTCTGCCATTTGCTCGAATTCGACAAGTTGACGCTGAAAGAAAAGTGTGAGGCGTATGCGATCCGTCCCCAGCGCAATGAGGTCGGCGAATGGGGCCTTACCCGCTACGACCTTCGCAAGCTCCATCACACATTATACCATGAGGACCGGAAGAATTCGGGCAGCCAGAAGGATGAGGGCCCCTGGGCATGATGGAGCTGCTGACCGTGGCGGAGACCGCCGCACTGCTGAAGACGACAAAACAGCAAGTCCGCAAGATGATCGCCCAGCACCTTATAGCTGGGATCTTCTTACGGTAGAGCATGCCATCAACGATAACTGCCCGCATTACAAATTGTCTGCCCCCGGTCACGTTCGTTTTAATGAAAAGGGCCGGACTGTGTGGACGCCGGACGCACAAGGCGGTGACAGGTATGTGATCTGGGCACAGCCTTCCGAAAAAATCGAAACCGATATCAATGCATTGCTGTGCGCAGCAGAATAATCTTCAAGGAGAGGTGTGGCCGTCGGTCACACCTCTCCTTTGCTCTCAGCGTGCAGCACTTCCAACGCCAGAAGTGCCCCGTCAGGTTCACACAGCACCTCACCCCATATTTCCCCCGTATTGCCGCCTGTGAGCCGCTGTGTGGCCTCGCAGGAAAATGTTGGGTGCCGCTTTCGGGATATGATCTGTGTCCTACGGGCGCAAAAAAAATCCAGCGGCAGTCCGTGAGTATTCCTTCTCTCCGATAGCCGCTCCCGTTTTCTCTGACGGTGTCCGCTATGCTGGAGTACTTCCCCGCCGCCTTCACGCGGCCACTTAATCCGATCCTCCCCACTCCTCCGAATATATATTATAACAGTGAAGGCCTCCGGGTAATTCCCGGGGGCCTATTTCTATATTTTGGAGGAATTTCGCCATGACCACACCCATTCGCACCTATTCACGCTGCGGGTGTACCGCCGAGAACCTGATCGAGTTCCGCGACCGTCTGCTGTGCCCGGATTGCCTGGATAGCATGACAGAGATCTGCGTCGACTGCGGCACCCGCTTCTGGCATCGGGACAACTGCAACACTGCGGCCTCACCCCTTTGCCCCGACTGTTACGACCGCAACTACACCCGATGCACCCGCTGTGGAAGCCTCATCTCCTTGGACGAGTGCTGGTACCCCTACGACAACGATGATCCCTATTGCAGCGACTGCTGCTCCGCCGTTGAAAGCAGTCCTATCCACGACTATTACTTCAAGCCCCGTCCCATTTTCTACGGTACCGGACCTCGCTTCTTCGGCGCAGAGCTGGAGATCGACGGCGCGGGCGAGGACAACGAGAACGCCTCGACCCTGCTGAACATCGCCAACCGGAAGCACTCTTTTGCCTACTGCAAGCACGATGGCAGTCTGGACGACGGCTTTGAGATCGTGACGCACCCTATGTCTCTGGAGTGCCAGCTCCACGAAATGCCGTGGGAGGAGGTACTGCACGAGGCCGTCGCACAGGGCTATCTCTCCCATCAGGCAGGCACCTGCGGTCTCCACGTCCATGTGTCCCGGAAAGCCTTCGGGGATACCTATGATGCCCAGGACAGCGCCATCGCCCGTGTGCTGTTCTTTGTGGAGTGTCACTGGCGGGAACTGCTGCGGTTCTCCCGCCGAACGCAGCGCCAGATGGATCAGTGGGCGGCCCGGTATGGTTATCGTGACCGCCCTGACGAGATGCTGGAGCACGTGAAAAAGGGGTCCGGGAGCCGGTACACCTGCGTGAATTTGAACAACTGCGATACCATCGAGTTCCGCATGTTTCGTGGTACATTGAAATTGACTACACTCCTCGCCACATTGCAGATGGTCGATCACATCTGCGACGTGGCAATTCATCTGTCCGACGACGAGCTGCGGGACCTTTCTTGGAGCAGCTTCGTCAGCGGTATCAAAGAGCCGGAGCTGATTCAGTACCTGAAGGAACGCAACTTATATGTTAATGAGCCGACTGAGGCAGAGGGGGAAATCTGAAATGTGCTGTTTATTTGGAATCTGTGACTATAGGGGTAGCCTGACTGCCGCTCAGAAACGCCGCCTGATCTCTGCACTGGCCACCGCCAGCGAGGCACGGGGCACGGATGCCACCGGCATCGCTTACAACTGTGACGGACACCTGGCGGTGTATAAACGCCCGTGGCCCGCCCACCTGATGCGCTTCCGCCTGCCGGAGAACACTCGCTGCGTCATGGGGCATACCCGCATGACTACCCAGGGCGACGAGAAGAAAAATTGCAACAATCACCCGTTCGTAGGCACGGCGGCTATCCCTTTCGCCCTGGCGCACAACGGAGTCCTTTATAACGACAAGGAGCTGCGGCAGGAGAGAAAACTGCCCGATACCAACATTGAGACGGATTCCTACGTCGCCGTACAGCTGCTGGAGCAGCAGGGTAAGCTGAACTTCTCCACCATCCGCACCGCGGCAGAAGCCCTGGAAGGTACCCTGACACTGACGATTCTGGACGGGCGGGACAACCTCTACATTATAAAGGGTAACAATCCGCTGGCGCTGTACCACTTCCCGCGGCTGGGTCTGTACATCTACGCCAGCACAGAAGCGATTTTGAAGAAGGGTCTCAAGAAGGGGTTTCCCCGCGCAGATCGCCCGGTGGAGGTGGTGATGAAGGAGGGGGATATCCTGCGCATCGACCGGCATGGCCGCTATACCGTGGAGCAGTTCGATACCAGTAATCTGTGGAATGGCGCAATGTCTTTCCGTTGGCCGCATTGGGACGTATACGCCGAGGACACGGAGTACGTTCGTGATCTGAAATCCGTAGCGCCTGCCTATGGGTACGATCCCCATGACATCGACGCCTTTCTGCACTACGGCATGTGTCCGGAGGAGATCGAGGAACTGATGTGTTGTGGGGAGATGTGAAACATGAGAATTATTATGGTAGAACCAGAAAGGAGTCCCTATGAAATGGAATTGGAAGATAGCCTTGGAGCTATGCAGCGTTGTGTTGGCGGTACTATTGAAGCTGTCTACGAGCCAGGAGGACGAGACGCAGCCCTGATCTGTAATGACGAAGGCAAACTGTTGGGTCTGCCGCTGAACCGCGCCCTGCGAGATGAGAAGGGAGAAATTTACGATGTTATCGCGGGCACGTTTTTTATCTGCAGTGCGCCGCCGGACAGCGAGAGCTTTACATCCTTGACGGACGAGCAGGTGGACTATTGGATGGAGCGCTTTGCCAAACCGGAGTTCTTCGTCCGAGTGAATGGTAAAGTGATCTGTGTTCCGGTGGAGGAGCCAGGCCAATAGGGTGTACCCTAACGGCACACAGAAAAAGAGTCCCAATAGTGTCGCTTTCCACTTTCTGGCACATGCCATCTGCGGAAGGGACGCTATTGGGACCGATAAGAGAGAGGAGGCGCTCTACATTTGAAAATCGGTCATCTCTTTTCTCTATCCAGCGCCCGGGCGATATAGCCGATCAGCTTCATTTGCGCACGGGCGCACGTCATCTGCAGCAGCGCCCATTCCATGATTGCCGTCCTGATATCATTGGTGGCCAGCGGGCCTTTCCGCTTTGCCTTCCCAAAGTCGCTGGCGCTGTCCTTGAAACGGCTCAGGAAATCCTTCACTTCGACGGAGTAAACAACATTTGTCTCTTCGCCGTCTGCGATGCTTTTATTCAGTTCTTCCTGCAGCTTTGTCTGCACGACCCGGATGCCGCCGTCTTCAAGATATTGCGTCAGCGCTACCTCGGTCGGAATATACGGGAATCTGTTCCACTCAAATCTTCCGTTTATGCCCTGCACCAGTTGGATCACATCCGCCTCATCTGCCGCCGGATCGATAAACAGCTTTTCATAAGGGTCTATGAAATCGTGGATAAACTGCTCTGCACAGCTTCTGTTGTGCTTGCACTTTGCCCCCAATATGCTATTATACAGCCCACGCCACAGCTGCGGAGCAAAATAGGGAAACTCTGTATGCAGGGTTTCGTAGATCCATTGATCCATTGCTTCCCCAAAATATTTATCCAGGTCTCGCTTTTCGCTGTGCGGTGCGCGCCGCTTGGTATTTCTCGCCGTAACGCCGAAAACCGATGGAAGCGTCAGCAGATCTTCCGGCCGGAACTGCACACAGCGGCTGCTCTGTTCGATACATGGCCACAAGCTTTTCCAGGCCTCATAAGGGAAATGAACGTTCAGCATTTCACAGCCCCGTCGGCAGATCTCCAGAATCGAAAAATACAGTTTCCGGTCGTGCTTAAGACGCCATCCCGCTAAAAAGGGAAGCGGCAGGTCAACGCATGACATCCGCACCGCCTGAGGAATCATCTGTGCTTGCCCCTCTTCAAACAGCCGGTGGAACGGCGGTATACGCACAAGCTGAAAAACGACCCAGGGTTGATCCAAAAAAGCCGGAGAAAACGTCCGCTTCCCATCCTTGCCTTTTATAAACACTCGGGTAAAATAATCCGCCAGCCGGGCAGCCTGACCTTCCTGCATCTCCGTTTTCTCGGTCAGCCTCTGTGTCCGGATATATTTTTGCAGGCAGTTTGCCAGGTCATTCTCCAGGCATTTTGTCGGCCCTCTTTGGTACTGTGAGAGACGCCGCGCACGATACCGTTCTATATCCGGGGCACATACGTCACCAAGCACTTCCTGCGCCGACCGCCAGGCACTCAGATCTTCTTTGCGATAGTCCCGGATCTGCTGCTCCATACAGGCCGACTGGCTTTTCGCCACCATCTGCCGGTATACCAGCCCGAGCTTTTCCCGGGCGGATACCATTTCCCCCACCTGCTCGGTGCACCGGAGAAGAACGTTGACAAGAAACACCCACAGCTCATTGGGCGTAAGCGCCGCCTGCACCTCCCGCAGGCAAAAGGTCTCTCCTGCCGGCAGGATGACCGCACAGTTCCGCGGCTCCGCTGCGCAGGTATACATACCTCTCCCCTCGCTTGTTTCCATCTCCACCTGCACGGCGTAAGGGGGCTCTCTTCCTGTTGCCTTTATTAAATAGTGTAGCCCATCAATATTCTCGATCTTCACATGGGAGAACGCTTCGATCGAGCCGCAGCGGTCTATGATATGCTCCAGACACTCGCGTATGAGCGGCATCGTCTGCTCTCTGGTATCCGGGTTGTTCTTCCACACGCGCCCGGCCAGATCCAGCAGCGTCTGTTTGGCAGCTTCGTCATCCATCGCCTCGGTCGCGCCGGTCAGGCTCATCTGGCCCAGCGCCATATCTAAGCGGTGCGTTGTTTCAAACCACCTTCTGGAGTATGGGGCCGGATAGCCTTTCTCCCGGCTCTGCGCAAACAGCATCCCCCTATCGGTAAGAAGCGCACGGCCAAGCGGCTTTGTCACAACACCCCCAGGCGCAGCGATCGCGCCGAGCTTTGAATAGTTCGCCTCCACAAGCGCCTGCAGCCGCGGGCACCGATACTTTTTCAGCAACTCCGCCGCCGGTATCCAATTTTCTTCTTGAAAAAACACTTCATTGAATTGCATTTTTCTCCGCAGAGCCATATCGCGCCCTCCTAAAAGTTTCAAAAGCACCGTTTTTAAACTATATATGTGTGATATTTGCTTGTAAATATTCCATTTATTCTCAAGAAGCAAAACCGATAAAAATTTGGCCTTTCTCCAGTATACTAGCCTTGTCGCCTCGCAGAGGGACAAAAACTTTTACACAAAGGAGGAAGTCAGATGTTCAACGACTTCAACGCAGCTGCGTCCAACACCACCGCCCCCACCACGCCATCCATACCGTATTTTTCCGACTTCCGGGATAGGAAAAAGAAGAAAAAACATTCCAAAAAGTCGAGAAGCAAGCGGCTGAAGGCCGCCAACAAGCGAGCCGATGCCGCGATCTGGCAGGCCGGTTACCTGAGCCGGGAGAACGAGCTCCTGCGCCAGATGATCCTGCTGGGCACTGCCGCCGAGCGGAACAGACTGAACAGCAGCGTGACCGAGATCGGCTTACGGCTGGCCAGCAAGTGAAAGGAGGATACATATCATGGCTGAATATTCCATCATCAATGGCAGGCTGTATCGGGACGACGTCTGCTTGACGAACTTCGTTCCGGAGGTCCGCGGCGTATACGGCAACCCCTCCTACCCGAAATCCCAGCTTATCCACATCGCTTATACCGTTGTCGGCCGCGACAAGCCGGAGTTCACCTTGGTGTTCGGGAACCGCCTGCGGCAGCTGAACTTCGAGGAGTGCGACTTCGCCTGCCGCTACGAAACGACCCCCAGCAAGGCCCGCCGATGGGTCGGCAGCTACCTGTGCCAACAGGCTGATAGCATCATCGCGCGCGGCGACTGCGGTGCCTTCCTAGACACCTCCGGCTGGTACGATCTCCCTTCCCCGGCTTTTGCCGCGGGAGGGGGGCTGACCGGCATGACGCCCGACGGCGAGGTCCGCCTGGGCGAAGCGGTTTCCAGCACCCGCCTGGCCTGCGGTGACGGTCTGGGCGTCGATGCCGCCGTCACCGGCCTCGTTACCGCCTTCCAGCGCACGCCTGAAGCGATGATGGCCTTCACCTTCACGCTGTTTACCGCCATGCGGTCACTGCTCCAACAGGCGGGGCTGCCGGTCAACTCCATCCTATACATCACAGGAACGCAGGGCTTCGGCAAAAGCCAGCTGGCCAAGCGGTACTGCACATTATTTGATGACACTACCCGGCAGCGGCCCGCCAACGCCTTCGACGCCAGCTCCACTTTCGCCGGCGTCCGGGATGCACTGGCACAGCAGCGCGACATGGTGGTGCTGTTGGACGACCTTTGCCATTCAAGCGTGGCAAGCGAGGAGACTGAGCGCCAACGGCTGCTGTCGAAGCTCATTCGATCGGCCACGAACATGACCTCCTTTGGGAAGAAGAGCGGCTCCCGTACTGCTGAGATCACCTGCGCCGCAGGCCTGGTGGTCACCGCCGAGATGCTGCCCGCCGCCGCCAGCGAGCTGACGCGGTGCATCCTGCTGCGGCTGGATCACCAGTTGACCAACTTTCAGCCGGATGATCGAAGCTTTGCCGCCGCGACCTTCCATCACTTTCTTGAGTGGTTCGCCGCCCGACAGGCCGCGGAGCTTGAGCAGCTTCGCAAGGACTTCGACGCCTTCCAGGCTGGGGTGCAGAACAGCAGGGAGATGCGCTTGCAGATTACCCTGTGGGAGCAGAGCTGGATGTTCGACTGCTTCACGCGCTTCGCCGCCGAGGTTGGGGTGGTTAGCCAGAAGGCTGCCACGTCGATGAACGGGGTGTTCGGCGCCCTCCTCAAAAAGGCTTGGACCGACACCACGGCCGAGATCGACCGTCTGGCACCCGTTCGCCCCGAGAGCCTCACCGCCTTCACCGTTCAGGCGCTTCAACGCAAGGTCATCCCGGCCATCCGGCACCGCGGCTGCCTCTACGTTCGATTGGAGGAGCTGACGCAGTATCTGCGCTGCATCACCCATCAGCCCAGCCTTGATCCAAAAGCGGTATCTGCCGCCCTGCTGGATGCCGGGCTGCTGGAGACTGATGCCAGCGGCAAAAATACCAAAAAGCTGGGCGGCCGCCGCTATCTGGCCATTCGCCGTCAACAACAAAATCAATAAAATAAGGAGGAAATCACACATGACATCGACATTCTCATCCGCCGTTACCGACCGGCTGGCCGCTCTCCGCGAGTTGGCTGACCGATACCCGCTGTACGTCCCCGTCAGCGCAGCCGCCGAGTTCCTCCACGTCAAAGAGACGGGCCTTCGCGCCTCCATCGAACAAGGGACATGCCCCTTCGGCATCAGCTGGAAGCTGGGTGACCGTGCGGCCTACAAGATCCCCACCCTCACCTTCGTCGCCTGGCTGACGAAGGGTGCGTACGTCCTGAGCGCGTAGTAGAAGCCACATATGGGGGAGGGTGATCCTCCCCCATAAAAAATCTCAAGAAAGAGGGAGTTTCATGGCAAAGCAGCGATTTGAGTACAAACTGACTCTGGGCAAACACCCCATCACCGGCGAGACCATCCGCCGCTCGTTTTACAGCAGCAAAAGCCTACGGGACGCCAAGAAGAAGGCCGAGGCGTTCCAGCGCAATTACGAAATGGAACTAATGGTCGAAGGTACCAGTGTTATCCGCAACGAGAAGTTTTCCACATGGGCCCTGTCGTGCCTTGAGACCTATAAGCGTCCCTATGTAAAGCCCAACACTTACGCCGGTACCTACCTGGCGCCGGTGCAGCTCCATCTCATCCCCGCCTTTGGCAACATGAAGATCGCCGACATCAAGCCCTTGCATATCCAGCGATATATCAATCAGGCCGCCGAGAAGTACGCACCGGAGACTGTCAAAAAGGACTATAATTGTCTCAAACTGATCTTCGACACGGCGGTGGACAACCAGCTGTGCGTCAAAAGCCCCATGACCCGCACCATCAAGCTACCCAAGTACGAGACCGTGAAGGACAAGCACGCCTTCTCGCAGGCGCAGTATGAGATTGCTTACGCCGCGGCGCAGGCGCACGGCAACCTCTCCCTCATGCTGATGTTGGAGACCGGGATATCCCGCAGCGAGCTGCTGGGGCTGCGCTGGGAGGATATCGACACCGAAAACCGCTGCATCCGCATTACGCAGGGACTGGTCGTTTACCATGACGCGGACGAGGATAAGCAGGTGATGAGCAGCACCGGTCTGAAGAACAAGTTCCGCAAGCGTGCTGTCCCGATCACCGACGATGCCCTCTGGTTCATCTTAACACAGGCAGAACGAACGGTCAAGGTGGGTGATACCGTGATTCAAACGGAATACATCATCCATAGTCCGGAGGGCAAGCCCTACAACCCGAACAACTGGGCAACTCGCGTGTTCCGTCCCTTCATGCAGCGTCTGCATAAGGAGCACCCGGATATCCCCATGCTGTCGCCCCATGAGCTTCGTCATACCAGGGCCACGCTCTGGATCGCCCAGGGGATCGCCCCCTACATGGTGGCGCGATTGCTGGGACACAGTGACCTGAAAATGCTGACGAAAATATATGACCACACGAGCACCGAGACCCTGCGGAAGGCCCTGGAGGCCGCCGCGAAAAAAGAGCCGTAACCAAAAAAGCAGCGGTGTCGCCGCACACCGCTGCTGATCCACCCATTATTGCAGGAGGTATCCCCTATGAAGCAAGTCATCACCGCCCCGAAAACCGGTATGTTCCGTATCCGGGTCACCCCGGACGTACGCAAACAGCTGGAAGCCATCTATGAACAGAATGGCCTCACCCTGACAGACGCCGTCAACGTATTCTTTCAGCAATCCCTTCGTGCCGGAGGATTCCCCTTTCCGGTCACAACGGAGAACGCAGAGCAGCTCCGCCAAAAAGCTGTCGAGAAGCTTATCCGGGCGCTGCAGCGCGGTTCATCCTGCTCCTACTCTTGTAAAGATACTCTTGCCGCTCAGATGCTGGAGATCGATCCATGAGCATTTACTATAAGCGCACCGCCATAGAGGACATTCAAAGCGCGACCGCCTATGTCCGGAGTACTTTTCAGAAGGAAGAGTCTGCCCGCCTGGTCGCCGCCTTCCTTGTGAGGGAGATCGCTGGCCTGGCCGCCGCACCTTGTGTGGGACACCCTGTGTCCCACGACCTTCCCGGCTGTACCCCTTGCCGGGTGCTGCCTGTCCCCGGTTTTCTTATTTTTTATCGTCTCAGGCCAAACGGCGATATCGAGATCCTCCGCGTCCTGGAGAACACCCCGGACTATACCCCCGCCCTCTCCTGAGCGCGACCGGCCCCATAAGAAGAACCTCAATATGAAATATCCCGGCTTATCAAAAGCCGGGATATCTTTTTCTCTTACGCCATAGTTTTTTCAAAACTGTCGTATTTTTGTCGTACAGCCTTTTTCACTCACTGCTAAGCCCTTCAAAAAGTAACAAAAACACCCCGATTTGTTAAAAATCAGGGTGTTTTCTTGGTGGAGACTGCTGGACTCGAACCAGTGACCTCCTGCGTGTGAAGCAGGCGCT
>ERZ1034626.931-NODE-931-length-20611-cov-4.751265_pt1 | contig 20611 bp, 13 predicted proteins | sample MGYA00520652_ERZ1034626 | MGnify/ENA primary metagenome ERZ1034626 (study PRJEB33766, sample SAMN09781765) | gut metagenome | biome: gut microbiome | host: Homo sapiens | place: Madagascar | study: EMG produced TPA metagenomics assembly of the PRJNA485056 data set... | reverse complement strand
GCTTACATTGCAGGGAGTTTTGGATAAGTGCGAGGGTACTAATTTTGAGGAACCAATCAGAAAGTGCATTATGAAGTGTGTATACACGGGCTGTAAGCTTGAAAAGGAAATATATAAGGTGATGAATCAGTATTACGAGGTCTAGATATAAATGAATGATATAGCAATTGATAAAGAACACTTACATTATTTGGAACAGCTGTCGGAGATGTATCCGACAATAGGCAAGGCATCATCTGAGATTATCAATCTGCAGGCTATTTTAAACCTGCCAAAGGGCACAGAGCACTTTGTATCTGATGTGCATGGTGAGTATGAAGCCTTTTCCCATGTACTGAAAAATGGTTCCGGGGCTGTAAGAAAGAAGATAGATGATGTATTTGGTCTGGCGATGAACAAGGCTGACAAGGCTGCGCTGGCCACACTCATCTACTATCCAAGGGAAAAGATGGAGCTTATTAAGCAGGACGAGCCGGATATGGACTCGTGGTATAAGACGACTCTTTATAAGCTGATAGAGGTGTGCAAGACCGTTTCATCAAAATATACGCGCTCCAAAGTGAGAAAAGCTTTGCCGGAGGAGTATGCATATGTTATAGAGGAGCTCATCACAGAAAAGCCGGAGGTGTTAAACAAAGAGGCTTACTACGAGTCAATCATCAATACAACAGTGGAGCTGGGCACTGCGGAGGAGTTTATAGTGGTGCTTTCCGAGCTTATTCAGAGACTTGCTGTTGACCATCTGCATGTGCTTGGTGATATATACGACAGGGGAGCGGGACCACATCTGATAATGGACAGGCTGTGCAGATATCACTCGCTGGATATACAGTGGGGCAATCACGATATTATCTGGATGGGGGCAGCCGCAGGAAATCCTGCATGTATTGCAACTGTTGTCAGAAACAGTATCAGATATGGTAATCTGGACGTGGTCGAGGAGGGTTATGGCATAAATATGCTTCCGCTTGCTACGTTTGCACTGAAGGCTTACAAGGATGACCCATGTGCCAGATTTGTGTTTAAGGTGGCTCCAAGTGGCGCAGATAATATGGAGAGTGATCTGATAAAGAAGATGCACAAGGCCATTGCCATCATACGTTTCAAGCTGGAGGGACAGCTCATTAAGAAGTGGCCTGAGTATGGCATGAAGGAACGATTGCTTTTGGAACATATTGATTATGAACAGGGCACTATAGAGCTTGAGGGCAGAACTTATAAGCTTCTTGATACAAGCTTTCCGACAATTGACCCGGCCGATCCTTACAGGCTGACAGAGGGGGAAGAGGAAGTCATACAGAGGCTCAGGAGCTCGTTTATTCATTGTGAGAAGCTTAAAAACCACGTTGGGCTGCTGCTTAAAAGAGGCAGCATGTACAAGGTATATAATGGCAATCTGCTTTTCCACGGATGCATCCCGATGGAGGAGGACGGAAGCTTCGCAAAGGTAAATATCTACGGTAAAGAGTATAGCGGCAAGGCTTTGTTTGATATACTGGAGACTTACGTCAGAAAGGCTTTTTTCTCGGATGACAGGCTTGAAAGACAAAAGGGCAGCGATATCATGTGGTACATATGGACAGCACCGTATTCTCCTCTTTATGGCAGAAATAAGATGGCTACGTTTGAGAGATATTTTATAGATGACGATGACATGAAAATAGAAAAGAAAAACTTTTATTATGACTATATAAACAAGCCTGAGTGTGCGCAGCGTATACTCGAGGAGTTTGGTTTGCATGATAAAAGAGACCATATCATAAACGGACATGTTCCTGTTCACAGATTAAGAGGTGAAAGCCCTGTGAAGTGCGACGGCAGAGTGATAGTTATAGATGGTGGTTTTTCAAAGGCGTACCGCAGGCGGACAGGCATCGCGGGATATACCTTGATTTACAATTCATATGGGCTGACATTGACAGCACATGAGCCGTTTGAATCACCGGAGACGGCAGTAAGGGATGAGAGGGATATCGTATCAAGGCGTGAGGCTGTAGAGGTACTGGATAAGAGAATACTTGTCGGAGATACGGATGCCGGAATAAAGATGAAGGAAAAGATAGCTGATCTAAAGCATCTCATTGCGGCATATCGTTCGGGTGAGATTGCAGAGCGCGATGATTAGAAAGAGTGAATATGATGTATGTAGTTGATGGGTTTGAGTTTCAGACAAAGGAAGAGGCAAGACAGGCTAAAAAGGAAAGTGACGGAATACGATATATAAAGGAGCAGACTGATATGTCAGACCCGGATACGGTATACAAGCTGTATTTAAGGCTTAACAAGCCGGGATATTTTTATACCCAGGTCGGTGTAGCGTTTCTCATTGAGCTGCAGGAATATCTGCATACGATTCCCTATATCAAGAATGAGGATATCCGTCCGATTTATATTCCTGAGGATAAAAAAGCGGTTGTCGAGGTAAAAAAACAGACGGAAGGCTATAAGAAAAAGTTCCATGTGGCATTGTTTTTTACTATTGTATTATCGGCTGCCATAGCTGTTATGTTTGGTATCACATATGTGAGTGGACACAGTCCGTATGTGGTGGACTACGAGAATGAGCTGATAGACAAATATGAAAACTGGCAGAAGGAGCTTGAAAAAAGGGAAAAGGCAGTAGAAGAGAGGGAAAAAGCACTGGATGAAAGGCAGGATGCAACAGAGTGGACAAAATAAAGATACTGGTGGTAGATGACGAGAGCAGGATGAGAAAGCTCGTGCATGATTTCCTTGCAAGGGAAGGGTACGAGGTACTTGAGGCTGGAGACGGCGAGGAGGCACTTGATATATTTTATCAGCAGAAGGACATAGCACTGCTGGTGCTCGATATAATGATGCCAAGGATAAATGGCTTTGAGGTATGCCGTGAAATCAGACAGACTTCAAAGGTGCCGATTATTATGCTTACAGCTAAGGGCGATGAGCGTGATGAATTAAACGGCTTTGACATTGGTGCTGATGAGTACATTTCAAAGCCATTTTCTCCAAAGATACTGGTGGCCAGGGTAAATGCTCTCCTTCGCAGGGCGAATAAACTGGGCAAGGAGGCAGTAATAAGCGAGGCCGGTGGTATTGTCATGGACAAGACGGCACACACTGTAGCTATTGATGGCAGGAATATTGAACTTTCGGTAAAGGAATTTGAGCTTTTGGATTACTTTATGAGCAATCAGGGAATTGCGCTTACCAGGGAGCGTATACTTGACAGTGTGTGGAGCTATGATTATTTTGGCGATGCGAGGACTATTGATACACATGTGAAGAAATTAAGAAGCAAGATGGGCGCTAAAGGCGACTTTATAAAGACTGTCTGGGGTGTGGGATATAAGTTCGAGATACAGTAAGTGTTAAGCTTAGGACTAATGGATTCGGGATAAGAGGTGTCATCATGAAAAAGAAAAAAACGCTATCCACGCAGCTTACGCTTGTGATTTCATTCATTGTACTTCTGATAGTAGGCGTGTTCTGGATGGCTAATAACACACTGCTGGAAAAGTATTATGTATTTAACAAGGAAAAAGAGATGCTTGCTGTATACAAAATGGTGGACTCGGCTGCAAAAAATGACAAACTTTCAGATGATACGTTTGCTGTAGCATTTGAAAAGAAATGCGTTGGCGCCAATATAGATGCGGTTGTGTTCAACAAATACGGTAAGGTCATCATTGAGGGAACCACTGACAATCAGGAAATATTCCAGCTGCTTTTGGAGGCGAGCATGTCGTCGTATTCGGCAGACTACAACAACCTGAATATGACAAGGCAGAAGGATAAAAGGCTGGGGACAGAGTATATTATCATAAATAACAGACTGATTGACGGTAACTTTGTATACATGAAGACACCGCTTGAGAGCATTAAGGAGAGCGTGTCCATATCGAACCGCTTTTTTGCAATAGGCACAGTGGCTGCTATTGTTGTGGGAGTGTTTATGGCATATATTGTTGCTCGCAATATGACCAGGCCGATAAGAAATATGACTGAGCTGTCGACAAGGATGGCGAAGCTTGATTTTGATGCGAAGTACATTGATACGGAAAACAGTGCAAAGGAGCTTTATGTGCTTGGTGAGCATATGAATGAGCTGTCGCAGACACTTGAGCAGACCATCACAAGACTAAAGGTGGCAAACAATGAATTACAGCGTGATATAAAGAAAAAAGAAGAGATTGATGAGATGAGAAAGGAGTTTTTGTCAAATGTGTCACATGAGTTAAAAACTCCGCTTGCTCTGATCTCAGGCTATGCTGAGGGGCTCAAAGAGGTCGTAAATGACGATGATGAGAGCCGTAACTTCTACTGTGATGTCATCATGGACGAGACTGACAAGATGAACCGCATGGTTATGAAGCTTTTATCTCTCAATCATCTGGAGGATGGCAGTGATGTGCTTGAGATGACGAGGTTTGATTTGACACCGCTTGTCAGAGGGGTTATAGACTCATCTAAGCTTCTGGCACAGAAAAATGAGGCTGCAATTGAGTTTGACCGCACCGATTCCGTATATGTGAGCGGTGATATATACAAGATTGAAGAGGTTGTGACAAACTATATCAGCAATGCGATAAATCACTGCATAAGAGGTGGTACTATCACTGTATCATACAGCATGTACAGCGACCATGTGAGGGTCAGCGTGTTTAACACGGGAGAGCCGATACCTGATAAGGATATAGAAAATATATGGAATAAGTTCTATAAGGTGGACAAGGCCAGAACAAGGGAATATGGCGGAAGCGGCATAGGACTGTCTATAGTAAAGGCCATTATGGAACTGCATCACAGAGGGTATGGTGTCATAAATCACAAGGATGGTGTAGAATTCTGGTTTGAACTTGAGTTATTTATTGCAAACAATGAATAAATGTGTTACTATATGTATTATTAGGATAAAAGTCATAGAATAAGAATGGGTTTATTGCAATGATGGGAAGAAATATAAAAATGGCAGCTGTGGCATTTACAGCAATTATAACGTTGACAGGCTGCGGAACAAAATTATATGATATGACTGATGCGGAACAAAGCCTTATCGCTAATTATTCGGCATATGTTGTTGCAAAACACAATATATACCAGCAGGATGGCATGACTGACGCTACGGAGAACCGTGGGGATATGGAGGATGCTGAGGACACTGAGAAAGTGGACGAGGCGTCACCTGATAATTCACCTTCGCAGGATAATAAGACATCTGAAGCCGGAAATGATAAGAGCAGCAATTCGCAGAAAGAGCCTTCTGCCACACAGGAAAAGAAGGTGTCACTTGCCGAGGCAACAGGCTACGGCAGCCTTGAAATTACATATGATGGAGTAAACAAGTCAGATGTGTACAATGAGGGCTCATACTATTCTATGACGGCAGGAAGCGGTAATACTTTTGCGGTTATGAAATTCACTCTTAAAAATCCGACAGACGAGGATATAAATGTTGATATGTTTGGCAATGCCAGGACATATAAGGCTACTTTCCCCGATGGAAAGGAATACACGGCTGAGGGCACATTCCTTACATATTCCCTTAATACTTTTCAGGGAACCGTAAAGGCGCATGATGCGGTTGATGTGGTGCTGCTTTTCAAGATACCTCAGGGTACAGCATGTGACAATATTAAGATGTCGGTTATAAAAGATAACGAAAAAAGTTTGATTGAATTATAAAACATATGATATACTTAGATTACTAAGAGGCGGAGGTTGTATTATGGATACGAACATATTATTGGAGTCAGGAACAAACGAACTTGAGGTGCTTGAATTCACGTTGGGAGACAATCATTACGGAATCAATGTTGCAAAGATCAGAGAGATTTTGCAATATATGCCGGTCACTCCTGTTCCGAATACTCATCCGAGTGTTGAGGGAATATTTATGCCACGTGACACAATGATTACGGTTATCAATTTAAAGAATTGTCTTAATCTGCCACAGACGGATGAAAAGGGCTTATTTATCATTACGAATTTTAACAAACTCAATGTGGCATTTCATGTAGATCAGGTTATCGGTATACACCGTGTATCGTGGGAGAATATCATAAAGCCTGACGAGACACTGACGGGCGAGCATGGCAGCACTGCTACAGGTGTTATCAAAATGGATGACAGGCTTATAGTTATCCTTGATTTTGAGGCTATAGTTGCTTCTATTAGTCCGCAGACAGGACTTAGGGTTAATGATATCGATGAGATGGAGGCAAGAGATAGGAGTGATGCTACAATTCTTATCGCAGAGGATTCGGCTTTATTGTCAAAGCTCATCACTGAGTGCCTTAAGAAGTCGGGATATACCAATCTCATAGTGGAAGAGAATGGTCAGGAGGCCTGGGATGTGATAAAGGATATGCAGGCAAAGGGCGATATTACAAAGCATCTTGACTGCATTATAACTGATATTGAGATGCCGCTCATGGATGGACACAGACTCACAAAGCTTGTAAAATCAGATGCAGAGCTTAGAGATATACCGGTTATCATATTCTCTTCACTGGTAAATGAAGAGATGAGGAAAAAGGGTGAACAGCTTGGAGCAGACGCACAGCTTACAAAGCCTGAAATCGGAAAGCTTGTAGAGGCGATTGACAAGCTGCTTGATAAAGCATAATATATTTAGATACAAGGGGGGTGTGGCTTGTTTAGCTGCACCCTTTAATGGATTATAGATGGAGAATACTAATGAGCGATAAATCGACAGAAAACTATCTGGACAATTTGCTGGATTCAATGAACAAACTGCAGGACACAGATACGAATATGTCTGAGGCTGATCAGGATGAATTCCTCAAAAAGTTTGAGGACGAGCTTGAAAACGAGACATATGATGAGTATCTGTCGAGCTTTGAAAAGGAACTTGAGAGGGAAAATGAGCAGGCCAAGGGTCAGGCTCTTAATGTACAGACTCCGGCTCCTGATGACAAGGATGCTTCACTTGATGATATGCTCACTGAGTTTGACCGCAGGATGAAGGAACAGGAGACTCAGGGAGATAAACAGGAAAACAAAGCAGACGATAATCTAAGCGATGCGGTATTTAATTTTACACCGGCAGATTCTGGGATAGAGATGATGGATGCAAACATGCCGGAAATGGCTGAGAATCCCAAACAGGAGGAGACTCCGGAGAGTATAATAACAAATGAACCTCAGATGGTTGAAGAAATAGGAGAGCCGGACCTGGCAGGAAATGCATCAAAGGATGTACTTGACATACTCGATAGTGATGGCCTGGATAATATCGGTGATCTGCTTGAAGGAAAAACCGGTGAGACAGGGAATGATATAGATGATTATGCAAGCCGTCAGATGAAGGCACAGGAGGCGACTGATGGAGAGCTTGATGCGCAAGGTACGGAAAAAAAGAGCCTTTTTAAAAAAATAATATCATTTTTTACAAAAGAGCCACAGTCAGATGACGTTACAGATACACAGGGCATGGCGGATGGCACAGAAACTGACGCACAGATGCTCTCGGATGAAAATAAACAGATACTTGAAGCGCTGGATGCTGACGGAGAGCCAAACAAAGCATCGGATAAGCCAAAGAAGGGCAAAAAGCCTAAAAAAGAAAAGAAGCCCAAAAAACCTAAAAAAGAAAAAAAGCCAAAGGCTCCAAAGGAAAAGAAGGAGCGCATTGGATGGGAGAAGGGACCTAAGCTTCCTAAGGGACCTGTTATAGTAATCTGGGTATTTGTTATGTCGATAGTTGTGTTTGTTCTCATATGCACCTTTTTGCTCGGAAACAACTCCAAAGTGACTGATGCTCAGAATACGTACAATCAGGCAATTGCTGATCTGGGACAGAATAAAGCTGATTCAATAGAGCTGTATACAAAGGCATACAGCAGGCTGAGCGGCTTGAAGCTTTCGGGTGACGATAAGCAGTTGTACAATAAGCTGTCGGTGCTTGCTGCAGTGTCAGGCAAGTATGATGCCTATAAGAGCTTTAGCAATTCAGGCTATGTAACCATGGCAGCGGATTCCTTAGTATGTGCGGCAGGACGATGTGCTGTAAATGCAGACAATGCAAAGGAATACGGATGTGAGCTGCAGCTTGAGCAGCTAAAAAACATTATTTCTGATACCCTGAGCAGTCAGTATGGCTTATCATATGATGATGCCATTGCTTTGTATAATATAGATGATAGAGATGACTATACACTGGCACTGACACAGAAATTAAATGAATTAGGCATTAAAGAGGAGACAAAATGATATGATAGCAATCATTGACTATGGAGCAGGAAACCTGCGAAGCGTACAAAAGGCTCTTACAGCTATAGGAGAGGAGAGTATTGTGACCAGAGACAGGCATGAGATTTTAAATGCCGATAAGGTAATACTTCCCGGAGTAGGAGCTTTTGGAGATGCAATGGATTCGCTTAAAAAATACGAGCTGGACAAGGTGATTCACGAGGTGTGTGACATGGACAAGCCATTTCTTGGCATATGCCTGGGTCTTCAGCTATTATTTGAGGGAAGCGATGAGAGCCAGGGCGTTGAGGGGCTTCATGTGCTTGACGGACAGATACTTCGCATACCTGATAAGGAAGGACTTAAAATACCTCACATAGGCTGGAATTCACTTGATTTACAGAACAATGGAAGGCTGTTTAAAGGTCTTTTAGAGCATCCGTATGTATATTTTGTGCATTCGTACTATCTGAAAGCCACTGATGAAGCAATTGTCACAGCAACGACAGAGTACAGCACACACATTCATGCGTCTGTAGAGAAAAACAATGTGTTCGCCTGTCAGTTCCATCCGGAAAAGAGCAGCACAGTCGGACTTTCGATACTTAAAAATTTTGCAGGGATAGGGGAGGCATAATATGTTTACGAAGAGAATAATCCCATGTCTGGATGTGAATAACGGACGCGTTGTGAAGGGTATAAACTTTGTCAATTTAAGAGATGCAGGTGACCCGGTTGAGATTGCGGCCGCATATGATAAGGCAGGCGCAGATGAGGTGGTTTTTTTGGATATCACAGCGTCAAGCGACAACAGAAATACTGTTGTGGATATGGTCAGAAAGGTTGCTGAAAAGGTGTTTATACCGTTCACAGTGGGCGGCGGCATCAGGACAGTCGATGATTTTAAGGCACTGCTTAGAGAGGGTGCGGACAAGATTTCAATAAATTCAAGTGCTATAAATACCCCGCGGCTCATAAGTGATGCGGCTGACAAGTTTGGCAGTCAGTGTGTGGTTGTGGCAATAGATGCAAGACGTCGTGCTGACGGAAGCGGCTGGAATGTATACAAGAACGGAGGACGCATAGATACAGGTCTTGATGCCATTGAATGGGCTGTTAAGGCAAATGAGCTTGGAGCGGGAGAAATCCTTCTTACAAGCATGGATTGTGACGGCACAAAGGATGGCTACGATATCGAGCTTACAAGGCTTATTGCCGATAACGTTTCTGTTCCGGTTATCGCATCGGGCGGTGCAGGCACAAAGGAGCATTTTTACGAGGCTCTGACAGAGGGAAAGGCGGACGCAGCGCTTGCAGCTTCACTTTTCCACTACAAGGAGCTTGAAATTATGGATTTAAAGAATTATCTGGCAGATAAAGGTGTGTCGGTCAGAAGATAGGCGGGAGATTGAGATTATGAGTATGCTTGACGGCGAGTGGGCAAAGGCTGTGGGAGCCGAGTTTAAAAAACCGTATTACAGGGATTTGTACAATTTTGTGAGAGATGAATATGCCACACATGTGGTATATCCTCCGGCAGATGACATATTTAATGCCATGCATTTTACACCACTTGACAAGGTGAAGGTGCTCATCCTCGGACAGGATCCGTACCACAATGTCAATCAGGCACATGGATTGTCGTTTTCTGTGCTTCCGTCTCAGAAGGATATTCCACCATCACTGCAGAATATTTACAAGGAACTGCACGACGATTTAGGGTGTGATATCCCGAATAACGGATACCTGAAGAAATGGGCTGATCAGGGAGTTTTGCTATTGAATACTGTGCTCACTGTCAGGGCTCATCAGGCAAACTCGCATCAGGGACACGGCTGGGAGAAGTTCACGGATGCAATCATAGAGGCTGTAAATGAGCAGGACAGACCTATAGTATATATGCTCTGGGGACGTCCGGCACAGTCGAAGATTCCTATGCTTACAAATCCAAAGCATCTGATATTGACAGCACCGCATCCAAGCCCGCTGTCGGCTTACAGAGGCTTTTTTGGATGCAAGCATTTTAGTAAAGCCAATGAGTTCCTTAAGGAGCATGGAGTGGAGCCTGTTGACTGGCAGATAGAGGATATATAAAGGACGACAATACCGGCAGATATTATCTTGACATAAATTGGAAAAGCGTCTATATTAAAAATATATAGAAGGTAACGGATTACATGATTATCAAAGGAGTGATACTATGAGAGGAATAGGAATGTGGGATTCGTCATCCATATCCACACTGTTTTCCGGCTTTAGCAGCAGTAGAAGCAGCAATGCAGCATCGTCTTTTATTGCCAATATGGATATGACTACATATAGCGGCATTAGAAGTGGCAGCTATTTTAAGCTTCTCAAGTCATATTATGGAAATAACCTTAATTCAAAGGCCCAGTCTCTTGTCTCATCATCTGTTTCTACATCTAAGGATTCAGCGAAGACACTTGCGTCCATCGAGTCGGAGTCAGAGGACATGGTAAAGTCGGCGCAGGCTCTTTACAAAAACAGCCGCAAGGACGATACAGATGCTACGTACAAGAAGGTGTCAGCTTTTGTGTCTGATTACAACAGCCTCATTAATGCTGCGGATGATTCTAAGACAAAGCAGATTTCGAGAAATCTTGAGTCTATGAAGTCACTTACAGATATCAATTCAAAGTCGCTTGCGAAGGTGGGAATCACAGTTGATTCAAAGTCCGGCAAGCTGTCTGTCGACGAGGATACCTTTAAAAAGGCTGATTCGACCAAGGTTGATGCACTTTTTAAGGGAAATGGCTCTTATGCTTACGCAGTGGCAAGCAAGGCTTCAATGCTTGAGTATGCCGCAAAGAATGAGGCAGAAAAGACTAATACATATGGCGCCAATGGAAGGTATACACAGGCCTATAACAGTGGATATAATTATAATATGTTTTTATAGTCAAAGACAGGCTGGGAATCACCCACCTTACTTTACGGCTTAATAAAAGAAGCATCCCGGCTTTGGGATGCTTCTTTTTAATTAATTAGCGTTTAGTTGTCGTTTTCATCGTCCTCGCTCATTGAGTAGACCTGACGTTTACGTGCCATCTCATCGCTCTCAAGATATTCGTCGTAGGTTGTGATCTTGTCGATCATTGAACCGTTTGGCAGGAATTCTATGATTCGGTTGGCGGTTGTCTGGACTACCTGGTGGTCACGGCAGGCAAAGAGGATTACTCCCGGGAATTTTATCATTCCGTTGTTTAATGCTGTTATTGACTCCATGTCGAGGTGGTCTGTAGGCTCATCGAACATGAGTACATTGCTTCCCATGATCATCATGCGGGAGAGCAGTACACGAACCTTTTCTCCTCCGGAGAGTACACGCATTTTCTTTACTCCATCCTCACCGGCAAAGAGCATACGGCCAAGGAAACCTCGCACATATGTGGCGTCCTTGATTTCTGAGTACTGTGTGAGCCAGTCAACGATGAGCTCATCAGTATCAAAGATTGTGGTATTGTCCTTTGGGAAGTATGACTGGCTGGTTGTGACACCCCATTTATATGAGCCCTCGTCCGGCTCAAGCTCTCCGGCAAGGATTTTAAACATAGTTGTTTTTGCAAGCTCGTTTCCACCGACAAATGCAATTTTGTCATCGTGGTTGACAGTGAATGAGATATTGTCAAGTACCTTTACGCCGTCGATGGTTTTTGAGATGCCCTCGACAAAGAGTACATCGTTTCCGATTTCACGCTCAGGACGGAAATCAATGTATGGATATTTACGGCTTGATGGACGTATTTCATCAAGCTGGATTTTTTCGAGGGCACGCTTTCTTGATGTGGCCTGCTTTAATTTAGAGGCATTGGCAGAGAAACGCTGGATAAACTCCTGCAGCTCCTTGATTTTTTCCTCTTTCTTTTTGTTTGCTTCCTTCATCTGACGGACAATAAGCTGGCTTGATTCATACCAGAAATCATAGTTTCCTGCGTAGAGCTGGATCTTACCGTAATCCATGTCGGCGATGTTTGTGCAGACTTTGTTGAGGAAGTATCTGTCATGGGATACAACGATGACCGTGTTCTCGAAATTGATGAGGAATTCCTCAAGCCATGAGATGGCATCGAGGTCTAAGTGGTTGGTAGGCTCATCGAGAAGCAGTATGTCAGGATTTCCAAACAGTGCCTGAGCGAGAAGCACCTTGACCTTTACTGCACCCGGCAGATCTGCCATCAGAGTGTAGTGATCATCAGTAGGTACACCGAGACCGTTTAAGAGAGTAGCTGCATCCGACTCAGCATTCCAGCCGTCCATATCGGCAAACTCAGCCTCAAGCTCGCTGGCACGGATTCCGTCCTCGTCTGAGAAATCCTCCTTCATATAGATGGCTTCCTTCTCCTTCATGATATCATAGAGACGCTTATTACCCATGATAACCGTATCAAGTACTGTAAACTCATCGTACTTGAAGTGATCCTGCTGTAAGAATGACAGTCTCTGTCCCGGAGTGATTGCGATATCACCGCTTGTAGGCTCAAGCTGTCCTGAGAGAATCTTTAAAAATGTAGACTTGCCGGCACCGTTTGCACCAATAAGTCCGTAGCAGTTTCCCTCTGTGAATTTTATGTTGACATCCTCAAATAAAGCTTTTTTACCAATTCTTAATGTAATATTGTTTGCACTAATCATTTTGTCTTTATTCAATCCTTTCTTATTTAATAACCTGTTCGTTTCTGTAACACATCGTTTCTATTTTAACGTAAAACCAGTATTTTGCAAGTGTTTTACAGACGATTTATAGCCATTGTGCCCTTTTGTACATAAATTTTACCTTGTTAATAAATATTTTAGGGTTTTTGTACAATGTATTGCTAAAAAAACTTGATTTTTTACAGCGCACAAACTAAACTATTATGTAGAGACATTCTGATTCATGTCTATAATTGAACATTTATTTTACAGGAGGAAATATCATGTCTAGAGCAAAACAGTCGATGGATGGAAATACCGCTGCCGCTCATGTAGCATATGCCTACACAGAGGTTGCCGGAATCTATCCTATCACACCTTCTAGCCCAATGGCTGATACAGTTGATCAGTGGTCAGCAGCAGGACAGAAGAACATTTTCGGAAGCACTGTAAAGGTAGTTGAGATGGAGTCTGAGGCAGGTGCCGCTGGTACAGTTCACGGATCTCTTGCAGCTGGTGCACTTACTACAACATTTACAGCTTCACAGGGACTTTTACTTATGATCCATAATATGTACAAAATCGCAGGTGAGAATCTTCCTTGCGTATTTGACGTATCAGCTCGTACAGTATCTTCACATGCACTGAATATCTTCGGTGACCACAGTGATGTATATGCTTGTCGTCAGACTGGTTTCGCAATGCTTTGTGAGACAAATCCACAGGAGGTTATGGATCTTTCACCGGTTGCACACTGTGCAGCACTTGAGGGACAGGTTCCATTCATCAACTTCTTCGATGGATTCCGTACTTCTCATGAGATTCAGAAGATCGAGAAGTGGGATTATGAAGATCTCAAAGAGATGTGTCCAATGGATGCAGTTGCCAAATTCAGAGCACACGCTCTTAACCCAGAGCATCCAGCAGCTCGTGGATCACACGAGAACGGAGATATCTTCTTCCAGCATAGAGAGGCATGTAACAAGTTCTATGATGAGCTTCCTGCAGTTGTTGAGAAGTACATGGACAAGGTTAATGCTAAGCTTGGTACAGATTACAAATTATTCAACTACTACGGAGCACCTGACGCTGATCGTGTAATCATCGCTATGGGTTCTATCAATGATGTAGCTGAGGAAGTAATCGATTACTTAACAGCAAAGGGAGAGAAAGTCGGACTTATTAAGGTACGTCTTTACCGTCCATGGTCTTCAGAGGCTCTTCTTAATGCTATTCCAAAGACAGCAAAGAAGATCGCTGTATTAGACCGTACAAAAGAGCCAGGATCACTTGGTGAGCCATTATACTTAGACGTTGCTACAACACTTCGTGAAGCAGGAATGAACGATGTTGTATTAGTAGGCGGACGTTACGGATTAGGATCTAAGGATACACCACCTTCTTCAGTATTTGCTGTATATACAGAGCTTGAGAAGGATGCTCCTAAGCACAGATTTACACTTGGAATCGTGGATGATGTTACAAATCTTTCACTTCCAGAGGTTAAGCCAGCTCCTATCACATCTGCACCTGGTACAAAAGAGTGCAAGTTCTGGGGCCTCGGCGGAGATGGTACTGTAGGTGCTAACAAGAACTCTACAAAGATCATCGGTGACCACACAGACAAATACATCCAGGCATACTTCCAGTATGACTCAAAGAAGACTGGTGGTGTTACAATTTCTCACTTGAGATTTGGTGACAACCCAATCAGAAGCCCATACTACATCAACCAGGCAGACTTCGTAGCATGCCACAACCCTGCATATGTTATCCAGGGCATGAAGATGGTTCAGGATGTTAAGCCGGGCGGAGTATTCATGATCAACTGCCAGTGGTCAGATGAAGAGCTTGCTCATCACCTCAACGCTGACGCTAAGAAATATATCGCTGACAACAACATTCAGCTTTACACAATCAACGCTATCGACAAGGCTATCGAGATCGGAATGGGTAAGAGAACTAACACAATTCTCCAGTCTGCATTCTTCAAGCTTGCTGACGTAATGCCTATCGATAAGGCTGTAGAGTACATGAAGGCTGCTGCTAAGAAGTCCTACTCAAAGAAGGGTGATGCAGTAGTAGAGATGAACTACAAGGCTATCGATGCCGGTGTTGACGCTGTACATAAGGTAGAGGTTCCTGAGTCTTGGAAGAATCCTGAGGCAGATGCTCCTAAGGCAGAGCGCACAGGACGTCCAGAGGTTGTTAAGCTTGTTAACGAGCTCCTTGATCCAATCGCTAAGATGGATGGAGACAGCCTTCCGGTTTCAGCATTCGCTGACAAGGCAGACGGACAGTATGTAACAGGTGCTTCTGCATACGAGAAGAGAGGAACAGCTGTTACAGTTCCACAGTGGGATCCAGAGAAGTGTATCCAGTGTAACAACTGTGCATTTGTATGTTCTCACGCTACAATTCGTCCATTCTTACTTACAGATGACGAAGTAAAGGCAGCTCCTGACAACATGAAGGTTGCTGATATGAAGCCAAAGGCAGGCGCTTACAAGTATACAATGAGCGTATCTCCACTTGACTGTATGGGATGTGGTGAGTGTATCACAGTTTGTCCTACAGCAGCTATCTCAATGCAGCCACAGGAGTCTCAGGCAGCAGAGCAGCCAGTATTTGATTACTTAGTAGCTAACGTTTCTAAGAAGACAGATGCCGGAATGGTTGATACAACACCTAAGGGATCACAGTTCAACCAGCCACTCCTTGAGTTCTCAGGCTCATGTGCAGGATGTGCTGAGACATCTTACGCTAGACTTATTACACAGCTCTTCGGTGAGCAGATGTACATCTCTAACGCAACAGGATGTTCTTCTATCTGGGGTAACCCGGCAGCTACATCACCATACACAGTAAATATCAACTCTAAGAAGGGACCAGCTTGGTCTAACTCACTCTTCGAGGATAATGCTGAGCATGGTTTAGGTATGGAAGTTGGACAGAGATATCTCCGTGACCAGGCTATCGAGCTTGTTAAAGAAATCGCTGCATCAGACAAGGCTACAGCTGAGTTCAAGGCAGCAGCAGATAAGTTCCTTGAGACAAAGGATGACACAAAGGCAAATGTTGAGCCAACAACAGCTCTTATTGCAGAGTTAGAGAAGGCAGCAGCAGCCGGATGTGAGAAATCTAAAGAAGTACTTGCTAAGAAGGATTACCTCGGAAAGAAATCTGTATGGATCTTCGGTGGTGACGGATGGGCATATGATATCGGTTTCGGTGGATTAGACCATGTACTTGCTTCTGGTGAGAACGTAAACGTAATGGTATTCGATACAGAGATGTACTCTAACACAGGTGGACAGGCTTCTAAGGCTTCTAACATCGGTGAGGTATGTCAGTTCGCAGCAGCCGGTAAAGAGACAAGCAAGAAGTCACTTTCAGAGATCGCTATGAGCTACGGATATGTATACGTTGCACAGATCGCTCTTGGAGCAAACCCAGCACAGGCTGTTAAGGCTATCACAGAGGCTGAGGCTTATCCGGGACCATCACTCATCATCGGATACGCACCATGCGAGCTTCACGGTATCGCTAAGGGTGGTATGAACCACTGCCAGGATGAGATGAAGAAGGCTGTTAAGGCTGGATACTGGAATCTCTTCTCATTCAACCCTGCACTCAAGGCTGAAGGAAAGAATCCATTCACTCTTACATCAAAGGCCGGCGACGGATCTTACCAGGAGTTCCTTAACAACGAGGCACGTTATACTCGTCTTATCAAGCCATTCCCAGAGAGAGCAGAGAAACTCTTTGCTAAGTCTGAGGAGACAGCTAAGGCACGTTATACACACCTTGAGAAACTCGTTAAATTATACGGAGAGGACTAATTCATTAGTCACGGTATATATTTTATCCCACAGGGCATTTGCCCTGTGGGATTTTTGCTTTTTCTCCTGTTATTACACTATATTTCGTGGTTTTTTTGTTTACAAATACAATATGTAATGGTACAATATATATGTTAATGGTATTTAATTGAACCATCGGAGGAATACGAATGTCAGGAATATTTGATAGATGTGCAAAAAGAGTTATATCTACAGAACAGGCGGAGCGGGCAGTACCTTCAAGAACAGTAATGGCATCCCGTGTAGCAAGAGACGATGTTAACCGTAGTGAAAGAGTGCAGAAAAAAGAGGATAATATACAAATGGATAAAGATGATTTTTTGTTAACACAAATTGATGAGTTTCGTGAAAAGGCAAAACGTCTTCAGGAGATGCTCAATACAAAAGAATCAAAAGCTGAGGAGCTTTCAACCATAGTTGAGGAGAGGGAAGCTAAGGCAGAGGAGTTGCAGCAGATACTTGACGAGAGACAGGAAAAAGCCGATGGAATCACTGCACAGGTTGCTAAGCAGATAGATGTGCTTATAGAAAGTGTTCATGAAAAGATGGCTGAGATAGAGCAATCTATGAATGCAGGCATGGACAGCTTAGGGCGTCAGGTAAGTTCGGATATGGATAATCTGGGGCGCTCAGTAAATGCTAATATGGACAATCTTGGCAGTTCGGTGTCCGGACAGATTGGAAATCTCGGACAGTCACTTGGCACTGAGATATCAGGCATCAGCCAGAATATAGGTCAGAGTCTTGATTTTGGTGACACATTAGAGCAGACAAGGCGTATCACAGAGGAGGGCACAGCAGCAGTTACATCAGCGGTAAATGAGGCGAATGCCCACATGCTGCAGTCGCTCACTGAGCTTAATGATCAGCTTGTTTCGATTAAGGCCGAGCTTTCTGATAAGGTACATACAGAGAATGTTAAGTGCTTTAGAAATCTACAGGATCTTTTTAAGGTAATGGGAGACAAGGTAGATACTGTTTCTGAGCTTGAGAAACAGGTGGGCACAACAAAGACCTTTGCAGTTATTTCTACGATACTTGCAATAATCAATACATTTGGTTTTGTTGCAATCGCATTGTATATATTCGGTTTTTTTGGTTCGATTTTTTAATAAATAGTATTGTAATAGGGTGGTGCAGTTCCCGGTTAGGGAGTTGCACCATATTTTGACATTTTATAAGGCAGACAGAGAGGAAAACTAAATGGCAAAAAAGATTGTAAGAGTTGTTGGGCATAAAAATCCTGACACAGATTCTATCTGTGCAGCAATAGCGTATGCAAACCTTAAATCACATACAGATGATACAATGGAATACATACCAATGAGAGCAGGCAGCGTCAGTGCAGAGACAGCATTTGTGCTGGATTATTTTAAGGCTGATACACCTGCGCTTTTGAAGGATGTGGGAACACAGATAAAGGATATACATATCAGAAGGACTGAGGGTGTCAGCAGTAATCTATCCATGAAAAAAGCATGGGAGATGATGAAGATACTCAATGTAGTTACGCTTCCTGTTGTTAATAAGAGGGATAAGCTTGAAGGTCTTATTGTGACAAGTGATATCGCTAAGTCGTATATGGATGTGTATGACAATTCTATCCTGGCAAAGGCGAGGACACAGTACAGAAATATTATAGAGACGCTGGATGGCAAGATAGTTGCAGGCAATGAGCATGGCTATTTTGTGAAAGGAAAGGTTATAGTTGGAGCAGGTACACCTGATACCATAAAAGGCAATGTGGCTGAGGATGATCTGGTCATCATATCAGACTGTGAGGAGTCACAGCTTATATGTATTGAGGCAAACTGCAGCTGTATCATTGTGACAAGCGGCTTCGATATATCGAAGGATGTCATAAATGCTGCAAACGCTAAGGATGTGGTAGTGATAAGTACACCATATGACACGTTTACCACATCGCGTCTGATAAACCAGAGTATGCCGATAAAGTCATTTATGACAAGGGAAAATCTTATTCATTTTGATTTGGATGATTATGTGGATGATGTGCGTGATACTGTTTCAAAAATCCGACACAGGGATTTCCCAATACTTGACGAAAACCAAAATTATGTGGGTATGTTTTCACGCAGAAATTTAATGAATGCAAGGAAAAAACAGGTGATACTTGTGGATCATAATGAGACCTCACAGGCAGTGGCCAACATTGATGAGGCTGAGATTCTTGAGATAATTGATCATCATCGAATTGGTTCTCTTGAGACAATAGGGCCTGTGTATTTCAGAAATCAGCCGCTTGGATGTACCGGAACCATCATCTATCAGATGTATATGGAAAAAGGTGTGGAGGTTACTCCTCAGATGGCGGGGCTTATGTGCGCTGCAATACTCTCTGACACGCTAGTGTTCCGTTCGCCTACATGTACCCAGGTTGATAAATCTACAGCACTTATCCTGGCGGAGATTGCGCAGATAGATGTAGAAGAGTTTGCCCAGAAAATGTTCGAGGCAGGCAGTAACTTTGCTAACAAGACAGAAGAACAAATATTAAATCAGGATTTTAAAATCTTTCACTCAGGGGATTATACATTTGGAGTATCACAGATTTCTGCTCTTTCTAGAACAGAGCTCGATAAGGTACAGGCGAGAGTGCTGCCTCTGCTTGACAAGATGCAGGTGGAAAAGCAGCTTGATATGCTCTTTGTTATGCTCACTGATATACTTAATGAGTCAACATATCTCATCTACAGTGGTGCAGAGGCGGCGTCAATAGCAGCTTCAGCATATAATCAGCCACAGAGTAAGGATGGAATTATGCTCAAGGGTGTGGTATCACGCAAGAAGCAGCTCATACCTGAGCTTATAAATGTGATTAATGAGAGATAATGCAGCATTAAAAATAATTAAAAGCTTCCTGTGATATATCGTGAAGCTTTTATGTATTTGTAGGGGTAGAATGGAATTGCTTGCGGTATGCACGGATAAATGAGGAATAGCTTCCGAATCCACAGGCATCGCAGGCGACAGACACACTGCTTCCGTCGCGAATCATATCGCGGGCGAGCAGCAGACGCTTTGTTGTGATATATGAACCTATGGTGCAGCCGGTTTCTTCCTTGAAGGTGTGCATCAGGTGATACCTGCTCATATAGAATTTATCTGCCAGTTCATCAATACTTATACGGTTTGTTAAATTCTTATTTAAGAAATCCAAAATCTCTACAATTTTTTTGTTTGAGGAAAATGTGTTAATATATTCGATACCGCCATGCAGGGTGATACGATTGAGCTGTATCAGAAACTCTAAAAACAGGAGCTTATGGTACAGCTCATTTGCGTATTCATTGGTTTCTCTAAGTGTAGAGTCCAGTTCCTTGATTGTATCAGCCAGACGACTGCCCTTGGTCGCAGCGAGTCTTAGTACATGTGACTGGTTAGCATAGGCCTGCTTGAAACAGCATGCCAGATCATAGCCTTTGCTAACATAATCGTCAATAAGCTGCTGTGACACATATATAATGATTCTTTCATAAATTGAATCGTCATTTAATATTGGCTTATGAACCTCGCCGGCATTGACCAGTACGATATCATGTTCTTTGAGCTCATAGCTGCGGCCCTCAATGCAGTAGGATACATTGCCGTGCAGATGAATCAGAATTTTGTGGAAATCATGGTAATGGAAATCTATATTTAGCTTGTGTTCATCTCTTGGATGAAATATTTTAAAAGGCTCCGTCAGGTAGCCTGCTTTTGTATAATTTGAATCCATGATATGCTCCTTTGATAATAAGATGTTACTATAAGCATAATCCATAACAGCACAAAACGCAACATAAAACGCACAAAATGCTATAGAAAAACAAGAAAGTGCGCTGTATAATATAGTTATCAATATAAAACCAATAACGAGGTGATCACTATGAAATTTACAA
>ERZ1034626.923-NODE-923-length-20767-cov-27.154017_pt1 | contig 20767 bp, 12 predicted proteins | sample MGYA00520652_ERZ1034626 | MGnify/ENA primary metagenome ERZ1034626 (study PRJEB33766, sample SAMN09781765) | gut metagenome | biome: gut microbiome | host: Homo sapiens | place: Madagascar | study: EMG produced TPA metagenomics assembly of the PRJNA485056 data... | reverse complement strand
AGGTGCAGTTGAGACAACTGCACCCCCTGGTGATTCCGGTGGGATTCAAACCCACGACCTTCAGAACCGGAATCTGACGCTCTATTCAGCTAAGCTACGGAACCATTGTGATTTTGCAGTTGCAAATTTACGCAAATTGTTTCAAAGCGACGAACGATTGCTGCACAAAAAACGTGCAGAACAAACGTTTTCATAAAAAATTTTAATGATTTTTTTTGTGCATAAATAAATTTTCGTACATTTGCAGCCGTAAAAAACCAATCGCCTACTAAAAACAAATCACTCCAGTAAAAAACGCACAAGGTGAAAAGATAGTGACTATTGTTTTATACCGAGTTATAAAATACTACATAACTATTATTAATTTTAAAACGGTATGCTCGCAATAGCTTCTGACAAGATGCTAACAACGATGCATTACAAAACTTAAAAACCAAATCTATGGAAAAAGTAAAGAAGCCTTTACTTCCGCTTATGACGAAGCAGTTAGCGCTTTCGTTGTTGATGGGAGGAGGCATGATGCTCTGCGCCACAAGCGCAACAGCAGCTGACGAACTCGCACGTTCGGTTTACAATGTAGCTCAAACACCGCAGAACCAGCAGGTTACTGGTCGCGTTCTTGATGCCGCTGGCGAACCGCTTATTGGCGTTAGCATTGTAGAGAAAGGCAACAAGAGCAACGGAACGGTTACCGACATTGACGGTAACTTCTCACTCCGTGTTTCTAAATCACAAACAGTAGTAGTTTCTTACGTTGGTTACAAGGCTCAGGAGGTTTCTGTAGCTGGTAAGAAGAACCTTCAGATTACTCTTCATGAAGACGCTGAGATGCTGAACGACGTTGTTGTTATCGGTTATGGTACAGTGAAGAAAGCCGACTTGGCTGGCTCTGTAGCTGTTATGGACAGCAAGTCGTTCAAGGATCAGCCGGTAGCACGTGTTGAGGATGCCCTCAACGGTCGTATGTCGGGTGTGCAGGTGATGTCTTCTGGCGTTCCTGGTGGTGCAATGAAGATTCGTGTGCGTGGTACAAGTTCTGTGAACAAGAGCAACGACCCGTTGTACGTAGTTGACGGCATCGTTCGCGAGACAGGTCTTGAGGGTATCAACCCTGAGGACATCCAGAGCATCCAGGTGCTGAAGGACGCTTCTTCTACAGCTATCTATGGTGCACGCGGTGCTAACGGTGTTGTAATGGTTCAGACCAAGACTGGCAAGGTTGGTGCAACTCAGGTTACATTCGACGCTTCGCTCGGTGTGTCTAACGCATACAACGTACCTGAGGTAATGAGCACAAAGGACTATGCAAACGCTTTGGTACAGTACAAGGGTGCTGACGCAAGCGCACTCGCTGGTTATATCGACGGCTCAAACAAGGGCATCGACTGGATGGATCAGTTGCTCCACACCGGCGTTACACAGAACTACAAGGTAGCTATCTCTAAGGGTACAGAGGGCACACAGACATATTTCTCTGCCAACTATATGGATCAGACGGGTGTAGTACGCGACACAAAGTCGAAGCGCTACGCTGTTAAGTTCAATATCCACAACAAGCTCTACAAGTGGTTGGAGCTCACAGCAGACGCTAACCTCTCTCGTACGGAGAATAGCGGTGCAGCAGGTTTCGCTCAGAACCAGTCTAACCCGATTTGGGTAGGTCTGAACTACTCTCCGACAATGGAGATGACTGATGCAAACGGCAACTACAACAAGGACCCGTACAACAACATCCAGGCTAACCCTTATGGTCTTATCCACGCTAACAAGAGCGACCGCAACCGTACAATGGTAACTGGTCACGTCGACTTGAAGTTCAACATCTGCGATGGCTTGACATTCACCACTACAAACGGTATCGACTTCAACGATTATAAGTGGTACACACTTTCGTCTACAAAGCTGTTCGGCAAGACCGAAATGAGCAACAACAACGCTCAGGTAATGGCTCTGCAGACAACCAACAACCTTACTTATCAGCACTCTTGGGGCGACCACAACCTTACTGCTACTGGCGTATGGGAGGCATCAAACCGTGAGGTTCGTCGCATGAGTCTCGAGGGTAAGGGTCTTGGTCAGGAAGCTCTCGGCTACTGGAACATCAAGAACGCTGTTTCGCGCGACGCAGACAACGGCTATAGCAAGTGGCTCATGCTCTCTGGCGTAGCACGTGTTATGTACAACTATGCAGACAAGTACATGTTGACTGGTACAATGCGTGCCGATGGTTCAAGCCGCTTCACAAACAAAAAGTGGGGCTACTTCCCATCTATCGCTGCTGCATGGACTGTTTCTAACGAAAAGTTCTGGGAGCCGCTGCGCAATACTGTTGACTACTTGAAGGTTCGCGCAAGCTTCGGTGTTATCGGTAATCAGGATATCGATCCGTACTCAACACTTGCTTCGCTCAAGACTTTGTCGTTCAACTATGGTACAGATACTAATTACACAGGCTACTGGGCTGGCAACATCGCTACACCTGACCTCACATGGGAGAAGGTTAAGCAGTTCGACCTCGGCTTCGACTTCGGCTTCTTCAACAGCCGCTTGAGTCTCGGTGTAGACCTCTTCTGGAAGAAGACTACTGACGCTCTCTTGAAGCAGTCGTCTACTGGCTATATCGGTTCGCTCGAGTATTGGACCAACGCTGGTGAGGTTAGCAACAAGGGTGTTGACGTAAACATCACAGCACAGATTCTGCAGAAGAAGGACCTTCAGTGGACATCTACTCTCAACTTAAGCTACCTGAAGAACGAGGTAACTAAGCTTACAGCACAGACTCCGCGCCTCTATGGCAAGAGCCCGTCACCGGGTACAGTAGAAGCAAGTACCATCATCACCGAGGGTGAGGCTATCGGTACATTCTACGGCTTCAAATGGGCAGGTCTTGAGCAGAACGAGAAGGGTCAGTGGGTTGACACCTACTACACAGCCGACGGCAATAAGACACGCACTCCGAACGCCGACACAGACCGCTTCGTTCTCGGACACTCTAACCCAGACGTAACATTCGGTTGGAACAACACCGTCAACTTCAAGAACTGGGAGTTCAACGCATTCTTCAACGCAGCATTCGGCGCTAAGCGTTTGAACCTCGTACGCTACGCTATGAACTCTGAGGTAGGTGCTTCGATGTTCGTAACCGATAAGGACTACTTCTCAGAAGTTGGTAAGACAATGCCTACAATCGGTGCTGAGAACAAGACATACGGCAACTCAGACAAGTGGCTCGAGAATGCTAACTACTTCCGTTGCGAGAACATCAGCGTGGCTTACACATTCCCACGCAAGCAGACTAAGTTTGCTGACGTACGTCTGTCAATCTCTGCACAGAACCTCTTCACCATCACTGGCTACAAGGGTATGGATCCAGCAGGTGCTTCATTCTCAGACGACAACGTTGATAACAACAACGGTCTCGACATGGGTGCTTATCCAAACCCGCGTACCTTCACATTCGGTGTACGTCTGAACTTCTAAACCACTAATTAACAATCTAAACAACGAAACAATATGAATTCAAAAATATTAATGGGTTGCCTCTTCGCAGCTTCGATGCTTACAACATCTTGCAGCCTTGATGAGGACCCGAAGGGTCAGATGGCACAGGAGACATTCTTCACATGTCAGGCAGACCTTGATGCAAGCATTCATGCAATCTATGAAAAGTTGAACCAGACACAGTCGTGGACCAACCCAATGTACCCACAGTGGCAGGGCGACGACATGACAGCTAACCCTGGTTCAAACAAGCAGGCTGTTGCCGCGCTCGACGGCTTTAGCTCTGACGGCGACAACAAGGGTGTAACAGACGCTTGGAACCTGCATTTCGCCCTTATCAAGGCTTGTAACTTCGTAATCGAAGGTGCTGAGAAGACTCCAACTTCAAAAGAGGAGATCAACATCGCTCTCGGTAATGCTCACTACTGGCGTGCATACGCTTACTTCTACTTGGTACGTGTATTCGGTCCGTTGCCTTTCATTACAAGCACAGACCTCGATGTCCAGAACTGCACCGTTGCAAGTGTTGAGGAGATTTACGATCTCATCGTTAAGGATTTGAAGTTCGCTGAGAGCCTTCCTACTTCTTATAGCAAGGCTCCGCGCAACCACGACGGCGTTGACGCATGGGCTACAAAGCAGGCTGCTCAGTCTACACTCGCAGCAGTGTACATGGCAATGGCAGGCTACCCGCTCAACAAGGGCGCGGAGTACTACGGTCTCGCAGCTGCCAAGGCTAAGGAAGTAATCGACGCTAACGGCACATACGGCTTCTATAACGACGCTGACTGGAGCCACGTTTACTCAATGGGTCACAACTACAATAAGGAGACTGTCGTAGGTATCGACAACAACTGGAACAACGGTTCTTGGGATCACGACTCTGAGCTTACTTCTTGCTGTCGCTTTGAAGGACTCGGCGATGGTGGTTGGGGCGATGCTTGGGGCGAGATCGCATTCTGGAAGCGTTATCCGGAAGGACCGCGTAAGGATGCTATTTATGCTCCTAAGGTTACATTCCAGAAGGGTACAAAAATCTACCGCACAGTTGATTGGTGGGAGATTGCAGCTGAGGACGTTTGGGAGCCAGTTGACCTGAAGAACGATCCTGCTAAGGACAAGGAAGCTTACGACAAGGAGATTGCCGACCTCGAGAAGAAGGTTGCAGAGAAGCCTGAGGAATATCGTAAGGTGTCAACAGGCAAGTACGAGCAGCGTACATTCAAGAAGGGCGATCAGTACATAGCAGCTTACCACCCTATGTTCGCTGTCTACACTACCAACTGCGATCCTTCTAACTCTAACATTGAGCTCAAGCAGCCGTACGACTACACCAAACCTAACTACACCAACATGACTAACGGTCGTCGTCATCGTCTGATCCGCTGGTCAGAGGTACTTCTTTGGTATGCAGAGAGTGCAGCTCGCTCAGGTGTTGCTGACCTCACAGCTGCTAAGGAATATCTGCGCGAGGTTCGCAAGCGTGCCGTTACCGACTTCGAGAACGTAACTCTCTCAGACGGCACAAAGGTTGCTATCGCTAACATGACTGCAGACCAGCTCGCTGAGGCTTGCTACATCGAGCACGGCTGGGAGGTTGCAGGTCAGTGGACACAGATGGTTACACGTCGCGCCGACGAGCTTCGTATGAACGAACTCAAGAAGAACTTCGACTACCGCGTTGCTAACCCTGAGGTTGTTGTAGCTAAGGATGCTACTGGCAAGGAATACAAGGCTAAGGAAAGCGTATCTGTTGTTAAGAACACATGGGCTGGCGATAACTCTATCTACTGTCCTTATCCAACAGTTGACGTTGAGAAGAACCCATTGTTGAAGCGCTAATCAACGATTAACAATACAAATATCATCCTCGCAGACGCTAATGCGTTTGCGAGGATTTTTTCATTAGGAGGGTATGGCATCCCTGCCATACCCACGCAATTAGCTTTTTAGCTATATGAAAGGCGGCTATTTGGCTACTGGAGGGCAGCGTGGGTATGGCAAGGATGCCATACCCTCCTAATACATGCCTCGCTACACAATAAAAGCAGGAGTTATACGTTTTGTTAATTAAACAGAACATATCAATGAAGAAAGAAATAAGACTATACTCCACCCTATTCATCCTCGCTTTATCTGCGCTCATGCTCAGCGGTTGCGGTGCGGAGAAGAACCTGAAGAAGGGTGAGAAGTATCTTGCAGTGGGCGAATACTACGATGCAGCGACGCAGTTCAAGCGTGCCTATCAGCGCACTGCACCGAAAGAACGCGAGCAGCGTGGCAAGATAGCACTGAAGGTGGCTTACTGCAACGAGCGCATCAACTCTACACAGAAGGCGATTGCGGCATACAGCAACGCCATCAGATACAACCAGGCTTCGACGCAAGACCGCCTCAACTACGCCCGTCTGCTGCTGAAGAACGGTGCATACAAGCAGGCGGAGACGGAGTTCCGCGCTGTGCTCGACTCGATGCCCGACAACGTGCTCGCAAAGAACGGACTCGCCTCGGCTGAGAACGCACCGCAATGGAAGAAGGAGGGTTCGCGCTATCAGGTGAAGCGCATGGACGTGTTCAACTCCAGACGCGCCGACTATAGCCCAGTGCTCGGTGGCGACCAATACGACTACCTCTACTTCACCTCTACACGCAACGACGCTACGGGCAACGAACTGAGCGGCATCACCGGAGCGAAGGCTGCCGACATCTTCGTGTCGCAGAAGGACGAGAAGGGAAAGTGGCAGAAGCCGGAGCCGGTGAACGGCGGACTGAACACGGAGTATGACGAGGGAGCCTGCGCGCTGTCGCCCGACGGCAAGACAATGTACGTCACGCAGTGTCAGACCGACCCGTCGTATCCGCGCTATGCGCAGATTGTGACATCGCAGCGCGCTGATGCTGCATGGGGAAAGCTCGAGGAATTCAAAGTGACGAACGACACGCTCTCGAGCTACGCCCACCCTGCGGTGTCGCCCGATGGCGAGTGGCTCTATTTCGTATCGGACATGCCGGGCGGACTGGGCGGACTGGACATCTGGCGAGCACGCATCACGTCGTTGGGTCTTGTGGGTGTGGAGAACTTAGGCGCACCAATCAACACACCGGGCAACGAGATGTTCCCTACGTTCCGTGCCAACGGCGACCTTTATTTCTCGAGCGACGGTCATGTGGGCATGGGTGGTTTGGACATCTACATCGCATCGCCGAATAAGAACGGTGGCTACACCATTGAACATCCGGGGTATCCGCTCAACTCGCAGGGCGACGACTTCGGCATGACGTTCGAAGGCGTACACAACCGCGGCTACTTCTCGTCGAACCGCAACGACGGCAGGGGATGGGACAAGATATACAGCTTCGAGAACCCGGAGATTGTGCAGAACGTGAAGGGTTGGGTGTACGAGCAGGACGGCTACGAATTGCCTGAGGCACTTGTGTACATCGTCGGATCGGACGGCACGAACAAGAAGGTAAGCGTGAAGGGCGATGGCTCGTTCGACTATGTGATTGACCCGAACGTCGACTATATCTTCCTCGCAACGTGCAAGGGATTCCTCAACCATAAGGAGGAACTACGTGTAAAACCGGCTGAGGAGTCGGAGGAATACGTGATGCAGTTCCCACTTGCTTCCATCACGGCACCGGTGCTTATCGACAATATCTTCTACGACTTCGACAAGGCTACGCTCAGACCGGAGTCGACGGCTGCGCTCGACGAACTGGTGAAGTTGCTTAACGAGAATCCGAACGTGACGATAGAGCTTTCGTCGCACTGCGACTATAAGGGCTCGGCGGTGTACAACAAGGGACTCTCGCAGCGACGCGCCGAGTCGGTGGTTGCCTACCTCACGGAAAAGGGAATCTCGCGCGACCGTCTCTCGCCAGTGGGCTACGGCAAGGAGAAACCGAAGACTATCCGCAAGAAACTCACCGAGAAGTATCCGTGGCTGAAGGAAGGCGACGTGCTCTCGGAGGAGTTCATCCTTACGCTCGACAAGGACAAGCAGGAGATTTGCAACCAGTTGAACCGCCGCACGGAGTTCATCGTGCTGCGCACAACGTACGGCATGTTCGACAAGGACGGAAAGCAGAAGGAGGACGCGCTGCAGAAGCAGCCGTCGGAGAAGAAAAAGGAAGACAAAAAGGAAGACTTTGACTTCTTTATCGAATAACATATTTAGGAGGGTATGGCATCCCTGCCATACCCACGCAATTAGCCTTAAGTATGCCTTAGCGGCGTGGGTATGCAGCAGAAAGATGCACAAGCATGAGGGCGGCGTGGGTATGGCAAGGATGCCATACCCTCCTAAGTTATTAATAAACAACCGTCTACACAAGAACTGGAAGATATGGTAGATATTTTCATGTAAACAATAAAAGGGTATGCAGAGATAGTTGCATACCCTTTTCTATTATTTATAATACATTCGTTTATTCAGCGCGGAAGCTCGGAAGGTCTTCCTTTACGAAGTTCATGATGTAGACATGCTCTGCCATGACATCAGCCTGAGCCATGCGAACGTATACGTTAGCGCTCTTAGAGAAGAGCTCAGCCGAACGTGTAGCGTCCTCGAGGATGAGGAGCGACATAACGATGTCGCCAGTCATGTTGTACAGACGACGTGCAAGGAAGTCCTGCACCTCCTGGTCCTGAGCCTCCTTCACGTAATCGAGAGCCTGCTCGTAGAGCTGCACCATCTCAACGACACGAGCCTTCAGCGGCTGCAACTCCTCTGCAACCTCCTTCTCGAGCATCTCCTTGATGATGCCGAGGTAGGTGCCGTTGGTGATGTAGCGGATAGCGGCAACCACCTGCAACTGTGTCGTACCCTCGTAGATAGAGAATATACGTGCGTCGCGGTAGAGGCGCTGACACTTGTACTCCATGATAAAGCCCGAACCGCCGTGTACCTGTATAGCATCGTATGTGTTCTGGTTGGCATACTCCGAGTTCATACCCTTAGCAAGCGGGGTGAACGCATCGGCAAGGCGCGAGTACTTTTTCAGTTCTGCACGCTCCTCAGGTGTGAGCTTGCGCTCGCGAGAGATGTCCTCAAGAGCCTTGTAGATGTCTACGTAGCGTGCTGTCTGGTATAGGATAGAACGCCCAGCGTCAAGCTTAGCCTTGATGCGTGCAATCATGTCGTAAACAGCCGGGAACTTAACGATGGCTGTGTCGAACTGCTTGCGCTCGCGAGCGTACTTCAGAGCCTCGTCGTAAGCAGCCTGGCTAACGCCTACCGACTGTGCGGCGATGCCCAGACGTGCGCCGTTCATGAGAGCCATTACGTACTTGATGAGTCCGAGGCGTGTAGAACCGCAGAGCTCTGCCTTGGCGTTCTTGTAAACAAGCTCGCAAGTAGGCGAACCGTGGATACCGAGCTTGTGCTCGATGTGGCGAACGGTTACGCCGCCGTCGCGTTTGTCGTAGATGAACATCGACAGACCGCGGCCGTCGCGTGTGCCTTCCTCAGAGCGTGCGAGCACGAGGTGGATGTCAGAGTCGCCGTTGGTGATAAATCGCTTCACACCGTTCAGACGCCATGTACCGTCCTCGTCCTGTGTCGCCTTGAGCATTACGCGCTGAAGGTCAGAGCCAGCGTCAGGCTCGGTAAGGTCCATAGACATTGTCTCGCCAGCGCAGACACGCGGGATGTACTTCTGGCGCTGCTCCTCTGAACCGAACTCGTAGAGAGTCTCGATGCAGTCCTGCAGCGACCAGATGTTCTGGAAGCCAGCATCGGCAGCCGAAACAATCTCCGAAGCCATAGAGTACGGAGTGATAGGCATGTTCAAGCCGTTGTAGCGACGAGGCATAGAGATACCCCACAAACCAGCCTGGCGTGTAGCCTCGATGTTGTCGTAGGTCTTCGATGCGTAGTGCATACGTCCGTCTACGAGGTGCGGACCTTCGAGGTCTACGTCCTCAGAGTTCGGCTCGATGATGTTGGCAGCGATGTCGCCAGTGATCTCGAGCACACGCTTATAGTTCTCGATAGCGTCCTCGAAGTCGACGGGCGCATCCTCATATTTATCTTTGTCGGCGAAGTTGCGCTCCTTGAGCTCTACTACGCGCTGCATTTCCGGGTGATTAAGATAGAAATCGTACTCCGGATGGTCGGTATAAAAGTTAGCCATTACTTATTGTTTGCCTTATAGTACTTGATGAGTTTCGGAAGTACCTCCTCAACGGTGCCGGTGATTACATAGTCGGCAATCTTGTTGATAGGAGCATCCGGGTCGTTGTTCACAGAGATGATGATGCCAGAGTCCTGCATACCGGCGATGTGCTGTATCTGACCAGAGATGCCGCATGCGATATACACCTTCGGGTGAACAGTTACACCGGTCTGACCGATCTGACGGTCGTGGTCGCACCAGCCAGCGTCAACAGCAGCGCGGCTTGCGCCAACCTCGCCGTGAAGTTCCTTGGCAAGCTGGAAGAGCATGTCGAAGTTCTCCTTAGAGCCTACGCCGTAGCCACCAGCCACAACGATAGGAGCACCCTTGAGGTTGTGCTTTGCAGCCTCAACGTGGCGGTCGAGCACCTTCACAACGAAGTCTGCCTCGGGCACGTACTTGGCTACGTCCGGGTAAACCACCTCGCCCTTTGCCTCACCCTCGTAGAGAGCCTTCTGCATCACACCGCTGCGCACGGTAGCCATCTGCGGACGGTGCTCAGGGTTGACGATAGTAGCCACGATGTTGCCACCGAAAGCCGGACGAATCTGATAGAGCAGATTGTCGTAGTGAACGCCACTCTTCTTGTCGTCGTAGTCGCCAATCTCAAGCTCTGTACAGTCGGCTGTAAGACCGCTGGTGAGCGAAGAAGAAACACGCGGACCGAGGTCGCGACCTATAACTGTAGCACCCATAAGCGCTATCTGCGGCTGCTCCTCCTTGAAGAGGTTCACAAGGATGTCGGTATGAGGAGCCGATGTGTAAGGGAAGAGACCCTCAGCGTCGAACACGAAGAGCTTGTCAACGCCGTAAGGCAGAATCTGATCTTCCACCTTGCCCTTAATACCAGTACCCGCAACCACAGCGTTCAGCTCTACGCCGAGCTGGTTGGCGAGCTTGCGGCCCTTGGTGAGAAGTTCCTGAGACACTTCCTGAACCTGAGTGCCTTCTATCTCGCAATATACAAATACGTTGTTCATTATCCAATAATCTTTTCGTCCAACAATTCCTTTACCAAGCCCTCGATGTCGGCATCGCAGCCGGTGAGGGTCTTGCTCTCCTTAGCCTGGAACACAATGTTCTTGACAGCCTTCACCTTAGTAGGCGAACCGCTCAAACCGCACTGCTGCGGGTCGCCGTCTACGTCGGCAACGGTCCACTGGTTGAGTGTGAGGTAAGGACGCTCCTCGTAGAGGTAGTTGTACTTATCCTCGGGCTTGCGCTCCATAGGAGCTGTGGCACGCTTGTACTTCATGACGAGCTTGGCGTTAGCCGGACGGCACGGAGCCGCAGAACCAGTCACTGTAACTACGAGCGGCATCGGAGCCTCAACGGTCTCTACACCGCCGTCGATATGGCGACGGATGGTGAGTTTGCCGTCCTCGCACTTGAGGATTTCCTCAGCGTATGTCACCTGCGACAAGCCGAGCTTCTGAGCCACCTGCGGACCCACCTGCGCTGTGTCACCGTCAATAGCCTGACGACCACCGATCACTACGTCCACGTCGCCAATCTTCTGGATGGCTGTAGCCAAAGCGTAAGATGTAGCGAGTGTGTCGGCACCTGCAAACAAACGGTCGGTAAGCAACCAGCCTGTATCTGCACCGCGGTAGAGACCTTCGCGAATAACCTCTGCTGCACGCGGAGGACCCATTGTCAAAATACCTACTGTTGAACCCGGATTCTGCTCCTTCAGACGCAGAGCCTGCTCCAACGCGTTCAAATCTTCGGGGTTGAAGATTGCCGGTAGGGCAGCGCGATTGACAGTACCTTCGGCTGTCATTGCGTCCTTGCCGACATTTCGTGTGTCGGGTACTTGCTTGGCAAGTACAACAATTTTCAAACTCATAGTTATAATTAGTAATAAATTATAGTTAATTTTCCATTTTTTAAATGATATGCAAAAGTAATAACTTTATGTTAATCAGCCAAATTAAGAACTCTAAAAATGCACTTTCACCTACTCCTTGCACCTTAATTATATCAAGAAATAACACCCCGAAGTGAGTTTTTTCAAGCCGAAAGCGCAGATTTTTCACTAAATATACGTAACTTTGCATCACAAATTTTCAAAACACATTATTCTTATGGGAGGCATATTTGGCACCATCTCCAAGAAAAGCTGCGTAGCAGATGTTTTCTACGGAACCGATTACAACTCACACCTCGGTACTCGTCGTGGCGGTCTTGCCATGTACAGTAAAGAGAAAGGGTTCTCACGTTCTATCCACAATTTGGAAAGCTCGTATTTCAGGACAAAGTTCGAACCTACACTCGACCGGTTCGAAGGTAGCACAGCGGGTATAGGCGTAATCAGCGACACTGACGCACAACCGCTCATCATCAACTCGCACCTCGGACGCTTCGCAATCTGCACCGTAGCAAAGATTGCAAATCTTGAGGAACTCACCAAACAATTGCTTGAGAAAAACATGCACTTTGCCGAACTCTCTCAAAGTGCCACAAACCAAACCGAGCTCGTTGCCTTGCTCATTATTCAAGGCAAGACATTCCGCGAAGGTATAGAGAATGTCTTTCATCACATAAAAGGCTCATGCACAATGATGATCCTCACCGAGGACTCCATCATCTGCGCTCGCGACGCATGGGGCCGCACACCTATTATTATTGGCAAGAAGGACGGGGCGTATGCCGCCTCAAGCGAGTCGTCATCGTTCCCGAACCTCGACTACGAGGAGTGCTACAACGTCGGACCTGGCGAGATTGTAGAGCTTACAGCCGACAGCATGACACAGATACGCCCTGCCAACAAAAAGATGCAAATATGCTCATTCCTTTGGGTCTACTATGGCTTCCCCACCTCTACCTACGAGGGCAAAAACGTGGAGAAGGCTCGCTTCGACAACGGCTATTATCTCGCAAAGACAGACGACGTGGAGATAGACTGCTGTTCTGGCATCCCCGACTCAGGTACGGGCATGGCGATGGGCTACGCTGCAGGCAAGGGTGTGCCCTATCAGCGTTGCATAGCCAAATACACTCCGACATGGCCGCGCTCGTTCACACCGTCCAACCAGTCGATGCGCTCGCTCGTGGCTAAGATGAAGCTCATACCGAACAAGGCTATGCTCAACGGCAAGCGCGTATTGTTCTGCGACGACTCAATAGTGCGCGGCACGCAGTTGCGCGACAACGTACACGTGCTGTTCGATCAGGCTGGACTGAAGGAGTGTCACATGCGCATCGCTTGTCCGCCGCTCGTCTACAGCTGTCCGTTCATCGGCTTCACATCGTCGAAGAGCGAGATGGAACTCATCACACGCCGCATCATCGAGAAGTTTGAGGGCGATGCCAACAAAGACCTCGAGAAGTACGCCACAACCGACTCGCCTCAGTACAAGCGCATGGTCGAGGAGATACGCTCGCAACTGGGACTCACATCGCTGAAGTTCAACACCATTGAGCAGCTCATCAAGGCCATCGGACTGCCGAAGTGCCAGGTATGTACCCACTGCTTCGACGGTTCGAGCCAGTACACGCTTGAGGAGCAGGCTGACGAATAAGTCATTCTGAACGAAATACAACAATAATATAAAGTGAAAAATCCGTTTCGCAACATGAACAGCGACACGGATTTTTTCGTATCTTCAAAATACAAACACACAAATAATGAAAAAGAAAGAACTCTGCTACATCGTTATTGTAGCCGTACTTGGCATCTCGCTGCTGCTAAGCTTCGCCGTAGAAGTGTTCCATCTCGATCTGGGTGGCTTCAGTTGGGTTGCCGGTTGGGTGTCGTCACCGATTGCTCTCGCCATTGGCTTCGCCTTCGCACTGTTGTTGGGCAAGGCGTTCCCCGATTTCAACAAGACCATGTCGAAGAAGATGCTGCAGTACTCCGTTATAGGTCTCGGCTTCGGCATGAACGTAGACAAAGCACTCGCTTCGGGAGCGGAAGGAATGGTGTTCACCATAGCCAGCGTGTTCGGAACGTTGGCGCTCGGATGGCTGTTCGGCAGAAAGCTGCTGGGCGTAGACACACAGACGAGCTACCTGCTCTCTTCGGGCACAGCCATTTGTGGCGGTTCAGCGATTGCTGCGGTGGGTCCGATAATACGTGCCAAGGCTGAAAGCATGTCGGTGGCGTTGGGCGTGGTGTTCGTGCTCAACGGCATTGCACTGTTCCTCTTCCCCACTATCGGCGACGCACTTGGCATGACGATGAAACAGTTCGGCATGTGGGCGGCGATAGCCATACACGACACGTCGTCGGTGGTTGGAGCCGGTGCGGCTTACGACCAGATGCATCCCGAGCTTGTGGCTCAGCAGGGCGTGAGCGCATTGGAGGTGGCTACGACTATCAAGCTGACGCGTGCACTCTGGATCGTGGTGCTGGCACTCGTCACGCCGTTCTTCTTCCGCAAGCAGCTTGCAGCAGCCGACGGCACAACGAAGCCTTGGTACTCTTGCGTGCCGCGCTTCATAATATGGTTCGTCGTAGCCATTCTGTTCAACACATACGTGCTGAGCAACGCCGCACTCATCGGCGACACGGCTGCCGAAATCGGCACACAGTTCAGCGGAGCCGTGAACAAGCTCGCGAAGAACCTCATCACGCTCTCGCTCTTCTTCATCGGAGCATCGCTGACGCGCGAGACGCTGCGCTGCGTAGGTCTCAAGCCGCTTGTGCAGGGCGTTATGCTCTGGATAAGTATCAGCCTGATAAGTCTGGCTTATATCTTCTGGATTTAAAGACTAAAGTATAGTATACAAAAAAGCGGGGGCTGATACCTCCGCTTTTTTGTTTTAGTTCCTATAATCTATATTAGATGCAAATTGTATCAGCATCTATAATCTGTATCAGTTTCTACAATTTAGTCCTGATAATAAACTCGCTTCACACGGTTGCTGATGCCGGTGAGCACCTCGTACGGTATGGTGTCGATGGCATCTGAGAGCGTAGTAACAGGCAGTTCTTCGCCGAAGATGACAACCTGATCGCCCTCTGCGCAGTCGATGTCCGTAACGTCAATCATAGCTACGTCCATGCAGATGTTGCCCACGTACTCAGCCTTCTTGCCGTTTACGAGACAGAAGCCGTGACGGTTGCCGAGATGGCGGTTCAGACCATCGGCGTAGCCGATAGGTATGGCAGCGATGCGCGAGTTGCGCGTGAGCTTGCCGCGACGACTGTAGCCTACCGTCTCGTCTGCTGGCACATCGTGTATCTGAAGAATCGTTGTCTTCAGCGTCGTCACGTTGTTAATCATCGAGTTGTCGCGCGAGTCGTAGCCGTACAGTCCAAGTCCGAGTCGGCACATATCGAGCTGGCGTTCGGGGAAGTGCTCGATGCCTGCCGAGTTGTCGATGTGGCGCAGAATCTTATGCGAGAACGCCGCACAGAGCTGACTGCTACCGCGGTCGAACAGCTCAAACTGATGAGCCGAGAACTCGTCGAACGAGTCGCTGTCGCTGCCCACAAAGTGCGAGAACACCGAGCGCGGCACGATTGCCGACTGGTGCTGCAGGCGGTCGATCAGCTCCGGCATATCCTTGTCGGGGTCGAAGCCGAGGCGGTGCATACCCGTATCGAGCTTTATGTGTACAGGGAAATTGCTTATGCCCTCTTTCTGCGCCTCGCGAACGAGCGCGTCGAGCAGTCGGAACGAGTAGACTTCTGGCTCAAGGTCATAGTCGAACATCGTCTTGAATGCCGACATCTCGGGGTTCATAATCATTATGTTCGACGTAATGCCGTTCTTGCGCAGCGTCACGCCCTCGTCGGCTACAGCCACTGCCAAGTAGTCTACACGATGGTCCTGCAGCGTCTTTGCTATCTCCACCGCACCTGCGCCGTAAGCGTCCGCCTTAATCATGCAGACGAGCTTCGTCTCCGGTCGCATGAACGAGCGGTAGAAGTTCAAGTTCTTCACCACGTTCGAGAGATTCACCTCGAGAATAGTCTCGTGCACCTTCTGCACAAGCAGTTCAGTGATATTGTCAAAACCGAAGCGGCGTGCGCCCTTGATGAGTATCACCTCGTCGCTGAGCGACTCGAACACCTTACTGTGTATGAACGACGTTACGTCGTGGAAGAAGTACTTCTCCCCCACCTCTATCAGGTCGGCATGCTCCATAATCTGCGGACCGATGCCTATTATCTTCTCCACACCGCGCTGCACACAGAGGTTTGACACCTCCTTGTAGAGCACGTCGAGCGGCTCGCCGGTCTGGTAGATGTCGCTGAGTATGAGCGTGCGCTTGCGTCCCTTGTGGTCGGGGCGGCGACTCATAAAGTCGAGTGCAATGTCGAGCGAGTTGATATCCGAGTTGTACGAGTCGTTGATGAGCGTACAACCCCTCTGACCCTTCTTCACTTCGAGGCGCATCGCCACCGGTTCGAGTGACGCCATGCGCTCGGCAAGATGCTCGCGCGAGAGTCCGAGATACAGCGCCACAACAGCCGTCGTAACAGAGTTGCGCACCGATGCCTCGTCGATGAACGGCAGCACGTACTCGCCTGCCTCACCATTATATATATAATGTATAGTAGACGTAAGCCCTTTCCTCTCCACGCTCTCCACGAAGAGCGCAGCCGAGCGATCGCTCATCGACCACGCGAGGTTCTCGCCCTTGTAGCCTACGCTGCGCACCACGAGGTCTACCACCTCGTCGTCCTTACAGTAGACGATGGTCTTCGTGTCGTGGAAGAGCACCACCTTCTCGCGGCACTTCTCCTCGAGCGACGAGAAATTCTTCTGATGCGCGTCGCCAATGAACGTGAGCACGGCGATGTCGGGCTGTATGATGCCACGCAGAGCCTGCATCTCGCCCGGCTCGCTGATGCCAGCCTCGAACACACCCACCTGGCTCTGCTCGTTGAGCAGCCATACGGAGAGCGGCACGCCTATCTGCGAGTTGTAGCTGCGCGGCGAGCGCGTCACATTCATCTCCGGCGAGAGCAACTGGTAGAGCCATTCCTTCACGATAGTCTTTCCGTTGCTACCCGTGATGCCCACAATAGGTATGTCGTATTCCTCGCGGTGACGCTCGGCGAGTCGCTGCAGGGCGACAAGCGAGTTCTCCACTTTCAAGAAGTTTGCGTCGGCGTATGTTGTGTTATAGTCGGCAGGAAGATCCTCTACAACGAAGTTGCGCACTCCGCGGCGGTAGAGGTCATAAATGTAGTTGTGACCGTCGTTGCGTCCCGATTTCAAAGCGAAGAACAATGTCTCCTCTGCGAAACAGAGCGATCGGCTGTCAGTAAGGAGGAACCCGATGTTGGCATCTGCTGTGCCAAAGCGGTGGGCTCCAATGAGCGTTGTTACCTTTTCAATAGTATAAGTCATTTTTCCGTACTATATTTTTCGGGTGCAAACTTACTTATTTTCTCGCAGATACAAGCAGAAAAGATCATAAAAATATTACAATCTATTTAATTCTTCGATATTCTTGTCCACCTTTTCAAACTTTTGCTTTCCGAAGCTATAACTGAATCGTAGCATAACTTTACGACTTTCTCCATAGCCCCAAGACGAAATATTCAAAGCATCCTTTATGCCATAACTGTCCCAACGCTCAGTATGGAAGATATCTGTCATCAAAAGAGAAAGACGCATACGTCCATCATGCCAACTCTTGTTAAGGTCAACATCAACACTTCCAGTTGACTTGCTCACTTCATAGCTTCCACCTTGTCGCTTCGAATAGTACCTTCCTGATACTTCAAGGGTGATACCGGCAGGTAGGAAAATACTATTGGTTGCAGACAAGAAACAGGATGGACGCTTGTATTCATGTTTATATGTTTCGTAATCCAGTTTATTCATAAAGTAGTATAATCCTGCATTTGCACTGAACTGCCACCAAGAAGCCACGCGTTTTGAGAATATAGCATCAAGACCTATTTGTTGCTGTTTGCCTATATTTTTCGTCGTCATGACTGTTTTGTTCTCACCATACACGTCAGTAATTGATGTAAAATAATCGTTGAGTTTGTTGTAATATAGATTCAAAGACAAGTTTCCTAATGTATAGGAAAGCATAATCTTATTGCTTATTTGAGGTTCGAGGAACGGATTACCTTTCCAATAAGTCAATTCGTCAAGCAGATACTCAAATGGATTCAGGTCTTCATAACGGGGTTTGTCCTGTCTTCTGCTGTATAGCAGAGCGATTTTGCTCTTTTCATTTATTGTATATGATGCACTCAGATTTGGGAACAATCGAAAATGACTCTGTTTATTTGTCTCAGAATCTTGATTCGTTTGCGATTGGAGTCTGTTGTACGTGTGCATATACTCCATACGCAGTCCTGCACTCAACTCGATTTTATTCCAAGTATGAGTGTATTGAGCATAAGCCTCAAGGTTTTTCTCCTCGTAATAGAAGTTGTTTGAGCGTTGTGTGTCTATTGCACCATTCTTCTTGAAGAGAAACGTATTGTCACTATTGATAAGAGTAGTCTTGACACCTGCAAGTATTTCGTTCTGAGCATTCGGGTTGTATTTATAGTCTGCAAGAAGCGCATAGATATCAATGTCTTTATCTGGCTCAGAATAGAAAAGATCGGAACGTATAGGCATATTGGTTGCAGAGAAGTACTCATTAGGCTGCTCGCAACGAGCATTGCCATCAAAATGTGTCCAATCTGCCGAAAACGAAAACTGCATCTTTGATGATGGTCTATACTGATAATTCACGTTGTTGCTATATTGGAGATTTTTCTGTTCAATATAGTTGTTGCGTGCTTTGAGTATGTTATCCAACAGATTTGTTCCTTGATAGATTTCTGTTGTTGTCTCAGTCTCTCCTGGTCCAACAAGCACATTTACAGTGCTGTTCATAAAAAGCTTGTTCTTTTGATTAGGTTGCCACGAAAAATCAATGCCTGCAGAATAAGTGTTTCGTTTGTCTGTATCTGTCGTCTCTGAAATATTCTTGTCTCCATTTTGAACCTTTTCGTAACCATAATCCATCGAATGGTGTCCTAAACTATGATTATAGTTCAGACCCAATTGCCATTTGTTCGTATTATAAGAAATAGCGAAATCAGAATTCTGTTTTAGATTTTCCCAATAACCAACGCTATGTGATGTCGTTACGAAAAAACCAGATGTTTCAGATGTTTTAAGAATAATATTTATTACACCGCCAGCACCCTCTGACCCAAAACTTGCATTCGGGTTATGGGATATTTCTATTTGTGATATTTTCTCAGAAGACATGGAGCGGAGATAAGTTGACAACTCGTCTCCCTGCAGCATTACTTTTCTACCATTAACATATATGGCTGTACCACCAAGCGAAGCCAAGGATATTTCGCTCTTGTTATTCACGGAAACGCCTGGAGAATGCTTCAGAACCTCTAAAGCATTTCCGATGTCTGTAAGATATGATTGGGCAACATTAATATGAATCTTGCCGTTCGAAGAAGTTGTCATTGGACGTGACTTCCGTGCTGTGACTACAACATCTTGCAGAGAAATCTCGTCAGGCTCCAAATAGATGTTCGGAATAGCGGTAGGACCTGTTATGGTTATATTCTTCTTTATCTCCTTATAACCCAATGTTCTTATGCATAATAGAAACTCACCTTTGTGAACAGGCAAATGAAAACTCCCAGTACTATCAGTTACGGTTGTCTCTATTAGAACATTCTCTGGCAGAGATACCAGCATAACTACTGCTGCATCAAGTTCTTGTTTTTGTATGTCTAATATTCTTCCGTTTATATAGTTTTGAGCCTTCGCAGGCATAACATATCCTATGCATATACAAAATAACAGATATTTTAATAGACAATTATTCATAATGGCTAATATTTAAAACTGATGTATTTAAAAGTTCATTAAAAAAACAATATCATTTTTGCCCGTGGATTTAATACTGGCTATTGCCACATCCGTCTGTAGGCATGTCATCCGGATCGGTATAGCCATTCCATTCTTCGTAATACCAGTTGCCAGATGCACCTCTGTGTTTGGGGCGTTGTTTCTTTTTTGTGACGGGAGGATAGAGGTCATTAAGACAAATCAGCATGTGGATACCGATGTATGCCATGAAAACCACAAAAGCGGTAATGTACCATTCGATTAGAAGCAGAATGGTCGTAATAACAATGAATATTACTAATCCGATGAGATAAGGTTTAGAGTCGCTTTCTTTGCTTTCTTTCATATTGTCAAGTGTAATTAGGTTATGTACTATCTTATGCAAAGTTAGTGAAAGTCTTTCAGAAAAAGCATGTTTTTATGATGAATGACTATTGCTTTTCAAATGTAGTCCTTTTGGCTTGCAAATGTAGTCCTTTTGGCTTGTAAAAGGAGTCCTTTTGCACACTAAAAGGACTACATTTGAAGGGCAAAAGGACTACATTTTTAATACTATTCGCATAGGTCTTTGACTTTGCATTTTTCCCAATGGGTATCGAATTCCTCTTTGCTAACTAACATCTTGGTTTCTATCGAATACATATCATATTGTAATATTATGGACATTGGTGGATTGAGTTTGATGAAATCCTCTGGAAAGCAACCATCAACTTCGACATTAGCTACGCAATAGTTGCCATTCGCAGAAATTGTGATGGCCCTTGATACTCTCACACAATCAAACTCACCATAGCAAACCGTGTCGAAAACCTTTATCTTGAAATAGAACTTGTATATCAATATCATGTTATTGCATGGAAACTGGCTTCTCAGACGGATGCACAAATGAGCCAAGGACAACAAAAAACTTTTCTTGGCATTTTTCGGAAACATTATCAGTGTGAAGTACTTGGCAAGCTGCCCTACGGAATTTACTTCGACTTTTGTATCGGGGGCTTCCTTGGCAACAAGATCCTTGAGTTCCTTCACCGCCTTGTTCCAAGTCTCGACGCAATCAGGAAGAATGATGTAATCGTAGCTGCTGAAAAAGAACTCCTGTGTCTCTGGCTTATAATGTATGAAGAAGTTGGCAGAATCAAAAGATTCGGTAAACGGTTCTTCAGGTATGATCTGAGAATCATCGGGCGACTTCTCGCAAACCCTACTAAGCATCTTAACTTGCCTCTTGAACAATATTTTATAAGTAACTAATCAAAATTAAGCGACATGTTTAGAGAAGTTTATACGCAACC
>ERZ1034626.922-NODE-922-length-20788-cov-25.084551_pt1 | contig 20788 bp, 15 predicted proteins | sample MGYA00520652_ERZ1034626 | MGnify/ENA primary metagenome ERZ1034626 (study PRJEB33766, sample SAMN09781765) | gut metagenome | biome: gut microbiome | host: Homo sapiens | place: Madagascar | study: EMG produced TPA metagenomics assembly of the PRJNA485056 data... | reverse complement strand
TGTTTGCCCGGATGAAGGCCGAGATCACCGCCTGCGGCGAGGATGCGCTGTATAACGAGATCGAGTTCCCGCTGGCACAGGTGCTGGCTGATATGACCCGTACCGGCGTGCTGGTGGATAAGGACGGCATCGAGCAGTTCGGCGTAAAGCTGCGGGAGGAACTGGAGCAGGTGCTGACCCGCATCCACATGGAGACCGGCAGCGCTACCTTCAACCCCAACAGCCCCAAACAGCTGGGCGAGATGCTGTTCGACACCATGGGTCTGCCCCACGGCAAAAAGACCCAGCGCGGCTGGTCTACCGATGCCGAAACGCTGGAAAGTCTGCGCGAGTACCCGCTGGTGGAGGACGTTTTGCAGTACCGCGCCTACCAGAAACTAAACTCCACCTATGTGGAGGGTCTGCTCAAGGTCATTGGCGAGGACGGGCGCATCCACTCCACCTTCAACCAGACCGAAGCCCGCACCGGGCGGCTCTCCTCCGATAATCCCAACCTGCAGAATATCCCCATCCGCACCGAACTGGGCAGCCAGCTGCGCGCCTACTTTGTTGCAAAGCCGGGCTGTGTGCTGGTGGACGCAGATTACAGCCAGATCGAACTGCGCATTCTGGCGCACATCACCGGGGACGAGCACATGCAGCAGGCCTTTTTGAACGGCGAGGACATCCACCGCAGCACCGCCGCCAAGATCTACGGCATCCCGCAGAGCGAGGTGACGCCCCGGCTGCGCTCCTCTGCCAAGGCCATCAACTTTGGCATCATGTACGGCAAGGGCGCATACAGCCTTTCCAAAGATATCGGCGTGACCGTGAAGGAGGCAGACGCCTTCCTCAAGAATTATCTGGCGGCCTTCCCCAGCGTGAGCGGCTATATGGACAAGACCATCGCGGATGCCAAGGCAAACGGCTATGTGTCCACCCTGTTCGGCCGCCGCCGCACCCTGCCGGAGCTGGCCAGCACCAACTTCAACGTGCGCGCCAGCGGCGAGCGCATGGCCCGCAACACCCCCATTCAGGGCACCGCTGCGGACGTGATCAAGCTGGCCATGGTGCGGGTGTGGAAGCGCCTGCGGGACGAAAAAATGGCCAGCCGCCTGATTCTGACCGTCCACGATGAACTGATCGTGGAGGCCCCGGAGGCGGAGGCCGAGCAGGCTGCCCGCATCCTGCGGGAGGAAATGGAAGGCTGTGTGCAGTACGCGGTGCCCCTGAGCACCGATGTGCACGCAGGCAAAAACTGGCTGGAGGCACACTAAAATGATCATTCTCGGAATCGAGTCTACCTGTGACGAAACTGCCGCTGCACTGGTGGAGGACGGACGGCATCTGCTGAGCAACGTCATCTCCACCAGCGTCAAGGAGCAGGCGCTGTACGGCGGCGTTGTACCGGAGATCGCCAGCCGCCGCCACTGCGAGTTTATCAGCGCTACGGTCAAAAAAGCCCTGCTGGACGCAGGCAAGACCATAGACGATGTGGACGCCGTGGCTGTCACCTTTGCGCCGGGGCTCATCGGCGCAGTGCTGGTGGGCGTGAACTTTGCCAAGGGTCTGGCCTACTCGGCGGGCAAGCCGCTGGTGCCGGTGCACCATCTGCGGGGACACATCGCTGCGCTCTACCTGACCCACCCGGAGCTCAAGCCGCCCTTTTTGTGTTTGGTGGCCTCCGGCGGGCACAGCCACATCGTGGAGGTGCAGGACTACACCCACTACCACATTCTGGGTCATACCGTAGACGATGCTGCGGGCGAAGCCTTTGACAAGGTGGCCCGCACACTGGGTCTGCCCTACCCCGGCGGCCCCAGCGTTGCCGCCGCCGCAAAGACCGGCGACCCCAAGGCCTACCGCCTGCCGGTGCCCCATGTGGAGGGCAAGTACAACGTGAGCTTTTCCGGCTTAAAGACCGCCGTGCTCAACGAGGTGAACAAGGCGCAGATGAAGGGCGAGGAAGTGAACGTACCCGACCTTGCCGCCAGCTTTCAGGAGCGCATTGCGGGCATTCTGGCCGAAAAGCTGCTGCTGGCTGCCGCCGATACCGGGGCAAAGCAGGTGTGCCTTGCCGGTGGCGTAGCTGCCAACGGTCGTCTGCGCCAGCTGGTGAATGACGGTGCCCAGAAGCTGGGCGCAAAGGTCTACCTGCCGGAACTGAAGTTCTGCGGCGACAACGGCGCGATGATCGCCGCGCAGGGCTACTACCAGTACATTGCCGGGCACACCGCCGGGCTGGAACTGAACGGTCTGCCCACCCTGCCCATCGACTATGAATAAACACAATACCGGAGGTGTTCCCATGACCGAGCGCAACCCTATCCTGCAAAGCCTGTTCGACCGCAAGTCGGTGCGGGTGTATGAAGAAAAGCCCATCCCTGCCGAGATGAAGCAGGCCATTTTGGAAGCTGCCGCACAGGCGCCCTCTGCGGGCTGTCAGCAGCTGTATACCATTTTAGACATCACCGACCCGGCACTGAAAGAAGCGCTGGCCGAAAGCTGTGACCACCAGCCCTTTATTGCCAAAGCACCGCTGGTGCTGGTGTTCTGCGCCGACTGCAAAAAGTGGTACGACGCCTACTTAGAGGCCGGCTGCACGCCCCGCACCCCGGGCGTGGGCGATTTGATGCTGGCAGTCACCGATACCGCCATTGCCGCCCAGAACGCCGTGGTCGCCGCCGAAAGCTTTGGCATCGGCTCGTGCTACATCGGGGACATCATGGAAAACTGCGACACCCAGCGCAGCCTGCTGCACCTGCCGGACTATGTGTTCCCGGCGGTGATGCTGGTGTTCGGCTGGCCCACCCAGCAGCAGAAGGACCGCGTAAAGCCCCAGCGCTGCGCCATGGAGCATATCGTGCACGAAAACGGCTACCGCACCATGGACGGCGCAGAGCTGCGGGACACCTTCGGCTACAAAGCCGGAAACGCCCCCTTTGACCAGTGGTGCACCGCCTTCTGCAACCGCAAATATAACTCCGATTTCTCCAAAGAGATGACCCGCTCGGTGGAGGAATACCTCGGCCAGTTCCGGTGATTTAAAACGTTTCTGACCCACAAATCAAAGCAACAAAAAAGCGGCAGCTGCACGGTGTTTTGTACAGCTGCCGCTTTTCTCGTTTATCTTTGGTTTTCCGCAAACAGTGCGCCCAGCTCCGGCAGGATATCGTGGGGCAGCATTCCGTACTCACCGCGCTTTGCGGCAGCGCGGTCGGCGGCGGCACCGTGCAGGTATACCGCACAGGCAGCGGCTTCGTAAGCGGGCAGACCGCAGGCAAGCAGCGCCGCAAGCATCCCAGCCAGCACATCCCCGCTGCCGCCCCGGGCAAGCCCCGGATTGCCGGTGGGGTTCACGCACACCCGCCCGTCCGGGCTTGCCACCACGGTGCGTGCGCCCTTCAGCACCACCACGGCGTTCCACGCCTTGGCATAGCGCAGGGCAATGCCCGCCCGGTCGGCGGCAAGCTCTGCTGCCGAAAGGCCGGTCAGGCGCGCCATCTCGCCGGGGTGCGGGGTAACTACCAGTTCTCCCGCCGGGTGCGGAAAGGGCTTGCCCTCGGCCAGCAGCTGGGCGGCGGCGTTCAAACCGTCTGCGTCCAGCACCGCAGCCCCCGCAAAGCCGGGCAGCAGCTGCTGCACCAGCGTGCGGGTCTCGGTGGCCCGGGCGGCGCTTTGCGCTGTGCCGCCAAGGCCGGGGCCCAGCAGCAATACGGTAGCCTTCTGCCGCCGGAGCAGCGGCACATTCTCCGGCGCAATGCCGTCCTGTGCGCCCTCCTTACAGGGGCACAGGCAGCACTCCGGCAGGCGGGTGACAGCAGCGCTGACCACCGGCTCCACACTGGCAAGGGTAACGATACCCGCCCCGGTGCGCAGTGCACCCTCGGCTGCCAGCAGCGCAGCGCCCCGGTAAAAGGCACTGCCCGCCACCGCCAGCACACTGCCAAAGGTGCCCTTATGGCTGTCCCGGGCACGGGGCGGGATGCTCTGCCAGACAAATTCTTCGGTAATTTCCACAGCCATGGGCACACCTCCAGAGAACGATTTCAAATGCCCTCCGCGTTGCTGTGGGCATTTTTAGCGGAATAAATATTTTATAATTGTTGGTTTGGAAAATCTGCGGATTTTCCAAACCAACTTTTTCACAAGAGAGGATTTTTATTTCGGGCTAGCGGAACGCCTGCGGGCGTTCAGATATCCCATTTTTGCAATGGCGGCTTTTACGCCTGTCCCTGCACAAGGGCACGGATCTGCTTTTCCACGTTCTGCACTTCCTCGTGGAACATCCGGGCAGACACGCGCAGCGCACCGTGACCAAGGATAATGACCTGCTCCATCCCGTCCGAGGTCGCCACGCGGACGCGGCGGCTCTTGCCGATCTCATGGGTGACCCGCTCGATGAACATATCGGCGGTCTCGGCCTCCTTGGTGTAGACCACATGGATGTTGTGGTACTGCTCGATGGCGCCGGGGCTGCCGGGCACGCGGTAAGCATCGAACACCAGAATGAGCACGCATTTCTGGTAGCCCTGATAGTTGCACAGGATATCCATCAGCCGATGGCGGGCGGCGTCCAAGCTTTCCTTCGCCAGCGCGTTCAACTCGTCCCACGCAAAGATGATGTTGTAGCCGTCCACCAGCAGATACTCCGGGGTGATTTCCCACTGCTCTGCGGCAAAATCCGGGCGTTCGGTCTTTTGCACCGGACGGAACGCCGCCAGCGGGTCCCGCTTGATGGGGCCGTAGGTGCGTTCAAAAATTTTGAGCAGTTCGGCGTCCTCCTCCAGCGTGGCGCGGTAGGCCATGGCGCGGCGCTGGGGCGCAGCCTGCACCTCCGGGCGGGCGGACTTTGCCTTGCCCCAGCCGCTTTCCACGTGCATGTGGCTGCGCACCTCGCTCCACGGCACCACAAAGCCCGCGCCGTGGGCGCAGAACACGGAATCTGCGGGGTTGTCCAGATCATGCTCCGGCTGGTAGCCGCTTTCTGCAATGACCTCCTGTGCATTGTGACAGGGGCGGTAACCGTCCAGCGTCAGGCTCAGACGTCCCCTGCCCCGGGTGTAGCTGACCACCTCCATGGGGTAGCTGCGCATGGTGGATACCGGCGCAAAACCGGTCAGGATGGCAGTCTCCGCACCGCTTTCCGGCGGATCAAAACTGCCCTCCATGCGCTGGATATCGCTCATGGCGCGGCCGATGTTCTCCACCGGCACTTCCAGCCGGAAGGCGTACCACGGCTCTAACAGCTGGCTTTTGGCCAGCATCAGCCCCTGCCGCACGGCGCGGTAGGTGGCCTGCCGGAAATCGCCGCCCTCAGTGTGCTTGAGGTGCGCTCTGCCGGTGAGCAGAGTAATTTTTACATCGGTCAGCGGTGCGCCGATCAAAACGCCAAGGTGCTGCTTTTCTTCCAGATGGGTCAGCACCAGACGCTGCCAGTTTTTATCCAGCACCTCTTCCCGGCAGTCGGCGGCAAACTGCATCCCGCTGCCCCGGGGCAGCGGTTCCAGCAGCAGATGCACCTCGGCATAGTGGCGCAGCGGCTCGTAATGTCCCACACCTTCCATCGGCTCAGTGATGGTCTCCTTATACAAAATGCCGCCCGGGCCAAAGGATACTTCCAGCCCGAACCGCTCTGCCAGCAGGCTGCGCAGCACTTCCAGCTGTACCTCGCCCATCAGCTGCACATGAATTTCGCCCAGTGTCTCGTTCCACACCACATGGAGCTGCGGTTCTTCCTCTTCCAGCCGGTGCAGCTTGCCCAGCGCGGCGTGCACATCTGCGCCCTCCGGCAGCAGCACCTGATAGCTGAGCACCGGTTCCAGCACCGGCACATCACTGTCCCGCTCTGCCCCAAGCCCGGTGCCGGGCTTTGCATGGGTCAGGCCGGTCACGGCGCATACCTGTCCCGGGCCGATGGCCTCGGTCAGGGTATATTTTGCGCCGGAGTACAACCGCAGCTGGTTTGCTTTTTCTGCCCACGGCTCGCCGTCTGCTTCGCCGGAGAGCAGAGTTTTCACCTTCAGCTCCCCGCCGGTGACCCGCAGCCATGTCAGGCGTGCCCCCTGCTCGTCCTGTGATACCTTGAACACCCTTGCGCCAAAGGCGTGCAGCGCCGGGGCGGGGCGGGTGTAGCGGTCAAGCCCCTCCAGAAGTGCATCCACCCCGTCCAGCCGCAGCGCCGCCCCGAACCAGCACGGAAAAACGTGCCGCCGGGCAACTGCGGGGATAATGTCTGCATCGGTCAGGGTGCCTGCGTCCAGCATTTTTTCCATCAGCTGCTCATCGCACAGCGCCAGCGCCTCGTTGCGGGCGGCAGGCTCTGCGCCAAAATCCACAAAACCCTCGCCAAGGCGGTGATTCAGCTGGCTGAGTAACTGTTCCCGGGTCATGCCGGGCAGGTCCATCTTGTTCACGAATACAAAGGTGGGCACATGGTAGCGCCGCAGCAGCCTCCACAGCGTTTCGGTATGGCTTTGCACGCCGTCCGTTCCGCTGACCACCAGCACGGCGTAATCCAGCACCTGCAAGGTGCGCTCAGTCTCGGTGGAAAAATCCACATGGCCGGGGGTGTCCAGCAGGGTGATGGCGGTATTGCCCGCCGTAAGCAGCGCCTGCTTGGAAAAGATGGTGATGCCGCGCGCTTTTTCCAAGCTGTCGGTATCCAGAAAGGCATCTCCGTGGTCCACCCGCCCCAGCTTGCGGATGGCACCGGCGCGGTAGAGCATGGCCTCGGAGAGGGTGGTCTTGCCGGAGTCCACATGAGCCAGAATGCCCAGTACGATCTGTTTTTGCGTTGTTTCCATGCACTGCTCCTATAAGCCGTTTTCCCAAGTACTGCACACCATTTTCAAAAACAGCTTCTAAAAATAATTTCCTGTTTATTGTAACACGCTTTGGAGGGAAAAGAAAGTTTTCCTGTGCAAATCCCGCCGGCAAAAAACAGCACCGGACAGAAAATGGTCTGCCCGGTGTAATTTTCTTAAAAAAGGTCCAGCATATTGTCCAGATAGATTTCCTCCCGCACTTGCAATTGGTATTCCGGCTTTGTCATGTAGTAGAGCAGAAATTCCAGTACCAGTGCGCTGCCAAGCCCTCTGCCCTCTATCTTGAACTGGGAAAAACCTGCGGGCAGATACCGCTGCCGGATGTCCTCCACCCCGATAAACCCGGGGCTGCGCATCGCCTTGGAAAAGCGGTAGCCCCCGGCGGCATCCGGGGCGGCGCAGCGGTGGTCCGGGCAGTCCTCGCCCAGATTCTGACGGCTGACTGTCTCGTAGCAGCGCTTGCGCTCGGTGCAGCCGAACCAGCAGCACTCGTTGCACAAAAACTCCACCTTGGCCTTTTGCTCCGGCGGCAGGGTGCGCAGCTGCTCCAATGCCGGATTCAGCCGGAAATCCGGCACCACATACCGGAACTGCGGCTTTACCAATTCCTGCCGCAGATCCGCAAACTCCGTGAGCACCTTGGTGGTGGAGGACACCAGATACAACTCCGGCCAGTGCTGCCGCAGATAGTCCGCCAGCAAATCAGAATGGACGATCACACCGTTTGGCACACTGCCGCTTTTTGCAAACTGTTCACACAGGGCGTTGCACTGCGGGTCGGCAAGGTGCTCAGCCCGCAGCAGGGAGTTACTGAAGGTCAGCCGCCCGGAGATGCCGTATTCCCGCAGCAGCGCCAGCACCTCGTGCGCCGCTGCTCCGCCGCAGGAGATGCGTCCCCCGCCCCAGATACAGCCCGCCGGTGCGCCGTAGATAGAGCCGATGGTGCACCAGTCGTAAAAATATTCCCGGTGCTCCCGGTACAGCGGCAAAAAACGGCGGTACAGCTCGTAAAACTCGAACAGGCCGGGCAGATGATAACAGGCAGCTGCGGGCTTTTCCATAGCGGTTCCTTTCCTGCAAAAAGGGAGCTGCTGCGTAAAAATGCCGTGCAGCGGCTCCCCTGTTTTTATCGTATTTGCTTTTGTTACACGGTAGCGCCGACCTGAGGGGCACCACCGGCAAGCTGCTCCGCCGTAAGCGGCTGGGCTTCTGCGGGGGCGTTCAGCCGCTCCTTGGCCACAGCCAACATCAGCTTGATGCGGTTTTCCTGGTTGACCCGGGTGGCACTGGGGTCGTAGTCGATGGGGGTGATGTTGGCGCTGGGGTACAGCGCACGGATCTTGTTCACCATGCCCTTGCCCACAATATGGTTGGGCAGGCAGCCAAAAGGCTGTGCACACACGATGTTGCCGTAGCCGCCCTGCACCAGCTCGATCATCTCGGCGGTCAGCAGCCAGCCCTCACCCATTTTTGCGCCCAGCGAGATGACCCCCTTGGGCTTTTTCACCAGCTCCTTGAAGGGGCCCGGCGCATAGAACCCGGCGTCCGTCTCTGCCTTGAGCATGACGCGTTCCACGCTGTCCAACCAGTTGAGGAACTGATCGGTGCCTACCTTTACAGCCAGCTTGCCGCCGTACAGCACATGATCCTCGCCCATGTTGAAGGCGCAGTACTGCACAAAGCCCATCAGACCGGGGAAGTTCACCTCGCAGTCCTGACTTTCCAGGAATTTCTGCAGGTCATTGTTGCCCAGCGGGCTGTACTTGACGTAGATCTCGCCCACAACGCCCACCTTGACCTTGGGTACCCGGGTGACCGGGATAGTGGCAAAGTCCTTTGCGATCAGCGGGAAGGTGTGCTTCATTTCCCGGGAAGTAAAGCCCTTTCCGGCCAGCAAGGCACGGCCCAGACGGGCGATCCAGCGGTCCACCATGCGGTCGGCGGCACCCTTTTCGTTCTCGTAGGGAGCCACCTGATTGCGCAGCGCACACAGCATATCGCCGTAGAAGATGCAGGCGATGCACTTGCGTGCCAGCGGGAGGGTCATCTGGAAGCCGCTGTCCTTTTCCAGACCGGAAAAGTTCAGGCTTGCCACCGGGATCTGCGGGTAACCGGCCTTGACCAGCGCCTTGCGCAGCAGATGGATGTAGTTGGAGGCACGGCAGCCGCCGCCGGTCTGGGTGATCAGCAAGGCAGTATGCTCCAGATCATACTTGCCGCTGTTCAGCGCATCCAGAAACTGGCCGATGACCAGCAGCGCCGGGTAGCAGGTATCGTTGTGGACATACTTCAGCCCCAGCTGTGCCACGGCACTGCCGCAGTTGCCCAGCAGCTCACACTTATAGCCTTCGCAGCGCAGTGCGTACTCCATAAGCCGGAACTGGGTAACGGCCATGTTGGGGATGAGGATGGTGTGGGTCTTTTTCATCTCCGGGGTAAATTTGGGATAATGATATTCCATAGGTTCCTCCTATGTTACTCTAAACAAGATAGTCCCCGCAAAGACTTCCCCCGCCGGGGGAAACCTTTCAGCCTATCTCAAGGTTTCTTTTACTCTGCCTTTTCTGCGGCGGCCTCGTCCCGCTCGTCCAGTGCGGCAAACAGGCTGCGCAGACGGATGTTCACGGCACCGAGGTTCGTGATCTCGTCGATCTTCAGCTGGGTGTACAGCTTGTTGCCCCGCTGCAAAATCTCGCGGGTCTCGTCGGTGGTAATGGCATCCACGCCGCAGCCGAAGGACACCAGCTGCACCAGATCCATATCCTTCTGGGTGGTGCAGTACTTGGCGGCGGCATACAGGCGGCTGTGGTAGGTCCACTGGTTCAGCACACTGGTGGGGAACTTCTGCACCCGGTTAGAGATGCTGTCCTCGGTAACCACCGCAGCCCCGTGGCGGGTGATCAGATGATCGATGCCGTGGTTGACCTCCGGGTCCACATGGTAGGGGCGGCCTGCCAGCACGATGATGCGCTTGCCCTGACGGCGCGCCTCGTCGATGATCTCACTGCCCTTTACCCGGATCTTAGCCATATGTGCCTCGTACTCCGCGTAGGCGGCATCGGCTGCGGCCTGCACCTCCCGCTCGGAGATGCCGCCAAAGTACTTGGGCAGCACCTCCTTTGCCATCTTGTGCACAAAATCCTTGGGACGGTGGATGCCCACATAATCATAGATGAACTTTTTGCCTTCCAGCTCCGGGCAGTTGCCTGCCAGAACCTCCGGGTAGTAGGCCACCACCGGGCAGTTATAGTGGTTGTCGCCCAAGCCCTCGTCCACATTGTAGGTCAGGCAGGGGTAGAAGATGGCGTCCAGCTGCATCTGGCTCAGCGCCTTGATGTGGCCGTGGCTCAGCTTTGCCGGGAAGCAGGCGGTATCGCTGGGGATGGTGGCCTGTCCGGCCAGATACAGCCCGCGGGTGGACACCGGGCTGGTGTGCACTGCAAAGCCAAGGCTCGTCCAGAAGGCGTACCAGAAGGGCAGCAGCTCGTAGAAGCCCAGACACAGCGGAATGCCGATGGAACCGCGCTTGCCGGGCACAGGCTTGTAGCTGGCCAGCAACTGCTGCTTGTAAGCGTACAGGTTCAGGCTGTTGTCCTCGCTTTTGCCGGTAACGGGCTTATCGCAGCGGTTGCCGGAGATAAATTTGCGGCCATCGGCAAAGGTGTTGACGGTCAGCTGGCAATGGTTGCCGCAGCCGCCGCACTTGACGCTGACCACCTGCTGTGCAAACTTTTCCAGTTCCTGTTCGCCCATCATGGCAGAGGTGGTCTGGTTGTTTTTATGGCTCTGGCGCAGGCCGTACAAAGCAGCGCCGTAAGCGCCCATCAATCCGGCAATGTCCGGCCGGATGACCTCCACGCCCATTTCCTTTTCAAAGGCGCGGAGCACGGCTTCATTATAAAAGGTACCGCCCTGCACCACGATCTTGCGGCCCAGCTCTTCCGGGCTGGAAGCGCGGATCACCTTGTACAGCGCGTTCTTGACCACGCTGATGGACAGGCCTGCGGAGATATTCTCGATGCTGGCACCGTCCTTTTGCGCCTGCTTGACCGAGCTGTTCATGAACACGGTGCAGCGGCTGCCCAAGTCCACCGGGCGGTCTGCGAACAGACCCAGCGCGGCAAACTTCTTGACGTCGTAGCCCAGCGCCTGCGCAAAGGTCTGCAAAAAGCTGCCGCAGCCGGAGGAGCAGGCCTCGTTCAGGAAGATGTTGCTGATGGCACCATCCTCGATCTTGAAGCACTTCATGTCCTGCCCGCCGATATCAATAATGAAGTCCACGTCCGGCATAAAGTACTTGGCAGCGGTAAAATGCGCCACCGTTTCCACCAGACCGTAATCACAGCGGAAAGCGTTCTTTACCAGCTCCTCGCCGTAGCCGGTGGTGGTAACGCTGGCCACCTGCAGTCCCGGGTGCTCCTTATAGATCTTGAGCAGCTGCTCCCGGATGAGGGGCAGCGGGTTGCCGAGGTTGGGCTGATAGTTGGTGTACAGGATCTGGCTCTTTTCGTCCACCACCACCAGCTTGACGGTGGTAGAACCGGAGTCGATGCCGATATGCACCGGCCCGCAGTGGACGCCAAAGGCCACGCGGGGCACGCTGTGGGACATATGCCGTGCATGGAAAGCCTCGTACTCCTCCTTGCTGGCGAACAGCGGCGGCTCGCTGGCATAGGTAGCAGTGGCGGCGTACTTGTCCAGCGCATCGGCCACCTCGGTGAGCACAAATTCCTTGTCGGCATACAACGCAGCGCCCAGCGCTACATACAGCAGGCTGTTCTCCGGGCAGGTGCCGGTCACGTTCAGCGCTTCATCAAAGCTTTTGCGCAGCACGGTGCTGAAAGTGAGCGGGCCGCCCAGATAGAGGATATTGCCCTTGATGGGACGTCCCTGTGCCAGACCGGCGATGGTCTGGTTGACCACGGCCTTATAGATGCTGGCGGCGATATCCTCGGTGCGGGCACCCTGATTGATCAGCGGCTGCACGTCACTTTTTGCAAACACGCCGCAGCGGCTGGCGATGGTATAGGTACGCTGCGCCTGTTCGGCGGCCTTGTTCATCTCCTCAGCGCTCATCTTCAGCAGGGTGGCCATCTGGTCGATGAAAGCACCGGTGCCGCCGGCACAGCTGCCGTTCATGCGCACCTCGGTGCCGTTGGTCAAAAACAGGATCTTGGCATCCTCGCCGCCCAGCTCGATGACGCAATCGGTCTTGGGCATAAAGCGCTTGACCGCCACGCGGGTGGAGAACACCTCCTGCACAAAGGGCACACCGCAGCTGTCCGCTAAGCCCATACCGGCAGAGCCGGAGATGCTGAGCAGCGCCTTGCGGCCATGCAGCTGCTCGGCGTCAATGCGCCGCAGCAGCTCCTGCGCCTTTTCCAGAATATGACTATAATGTCGTTCGTATGTAGAATACAGCAGTTCATCATGCTCGCCCAGCACCACGCACTTGATGGTGGTACTGCCGATGTCAAGACCTACTCTCACCTTGTTTTCCCTCCTAAGGACAAATAACCGGAACATAACGTCCCGGCTGCCATGGCAAACAGCCGTTTATAACAAAGAATTGTAAACAGCAACCTTTTCTTTTCAGCAGCCCGCATCGCGCAGCTACGCTGTTTTCAAGCGATAAAAAATCATAAAAAAGCAGCAGATGCGTTTTTGCATACACTATTATTATAATCCAATCGCGGGCGGCATTCAATCCGTGTTGTCTATTTTACACGAAAAAAATAGTATTTTTTGCTCAAAAGGCTGAACTTTTTGTGAACATGTGTCGGTTTTCCCGCAAAAAAGCCGCCGCACAGAGTTTGTGCAGCGGCCTTGTACCGATGGGATATTGAAATAGTTTCCGCATACGCTTTGGCCATTTCAGCGGTGATCTGCCTCTACGTCTCCACGCATAAAAATGCCTTTGGAGCGCTCCGTTTTCCTTACCGGTTCACGGAATTCAGCACCAGAAACAGCAGCAGCATGTGCACGGGGTAAAAGGCGTAGCAGGCATACTGGAAAGGCTTGCTGTGATAGCCCTGCCGACCGCGGTACAGCCAGATGGGCACCAGTGCCAGCAGCGCCAGCCCCTGCTGGCAAAGCTCAAAGTCCATGCCGAAGAGCTGAATGGGGTACATAAGCCCGCCCAGCAGCTCCACGTTGACCCAGTACAGCGCAGCCAGCTGCCCCAGCAGACACCACCACTTGCGTCCGTGCCCGTGAAAAAAGTAGAAGATGAACACAGTCAGCACACCGGCGCCGTAGTAGTCCACCATGCCCAGCGTGCCCAGCACCGCGCCTGCCACCACCACAAGGGCGGATACCAGCAGGTACAGTCCTGTTTTTTGCTTTTTGCGCACCGTTTCCATCAAGTGGATGCCCAGAATGCCCAAAAGCAATGTCCAGATGACGTTCTGGTGCACCGGATAGAACCATGTACCGCCGTACATCAAATCGAAGGGCACTTCCGAAAGCAGGGCAAACAGCAGCAGACGCAGGGTGTATTTTTTCAGGTCGTGGGTGTGAAAATAGCCCTCTACCGCCATAAAGGCAAAGATAGGAAACGCCACCCGCCCGGCACAGGTCAGCCATTCCTGCGCGGGCAGCAACGTCGCCCACAGGTGGTCCATCAGCATCAGCGCCATAGCAAGGATATGAAGCGCCGCTGCGCTCAGGTCAAAGCGGGTCGCGGCAGTGGAATGGATTGGTTTGGTTGACATACACATACCTCGTCTTTGTCGAAATTTCGTTGTTCTGTCTGGAATACGAACGAGCCCCGCAAAGAATTGCAGCCCCGGCCAGATTTTTCCACCGCCGGGGCTGCAGTAATGCTTTATTTTTTCTGCTGTGAAGCACCCAGACATAGAAAGGTCGAGCCAAGGCAGAGCCACACCACCGCCGTGGAGCGATTTTTCGCAGTGATAAAATTCAACATCGCAGTAAGAAAAGACAGCAGTCCGCTGAGATAAAATAGATTCCATTTTTTCATGGCTTATCCCTCCGGTTTTGGTTTTTCACCGGCTATTTTGGATACGGCAAGCGCAGGGGCGGCTGCCATTTTACTCCGCGTGCAAAGGGGCGCAGAGCGCCCACCCGGCACGCAGAAAGTGTGTGCCCGCAGCAGTCTGCGGGGCAAATTCATGAAGGGTGGCTTGCCTGCCTGCCCATGGAGACGTAAGCGCAAAAGCAGGAATGCGGGAAGGAGCAAGGGACGGTTTCGGCGAAAAAGCGTCTGGCGGTGGCGGAAAAGCCGAACGCAAGATTTTTTTCATAATAGCTGGCTCGTAAGGTGAGCCGTACCAAAACTTCCTTGCGGAAATGTGCAGCGTTATAGTTCATCTGCACCTGAACCGGCAACTGTGCACCCGGCGCTTGCCGCACCCAAAATAGCCGGTGGAACGTTTATTTAGTTTTTGGCGTTTTCCAGATAGATCTCAAATGCCTCGGCAAAGCTGGCGTTCACATCAAAGGGGACAGTGTAGTCTACCTTGGAGGTCACAAGGCAGAGGTCCAGCCGGTTGGAGGTTTCGTCTGCCTGCCGGTTCAGTTTGCTCAGCGCGGCATGGATGACCTTGCGGTCGTAGTTGATGGTGGTCACCCGCTTCACATCGCAGCAGTAGGAGATCTGGTTGCCCTCGGCGTTGAAACGGTAGCCGGTGCCCCCGCCGGAGAGCAGCTGCTCAGAACTGCGCAGGTCGTTCATCCGTTTGAAGGTGCGGGCAATGCTCTGCCGCGCGGCATTCATGCTGACCTCGCTGTCCATATCCATGTCCAGCACATCCTTTGCCTTGCGGATGGCGGCAAACAGGCAGCTCTTCTCCTCCAACAGATAGAGCATGAACCGAGCAACGTCGGTGATCTGCTCTGCATATTCGGTCTGTGCCACGTCCATAACGGTCTCGTCCTCAGCCTCGGGCATCACCTTATGGCGCAGATAGGTGTTGGCCACCTTGGTCACGTTGGCATCGCAGTCCAGAATGCCCTGCGCCTCGTCCAGCAGAGACTGGAGCTTGTTCTGGTAGCGGAATGCTTCCTTCAGGTTCATAGTCGTTCCCTCCATCTTGTTTTTTCTGCTTTCAGCTTACCACAGACTGCCCGCCCGCGCAAGCCAAATATCGGTCGCCCGCCTGCGGAACAGGCGGCAGCTCTGTGCCTTTTATCTGAAATACACAAAACTTTTTCCCAAAATACGCAGAAAAGTGGCAAAGCACTTGCAATGTGCGAAATTTGTATGTATACTGAGGACAGGTTTCACCCCGGAAAATAAAAGAAGAAAAGAGGTAAATCACATGAGAAAACTGCTCCGCAAGCTGGCCTCCGGCGTTCTGGCAGCTGCACTGGCAGTCAGCCTTGTCCCGGCTGCTGCGTTTGCCGCACCTGCAAAGGAGACCCACATCACCATCCTTGGCACCTCGGATATGCACGCGAACCCCTGGGGTTTCAGCTACGAGGATGACAAGGAGACCAGCAACAACGGTATGGCACGTCTGTACACCTACATCCAGCAGGTGCGTGCCGAGGAAAAGAACGTTGTGCTGCTGGATGCCGGCGATGATATTCAGGGCACCATCATGACCGACGATATCTACAACAAAAAGCCGGATTCTCCCCACCCCGTGATCACTGCCATGAACATCATGGGCTACGATGCCATGACGCTGGGCAACCACGAGTTCAACTGGGGCGTACCCACCCTGCGCAAGATCATTGCACAGGCCAACTTCCCGGTGCTGGCTGCCAACATCAAGGATGCCGACGGCAACTTTGTGACCGGCGCAGGCTGGACCATCGTGGAGCGCGACGGCGTGAAGATCGCTGTCATCGGCGTGGATACCCCCGACGTGCCCATCTGGGACGGCGGCAAGGAGGGCATTGAGGAGTGCACCTACGAGGCTGCCAACACTGCCGTGAAGGAGGCCATCAAGGCCATCGGCAAGCAGGCTGACATCATCGTGGTCTCCGCGCACATGGGCCTGTACGCAGAGTTTGACGAGGAGCACGGCTCCGACTCTGCACAGAAGATTCTGGACGACAACCCCGAGGTGGACGTGCTGCAGGTCGCGCACCTGCACACTGTCGTCAAGCAGAAACAGGGCAACGTAGTGATTGGCGGCGTGCGCAGCAGCGGCCGCGATATTGCCCGTTTTGACCTGACGCTGGATGCTAACAAAAAGATCATCGCCTCCTCTGTGGACGTTGTGGACATGACCGGCGTTACCCCCAGCGAGGAGCTGCGCTCCAACCCCGTGATCGCCGAGGCACATCAGGCCACCCGCAACTTTATCACCGGCGGTACCGGTGAAAAGGGCGAAAAGGGTGCTTCTCTGGGCTCTACCACCGCAAAGTTCCAGCCCAAGAATGAGATCGCCGGTCTGCCGGAGGGCAAGCTGCGCGACACCGCCGTTATGGACCTGATCAACAAGGTGCAGCTGGCAAACTCCGGCGCAGACGTTTCTGCCGCCGCCCTGTTCAAGGACACCAGCGACCTGCCCAAGGGCGATATCAACTACGGCAACATCTTCAACATTTATAAGTTTGATAACACCCTGTACCGCGTACCCGTGACCGGTGCAGAGCTGAAGGCCTACATGGAGTGGTCTGCCGAGTGCTACAACCAGTGGGTGCCCGGCGATATCAACATCTCTTTCGACCCCGAGTACCCCGGCTACCTGTACGATATGTTTGCCGGTGTGGACTACGAGATCGACCTGAGCCAGCCCAAGGGCCAGCGCATCAAGAACGTTATGTTCCACGGCGAGCCGCTGCGCGATGACCAGACCCTGACTCTGGCTGTGAACAACTACCGCTACTCCTCTGCCCTGAAGAGTCAGGGACTGGTGGCTGGCAAGAAGGAGTGGGAGTCCTCCAACTCCATCCGCGACATGATCGTAGCTTACTTTGCCGAGCACTCTCCCATTGCTCCCGAGGTGGATAACAACTGGAAGATCGTGGGCGTGGACCTGCAGGAGGACAACCCGGACCGTGCTACCCTGATTGCACTGATCAACAAGGGCATCATCGATACCCCCTACAGCAAGAGCCTGAACCTGAACGACCCCGAAGTGCAGGAGATCCTGAACGACAAGAGCAACAGCGCGCTCCGCAATTGGAACCGCGTAAAGATGTTCTTTACCCTGAAGTGATCTGCAGCCCGCTCCGTTTCCGGACAGATTATAGTAACAGACAGGCGGCGCTTTTTGCCGAGCGCACGCTGTAAATAACAGGCAAAACGCCCGCCCCGGCATGACCGGGACGGGCGCTTTGTGTTTGCTATGACACTTATGGGATTAAGAGAATATCAGTGGTCAGCCGGCCACGCGCTCGGTGCGGCCTGCCTCCAGCATATAGCGCAGGAAGCCGGTCACATCGGCGGGGTCGGTCACGGTGAGGTCAAAGCCCTTCTTGGGGGCAGTGTCCATCATCTGCAGCATGGAGCGTGCGGTCGCGTCCTTTTTCAGGTCGCAGGTCTTGCCGTTGTCCAGGTGCAGCAGCACGCTGCCGTGGCTGGCAGAAAGCTGGTGCATGAAACGTTCCTTATCAAAATACTCAATACGAAGCATAGGAATACCTCCTTGATGAAATGGTTTATGTTACACTTGCCGCCCCTTCCTGTTTGGAAGTGCGGCGGGAAAATAGCGGTTTTGCCCGGCAGTGGAAACACTTGCACAGCTTGCGTCCCGGCTGCCTTGGTGCTATACTGAGCTTGGAAGCTCTGATAGGATAATACCACAAAACAATCGATAATAATAGAACAAAACCGCATAGTATATGCAACAAAACCGGCATTGATAAAAAACATTCAAAGTATTGCGGAAAGGAATTGGTGAATATGGCATATCAGACAAGCTGTGCCTCTTATACCAGCGGCCGGGTGGGGCTTTCCAGTGCTACTGCCGTGGTGGCGGATGCCGCCGGGCGGGAGCAGACCCAGCACGGCAGCCCGCTGTTCCCTATTGCCTGCTACGCCGAGGACCTTTCCAGCTACTCGGTGGCGTGGCACTGGCACGAGGAATTTGAGTTTATTCTGGCGGCGCTGGGGCCTATCCATGTGGACGTGAACAAGACCCGCCTGACCTTGCAGACCGGACAGGGCGTGTTCGTCAACTCCGGGGCGCTGCACGCGGTAGAGCCCACCGAGGGCAGGGCGCTGCTGCACTCCGGCGTGTTCCAGCCACGGTTGGTCGGCGGCATGGACACCGTATTCTGGCAAAAACTCATCCGCCCGCTGCTGCAACCTGGCACGCCGCCCTTCTTTTTGCTGGACGAGGCCGTTCCATGGCAGCGGCAAGTACTGCTCTGCCTGCGGGAGGCGTGGAAGGGCGTGGCAGACGAGCCTTTCGACTACGAGAACCGAGTGCGCTACCACCTTACTGCCGCCCTGCGGCTGCTCATTACCCAATGCGTCAGCGGCAAAGTAAAGGTATCGGAGCAGGAGCAGATTGCCTCGGAGCGGATGAAGCAGATGCTCCGCTATGTAGAGGAGCACTACGCCGAGGAGCTGACCGTGGAAAAGCTGGCTGGCTGCGTCGCTCTGAGCGAAAGTGCCTGCCTGCGCAGCTTCCGGCAGTTTCTGGGCATTACACCCATCCAGTACGTCAAGCAGTTCCGGGTGGAAAAAGCCGCCGAGCTGCTGCGCTCCACCCGGCTCAAGACTGGCGAGGTGGGGCTGGAATGCGGCTTTTCGGACGCCAGCTACTTTATCAAGACCTTTCGGGAGATCAAGCACTGCACCCCCCGGGAGTACCGCATCCGCTTCTGCTGAATAAAAGATAAAAATGCCGGGCAGAACCCTCTCAGGCGCTAACGCGCCAGTTCCCCCGAGGGGGGAGCTTCATTGCTACAAACTTTCAGATGCTAAAAAGCTCCCCCTTCGGGGGAGCTGGCATCGCACAGCGATGACTGAGAGGGTTTTCTATTTGCTGCCCGGCATTGCATTATAAAATTATCTCCTGCCAGCGCTCCGGCGGGATGACCGGCTCGGTGACAAAGGCTTCGGGGTTTGGGGCAAGAACATGGCGGGTGACCTGGAAAAGCCCCTCGGCGTCGCACAAAATGCAGCTTGCATCGCCAAATTTCGTGTTCCGGGCTGCGCCGCAGTCCAGATACGCCTGTTCCAGCTTGACGAAATCCTCCGAGATATGCGGCTGCTGCGCGTTGTAGTGGCGGCGCATATAGACGGTGTGCTGCGCCCCGGCTTCGTCCACCACGGTCATCTGCATGGGCTTGTCGGTCAGGCGGTTCGGCACGTTCAGTACCTCCTCCACGCTATGGATAAAGGTGTTGCGGGCGTGGGTGACCCCCAGCAGCAGCACTTTGCCGTGGGCTGCCCGCAGCCGGTCGTAGCAGCCGCCGGGAGTGCAGGGGGTGTTGGCGTCCAACTCCCCTTCCAGATACGCAGCTGCGCCCTTGCCGTAAGCTGCCATGCTGTGGGTGGGGTGCAGCGAGCGCACCACCCCGGGGCGCTGCCGGAACAGCTCCGGCAGAATGCCCACGCAGCACGGGCTGCGGCGTACATCGAACACTCGGTTCTCCTCGTTGATGAACCGCCATGTGTGGGTGGGCAGCAGCAGCAAGCCCTCTGCAAAAAACTCCATCCATGCGTCCAGAACCGTGTCTGCGCCGCCCTCCACTGGGCCGATGGACTTCATGGAGGAATGGATCAGGATGGTCTCGTTGCCTGTCAGCCCCATCGCGGCAAGGTCGTGCTTGAGGTCAGCCTTTGTATATGCCATGTCGTTTCTCCTTTTCGGACATTTTGTCTGTACCCAGTTTACCGCCTTTTGTGCAGCAAAGCAAGCACGCACGCAAAAAGGCAAACACCCTGTTGTATTTGCCGGGGACGAGCCGGTATCTGCGGGGTGTTTGCCCTTTCAGCTTTTTTAGTAAAATCCTGTATACAACATATCATCTCGTAGCGTTACCGCGAAACAAGTACAGCACCTTGCAATTATAGCAATTTGATAGTTATTTCCTGTTTTCTTTGTGCATTTGGTACAGCAGTCACTTGATTGCGGCATTTCATCAGCACCTTTCCCGCATTGCAAAGTGGTATATCAGTTTTCCAGTTTCAGGAACAGTTCCGTGCGCGAGCACGCGCACTTGTATACAAGTGTTCAAATTAAGTTCCATTCCAGCATTGACATTCAGTTGCTGTAACGGTACAATGATAACAAGTTTAATTTACCGGATAAATGGAGAACGACTATGGCTACATTACAGCACACGGATGAGCTCTATCATATTCTTGAGGACGAGATCTGCGCGTTGAAGATCCTGCCCGGGGAAGCGCTGAGCGAAAACCAGCTGTGCAAGCGGTTCGGTGTTTCCCGCACTCCCATTCGCAGCGTTTTGCAGCGGCTGGAACAGAACCGCTTTGTGCAGATCATCCCCTGCAAGGGCACCATCGTTACCGCCATTGATATTGGCGTGGTAGATCAGCTCATCTTCCAGCGTGTTGCGGTGGAGGGCATGGTATTCCGGGATTTTGTGCAGAGCTGCTCGCCCATGGAGATTCTTGCGGTAGAACACCTTTATAATATGCTGCTGGAAGTCGCCGCGGGGCGCAGCGCCCCGGAAAACTTTGATTTCAACCACTTCCTCAGCTGCGACCTTGCCATGCACGCGTACTGGTTCCATAAAACCAGCAAGGAGTACCTCTGGGAGCAGATGACCCGTCCGCAGGCAGACTATTCCCGCTTTATCCGTCTGGACATCGTGGGTGCGCGCAACGTGCCCAGCGTTGTCAGCGAGCACGCCGAGATGCTGCGCATTCTGCGGGAGAAGGATCTGGACGCCATTGAGCCGCTGATGCGCACCCACCTGTACGGCGGCGTGAGCCGTATGGGCAGCAAGATCTATTCAGACGAATACCGCGGCTATTTCAAGCTGCCGGAGGGCAAAAAATAAGAAGGCCGCTGCACAGTCTCCTGTACAACGGCCTTCTTCTGGTTGCGCCAGCAGGAGTCGAACCTACGATGGGGGAGTCAAAG
>ERZ1034626.920-NODE-920-length-20797-cov-9.707502_pt1 | contig 20797 bp, 10 predicted proteins | sample MGYA00520652_ERZ1034626 | MGnify/ENA primary metagenome ERZ1034626 (study PRJEB33766, sample SAMN09781765) | gut metagenome | biome: gut microbiome | host: Homo sapiens | place: Madagascar | study: EMG produced TPA metagenomics assembly of the PRJNA485056 data set... | reverse complement strand
GAATTATATTATGAAAAAGATAGTTTTATCAATTGTCGCAGTAATGTTATCCTTTATGACAATGGGATGTAGCGATTACTCGATAAATGGAGGTAGCTTCAATACCGGTTGGACTCCAGAAGATATTCCAGACGATCCTGTAACTCCTACTCCTACTCCAGAGACTGCTGAGAAAGCTCCTCTTTATTGGACTGTGTATGAGTATGGTCGTTTGGCAGAGAAGAACGGAACGGACCGCAATATGCCCAAAGAGGTTTGGCAGAAAAATATCGACTGGGTGGCTGAGAATCTTTTGCCATATGGTTACGATATGATTTGTACCGATGGTTTCATGGCTATGTTGGGCGATGATAATGCTGGGCATCCTTACATGACCTCATATGCTTATATTCCATTGACCGAACTTATTCAGATGTGCAAGGACAAAGGTTTAAAGTTGGGCATCTACGACAACCCCCTTTGGGTGCATGGCTCTTTAGATTGTCCTATCGAGGGAACAAAGTATACTGTACGTAATTTGCTTTATGAGCAGGGTAAGGATCAAGTGAAGAATCCTGATGCTGATGGTGACATCTTTACATGGATCGTTCCCAGCCACAAAGGTGGTAAGGAGTACATCGACGGCTTCTTCAAATATTATAAGAGTATTGGTGTTGATTTCATCCGTATGGACTTTATGTGTCTCTTTGAAGATGGTATTCGTGGAGGTGGCACTAAGGGTGAAGGCCGTGGCTATGGTAGTGCAGAGTATCGTTTGGCTTTGCAGTATATCGCTGAGGCAGCCCAAAAGTATGGTGTGTTTACTTCTATCGTGATGCCAAACATGAAAGATCATGGTCAGTACGAAGCTCAGTATGGCAATATGGTTCGCATTGTGGATGACGCCTGCGAAGGTGGATGGGATCACTTGTCAAGCCGTTGGCGCGGTGCGCAGTATATTAAGGTAGATCAGTGGCCTGCAGCCAACAACCAGTTTGATGGCTTTACTTATTGGTCTGATATTACTGGTCGTGGCAAGGTGATTGCCGATGGAGACTTCCAACTCATGCGTCGTTTCAATTCTGATGATGAGCGTCAGTCTTGTATCACTCTGCAACTTATGGCTGGTGGTCCTATTGCCGTAGCTGATGAGTATAATACTATTGGTTATGAGACGGGTGAGAATAGTTATAGCGAGAGTTTTTATAGTGCAGCAAGAGCTGCCCACAATGTAAGTTTCTACCAGAACGAAGAATTGTTGGAACTCAATAAGGATAAGTTTGTAGGAAAGCCTTTGAGTAACAATATATCTACAACAAGAAATGGCGCGGGTATAGAGATTGCTGAAGATGCTAACAGCCAAGTATGGTATGGTCAGATGAGCAATGGCGATTACATTGTGGCTCTCTTCAACCGTGAGAATATAGAACAGGAACGCGGTGTAGAACTCTCTGCCCTGGGTATTTCGGGTAGTATGAAAGTGAGAGATCTTTGGACACATACCGATGAAGGTGAGGTAACTAAGGTTTCTGCAAAACTGGCTCCTCATGCCTGCAAGGTTGTTCGCTTGAGCAAGCCTGAATAATTTTTGGTATCTGAAAATTAAATATTAGAAAGAACATGAAACGTATATTAAAATCAATCAGCTATATGGCAGTGATGGCTACTGCTGTTGCAACATTTTCTTCTTGCGAGGATGAGTTGCCTGACCCAATAGTAAAGCCACGGACTGCCGTTACCATCCAAACCGATTGGGGCGCTTGTGGTTTGAATAATGTCCCAAATTCTTATTACTTGAGTGTAAATGATGAGGTAAGCACGGTGAGTGGTAACACCCAGCAGCTTACTTTGAAGAGTAATAATGATTATACATTCAGATGCTATAATGGCACCAGTCATATTACAGTTGCTGAGGCAAGAGCTACTGTAGATGCTTCCACCTTTACGGTAAACGATGCAAATGCCATCAACGGCAATCCTGATGCGTTCTGTTATGGTGTAGCCACCGAGACAGACTTGACGGGTGATAGCCAGAGTTACACTATAGCTATGAAGCGTCTTACGCGTAAACTCACATTGACTACTCCCGATTTAGCAGCTAAGAATGCCGAAGGTAAAGATCTTTCTGTACAGGGAGGTTACGCCATCCTTACTGGAGCCTATTCAAGCTACAATATGGTTTCAGGTGTAGCCAATACTCCTGTTTCTGCTGTATCTGAGGTTACAGTCAATGCAGAGGATAAGAGTATAGTAGCTCCATTCAATCTCTTTGGATTGGATTTGGATGGTGATATAACCCTTTCATATGTACTCTCTATGTCAGATGGCACTACTCTTAAGGGTTCTGCTGACGTTAAGGATGCTTTGGCTAACTTCAACGATGGTAGTATTGAGGATGTCAATGTCAATGTAGAGAATGCAGAATTTGAAGATCCAACCTTTAATTTCCCATATAATTCTATCTATGCATGGGGTAGTGCAACATCTGCAGGCTGGGATTGGAATGACAAGGCTATCGAGCTGACTAAGGTAAATCAATATACTTATTCTGCGGAAATGGAATTGAAGGCTGGTGAACTTAAGTTTATGCTTGGTGGTAAAAACTGGAATGGATTGCAGGCTTGGCTGATGGCGGCTACTCCAGGAGCATCCCTTTCTGAAACTGCAGCCGAGGTTGTCAGTCGTGCAGATGGCGATGCACACGACTATAAGTGGAGTGTGAGTGCTGTTGAAGCTGGCAAATACCAGATAGTTATCAATCTGAAGAAGATGACGATGACTGCAACTAAGATAGATTAACGTATTTAAAATAACCAAACTTGAATAAAGCTATAAATATGAAGAAACATACAAAATCCCTCTCCGAGCGAGAAGGACTGTTGAGTATTTTGCTCTTGAGTTTAATGATGATGCTTCCTGCATGGCTTTCTGCTCAAACAGTAAAATCTCCAGATGGCAATCTGAGTGTTACTTTCTCGCTCAATGACAAAGGAACCCCGGTCTATCAGGTGGATTACAAAGGCAAGACTGTCATTAACCCAAGTACGTTGGGCATTGAATTGGCAGAGGAAAACTCTTTGATGGACATGTTCCGTATCAATAAGGCTACTACTTCCACATTTGATGAAAAATGGCAGCCTGTATGGGGTGAGGAGAAAGAAATCCGTAACCATTATAATGAACTTTTCATTGAAATGGAAAAGCCTTCTAATGGTAGATACATGAACCTTCGTTTCCGTGTATATAATGATGGTGTCGGCTTTCGTTATGAGTTCCCCCAACAGAAGTATTTGCCTTACTTTGTAGTGAAAGCAGAACATACTCAATTTGCCATGACGGGTGACCACAAGGCCTGGTGGATTCCTGGTGACTATGATACGCAGGAGTATGATTATACGGAGTCTAAACTCTCAGAAATTAGAGGTTTGCTGCAGAGTGCTATTTGCAGTAATGCTTCCCAGACAATCTTCTCGCCTACAGGTGTGCAGACTTCGCTTCAGATGAAGACAGCAGATGGTATTTATCTCAATATTCATGAGGCGGCTTTGGTGGATTACTCATGTATGCATTTGAACTTGGATGACAAGAACTTTATTTTCGAGTCACAACTCACCCCCGATGCTCAAGGCAACATGGCACATATGCAGACTCCATGCTCTACTCCTTGGCGTACTATCATGGTGGTAGATGATGCCCGTAAGATTCTTGCTTCTCGTTTGATACTCAATCTCAATGAACCCTGCAAATATACCGATACATCTTGGATAAAGCCTGTAAAGTACATCGGGGTATGGTGGGAGATGATAGGTGGTGGCAAGCAGTGGTCTTATACTAATGATCTTCCTTCTGTTCGTCTTGGTGTTACCGATTACAGCAAATGCACCCCCCATGGACAACATCCTGCCAATACTCAGAATGTAAAGAAGTATATAGATTTTGCTGCCAAAAACGGATTCTCTCAGGTACTGGTAGAGGGCTGGAACATTGGTTGGGAAGACTGGTTTGGTCATAGCAAAGATTATGTCTTTGACTTTCAAACTCCTTATCCCGACTTCGACCTTAAAGGACTTAACGATTATGCTCATTCCAAGGGCGTTCGTCTGATGATGCACCACGAGACTTCGGCTTCTATTCGTAATTACGAGCGACATCTTGAGGCAGCATACAACTTGATGAACAAATATGGATACAATTCTGTAAAGAGTGGTTATGTGGGCAACATTATTCCACGTGGCGAGCATCACTACGGACAGTGGCTCAATAATCACTACCTCTATTGCGTTACCGAGGCGGCCAAACACCACATCATGGTAAATGCACACGAGGCTGTTCGCCCTACAGGTCTTTGCCGTACCTATCCTAATCTCATTGGTAACGAGTCGGCTCGTGGTACAGAGTATGAATCATTTGCGAGAAATAAGGCTTTCCATACTACGGTATTGCCTTTTACTCGTTTACAGGGTGGTCCAATGGACTATACTCCAGGTATATTGGAGGGTGACATGAATAAGATAGACCCTAACAAGCATCATCACATCAACTCAACTTTGGCTCGTCAGTTGGCATTGTATGTTACTATGTACAGCCCATTGCAGATGGCTGCCGATATACCTGAGAACTACGAGAAGTATGCAGATGCTTTCCAGTTTATCAAGGACGTTGCTATAGACTGGGATGAGAGTCGTTATTTGGAGGCAGAGCCTGGTCAGTATGTTACGATTGCCCGTAGAGCTAAGGGTACAGGCAATTGGTTTGTAGGTTGTACGGTAGGTGAGACAGCTCATCAGTCTAACCTCAAACTCGATTTTCTAACTCCTGGCAAAAAATACGTAGCTACCATCTACGCCGATGGCAAGAATGCAAGCTACAAGGCAAACCAGCAGTCATACGTTATCACTAAGCGTGTGGTAACCAACAAAACTTCTCTTAAGTTGAGTGCGGGTGCAGGTGGTGGTTATGCCATCAGTATCTTCGAGAAATAATTGATTAGTTAATTAATATAGTCTCCCCATGCTGATATTTTTTTTAACATGTGGAGACTTTTTTATTTCTTTAAATGATGAGAAAAACTGTTTTTTTACACTTTGTTCCTAAGTATCTACTTTCTTTTGCTCTTTCGTTGTTGGCTGTATACAGCTCTGCCGACAATATATCTTCACTGCTTACGGTGGATATGACTACAGATAAGGCTTGCTATATACCTGGTCAGTCTGTAGTATTTGTATTAAGCGGCAATGTTCCTGCTAATACGATGGTGCGTTACAGGCATGGCTCTGCTATTTTGGAGACCCATAAATTGTCTGAAGTGATGAGCAATAATAAGTGGTCTTGGACTCCCCCAATGACCGATTATCAAGGTTATTTGGTAGAAGTCTATACAGAAACCAATGACCAATCTACTATTTTGGGCACGGTAGCCGTTGATGTGTCAAGTGACTGGAAACGTTTTCCTCGTTATGGTTTTGTTGCCGATTTTGACAATGCTGGTGGGAACATAGACAAGAATGCTAATATTAAGAACGAGATGGCTTATCTTAACAGGCTTCATATCAATGGAGTTCAGTTCCAAGACTGGCAGTGGATGCATCACAAACCTGTTAAATTGGATGCCCATGGCTCACTCATACCTTGGTATCAGGATATCAGCAACCGTTGGGTTGGTGTAGAATATGTCAAGAACTACATAGCAGAGCAGCATAAGTATGGTATGAAGTCTATCTTTTATAACCTTTGTTTCGGCGCATGGAAGAACGCTGTGAATGATGGAGTAAAAACCGACTGGGCTCTGTTGAAAAAAGATGGATCGGGCAATTTTTATCAAGACTATCATGGTTTGCCCAGTTCTTGGGCAAGTAATATCTATCTGCAGGTGCCAGACAATACTGATTGGCAACAGTATATGGCAGAAAGGAATACAGAAATATACAGCCATTTTGATTTTGATGGTTTCCAGATAGATCAGTTGGGCTATCGTGGCGATGTATATGATGCCCGTCACAAAGTGGTAGATTTGCCCGCGAGTTATAAATCATTTATTCATGCAATGAAGTCGGCTCATCCGGATAAATGTCTGATAATGAATGCGGTTTCTGGTTATGGAGCCGATAATATCGTCAGTAGCGATGTAGGTTTTTGTTATAATGAAGTATGGGGTAATGGCAATGGATATGGAGGCGCCTCCGAAGCCGATTTTTCCAATCTTTTGGGTATTATTCAAGCGAACGACAAGTATAGCGACCATCAACGACAGACGGTTTTTGCTGCTTATATCAATTATGACAAAGCGGACAACGGAGGCTCAGGTGACAAGATGGTGAATACTCCAGGAGTATTGCTTACCGATGCAGTGATTGCTGCCTTGGGCGGCTCTCATCTTGAGATGGGAGACCATATGCTTACCCGTGAATATTTCCCTGCAGCACCATTGGCAATGAGTGATGCTCTTAAAACAGCTATGGTAAGATACTATGACTTTCAGACGGCTTATCAGAATTTTTTGAGAGGCACTACCTCCAAGGCTGCTTATCTGCCTGTGGTCAGTACTTCGTCCAATTATTCTGTAAATGCTTGGCCCCCCAAGAGCTATTCTATCACTACTTTTGCAAAGAAGGTTGGTAATTGTGATGTACTTCATTTCTTGAATTTTCTCAATACTGACGATCTTTCCTGGCGTGATGTTTGGGGTACACGCACTTTTCCAGATAAATATACAGGTATTCCCATAACTGTAACTGCCAATCGCAAGATAGATAAGGTTTGGGCGGCATCTCCTGATAGTCATGCTGGAGCAGTACAGGAGCTTGCTTTCACACAGAAAGGAGATGATGTTTCTTTTGTGCTTCCTTCTTTGGAATATTGGACTATGGTGGTGATGGAAGGTTCCAATGATGAGGATCATGTCTATATCACAGGAGAGGCAGTACAACTCGATGGGCATGCTGCTTACGACTTGGCCTATGCAGTTCCTATGACAAACAAGGGGGAAGGCAAGGTTTTCAAAGTGACAACTTACCTAAAAGCTAATGAATTGTTCAAGTTTACTAATGGCCGTGACTGGAGATATTGTAAGAGTTATTGTGCAGAGTATAAAGATTATCAGTTCAATTCTTTTGTCAGTCTTGCTCATATTACAACCTTAGGAGAGGATTTTAAGTTTATGGTTCCTGAGTCAGGGTATTATGATATCACCATCGACTTAGAGAAGATGAGAGTTTATCTTACCAAGGCTGACCTCTCAGGGCTGTCTGCTATAATAGCCGACAAATCTCCTTCTGGTGAGTTTGCTTCTTGGTATTCTGTGAGTGGAGTGCCCGTAGACAAGCCACGTAAAGGGATATATGTACGTAATGGAAGAAAAGTTTTGTTTTAAGATGAAGGGTGGATTTGTACCCTTCACCATCTGCCCCCCTGTGTTTAATGAGCATTTATACAGAAAAGTCAAAATTACCATCAAGAAGTGTCAACAAAGGGCGTTGTTCATATCTGCCCAAGGCGTTGGGCAAAGTTGCTCATCGTATTGGGCAAAGTTGCTCATCGTATTGGGCAAAGTTGCTCATCGTATTGAGCAAAGTGCATAGTTGTACGTGATGACTTTTCCTTTACCCTATAGTAACTTTGCAACAAGTTCTTTTGGTATTGTTAGTACTTCTGTAGAGATTATAAACGTTTGTATATAACTTGTATCTTTTAAGTCTGTTATGACTATTAACCGGCTGGTTTTCAGCATGTATGCCCTTTTGTTTATTTGTATTTTTAATGAATGTCATCATAACCTATTAATAAAAAGACTATCTTTGCAATCGTTAATGTAAACAAATGCAATTAGTGCAAATAGTCAGACTTAATATTTAAAACCTATTTTATAGTAAAATCATGACAATCAAGCGATTTTTTGCTTTAGCTTTTGCTTTGGTTGGCCTCTTTTTGGCAGAGGCGCAATCTATAGTAGATAACCCAGTGGCATCAAGCGAAGCCATTGTCATAAGTGGCAATGCGCGTTTTACGGTCTTGACCCCCGAGATGATACGTATTGAGTATAGTGAAAATGCTCGGTTTGAAGACCGTGCTACGTTTACTGTGCTCAACAGAAAGCTTGAAGTTCCAACTTTTATAAAGTCAGAGGACGATACCTTTCTTTATATAGAGACATCTAATCTCAAGTTGAAGTATCGCAAGGGTACAGATCCTCGTACTGTACCAGCATCAGCCAATAATCTGAAAGTTGTTGTCAGCAATCATGGCGTACCTTCGGTTTGGTATCCAGGCAAACCTGACCCACAGAATCTGAAGGGTACCTGCCGAACACTGGATGGCTTGATGGGTGACAGTAAGCGCAGTGAGATGGAGAATGGTTTGGTCTCTCGCTCTGGATGGGCAGTGATTGATGATGCCTGGACAGCTACGCGTGCTGATGGAGGAAGTTCTTATGCTCTCGTTTATAATAATGAGGTGGGGTATTCCTGGTGGGCACTCCGTGCTGACGAACATGCTATGGATACTTATCTTCTTGGTTATGGCGACAATTACAAAAAGGCAGTGTCCGATTATACTAAGATTGCAGGAAAAATTCCGTTGCCTCCCGATTATGTATTTGGATATTGGTATAGTAAGTATGCTTCTTATTCGGCACAGGATTATCGTAATATCATGGCAGACCTAAAAACAAACAAGATTCCTACTGATGTGATGATTTTGGATATGGACTGGCATTGGAATGGTAACGACTATAGTCAATCTGCGGGTCGGGGAGGATGGACAGGCTGGTCGTGGAACACTAATTTGTTACCAGACCCTAAAGGTTTGTTGGCTGATATGCATAGTCAGAACTTTAAGACGGCACTCAATCTACACCCTGCTGATGGTATTAACGAGATAGAATCGCCAGCTTATTTCTCTCAGATGCGAAAGGATTTGAATAGCAAGTATCTTGAAGGTAATACCATTAAGTGGAGTTTGGACTATACCGATTTTACAAAGTCGTTCTTTCGTAATATTATCAGAGATCATGAAAGTGAAGGCGTAGATTTCTGGTGGCTTGATTGGCAGCAGTATCTTACCAGTCCTTATACCAAGGCTTTGAGTGAGACTTTCTGGTGCAACCATGTCTTCTTTAATGAGGCTATTAAGCGTGCTGACCATCGCCCAGTCATCTTTCATCGTTGGGGAGGATTGGGAAGCCATCGCTATCAGATAGGATTCTCGGGTGATGCCAATATCAGTTATGAGGCCTTGGCCTTTGAACCTTATTTTACAGCTACAGCATCCAATGTAGGTTATGGCTATTGGGGACATGACTTGGGAGGACACATGTATTCTAATGATGAATTGGTAAACAATCCAAATTTGGTCTTGCGTTGGATACAGTTTGGAGTATTTACCCCCATCTTCCGCACTCATGCTACAGCTGACGGTAGAGTGGAAAGAAGGATATGGAAGTTCCCCAATTTTCCTACCATCCTTGAGGCTGTCCGCCTACGCTATTCACTTTTCCCCTACATCTATACGATGGCACGAAAGGCTTACGACACAGGTCTGTCGATTTGTCGCCCACTCTACTATGAGTACCCAGAGCAGGATGAGGCGTATATTTATGACGGCGAATATTTCTTTGGCGATGATATCCTTGTGGCTCCTATTACAACTAAGAGCGGTACTAACGGTATGACAGAAAAGGAAGTGTGGTTCCCTGAAGGTCAGTGGTGGAGCGTGGATACTCATGAGCTGATTCAAGGACCTTGTAAGCGTACCTTGTCATACACTGATGAACAGATACCTTACTTTTTCCGCCAGGGTGCCATTATACCTTATAATCCTGAGACGGTAATGAATGTTACCGAGCGTCCAGACAGAATGATTCTCAATGTTGTGTCGGGAGCTAACGGCGAGGGGACTCTCTATGAAGACGATGGCGACAATCCAGACTATGCTTCCAAGTACGCAGTTATCAACTTTGCGCAGGCTTGTGAGGGTCAGATGGGCAGATACATTATCTCTTCTCGCAAGGGTACTGTTGGCAGGGTACCTGTTAATCGTTCCTATCTGTTGCGTATCTTCAACACGCCAACTCCTTTGTCGGCTACTGTGAATGGAAAATCTGCAACATATAGCTATGATTCCAACAAGAAGTGTACTACAGTAGAAGTGCCTTATGGCAGTTGTTCTATTAACAGAACAGTTATTGTCAAGTACAGTGAAACCTTGAATACGGGTATTATCAGCGCAAAGGCAGATAAAATGAAGGTTGTGTATGAAAGAAACAGCAAAAAACTGAAAGGTTCTTTTGAAAGTACTAAAAAAAAAGTTGCGCTCGAAATAAGTAACAGTGTGGGCAAGACTGTGCTCAGAAACACTTACTGCAACGTGAATAGTTTTACAGAAGACCTGACATGTTTGTTTCCACAGCTTTATATCGGCAAAGTGGTAGCAGACAATCAGATTTATGTTCGGAAATTCATCAAAGAATAAAACGACTCTCATGAAAAGAATAAGTATATGGCTCTGCGCTTTATTTTCAGTTATGATTATGAAAGCTGCGGATATGTCTAATTCCTTAGAGTTGTCGCAGTTGTATATCATCGGTGATGCTACTCCTTATGCTTGGGATGAACAGAAAGCCGGTGAGATGCAGAAGGTAGATGATGGCGTGTTCCGTTGGTCAGGGCATCTTGAGGCAGGCAAAGAGTTTAAATTTATAAACACACGTGCTTTCTTCAAGCATATTGTGGCAACTTGCTCAGGACAGCTTGTTGGCAAGGGCAGAAGCTACAATCTCAATCTCGAGATAAGTTACAGCCTGGATAGTAACAGAGACTTAAAGTTTAAGCCCTCTGCCACAGGGGATTATACAATATATGTGGATTTGCGAAGCATGCAGATGGCACTCTATGATGAGGAACAGGCTGTTAATCTGCCAGACAAACTTTATGCTACTGGTTCTGCTCTCGACGGAAAGATTGTTGAGATGGAAGTGATGGGAGGTATAGAATATAAGTTAGCTGACGACTTCAAGTCTGGCAGTATTATCTTCCGAGATACTCCACAGCCCACAGCTTCCACAAAGTATTATGTTCCTTTGTTCGATGGGGTAGACATAACTTTTGGCAAGGACGTGAAAGCTTCTTTAAAAGAAACCACCAATGGCGATGAAGAGGGATGGAGTGTTGCTGTTCCAGGCAAATATACTTTCTATCTGCGTAAGGATTTACAGTTAGCGTACGCCAAGGTGTTCAAGCCTTTTAGTACACTCTATTTAGTAGGTGGCTGTTGTGCATCAGCTTGGAGCTATTGGGATGCAAGTAGCCGTTTTACTCCCAATCCATCCAAACCCGAAGAGTTGAAATGGGAGGGATATTTGTCACCGAACTGGAATGATTCCCGTGACGAGCCTAATAAGCTGAAGATATTAACAGCTCACGATTGGCTCTCAGAGTCTTATCATCCATATGTGGCCGATTATCCTTTGGTTGGCGAATATAATTTCCGTACAACAGGTAGTGACGATTTTAAATGGATTATCTACGATGCTGGTATGTATCGTGTTGCGGTCAATACATTGGCAGAAACCATGAAGGCTGTGAAACTGAGCAATGATGCTAAACTGAATGGAGCTAATCAGTCAACAACTGCAATAGGCAGTGTAAAGGAGCCTTCGTTGGTCAAGGTGGCATGCAGCCGTGGTGCAGTGTATGTCAAGTCTGCTGTCGGAGAGGTGGCAGTATCTGTTTACACCATAGACGGTAAACGTATGGCTTCAGTTCCAGTTGTTATGGATGGTATTGTGGCAGAAGGTTTGTCTAAAGGCATTTATGTCGTTAAGTTAATTGGAAATACGGTATGTCTTTCACGCAAAGTCGTGATGGATGAATGAAATGAAAAAATATTAACGCTAATATAAATTTTAAATTAGATGATTATGGTACAAAAAATTACTCGTTCTTTAATGTGCTGCGTTTTGTTTGCCATGAGTGTTGTGGCTTCTTTTGCAGCAGACAAGTTGATGATTGTCGGTGACGCTGTTTGGGGTGGATGGACTCCTGCTAATAGTGTTGTCATGTTGCCTGATGGCGAAAATGTGTTTAAGGCGACTGTTTATCTGAAAAAGGTAGATGGTGAGACTGTTAAGGAGGGATTTAAGTTGCTGACTGCTGCTAATTGGGATTGCTTACAATATCATGCAGGTGACAGCGACGTTGAACTTGAAGAAGGTGTAGCTGCTCAGCTGTACGATAACCAGGAGAATGATAACGACAAGAAATTTCAGGTAAAGGAGTCTGCAAACTATGATGTAGTTTGCGACCTCAATACCAAGACCATTACTGCCACCAAGTCTGCTTATCAAGAGCACCCTGTCAATCACAATGCTTTGTGGATGGTTGGTGATGCTACTTCTGGTGGTTGGGATTTTGGCTCTTTAACCCCGCTGACACAGGATTTGGAGAATCCAATGGTTTTTAAAGCTACGACCTATTTGAAGGTTGGTGAGATGAAAATAGCTCAGAATAATGATGGTGGTTTTGGTCAGACTTTCTATTTGAGAGATGCCACAGATGATACTAAGGTGGTTTTTGGCGGTGAAGATAACAAGTGGCCAATCACCGAGGCAGCTACCTACGATGTGACGGTAAATCTTTTAGACATGACAATCGATATCAAAAAGCATTATGCCGATTTCGTAGTAGATCATCTGTTTGTGATAGGCGATGCTATCTGGAGCGGTTGGGGATTTGCCAACAGTACCGTACTTCTTCCTGACGAAGATGGAATTTGCAAAGCTACTCTTTATCTTGAGGCAAATAAAGGATTTAAGTTGATGGCTGAGAGCGACTTCAATGGTTATCAGCTCCGTGCAGGCAATGAAGATGTTGTTTTGGAGAATGGTACTGCTGCTCAGATGTTTTCTTCTGAGGCAAACCGCAACGATACGAAGTTCAAGGTAAGCGAGTCTGCCAACTATGACATTGTTTGTGATGTAAATAACAAAACTATTACCCTAACCAAGTCAGCTTATCAGGATGCCCATGCCAAACATGCAGAGTTGTGGATGATAGGCGATGCAACTCCAAATGGATGGCAGATAGACAAAGGTGTACTATTGAAGCAGGATGCAGAGAATCCTATGGTTTATACCGCAACAGCCGAACTAAAAGAGGGTGAGTTCAAGTTTATTGTCAATAAGTATATGGGATTTGATCAGACTGCTTATGTAAAGGATGCTGCAGACGACAGCAAGGTTGTATATGGTGGTGACGACAACAAGTGGAATATTACCGAGGCTGGTACTTATGATGTGAAATTGAATCTTGCAGATATGACGATTTCTGTCATCAAGAAAGGTTCAACTGGTATTTCGTCGGTGAATGCAGATGTAACTTCTTCTGCCGAATATTATACACTTGATGGCAAGCGTGTGAATGGTTTTTCTGGTAAGGGAATCTATATCAAGCGTCAAGCTGGTAAGTCTGTTAAGGTGGTTGTTACCAAATAACTCCATTTCTTCATATAGGTATAAGCCCCCATACGTGCTTATGGGGGCTTTTGTTTGCCTTTTTTCTTCTGATAGTTCATATTCTCATTATACAATAATATTTTCTTCGATTTGTAAAGTGTTGATTGTTAGTTGGTTGCGAAAATACTATTTATCTTTTCGTTATATATACGTTAGTCTTCTTGTATCATGTTGGTAATGGCTGTAATTTTGCACCACAGTCTATGACATACAACTATAATATGAATTAATAAATATGAACAAGTTTTTGAATGTTATGAGAGCCGTTGTCTTGTCGATGGCATTGGGCTCTTTGCTCCAGGCGCAAGCTTCGGTAGCTGATGCAAGGAATTTTCAGATACCTGGTCCCAAGGCTGATGGTATTGCTGGTGCTGCCGTTCCTTATGTACGGTATGATTCTCAGAAGGCATCTTTAGGTGGAGGTGCCACCTTGAAGACTTCGGCGATGATGGATCGTTTCAACATTGCGTCTCAGGCTTCCGAACAGAGTTATGTGGAATTGCCTGGCAATGGTGCCAGTGCAGAGTGGACAGTACATGTCATTGAGAATGCCAATGTCGTAGGGCGTGGCGTTACCATGCGCTTTACTATGCCTGATACAGGTGATGGTATGGGACAGAAAGGTTCCCTTGATGTTTACGTCAATGGCAATAAGGTGAAGACCGTTGACCTAAACTCGTATTGGATGTGGCAGTATTTTGCCAGTGGCAATCCTTCTGATGCTCCCGATGGAGGTGTTGGTTGTTTCGCTTTTGATGAGGTTCACTTTCTATTGGACGAGCCTCTTAAGGAAGGAGACAGGATCAAAATCCAGAGCAGTGGTGCCAATGGCTTGACTTATGGTGTTGACTTTTTGGAGATAGAAGATGTTGTCAATCCCATAGTACGTCCAAGTGGTGCGGTAAGTGTAACCGACTTTGGTGCCTGTCCTGATGACGGAAAGGATGACCTTGCAGCTTTTGTGGCAGCAGTGAAGGCTGCTGATGCTGGCAGCAAGGTGGTATATATTCCAAGAGGTACGTGGCATCTCAGTGGTATGTGGAACATCTACTGCAAGGATGTGAAGATTACGGGTGCTGGTATCTGGTACACCAATATACAGTTTACAAGTGATAAGGCTTTCGGTGGTGGTATTTCAGGTGGTAATGGCAGCAATGGTGGTGCCGATGGCTATTGCAAGAACTTAGAGTTCTGCAACATGTATATCAACTCTAATCTCCGCTCTCGCTATAATCAGCAGGCCGTATACAAGTGCTTCATGGATGTGTTCTGTGATGGTTCTGTTATTCACGATGTATGGGAGGAACACTTCGAGACTGGTTTTTGGTTTGGCGACTATAATGGTGCTATGGACTATAGCGATGGCGTGAAGGTTATAAACTGCCGCATTCGTAATAACCTTGCTGATGGTGTCAACTTCTGTCAGGGTACAAGCAATGCAGCAGTCTATAACTGCTCCATCCGCAATAATGGCGATGATGGCTTGGCTTGTTGGAACAACAGTTATATGAACGCCAAGGATGAGGAGCACAATGTCTTCGCTTACAACACCATCGAGTTTATCTGGCGTGCAGGTGGCATTGCGCTCTATGGCGGTAGCGGTCATCATGTTTACAACAACTACATCCGCGATATGTTCATGGCAGCAGGTATTCACCTGAATACAACTTTTGATGGATATAAGTTCAGCAACAATAAGGGCATTACTTTCGAAAACAATATCCTTGTACGTTGCGGCACCAATGCCGACAGCTGGAATGAAGATTTGGCTGCCGTCGACTTGAAGCAGGATGTGAAGAACATAACATTCCGCAACACACAGATTTACGATTCTCCTTTCGATGCCGTGCGTACATTGACAGGACCAAGTAATGTCGTGTTCTATGATACTCAAATCTTAGGTACTGGTCTTACAGGTGAGGATATTACTTATTCTTGTGTGGGGCATACTTGTGGCGCCATGCGTATAGCTGATAAGAATGTGAAGTTTGACGGCTTGAAGATTGCCAACTATGGAAGTGACAAGAAAGGCAATAACTCAACTTATCCATTCTGGACAGACAACAATAAAGATCTGTCCCAGTCTTTAGGTGCGGTGCTTTTAGGTAATAACGTTTCCTATGTCGTTCCTGAGCCAGGCAGGGTAATCCTGCCAGTTCCTGTTGTCGACCCTTGGGAGAATGTAAAGGGCTATGATCTTGAATTGAAAGAACTTTCTTGGAGAAATCAGAACGATGAGTATAACCTCCAGGAAGGTGACCAGGTCGTTTTGTATGGTAAGATAAAGAATAATTCGGATATAGATATTCCAGAGAAGGCTAATTTTACAGTTGCTGTCAATATTGATGGAGTCTCAAAAGGTTCTGTTACTATAAGCGACGGCTTGAAGGCTCATGAGTCTGTTGATTTTAAACTTGCTTCTTCATGGGAAAGTGTGAAGGGCGGTCATGTTGCAGTTGCGACAGTGTGCCCGGATACAGATCTCAAAAATGAACTGACCGAAGACAACAACTCTCGTACCAAGCGTTTCAATGTGTCAGCTTCTGCAGACGACATCAATAAGTTCACACCTGTTACAGGAGGCTACGATCTGGTTGTCACCAAGGTGTTTGTCAGCAACAAGAAGGAAGAGGATGCCATCAATACTGGCGACCACCTCGTGATGGGCGCAGTCATCGCCAATGCTGGTGACAAAGATATTCCTGCAGGTACGAAGATTGGTCTTCAGTTCCAGATGGACGGCAAGACATACGGAACAGGCTTTATCACTTGGTGTGATACTTTCAAGGATGGTTTGAAATCGCATGCAACGGCTACGTTGATTGCCAATGGTGGCGGTGGCTCTGTGACAACAGGTGGTGCAGATAATTACTTCATCGCTCCTGAGGGAAGTCATACCATTACTGCTTGGATTGACGATACAAACGACTGGAAAGAGGTTGATGAAAATAACAACAAGAAGGATATGATTCTTATAATCCCATTCGGTGGTGTTAAGTATCTTGCTGATACTGACTTGCCTGACGATGTTAGCGGTGAAAATCCTTCAGTACCTGTCGTGAAGTCTACAATCGTCAACGGCATCAAGTATGAAATCGTCAACGACTATGCCCAGGTTGCTGGTTGGGATGAGCTGACTTTTCCAGCCAATGGTATTGCAGTCATCGAGAAGAACGTGAAGATTGGTGATAACTACTATGATGTGAAGCGCATTGCCGGAGGTTACGACGACAAGCTGAGTGGCAGCAAGTGCGACGAGGCGGGTGCGTTCTATAGTTGCAGTAAAATCAAGGGCATTGTTCTGCCCGACGGCATCGAGGCTATCGGCGACCATGCCTTCAAGAATGCAAGCATTGAGTACTTCAATCTGCCTGGTTCGCTTTCCTCCATCGGTGCTTGGGCTTTCGAGAATACTCAGTTGACTAATGTGACTTTGCCTTGGACGATTAACAACTTGGGTGAAGGTACATTCTATAACATTCCAACTCTTACAACCGTAGTATGGACAGCCAATGTGTGGAGCTTCCCTAATATGGTGTTCAACAGTCCTAACGTGAAAGATGTTTACTTCACCTTGCCCTACAGCATTTCTGAGAAGGGTGACTGGACATGGAACAACAATACATTGCCACGTTTCCATACACGTCCTGCTGGCATCGAATCATGGAAGAGTGCAGGTTATGAGAATATTGATGATCAAGTCATCATCAAACCAGAGGCAAATCTTGTGCCCTATTCGCTCAATTTTGATGTCGATTTCACCGATGTGTCAGGAATCTCAGCCTATAAGGGCGCATACGATGAAGGTAAAGGTGCTGTTGTCTTGACGAAGGTGAACAAGATTGGAGCTCAGAACGGCTTCTTGGTTCGTGTTAATGACGTGCCTGTAGGAGGCTACTCCAAGGAGTATGCAGCCAGGATTCTCGATAATGGTGATGATTGTGATAGCTTTGAGGGTAACAGCATCTGGGCTTCCACAACTCCCACCTACATCACAGATGAGAATCAGTATTATTTTGCTAATGGTTGTTTCAACCGCTTGTCAGAGCCCAGGTTTGTGCCCGGTATGAGTGCTTGGCTCAACCTCTACGACAAGGCAGGAGCTGCAAAAGATGCACTTGGCTTTGACTTCCTTGCACCTCCTTCGTCAACAGGTATTCATTCTGTTCAGGTTGACAACAACGAGAGTGCTGCTTATTATACTCTCAGTGGTGTGAAGATTGCGAAACCTACAACTAAGGGTGTGTATATTTATAAAGGAAAGAAGGTGGTGTTCTAATGGGATTTTAACGGTGTTATAACCGTATTCTAATATTTTAATCTCCAATTGGAATTTCTTTAGCTTTAAGATGAACTTTTGGCCAATAAAGTGGCGTTGTTCCATCAAAAATGTGTATTTTTGCATGCAACATATTGGGTTCTTGAGTTTGAAGAAATTCCAGTTGGAATTTTCGGGTTTGAAGAAGACAATTGTTTTAAGTAAAATGAATATGAATAAAAGAAAAGTTTATGTAGTCCCAGAGGTGAGGATTGTAGAGGTTTGTCAGGAGAATCTGATGAACAATCCTACGTCATGGGATGACGGCAGTGGCAATAAGAAGCCGATTGTCGAAGGTAATCCTGTCGAAGAAAGTGATAACTATGCCAAATGGCATGGTTTTAATGTGTGGGAAGATGATATTAAGTATTGATAATGTATTAAAAAATTATAAGATGAAGATGAAACTCTTTTTCAGAATTTCGGTGCTTGCCTTGTGCATCTCGATGTCCTTATCGTCTTTTGCTGACGATAAGAAGGATGGAATTAGTGTAGAGGATATAAACTGGTCTGATAATAATCAGAGTTTAGGGTCAATTGTCAGCACTTCGAATGAGCCGAAAATAACATATTTGTATGCAACAACTCCCAAAAAGTTTGTGACAGTGGGTGGTCGCTATGGAGCACAGCCTATCCTGGCAGAAGTGGGTATGAACTTCTATGTAGAGAAGGTCGCCGACGATACTAACGGTCGTTATTACATCCATTCATGGGTGAATAACCCTACAACTTCTCAAGGAACTGGAAATGCCGACTATCTTGGTGTCAAGCCAGCAATGGATGATGATGAGCGCATATTTTCGATAACGGGAGATCAAACCAAAAAGTCTATTTATTTGTTTGTGGATCGTGGAAAAGAAAACACTGAGGATAATGGAGACAATTCTTCTCCCGATAGGGTTAAATGGTATATTGAGTCTGTTGGTACCAATAATGGTTATAAAATCTATTCTAAGTGGAAGGACAATCAGGGATATAACGATGATGTAGAGCGCAAGTATTACCTGAGTTATTACCAAGGCCCAGAAGAAGGCAAACCACAGCAGAAATTCCTGGTGGTTACTACAGACGAAAGCAAAGCAGAGACGTTCTATTTCATTCTGATAGATGACTACCATAAGGTCATTAACAACCAGAATAAAAAGTATATCAATGTATCTGGTCTTGTGCAAGATGCTCGTTTCGAACGAAACAACAAAGGTATTAATGGTGAATTGCGTGACGATTATAATGCTGAGTCAAAAAATGTTTGGCAGTTCCGTTACAACAGAAACGAAGATACCTATGTCTTTCCAGATTTGCAGGATAATGTGAAAGAACTGGCGTATATGACGGCTTGGGTAGGACCTAATGGCGATTTTAATGGTCAAACAGGCAATTATTTGATTCAGAAAATCACAGGCTTGAAGCCAGGTCTTTATCGTGTCAATTGCCAGGGTTTTTATTTCAATCCAGGAAATCAGAACGACAAGAACAATACTTCTTTTGTCTTTGCCTCGCAAAACTATGAGGATATAAGCAATCAGACGACTCTGAAGACCATTGAATCCGCTGACTGGGATAAGATGCAGAATATGACAACGGAAGCCCCGAATGGCTTTAAGACTATTGTTATCAAGTATTGTGTCAATGCCGGTAAAATATTCGCAGAGAGCAATCCTTATGAAGACAAGGATGTGGCCAGTCGTAAGTACGACAACAGTGTGGCAGTCCTCGTAAAGGCGGATGAAGGATCTACGACGGGTACTCTCTACATCGGTGCTGGCAAGAGAGCCAACGAGGGAGGTTACGCCTATTTCGACAATTTCCAGCTTTTCTATATGGGAGACAAACAGTGGTATCTTGATGCTACGAACACAAGCACAGAAGAGTTTACCACTACCAAGAAAGTCGGTGACACTTACTACACTCCAAGTGGCATCAACCGCAATTCTGGCGCTGTTCCGTATACGTTCCCTGTTATTTACAACATACGACGCTACTTCAACGTGGGTAAGTGGGAAAGTCTAATTCTTCCTTGCACACTGACAGGCGACCAGGTAAAGCAGACATTCGGAGGCGACCAGGAGGTGAAACTCAGTGTCTATGACAGGGTGGAAGGAACCTGTGTGTATTTTAAGACCGTAGATACTGATAAGGAGGGTATCGTTGCAGGCATACCTTATATTATCAAGGTGGGCAAGGAGGCCGATATCAAGACAAAGAATGATGAATACACATTCCCTTGGGGTAACAATACCACGGTAAAGGTAAAGGGACCTATCTATCAGGTAAAGGGTGTTGTTCCTCCTACATTTTCTGGTTCTGGCGTGACAACAGTAGAGGAAACTTCTGGTGGTTATAAGGTTCAGTTCCATGGCTTCTATTACGACCCAGGTGCAGCTCCTGCTAATGCATACGTGGTAAATAACGGTGATATGTATCATCTCAGTTCAGACTGGAACAACTTTGTGGGTACAAGCTGGTATGTCACCATAACTGATGCACAAGGCTATGCCAAGGCTCTCTCGTTCAGCTTTGATGGCGATTCTTCTACGACAGCCATAGAGAACGTGGCAGGACAAGAGGATGCTGCGGTTCAAACCGATGGGTTTGTCTATAACCTGAGCGGACAACGCGTGGGCACCCGGAATGATATGAGCAATCTTTCTTCTGGCATATACGTCGTGGCTGGTAAGAAGTTTGTTGTCAAGTAATGTATGAACGTCAAATCATGAATGTAATAGAGAAGAGTATTATTGGCAAGAAGAGCCAGGAAGCCTGTGAGGATGGACTGGTGGTGACTCCCGACTTCATCGCCGTGATAGACGGCAGTACGAGCAAGACCCCAAAGCATCTCAATCCGGAGATGAAGAATGGTCGTTATGCCATGATGCTCATCTCTCAGTATATCCAGCACGAACTGAAGGCTGATGCTACGGTAGATGATTTCTGCCAAGGCATCACGCATTATATATGCGATAAAGTGTATAAGCCTTTGGGCGTGGCTGAGCGAT
>ERZ1034626.915-NODE-915-length-20825-cov-40.445402_pt1 | contig 20825 bp, 21 predicted proteins | sample MGYA00520652_ERZ1034626 | MGnify/ENA primary metagenome ERZ1034626 (study PRJEB33766, sample SAMN09781765) | gut metagenome | biome: gut microbiome | host: Homo sapiens | place: Madagascar | study: EMG produced TPA metagenomics assembly of the PRJNA485056 data... | reverse complement strand
ATGAGAAGCTGATCTTCAAGATCTTAAAGCGCGGCGAGAAACTGAACGTGGCAGCCGCAACCACAGAGGAAGAGGTAGTGGACAGCGGTCTGCGTTATGACCTGACGGTGCCTCTGGTACGTTATTATTCCAACAATGCGGCATCCCTGCCCTCTCCTTTTAAGGCATTGCAGATGGGCAATGTTTGGAGAGCGGACAGACCCCAGAGAGGAAGATACCGTCAGTTCATGCAGTGCGATATCGATATTCTCGGTGAGCCGTCTAACTTAGCAGAGATCGAACTGATCCTGGCGACCACTACCACACTTGGCAGGCTTGGATTTAAAAATTTCCAGATCCGTATCAATGAACGCCGTATTCTGAAGGCAATGGCTGCTTACAGCGGATTCCCCGAAGAGTCCTATGACAGCGTATTTATTACTCTGGACAAAATGGATAAGATCGGTCTGGAAGGCGTGGAAGCAGAGCTTTTGGAGAACGGTTTCGATAAGGCATGTGTAGACAAGTATCTGGAACTGTTCAAGGGACTGGAAAGTGCCGAGGACGGTGTGGCTTATCTGGCAGATACGCTGGAAGGATTCTTAGAGCCCGAGATCGCCCAGAGCCTCAGAGAGATCATGGACAGCGTCAGAGCGACGAAGGCTTCCGATTTCGAGATCGTGTTCGATGCCACTCTGGTAAGAGGCATGTCTTATTATACAGGAACCATTTTTGAGATCGCCATGCCGGAATTCGGCGGCAGCTGCGGTGGCGGCGGACGTTACGACAAGATGGTCGGTAAATTTACCGGCAATGATGTGCCCGCCTGCGGATTCTCCATCGGCTTCGAGCGTATCATCATGCTGCTCATGGAGAGAGGCTTCCAGGTGCCCACGAGACCGAAGCAGGTAGCATACCTGATCGAGAAGGGTGTCAGCGGCGAACGGCTGTGTGAAGTGATCGCACAGGCGCAGGAAGCCCGTAAGGATGGTACCCAGGTACTGGTAGCCCGCATGAACAAGAACAAGAAGTTCCAGAAGGAACAGCTGAATAAGGAAGGCTACGAAGAATTCGTGGAATTCTATAAAGAAGAATTAAAGAGATAAAAGCAACAGACGAAGGAGCAAAAGCAATGATTCAGTCCAGAACACATAACTGTAATGAACTTCGGATCGGTAACGTCGGTGAGAGAGTCACACTGGTCGGCTGGTTCGAGAACATGAGAAAAGTCAGCAAAAATCTCGGTTTTGTCATTCTGCGTGATTTCTACGGAACCACTCAGCTGGTAGTAGAGACCGAGGAAATGATGAATGTCATGGATGGCATCAACAAGGAATCCACGATCTCCGTGGAAGGTGTAGTAAGAGAGCGTTCCAGCAAAAATGCAAATCTGCCCACCGGTGAGATCGAGGTAGTGCCCGACAAGATCGAGATTCTGGGAAAGTGTATTTACAATGCACTTCCTTTCGAGATTAATCAGTCCAAGGATGCAGACGAGAATGCCCGTCTGAAATACCGTTACCTGGATCTGAGAAATCCGAACATGAAGAAAAATATCGTGATGAGAAGCCAGATCGTGGCAGAACTGCGTCAGAGAATGTATGCTTTGAATTTCATGGAGATCACGACTCCTATCCTGACCTGTTCTTCTCCGGAAGGTGCGAGAGATTATCTGGTTCCCGCCAGAAATCATCCCGGCAAGTTCTATGCACTGCCCCAGGCACCCCAGCAGTTCAAGCAGATCCTGATGGCATCCGGTTTTGACCGTTATTTCCAGATCGCTCCCTGCTTCCGTGATGAGGATGCGAGAGCCGACCGTTCTCCCGGAGAGTTCTATCAGTTAGATATGGAGATGGCATTCGCTTCCCAGGAAGATGTATTTTCCATCGTAGAGCAGGTGCTACCTCCCGTATTTGAAAAGTATGGCATTTATAAAGAAGCTTCCAAGGCTCCTTTCGTACGCATCCCTTATCTGGAGGCTATGGATAAGTACGGCTCCGATAAGCCGGATCTGCGTATCGATCTGGTGCTGACCGATGCTACGGAAGTAATGCAGGGCTGCGGCTTTGCTCCTTTTGAAGGTCAGACCGTAAAGGCTATCGTAGTAGATGATTTCGCCGCTACCCGTAAGCAGATCGATGCGATCTGTGCAGAGGTAGAGGTACAGACTGCACGCAAGGGCTTCTGGTTCCGTGTAGATGAGAACGGAGAGTTCGTAGGCGGTATCTCCAAATTCTTACAGGACCGCAAGGAAGAAGTCATCAAGGCGTTAGGCCTTAAGAACGGTGACTTTGTGGGTCTTGCTGCAGGCAAGAAGCTGGAAGCACAGAAGACAGCAGGTGTATACAGAAAGCTGTTAGGTGCAGCCAGCGAGAAACATATGAAAAAGGATTGCTATGAGTTCTGCTGGATCGTGGATTTCCCGATGTATGAGATCGGCGAGGAGTCCGGAGAACTGGAATTCTGTCATAACCCGTTCTCCATGCCCCAGGGTGGTATGGACGCACTGAACGATCAGGATCCCTTAGAGATCCTGGCATACCAGTACGATCTGGTCTGCAACGGCGTAGAGCTGTCCTCCGGTGCGGTGAGAAACCATGATCCGGAGATCATGATCAAGGCATTTGAGCTGGTGGGCTTAGGCGAAGCCGATGTGAAGGCCAAGTTCCCTGCCATGTACAATGCATTCTGCTACGGAGCACCTCCTCATGCAGGAATCGCTCCCGGCGTAGACCGTATGATCATGCTGATCTGTGGTGAGGAAAGCATCCGTGAGATCATTCCTTTCCCGATGAACAAGAACGCAATGGATATTATGATGGGAGCACCGGGCACGGTAGAACAGAAGCAGTTAGACGAACTGCATCTGGCGATCACCGCAAAGCCGGAAGAATAATCATAAGGCTGTCGCAGGAATTTTCATGCGACAGCTTTTGTGTTGGAGAGATATAGCGATCTGTCAGGAGAAGGACATGGCTGTAGGAATTTATGTATTGCATCTGCATTCCTGTGAGGAGGAGACGAGACAGAGTTTCTTACGGGAAGCGGCAGAGTGCGTGGATGAGGTACGACGGAAAAAGACAGAACGGTTAAAGGGTACCGGAGTGAAAGCCGCCGGTCTCGGCGCCGGAATGCTGTTGCAAAAGATGGCAATGGATCTGACAGAAGGCATTGAGAATACCGATATCCTGTTTCTGGAAGAGGATGAACTGCTTGCAGTGCTGCAGGCACGGATGCGAAGAGAGCAGACGCTCCCCTTCTCTTTTTCCTATGAATATGGAGAACATGGCAAACCGCAGATCGTAAATTTCCCGAAAAAATTTAATCTGTCCCATTCCGGAGACTATGTGGTCTGTGGGGTCAGTGACGGAGAAGTGGGAGTGGATATCCAAAAATGGGTCCCTTTCAAAGAGCGGACGGCAGAGCGTTTTTTTGCAAAGGAAGAGTGGAAACTGCTGCAGGAGACGGAAGTGGAGAAACGGACCGAGCTGTTCTACCGATTGTGGAGCAGAAAAGAAGCCTACGGCAAATATACCGGTCAGGGGATCGGCAGCGTCGTGGGAGAAGACTTTTCCGACGAACGCAAATGGAAGGAAAAGCAGATCTGCTTCCGGGAACAGATCTTGGAAGCGGGGTATTCGCTGGCGGTCTGCTACGGAACAGCAGAAGTGTTAAATTCAAGGAAAACGGGAAATAGTAAAACATAGAAAATGCATAGAAATGAGGACTTTATGAAGCGATTAATAATGTACCTAAAGGATTACAAGAAAGAGTCTATCCTGGCACCATTGTTCAAGCTGCTGGAAGCTTTTTTTGAACTGATGGTTCCTCTGGTAATGGCGAATATCATCGACTATGGTATATCCAACCGGAACATGGGTTATATCGGAAAAATGGGACTGCTCCTGCTGCTCCTTGGCGTAGTGGGACTGGCTTCGTCCATTACTGCACAGTTTTTCGCAGCCAAGGCGGCAGTGGGATTTTCTACCAAGCTGCGTCAGGCATTGTTTGATCATATTGAGGATCTGAGCTTTACGGATATTGATAAGGCGGGAACCTCCACCATGATCACCCGTATGACCAGTGATGTGAACCAGGTGCAGTCCGGTATCAATATGACCTTACGTCTGTTCTTGCGTTCCCCGATCATCGTATTCGGTGCCATGATCATGGCATTTACCATTGATGTGAAATGTGCACTGATCTTCGTGGTGGCAATTCCATTATTGTCCGTTGTGGTATTCGGTATTATTTTATCCACGATTCCCCTGTACAAAAAGGTGCAGTCCAAGCTGGATCAGGTGCTGGGCATTACCAGAGAGAACCTGACCGGTGTCCGTGTCATCCGTGCGTTCCACCAGGAAGCAAAGGAAGCGGACCGCTTCCGGGAGAATAACGAAGCATTGTCGGCTATGCAGATCTTCGTGGGCAAGATCAGCGCCTGCATGAATCCTGTGACCTATATCATTGTAAACGGAGCCATCATTGCTCTGATCTATACCGGTGCCGTACAGGTCAATATCGGTAACTTAAGCCAGGGTGAGGTGGTAGCGATCATCAACTATATGAACCAGATTCTGGTAGAGCTGGTGAAGCTGGCCAACCTGATCGTGACCATGACCAAGGCTTTGGCATGTGCAGACCGTGTAGCCAGCGTGTTTGAGATCGGTGCCGATGCAACAGAGGATGAGAAGAAAGCTGCTCTGGATAACAGTATTGCTGCAAAAGTGGATGAAAAAGCACCTTTCTTAGACTTCAAACATGTATCCCTGACTTATCAGGGAGCCGGAGCACCTACTTTGCAGGATATGAACTTCACCGTAAACCGTGGCGATACCGTAGGTATCATTGGAGGTACCGGTTCCGGTAAGACCTCCCTGGTGAATCTGATTCCCGGTTTCTATCCGGCGACAGAAGGTGAGATCCTGTTGGAAGGCAGAGATATCCGGACCATGAGTGATGAGGAGTTGCGCGGACGTATCGGTGTCGTACCGCAGAAGGCAGTTCTGTTCAAGGGAACGATCCGCAGCAACCTCCAGTGGGGCAAGCCGGATGCTACCGAAGAGGAGATGTGGAAAGCACTGGAACTGGCACAGGCATCGGAAGTGGTAGACGGTAAGCCCGGAAAGTTAGATGCAACTGTGGCACAGAACGGTAAGAACTTCTCCGGTGGACAGAGACAGCGTCTGACAATTGCAAGAGCCTTGGTCAGAAATCCCGAGATCCTGATCCTGGATGACAGTGCCTCCGCACTGGACTATGCAACGGATGCAAAACTCCGTGCAGCAATCCGTACTTTGGAAGATAAGACCACAACCTTTATCGTATCCCAACGTGCCTCCACCATCCGCCATGCGGACAAGATCATCGTCCTGGATGATGGGGAGATCGCAGGTATGGGAACCCATGATGAGTTGTTAAAGGATTGCACCGTATATCAGGAGATCTATTATTCCCAGTACCCTGAACAGAGAGGAGGTGTTCGGTAATGCAGAAAAAAAATAACAAAGAGACGATGAAGCGGGTATTGAAATATATCCGCAAATATACACCGGCACTGGTACTCTCCCTGCTGTTGGCAGGTCTGACTGTATTACTGACCTTATATATCCCTATCCTCACCGGTAATGCGGTGGATCTGATCATCGGCAAGGGACAGGTAGATATGGCCGGTATCTTTGCCATTATGAAAAAAATTGCCATCGCAATGATCATCACAGCAGTAGGCCAGTGGATCATGAACACCTGCAACAACTATATTACCTACCATGTGATCCGGGATATCCGTACGGACGCTTTTGCGAAGCTGGAGATCCTGCCCTTAAAATATCTGGATGCCCATGCTTACGGTGATATCGTGAGCCGTGTCATTGCGGACGTGGATACTTTCGCAGATGGTCTGCTGATGGGATTTACCCAGTTATTCACCGGGGTACTGACGATCCTGTGTACGCTGGGATTCATGCTGGTGACCAATGTGCCCATCACACTGGTAGTAGTATGTATCACTCCGGTATCCTTCCTGGTGGCAAAATTCATTGCAACCAAGACCTACTCCATGTTCAAGGAGCAGTCCGAGACCAGAGGTGAGCAGACCTCCCTGATCGAGGAAATGATCGACAACCAGAAGATTGTAAATACCTTTTCCAGAGGAGAAGCGGTGAAGAGCAAGTTTGGAGAGATCAACGGCAGATTGCAGAAATGCTCTCTGAAAGCTATCTTTTTCTCCTCCATTACGAACCCGGCGACCCGTTTTGTTAACAGTCTGGTATATGCCGGTGTCGGTGTGTTCGGTGCGCTCGTAGCCATCAAGGGCGGTATCAGCGTAGGTCGTCTGTCCTGCTTTTTAAGCTATGCGAACCAGTACACCAAGCCCTTCAACGAGATCTCCGGCGTGGTAACGGAATTGCAGAACGCTTTTGTCTGTGCCGGACGTATCTTCGAACTGATCGACGAGGAACCCCAGGTGCCCGATGCCGCGGATGCAAGAGTATTAGAAGAGGCTCAGGGCAACGTAGATCTGAAGGATGTATATTTCCAGTATGTACCGGAGAAGAAGCTGATCCAGAGCTTTAACCTGCAGGTAAAACCCGGTCAGAGAGTTGCTATCGTAGGTCCTACCGGATGCGGTAAGACCACTGTCATCAATCTTCTGATGCGCTTTTACGATGTGAACTCCGGTTCCATTAAAGTGGACGGCACCGATATCCGGGACATTACCAGAGGAAGTCTCCGTACCAATTACGGTATGGTATTGCAGGAGACCTGGCTGCGTTCCGGTACCATCCGTGACAATATCTGCATGGGTAAGCCGGATGCCACAGAAGAGGAAATCATCCGGGCGGCGAAGGCTTCCCATGCCCACGGCTTCATTAAACGTCTGCCCAAGGGGTATGACACCGTGATCACTGAGGACGGCGGCAGCCTGTCCCAGGGACAGAAACAGCTCTTATGCATTACCAGAGTTATGCTGTGCCTGCCTCCCATGCTGATCCTCGATGAGGCAACATCCTCCATCGATACCCGTACCGAGATCAAGATCCAGAATGCCTTTGCCACGATGATGGAAGGCCGCACCAGCTTTATCGTAGCCCACCGTCTTTCCACCATCCAGAGTGCTGATGTCATCCTGGTAATGAAAGACGGCAATATCATCGAACAGGGTAACCATGAAACCCTCCTGGCCCAGGGCGGATTCTATGCGAACCTGTATAATAGCCAGTTTGCCGTGTAACGAGACATGCAAAGGCAAGGAAACTACCACTCAATGGGGAGCTTGCTCACCAGGGAGTGGTAGTTTTTTTGACTTTATACGGCGACAGCCGTCATCCGCCGAAAGCCCGCCAGGGCTTTTGGCGGATGCAGGCATGGCTCATTACACGATCTCGGCAGCGGCGCGCCCTTTGCCCTTTTTTTTCTGAAAAAAAGACAGAAAATATGTCGAAAAATATCAAAAAATGTAAAAATACACCAACACAGTAAAAATATTGAAAATAAATTAAAATATTTCAAGAAATGTGTTGACAAATGCACAACCTTGTATTATATTAAACTTAACAAAAGAGAAACGGAACAACCCAACAAAGAAGGTTGGGAGAGAAGTACAAAAGAATCTATAGAAAGAGAGGTATAGTCCACCTAACAAGTAAAGTCCTACCACAAGTCTTCCATGATGTACAACTGAATAGAACTACCAAAGAGAACCAATTTATTATAGAGAACATCAAGTACACAGAAGAAAAAGTAATGAACAACAGAAGATAAGAATTATCTCACATTACAGTACATACGTACAAAAGAAAAGTGGAAAGAGAACAAAAGACAAAATGGAAGATCAAATTTAAGAAAGAGAGGGCAAGCCATTGGAGCCTGTAGTCTGAGAGGGCGTACTGATTGAAAGAATGATCGGTACGCTCTCTTATTGTTGTACAACTATTCAGATTGAACAACTATTCAGAGCCTCATTCGCAAAATCGCATCTTCGATGCTTTTCTTTTGTTGTTCAATTTTCCAGTGGAAAAACCTACCGATATCATGTACAATAGGAAAGTAGTACAGATAGAGGAGTTATGAACATGGATACAAACAAACAGAGACAGGAAAATCAGCAGAACAGACGGGAAGAAAGACATAAGAGACGGCAGAGAAGCCAGATCATTGCATATACAGTCGTAGGAATTATGATCCTGGTGCTGGCAGCGGGAATTGCTTTTGCTGTAAGCAAGATCACCGGCATGAGCCACAATCGGCAGGAACAACAGAATAAGCTGGATGATATCATAGCTTCCGAGGAGACCATCACAGCACCTGCTACGGAACCGGTGGAGACCGTACCGGAACTGACAAATGAACAGAAGCTGGATAAGATCATAGACGAAGCCATTATTCAGAACATGCCACTGGAGGACAAGGTGGCAGGACTGTTTATTACTACGCCGGAATCCATCACCGGTGTATCTGCTGCAGTGCAGGCAGGAGACGGAACCAAGGATGCATTATCCAAATATCCGGTAGGCGGTATCGTCTATGCGGCGAAAAATATTCAGTCCGCAGACCAGTTAAAGCAGATGATCGACAATACGAAGCTGTATACCAGCTATCCACTGTTTATTGCGATCGACGGAGAAGGATCCGGAACCGACGCTGTGGCAGCGGCAGGCCTTGGAACGAAGACCGATTCCCCGGAGACCATCGGCGCATCCGGAGATGCCAACAACGCCTATACTGCCGGAACCACAGTGGGCAGTTACCTGGCAGAGCTTGGTTTCAATCTTGATTTTGCCCCTGCAGCAGATCTGAAAGTAGTGGATGAAAATGCGGCAGGCAGCAGCTCCTACGGCACGGATGCGGCAACGGTAGCATCTTTTGTGACCGGCATGCAGACAGGATTGCAGGAACAGAAAGTAACAGCTGCTATCGGACATTTTCCCGGTATCGGCAGTACGACCCAGAGCACGAAGAATGGCATGGCTTCTACGGACAGAAGTGCGGAAGATTTCAGAGCCAATGAATTTGCAGTATTCCAGAGCTGTATTGATTCCGGTGAGACCAAAATGATCACCGTCAGCAATATGGCAGCACCTTCCCTGACAGGAGACAATACTCCTTGCTCCCTGTCCGGTGCGGTGGTAACGGATATTTTACGAAATGAACTGAATTTCCGCGGCGTGATCGTATCCGGTGCCATGAACCAGGCAGCGATCACGAACTATTACGGAGCCGATGAGGCAGCAGTATTGGCACTGCGTGCCGGCTGCGATATGATCTATGCGCCGGAGAACTTCGAGACCGCATACAACGGAGTACTGGAGGCTGTCCAGAACGGAACCATCTCCGAGGAACGCGTGAACGATTCCCTGCGTCGGATCTACCGCATCAAATATGCAGATAAAATCGAGCAATAGAAAAATGCTTATTCATCTTTTTTGTGTTATAATACCTTGAACTGAGAAACATTGTAACAGATTGGAACATTTTATAAAAAGAAAATCATTATTTTTATTAGCAGCATTCACTGTATCAGCTACATTATTATCTGGTTGTAAAGCATCTGATTCAGTAGATAATTCAGCGGTAAAGAGTGAAGCAATAGAAATTTATCTGATGCAACATGAAAAAGAACCCTTTTGAAAAATCAAGGGGTAAGAAGCGCGAGACGGCGCACGAGGTCCGGGGGACCTCGGACTGCGCGGACCGGAGCGGAGCGTAGACATCGAATTTTCGATCCCTGGCAGGGCTCGAAAAAAAGAACGATACCGATTTGGTATCGTTCTTTTTTCAAGCGCGAGACGGGGATCGAACCCGCAAAGCATTTTTAACGGAAACGTCGAAAATACAGGAAATGCTGATAAACACTGGGTTTGTAATAACGTCCGAAATGTACTATACGCGATAAAAATACACTATTTACATAGGTTTTGCAACGCAATGCAACATGAAATGCAACATGGATGATTATGTAGCAATTCGGTGTTCTTCAATAAATTTCATAAACTCTTTCTGACTTTTCTTGCTATCTTCTTTGCCAAAAAGGATAAGCCAGGCTCTGTACTTTTCCCACGGCATATTTTCCGAGATAGGATTTGCAATATTATCAAAATATCCATCAATTTTATCATCAACAGCAGTACGGATTTCGGAGAAGGTCTGGGTGTATACTTTTTTCATAATCTTGTCAGACTTCCAGCCTCCACGTTCCTGAGCATACTTGTCCGGGATACGCAGGGCTGCCATAACGGATGCATTCAGGTGTCGCAGATCATGAAAGGTCATATGCTTAAACCGGTGCTCGTCTTGGAACTTGATCCACTTGTGATAGATCTGGGCTTCGGTCAGGGTAACAAGTCTGTCTCCTGGAACCTTATCAATCAGAGATTTGATATAGGGCGGAATCCTGTGAGTACGGTTACGGTATTTATTTTTTGCAATTTCTTTGCGGTGATCTTTACCGCCTACAACAACCACAACCTCTGCAATGCGGATGTGATCTCCGGAAATTGATTTCGTCTTCGTCAAGCCACGGATCTCCGACATCGAGAAACTGAGCCAGGCAGCCAGCAGGACAGGTAGCTCCAACTCGTTGCCTTTGATCGCCGGCAGAAGCGCCTCCGCCGGTATCAGATCCGGCACACGATCAGGGACTTCGGGCAGTTCGATGTTGCGCAGGACATCATCCAGAGAGCCTGTATACTTACGGATTACGGATGCAATAAGGCTCCATTCGTTCTGAAGACGCTTTGGGGAAAGCGTCGCACCTTTTTTTCGGTTACAAGGACGCTTAGATTCCATATTGATCGATTCCTGCAGGAGCTCCTTATCCATATCTTTGACACAAATCTGCATCAGGTCCTGAAAACCATTCCGCTGGATACACCTATAATCCTGGATAGTAGTAAGAGATCTATTCAGGGCAAGACGGGATTCAATGTATTTGTCAATCAACTCTGTGAGAGGGAGAAGAGTATAATCTACTTTCTTTTGCTTCGGCTGCTTTGCCAGTTCTTCTTCCTTCTGCAGAATAAATTGCGCTGCTGCAAGTTCTACCGCTTTTTTGGTGGGACCGGTAATGGTTTTATATTTTCTTGTTGTCTTCTGTTTGCCGTTTGACATAAAAACAGGAGTGCCGTCTGCATTGTATACAGGCTCTTCGTGGCTATATGGTTTGACACACCATGTTCCACTTGGCAGCTTATAAGGTGTTGCCATAGTATCATCCTCCTAAAAATGGGCATAAAAATGCCCGGTGGGTTGAAATTTCACCGGGAAAATGATAAAATGCACTTGTTCAAGGTGATTTTATTCGGGTTTCCCGGTAAGATCAGATCAGCTCTGGTGTTGGCGCACTGGGGCTGATTTTTTATTATAAATTGCACCGGTGCAACTATAATGAAAAATCTTTGACGTCTTCCTTTTGAGGGAGATGCCTCTTTAATTCAGAATCAAAATAATTCATGTGGCACCCCCAAACACCGCATCGTAAAGTAATCATAGCAGGCTCGCCAGCAGAAGAAACGTAAGATATTGTATAAAACAAATCTGTTTTAACACGTTTGTTTGTGCCAGTACCACTTAGACCACCGATGATTGCTCCAAGGGGACCGAATAAGGATCCTATAGCGGCACGACCGACAACAGACTTGGATTTTTCGATAATTTCTTTTTCTGTATAGCAACCAGTTTCTGTGATTTGATCATACGGGAGAGACACAACAGGAGAATCTTTTACAACGGTTTTGCGAAAAGTAAGCTTGTCTCCTAGTAAGTCGGCTGTAACAACAAGACCACTTCCCCATCCAGGTATCCCATGAATGTGACTAAAATTTGATTTAACCATAATACTATCCCCTTTCTATACTACAGTTGGAATGCATTTCCAACTAATTTAACAAAAATATCTGAAACACATAAAGATAACACTATTTGTGCGCCCCAATCTCGATCATATCCACGGAGCTTTTCTTGTCGTAGTCCCCATTAATGATATGTGCATACTCATGCAGGTAAGATTTCCGGTTCTGCTCGAAGGACAGAGCATCGTTCAGGACGATGGTAAAGCTCATATCGGGATTTGCCACTACATATGCCTTAATGCTGTAGGGCAGTGTTGCCAGTACCGAATGGATATCCATGTCAGACACCTCCTCTGAATATGTATGAGCCACGGTCATCCGTTCTGATTGCTCATCCGGTCGATCATCTCTTTTACAAACTGGATGTCCTCCGGCTTCACCTTACGGGAAGCATCGAAGAGGACTTTGTATTCCGGATTCTCAAAGAGAAACTGAGCCATATCACGGGCTTCGGGATTTAAATAATAAGACTCGCTTTCAGTATCCCTACCCCGTAATGTATTTAAATCTGTATTAAAAAAATCAGCTATAGCTTCTTCTGTTTCAAAGTCAGGCTCTCGCTTACCAACTTCATACATACTTATGGTTGATGCTGAAACTCCAAGCTTTTCAGCTAATTCGCTTTGGGATAAATTTTCTCTCATCCTGAAATATTTAAGCATATCTTTGAACTCTGGCATATAATCACGTCCCTTCTGATTATAGTATACACGAAACGTGAAAAAAATCAATAAATAAATTTACAAAACGTGTTGACATATGCTCACAAATTGTGTATATTACAGATAACAACACGAAACGTGAGTGAGAGGAGATGAAGATATTGGAAATTGTAGAAATGGATGCGAAAGCGATTGGCGAGCGCTTGATGGAATTAAGAGGAGAACGAACACAGGCTGAAACAGCAAAAGAACTTAATATAAGTGTATCAGCACTATCTATGTATGAAAGAGGCGAGAGAATTCCGAGAGATAATATTAAAATTCGTATTGCGGCACTGTTTCAGAAACCAATTAGTGAAATTTTTTACCCTTAAAACTCACGAAACGTGAGCGTACAGACCAGTAAAGGAGGCAACAGGTATGAAAAAAGGAAATAGCAGATTTATTGCTGGGATAGTAACCGGAGTAGTACTGGCAATATTTTTGCAAAGAGATAGATTGCTCCTTCTCCTGCAAGGGTTGATGTGACGCCGATAATGACTCCGCCTATGTAAGAATGTAGTAACCAGTTTAAGAAAGAGTCTCTTTTTAACTCAGAACTATGCAAGGCGGTATGAGAAAGAATAATCCCCATGTGGACACCATTTTGATTTTCTACAAATTCAATAAGACCTAGAGAATTAAGGTAGCGTACGCATCGGAAAAATTCCTGATCAGACATTTCGAGATCAACATATGGATCATCGTAGTACCAAAGGGTGGAATCAGGGTTTTGTTTTAACTTTTTTAGAATTTTTCTACTGGTTTTATCCATAAGAAAATCTCCTTTGTACTATTTTTGCTTAAGTATATAGGAAAAATTGAAAATTTACAATAAGCATATCAACACAAATAAAGGGAAGGAGGCAGCAGGAGTGACACAACAGCAGATCCAAGATCTCATAGATTATGGTGCTATGACAATATTAGTACTTGCATCTGTTGGATGTATAAAACTTGGAAAGAAAGTCTATAGAATTGCTCCAATATGCTACAAGATCTACAAATGGTATGTGATAGCTATCGATGTTATAGTTTTAGCTTTTGCATTTCTTTACAAATATCCATTGAAATAGCATCAACGTATTTTATTGCTTCGTTCCAGTCGTTCAGGCTGATGAGAAGATTTACACGACCAAGATCATCGCGAACATATTTGGGCAGGTAAATATAAACCAAAGAGTAGCTGGAAGCATAGCGACGAATTGCTTCTTCATTTCTGAGATGACAGACTTCATTAAAAGCAGAGAGAAAGTTCTCGAAGATTTCCCTTTTATGAAGAGTGTTCTGTTCATACCGCTTTTGTTTATTCTCGCTGTGTTTGAGAATAAGACGAAAAATATTATCTATGATAGCAGTCAAAACAGGACTAATGATGGCAACAAGAGCTAGGACAGTAGTGATAGTAACAGTTAAATCAATAGTAGGCATAGTAGATTTTCCTCCTTGTGTTTTAAATCAAATGGATGGCAATAACTGGGAATCTTTTACAAGAGTATACACGCAGGAGAGTTAATTTGCAACGGATCAGCAGTAGGGAAGGAGACAGCAGAAATGGAGAAAATCGACAGATTATGTGTTCTGCTGGAGCGGGATGACATTGATGAGGACACCAAGGCAGCGCTGCGGTGGGCAATATTTGAACTGGAGAGGAAGTGAAAAGGATGCCGAAATCCAATTTCTTGAAAACAGAATCTGTGAGAATGAAATATGAAGCCAGGGCGCAGGCAGGCATCAGACGGTACATGTCACTGCGCCGGATCACGGACGATAAGATCGCGGCAAAGCAGAATGTGCAGGCAAGGACGATTCAAAACCGCATAAAGGATCCCGGATCTATGCAGTTAAGAGACCTGTGGGATCTGGCGGAGATCTTAGATGCTCCGGTGGGAGAACTGGCCGGCGGAGATCTGCCGGAGGAAATGATGGCAAAGTTGATGCAAATGAAATTTGACTAAAGATTTTGTGCCGTGCCCTGTACGTGGTGTATTCCCAACACCACACTCCCCTTTTACAGTGTGTCCAGGTTTCCCCACCTGGGCACCACGTAGAGGGCATGGACAAGCATAATAGATCACGTTCTGTGCGTGGTGTCATCTGACAGCACCACATACCCATTGACGGCATGTCACTGCTATGACGGCATGCCGACCTCCTTCCGGTGGGCCCGGTAGATCAGCGCCGGGCACCACGCAGAGGGCGTGATCGGAAAGGGAAACAGTATGAGGATAGATGACAGTCATTACGTAAAAGAGATCTTGCAGAATAAAAACGGTGCTGAGTTTTGGCAATCAGCAAACGACAGACTGGCGCAGCGTGTATATGCACAGATCAAGTGGAAGATCCCTGCTGCTAAGCTATATGTATTTAATGATATACAGATAATCACGACCAACCCGATGCAGGAGGCAGCGCTGCTTAACTTTTTAAGCATGATGGAGGATATGTGCAACGCGCAGATTAACAAAATCCGTAAGATAAGACAGCGCATCATAGGAGGGGATCTAGATGTATAAGGATATTGTGATATCGCTCCTCGGAGCGTGGATTTTGAGGGATGTTTTTGGGACAACAGAGGTAGGAGAGCAGATCGCCATAGTCATGGGCTTGGCGACAGTGCTTTTTATTTTTTGCCTTTTTTGCGAGATTTTAGGCGAAAAATGGCGGAAATACAACGAGAGGATACGGGAACTGGAGGAGAACCTGGAACGGTTAAGAGGAGGTGGAACCGGTGAGAGAAGAGCGAGCACGGGAGATATTAAAGCTGCTGGAGCAGACACCGACGCAACCGCTTAGGATCCTGATTCCACATGAGGCAGACGAGGTGATGTCCTATGTCCTCCGAAAATACCGGTCAGCACATCGTGTAGAGCTGCACAACGGCATCCATTACATTACTGTCACAGATGAGGCGGTGAGTGTCATCCTGGACCGACTGCAGAGGGAAAGAGCAGACTTCCAGCGGACATTGGAAAAGTATGACGAGGACATCCGCGGCGTAGAATATCTGCTCGAGAATCCGCAGAAAAGACATTACTGGTCGCGGAGCAGTTACATAGTTCCTCCGGCGTATTCGGAGCAATAAAAAAGCCGGCATTTGGCGATGCCGGCCAGCTCACAGAGCTACTTATATAGACAAGATAATTGTAACTCTGTGGACTAAAAAAGTCAAGAAAAATGGGGCTTTTGGAAGCCCCTGCGCACTTGATAAAGATATTAAAGTTAGGATACAGAGACATGGTAAATCGCAAAAAAATAAGACTCAGGAACGGGGACATCCTGGACGTGGAAGAGTACCACGATGGGAATTATGGATCTCCGGGAAAGACGAGGCGTAAGAAGGAGAAGCCGACGAAGGAACAGGTACGGCTGATCAATCAACGGAACAAGGCAAAGAGATGCCGCTGGAGATTATTGCAGTACTTTAACGAGGGAGACTTGTTTATCACATGGACCTATGAGGTGAGAAATCGACCGCCGAATATGGAGGGAGCATTGAAGGACTTCCGGGCGGCGATTGGTAAGATCAGGAAGGTATACAGAGGGTTGGTAGTACAGCTCTACTGGATCAGGAATATCGAGCGTGGCACTAAGGGAGCCTGGCACATACACCTTGTGATCAAGCAGACACCGGAGGGAGATGCAGCGGCCATCGTAACCAAGGCATGGACCAAGGGCGGCACCTACGTGGCGGAGATCCGGAACAGCAAGTTTACCGGGGATGATATGGAGCAGCTGGCAGACTACCTGACCAAGGACGAGCATACAGCGGAGCCACGGAAAGACGGCACGCCGGGCAAGCCCAGAATTGCGGAGTCCTCCTACAATACCAGCCGTAATATGCCACTCCCGGAACCTAAGACGGACAAGCTGGTCCGATGGAAGCCGGAGGTCAAACCACCCAAGGGATATTACATAGCCCGGATCCATGAGGGCATCAATCCGGTTACGGGATTCCTCTATAGGAGCTATACGTTGATCCGGCTGAAAACAACAGAGCGGAAGAAACCGCCCAACAGGGTAAGGAGGTGTTGATTTTGGAAAATGAACTGAAAGTAGTTGATATCTTTATAGGCACGACCCTCCGGGGATCCGCGAAGGGATCCGGCAGGGTAATGTACATCATGCGGACGAAGAGAAAGAACGGCAGTGATTACGAAGCTGCCCCGCAGATCGCCGAGTACGATGACACCACGGAGAGCGCATCCGTCCTCTATGCCATCCGGGATGCACTGCAGCGTCTCAACTATGCCTGCACGGTGGTGATCCACACGGAATGCAGTAACGTGGCAGCAGCCATACAGCAGCACTGGCCGGAGCAGTGGCAACGGAACGGCTGGAAGAGCGCCAGGGGAAACGACGTCAAGAATGCTATCCTGTGGGAAATGGTCCTGCAGGAGGTTGAGGACGGAGGACATATCCTGCTCGCGGAGAGCGAAAAGCACGAATATGCGGAGTGGATGCGGTTTAATCTGCCGCTGAAGCGGGCATTAAAAGACATTTTTGCAGATGTATCGAAAAACTAACAGCATGAGTAGAGTACTCATGTTAGAGACGATTTTGTTGATGTCAACAAAACATGGAAAAAACAACAATATGACAGAAAAACAGTCGGTTACAAGGTGAAACCGACTGAGCTGGTAAAGAAAATTTACAAGTTGCACCGGTGCAACCGGGGAAAGGAGATTATATGTGGGATAAATTTGGAGAATTTGACTCTGTAGAGGAACTAAACATGGCAGCAGCCGGACAAAAGGAACAGGGAGACGAGGCGGCGCTGATTGCCCTGGCAGAAGAAAATGGTATTGATAAAGCAGATGCGCAGGACTATATGGACGGCGTGGTTGAAGAACTGGCATCCCCGCTGATGGCGGCAGAAGGCAAGATCAAAGTGGAGAGTACGGAACTGAAGCCAAAAGAAATCATGGAGGACTGGGTGCAGTATATTCTGATCCGAATCACAGAAGATCCGGAGATGCAAAAAGCAGTGCGGCGGAAAGGAAAGAGTCTGGAAGGATGTATAGCTGCCCTGCTTACCTGGTCATTTAAACATCAGATTCCCGTTGATCAGAAAATCATGAAGGCAGCAGGTGTGACGGCCGGAAGATGCACACTGGGGATCCCGGGGATGGCAACGGCCAAGAAGATCATCACGAACTACTACATGGGAAAGTAGGCGGAGAATATGAAAAAGAAAGCAATTGAAAAGATTCCTTACCTGACACTTCCGGAAACCAATCCGAAAATCAATAAGAACCGTAAGGTAAAGTATATTGCTGTCACAGCGTTCAAGAATATTGCACACGAGCAGCACCTGTTTATTGAGGTATACCGCAACAGGAAGCAAGACAAGGATGTCCCGGTGATACGGATCGTACTTACTAAAAAGGATTTCGGTAATTTTGTTCCTGAGACGGCCACATGGACCAGAGAAAAGATAGAGCCGGAACGCTATTATAGCGCTGTGTGTCTTTTATGGCACAGGAACAATGACAGAGCCGGGACCTGGGAACAGGCAATGCAGGAAAACGTCCTGTATAGTGCAAATGATTATGACCGGATCAAGAAGATATGCCATGTGACTGTCTGGAATCAAGACAGATGGCCTGAGTATATCTATGAGCACGAGAACAACATCGTCGTGACCGCCAGAAGGCAGGCAGAGCACAGAAAATACCTGCGCAGGCAGCAGGCCTTAAAGGACAGGGAAGCAAATACACCGGAGCTTCCGGAGAAAAGAATCCTTGACATGGCAGAACAGCTCTTTTTCGGAGCAAAACATTTCTTGTATTACAAAAAACACGGATGCTGGGCAGATGTTGCATGTAGCAAGTGTGGAGGAGTTACAACCGGAAGATGGAAAGACGGGATATCTTATGAGTCGCAGTTCCAGAAATGGGTAGAAGAACCCAGGGAAGGACAGAACGGTCATTGCCCGATGTGCGGAGAAGTCGGGGAGTATAAGTGCCAGGGAAAGGTAAAAGGCGAGCACAGCAAAAGTACGCATCTGTTCCTCGGTCAGAAGTACAAAGACAATGGCTTCGTGATGAGATACATCGAAGTAAGTAAGACATGGAATCTGCAGATGATGTGCGGAGAGAAAGGGCTGGAGATGAATGGGGCATACGAGGAACTCTCCGGAGTAGAAATCGCAAGAGCCTATTATATGCCGGGCGAGAAGGTACAGATTGACTATCACAAGCACAATCCGTATACCGGAAGCGATTTCTGGGATGACTGCAATTTGTTCGGATTGAGCAGTATCTCGATAGGAGAGGCAGCAGTCCTCCCAGAAACCTACGAGAACATGCAAGACACCATGTTCCAGTACAGTGCGATGAAGGAATATAGTCGGACAACCTACAGATACAACCCAGTCGACTATTTGAGCAGATACAAAGAGACGCCGCAGATTGAAATGCTTGTGAAGATGGGACTGACAGGAGTGGTGAGAAGTCTGCTCAAATGCAGATACGGGATAGTAGCAGACATTGATGCAAAGAGACCGGACCAGTTCCTGGGAATCCGGAAGTGCCGTGTTCGCCAGCTGATCGAGAAGAACGGAGAACTGAATGTCCTGGAGACAATGCAGATGGAGTACCGGATGGGAGCAGAGTGGTCAGATGAGCAGATGGAGCATATCACAGAAGCTGATCTAAAGAGGGGTCAGATTGAAATAGCCACAACGTATATGAGTGTGCAACAGTTGCTTAACCGTATCCAAAAATATGCAGAATGCGAATGGGAAACGGGATGCACAAATGCCAGGCAGAAGCTACAGGCTACAGCTACAACTTATATCGATTATCTGAACATGAGAGTTGCACTAGGGTACGATCTGCATAACACAGTATATCAGCAGCCGAGAGACCTGACAGCGGCACACGCAAAGATGGTAATGGAGAGCAGTAAAAAAGAGGCAGACAAACGTCTCGCTGGAGTCAAAATCAGATTCCCAGAAATCAGAAAAGACTACAGAAAGTTGCGAAACCGTTATTTTTACGAGGATGAAAATCTACTCATCCGCCCGGCCAGGTCAGCAGAGGAAATTGTGATGGAGGGACGGATCCTGCATCACTGCGTAGGAGGTGACAATTACCTTGACAAACATAACAGAGGCGAGAGCTACATCCTGATGCTGAGGCAGCAGTCGGATCCGGAATTACCATACATCACAGTGGAGATAGAGGCAAAAACAGACAGGATAAGACAGTGGTATGGGGCAAACGATAAAAAGCCGGATGAAAAAAATATGCAGAAATGGCTTGATGACTACATAAAGAAGCTGAAAAGCGGATCACTGGCAGCAGGCATAACGATAAGATACAAAGCAGAGAGTAAGATGGCAGCAGATGCACAGCGGATCTGCGTAGCAGGATAACTAGGAGGAAAGAATGGAAAACGTAATTGAAAAATACAGGTCCTATCAGGAATATAAAGCAGAACTGGATTCTGAATTGAGCAAAACAGCGGAGGGATTTGTCCGGATCGGATACTTGCTGAGACTGGCGGAGGATACGGACATCCTGAAAGAGTCCGGTTATAACTCTGTCTTAGAGTTCGCACAGGCGGAGTACAACATCGACAAGACGCAGGTGTCCAGATTTATAAATATTAACAAAAAGTTTTCCGAGGGCGGTTACAGTGACCGACTGCAGGAGAAGTACCGTGGCTTCGGGTATTCCAAACTGACACTCATGATGCAATTGCCGGATACGGTAAATGAGGAACTGACACCGGACTACAGTAAGTCAGAGATCCAGCAGATCAAGAACCAGATTGATGAAGAGAATAAGACAACGGATTTGGAAATCATGATGGAAGGACAGGATCCTGTGATGGAGGAAGCAGAGGACGATCTGTGCAGGGCAGTGAGACAGCTGGCCGGGGATATTCAGGATGGTGAGGAGATTCCGAGGCTGTATAAGGAGATCTGGACAGCGGGCAGAACGGGACTGACAGCGGAAGATCTGCAGGTGATCATGACACCGGCCGGACAGAGGATGTACACCATGCGTATCCAGGGGATGGGCGGACGAAACCTATCCCTAAAGGACCATAACAATGGTGACAGCGTTGCACTGATCAATATGCGAACAGGAGAAAAGCAAGAATATACATGGAATCGATTGCTGGAGGTATGGCGGCACTTGGTCAGTGGCGGTGCCACCTATCAGGAAGCGTGGCAGCAGCTCTACGAAAAGCCGTGGCCGGAAGAAAGGAAAATTGCACCGGTGCAACCGAAAGAGGAGAAGAAACCGGCACCTAGAAAAGAGACGAAGGTATCTCAGCCGAA
>ERZ1034626.912-NODE-912-length-20857-cov-14.730411_pt1 | contig 20857 bp, 28 predicted proteins | sample MGYA00520652_ERZ1034626 | MGnify/ENA primary metagenome ERZ1034626 (study PRJEB33766, sample SAMN09781765) | gut metagenome | biome: gut microbiome | host: Homo sapiens | place: Madagascar | study: EMG produced TPA metagenomics assembly of the PRJNA485056 data... | reverse complement strand
AAATTCTTTTTTTGCTTCGCTTGCGCTCTCAATATCATAGTCTGCAAGCGATTTGCTTCCTTTTACTTCAACATTGTTGATTTTAGGAATATTTTCTAACTCGTTATAATCGTCTATCCCATCTGTCCCAATAACTGAAACGCTATCCATTTTTACGGTTAAATAATCATCATCCGCAAGCATGATAATTTTGTAAACATCCATGCTTACACCCCTTTTTCGGTATCACCCGCGAACGTGACTTCTTCCGTGATAATCAGCTTGCCTATAAACGTCTGATGTATCTTGTCACCTTTGATAAGCTCAATGTCATAATAATAAGTTCCGTAATCAATGCAATCTGTATCTTCTGGCATGATTGAGAATGAATATACATTTCCGCTTTTAGTTATCGTTCCATCAGTCAGTTTTTTCTGGATGATAATTCTTCTCGATGATGTATTTGCTTTTACCGTAAAAGTGATTTGGGTAAATTCTTTGCTTACCTCTGTATCGTTTGCATCACGAACGGTAAAATGAATATTTCTAATGTCCCCTCTAGGCATTTTAATATGTTCCATGTTACCACCTACCCTTTCATGATAACATCAATGTCAGTGTTTAATATACGAGCAATATCAGCCCACTCGTATGCATAATTAGTGTTGCTTTTCTTTTTCAAAAACTGTCCTGTTGAACCACCTGCAGGAATTCCTTCCCCTTTGTCACCTTTGTCACCCTTTTCGCCTTTAAGCATAAGTATTTTCACAAGCGGTTTTTTGAAAAAATCGTTCATACTAGTTCACCCCTATCGTTACATCGTTATGAATTTTTAACGAGCCAATCAGTATTGAGAACACATCGCCATTGATGCCAATTTGCAAATCGTAATAATAATGCCCCGGCTCAACACTTACCGTATCTTCAGGAGCCACACGTACCACATAGTACAGCTTTCCATCTTCCTGCTTTGCAAATGTGATGCCATGCTCTAGCGACTTTTTGAATATCGGCGCATCATCATCAAAGTTCTCTTTGCATGTGAAGTATGCACTGTCCAGTTTTTGCAAGGCTTCGTCATACTCAACCTCGAAAGCAAATGCCAATGTGTCGCCTCTAATCATTTCAAGATTCATCTTTTCCATCATATCCACCTCGACTGTTTTTCAAACGCAATATATGTCAATGTTCCATCCCATGACACGGAGTTAGACCCTACTTTCAGCACAAAGTTATCGTAATTTCCGACAACGTATCGGTTCATCAATACATCATCATTGTACGCCTCAAGTCTTCCTGTGTCTATAGTGATTGAATTTGATGCGCTCATATCAATTCTGAACAACTGCATATCATTCAACGACAGATTGATAATCCCTGTTCCTTTGATGTGAATAACTGGTTTTGATACATAATTGCCGTTATTTCTAACTGTGATAGCACTTGTCGGATTGCTGAACGCCTTCAGTTTCTCGATATTGCTGTATTTGAATGGCTGTACATGATACGTGATATCAGCCGTTCTGAATCTCATAAGGCGCTCATAATCAATCGTATCTAGAATATCGTACAAGTAGTATTTTTCTGGCTCATTTGAAAATGTTACCGTTCCGCTTGAATTGAAAAACGTAATAATATCATCAATATCATAATCGCCGAACAGACCGATTTTCATTTTTTTGTCATAGGCTGAATATCCAAGCCTTGTGATCACATCACCGTCACGCCCATCTATCTGCTCAATGCTTGTACGCATCAAAGGTTTTGTAATTGGTGGCAATTCCTGTATCAGCAATCCTTTTAAATATCGGCTGTCTTTTCCATTCTGAACAACGTAATTCCTCATATTTTCACCGCCTTATTCATAAATAAGTTTTGTCACCGTTTTGTCAACGAAATGCCCCATTTCTTCGTCGTCCATTTCAATTTTGACCTGTGATAGTGCATCCTTGAATGCTTCAACCATAGAATCGTAGCTTCTTCCACCACTTGCTGAAACACTGCCATTCACATTGAATGCGTCAGACATTCCACTCGCCAATGCTTCTGTCTGGCTGATTAGCTCAGGGCTTGCCTTTCTTAAAGAATCGCTCAATCCATCGACCATGTCAGGCATCCAGCTTTCATATTCAGCCAAGGGGCCTTCATCAGGTCTTGAGAAATGAAGGAACGACTTGATTTTGTTTGCAAGATCGCTGACTGCACTTGTGACTTTATGAATCGCACTCCTGATGCCGTTTGCGATACCCTGAACCATATCAACACCCCAGTTATACAACTGACCTGGAAGACTTCTGATTTTCCCGATGATGTTATTTACAAGTCCAGATGCTGCATTTGCTCCTGCTTGTGCCAACTGTCTCGCAAAATTCCATGCGTTATTCAATGTACTTGACAACCAATTCCATACAGCAGATGGAAGACCACGAATGAATGATACAACGCCATTGACAAATCTAGAACCTGCTTCAGAAGCCCTAGAAACCATGTTAGAAGCCCAATTCTGTACATTGCCTATAACTTCACCAAGGAATGCGCCAATACGCCCAGGAAGAGCCTGAAACCACGATATGAGGTTGCCTATGAATCCCCCTACTGATTTAATTGCATTTCCGACAGTGTCCTTGAATGCATTCCACACGTTTATAACAGCATTTCGGAATCCCTCGTTGGTATTCCATAATGTGACGATTGTTGCTATTAGTCCTGCAAGCAATGATACAACAAGCATAATCGGATTTCCGTTCATTACACCATTAAGCAATGCCTGTGCAACAGTTGCACCTTCATTTGCCTCCTGATATCTCTTAACCGCTGTAACAACGCCATTAATCATTGACGCAACATTCCATGTCACCATTGCCGTTCCGATTCCTGCAACAAGTGAAATAATCATACTGCCATTGTCCATGATGAATCCGAATAAATCACCAACACAGGAAATAATATCATCAATGACAGAAACGACAGAATCCATATCCATGTTGTCGATTGCATTTGTTATGTTTGGTATCCACTCGTCAGCGGCCTTTTGAAGAATCGGCTGTAATGCTTCGCCAAGCTTTGAATTGATCGTATCGCTCAATGTCGAAAGTCTGCCATCCAAAGTCTGAGACTGTTTATCCATTGAATGAAAGTATTTTCCGCCTTCAGATGTTGAACGCTTCATAGACTCTGTGATTTCATCCACCGACATTTTGCCGTGTGATATTCTGTCATACAAGCTTTGCATGCTTTCTCCTGTATGTTCTGAGATCTCCTGCAATGGGTTGAATCCTGCATCAATCATCATATTGATGTCTTCAAGCGATACTTTCTGCGCTGAACTCATTTTCCCGTATGCCCTTGAAATGGATTCCAGCTTGTCAGCACTTCCTTGCGAGATATCACCAAGCATCATCATGCTATCAACTGCATCATCAGCGTTAAAGCCAAAGTTCATCAGCAAAGATGTTGCATCTGCAAGCTGTGGCATATCAAATGGAGTTTTTGCTCCAATATCAGCAAGTTTTTTTACCGTCTCGCTTGCCTTGTCTGCTGACCCTGTCATGACCGTAAACGATGTTGTGTAATATTCCATAGACTTCTGATAGTCAACTGCACCACCTACAAGCGACTTGAATCCATCAACAACCTTGCTGATTGCCTGTGACGCAAGATTAGCCATCGTACCTTTTAATACTGTAAAACCATCATTAAGGTTTTTCGATGCGCCATCAGCATCACCCATTTTTTTTGACAGATCATCAACCTGTTTTGCACTACCATCAGATTCTTTGCCTAAATTGTCAATCTCTTTTGTGGTCTTGATAACGTCAGCTTTTGCATTGTTCATCTGCACTGCAAGCTGTGATAGTGATTTCTTGTTGTTGTCCTGAGCCGTTGTGCTTTCGTCATACTGCTTTTGAAGTTCATCAACAACCTTTTTCTGTTCTTCGTATTCTTTTGTATTTTTACCAGACTGTGCCTCAATGCTTGCGAGCTTTCCCTTTGCATTTTCCAACTTTTCGCCTAGTTGTGTATGTTCATCAGCTGACTGTTTAACAGCATTCTGATACTGCTTGTACTGGTCAGACACTAACTTCAGCTTTGATTTCTGCTCTTCAAGTCGCTTGTTCAGCACGTCACTCTTGGCTGTCAATGCATCGGTGCTTGTGTCGTTCTTATCATACGTGCTTGTTACAATCTTCATTTCGGAAGATACTTCACGCAAGTTCTGTGTGATCTGTTTCAATGCTCGTCTATATTCACTCTCACCCTGCAGTTTAATTGTTCCACCAAGTGCCATATGCACCCTCCTTTCTAGAACCAGTCGTCCTCATGTTGTGATTTTTCATATGCCTTCGCATAGGTTGTTCCTGTCTTTTTAAGCATCAGCTCAAAGTCAAAATCGTTCTTATAATGCTTGTAAAACAGGTTGAAAGTTGTCAGTGTCAATCTGCCAACCTCATGGAATGTAAAACCAAGCTTGTTACGCCCGATAAAGTAGAACCATGTAAAATCTATTGACTCTAGTTCATCTTCATCGGGAATTATGCGTTTTTTTCGGCACTCTTAGTGCTGTCAACGACAACACCGTTCATCAGCTGTGCGGATGATTTCAAGCCAATTTCCGTGATCATTCTGCCTACCTGCTTTTTAGTAAGCATCTTTTCTTCTGTACCATTTTCCTCGTTGTCGATGTCAATTCCTTCATTCAACATTGCCGTGATTCCAAAGATAACAGCCTTTGCGTTTGGCTCACCATTGTTTTTTGCACCATCTGTGAGTTTGCCCCAGTATTCAAGTGTTCTGTACTTATCTTGGATAACTTCCATCACATTAAGATTGAAAACTAGCTTGTATTTCTTGCCTTTGTATTCAAGTGTCTTTGAGACTTCCTTCATGTTTACCCTCCTAAAAAAATAAGACAGGGACGAACCCTGTCTTTAATATTCTTTTTAGACTTAAGCCTTTGCCATCAGTCCTTCAAGATATGTGACAGCTTCAGTCTTTGTATCAAACGTCTTTGACTTTGACCATGTGCCATCAGCCAATGTTGCAACAGTTCCTGCAAGTTCAGTTGTGCTGAATGATACACTTTCGCCCTTTGTAGAATCATCCTGTGACGGTTCTGAGAACTTAACCTTGCACAGGAATTCTACCGTGTACTTGTAAGCTCCGTTCACCATCTTTGTAACGATTCTTCCGAAACCTACATATGGAGCAACATCGTTTGCATTTCTGACAAGTTCCTTCCCGTCTTCAGCCACTGTATGCCCCAGAAGGTCTGCCATTGTCTGCACGTCTTCATTGTCGATTCCTGCTGTAACAGAACCCTTCTGGAAAGATGTATCACTTTCTGCCAATGCATCATCGGCATACAAAGACGCATCATTGTTGCTGATATCCACCTTACACGAAATAGCCTTGGCTGGCTTTTTCGCGCCATCATATTTTGCTGTTCCTTCTTCCGATTCCGTAAGTTTTGAGTATCGGAAGTTATTTAACCCGATTTTAGCCATTATTCGCTCCTTTCGATTGAAAAACATAATGTCTTGTGGTAATACTTCGTATCATCCTCATACATATCTTCGGATGAACGGTCAGGTTCCCACATAAACCCGACAGCTTTAAGCAATCCTTTTAACGCCTTGATAATCGGCTTGTAATTGCCTTTTGAGTAAATATCAAAATCATAATATTCAACGTAGTTCAGCAGTTCATCATCACCATGCAACACACTGTCTGCATCTGTCATTATGTAAGTGATGTATGTTTCCGAACGTCCATTGTATCGCAAAAACTTGACTGGAATTTTTTTGCCGTTGACCGTGAAGTCACTCAATGTTTTTTCAATGAGGTTATTCATCTAACAGTCCCCCGCTCAAATTCTTCTGTGCTTCTTCCATTGCTTTCATGATTTGTGACTTTTTGAAAGACTTACGGAAAAATGGATGCTTTGGATATCTCCTTTTATCACTGCCATACTCGAACATATTAGCAACAAGTGGTGCAGGAGTCTTCTTGCCTTCCCTGTTTTTGAAATATCCAGTGATCATAACTTTCGTGTTGATACCATCATCTGATGGAGTTTTATACACACGTGACAGCTTCACGTTTTTTGTGAATCCTGAACTTTTCAGCGCCTCTGGAAGTGCCGAAATAACGTTTTTGTGAACTACCTCTGCGCCTGCTTGTGTCATACCACCAAAGATGTGATCAAACTGCTTGTCGATGTAAGATATATCCTTCAATACACTTTCATCAATATCTGCAACGAATTTTGCCATCAGTGAGTCACTTCCTTTGCTTCAATCTCTAATTCTACGCTGTTTTCATCAACGTTATTGAGATATTCAATCGTATATACTTTGCCATGAAATTCAATCAGCATATCTCTTGTGATTTCTGTTTTCGGATAACGAATTGTGAAGTTGGTGTATGCTTTTTCAAAATCAGAATTGTTGGCAATCAACGTGAATCCCTTTGTCGTTCTCACATACGCATACGGCTGTAGTATCACCTTCTTCTGTTCTGTCTGAAAGCCATCATCATCAGTAACAATGACGGTTTTATATATCGTGATTTTTTTCGAATACTTCCCCGCATTCAACATTTAACCACCTCACAACAGATTGACACTGTGCATGGCAAGAATGCTCTGCACCGTGTTGTTCAGGTCTTTACTGTCAACATACATTGTTCTGTTATCCCACATGTCCTGACAAAGAATAAGCACCACTATCACAAATTCAGGATATTTGTCCAGATCATCAATCCCAGTATAGTTTTCGATGAAAGAAGTAGCGATGGAAATAAGCATGGTTAATGTATTTATATCGCTGTCTGTTACTTCGTCCAATCTCAAATAGTCTGCAACGCATTCTTCTGTAATATCACTGACTTTGCTTACTTCCATATTGCTTCACCCTTTCTTATTTGCCTGCCATCATCACAAGTTTTGCAAGTTTCTGAGTATCGGCAACCTTTGCATCCCACTCAACGAAAGCAAGAATTCCAAGTAGATGTTCTTCTGCATATCTTTCCTGCAATACCTGCATGTTAGCATTTTCTGAAACTTTCACAGCTAAACCAGAGAAATCACCGTAATAAATGGCTGTTTTTCCTGCAAGCATCTTGTCCATCGCATCAGAACAATAAACGTCCTTGCCGAGAAGTGTATAGCCCCACTTTGCTGTGAAATCACGGTTTAGTAGATAATTGCCTTCATTATCCTTTAACTTTCTGATTGCATTTCTAGTTTCACGGTTCATGATCCAAACAGAATTAGCCTGATAGTTGTCGATTACCTTGTCCTGCACATCCATCAGCTCGTCAGATGTAATCTTTGTGGCTGTGGCAGTTGTAACAGTCATATCTGATGTAATACCTTTTAAACCTTCAACCTTTCCTACTGTGCCGAACAGAATTTCATGTTCAAAATATAGCGCGATTGCCTGTGCCATTTTTGCTTCGACAAAGCCCACAATATCGAAATTGGAATTGTTAATCAAGCTCTTTGAGATTTTTGCAAGGCAACGTGCAAGGAATCCACCAAGAGTAATCTGACTGATAACAACCTTTCCAGATTCTGCTGTTGTTCCTTCATCTGCATACTGCATCACGATAGAACTATTCTGTGCATCATACTTTGGTAATACTAGATTGCCAGTGATGTTATAGCGGTCTGCCATAGAAAATACAGGTGAGATTTCAATAACCTGTGAAATGATTTCATTCCAGACTGTTGTCGGAATAAGTGTCTTTGCATCTGCTGGCATTGTAGGTGTGTCAGTATTCACAATGCCCCTGATTGCATTTTCAAATGCTTTGTGATCTTTTTCTGCATTTGTCATTTCAACAGGTGCGCTTGGCACTGGCTTCATGCTCATTTCTGCCATCTGATCATACATAGCAACAGTTGTATCAATGTCCTTTACTTCTTTTTCAAGGTTCGCAAACTGCTTCTTTTCGTCTTCAGACGGTAATCTGTTTTCTGCCTTTGCAGTTGTTAGCAGTTTCTCCATCTGAGCGACTTTTGAATTTCGATTTTCAATGAGTTCTTTTACGTTCATTTATTCACCCCTCCGTTTTTCTTTAATGAACTAATAATATTCTCGTATGCTGAATAATCAAGCACACGATCCTCGACAGGCTTTTCAACCTGTTTTGGCTTTCTTAATGCATCTGGCACATGCTTGTAGTTTCTGAATAAGTCCGTTGCACATGCCGTTACGTCCTTCACACTGTCCAATGCGTTCACATTGAAATAATTTCCGATGTACATATCATCATCAGGATTTCCACAAAACCATGTTTCGTTGCCAACCAGTTCTGCGATATTCTCTGCCGTGATCCCTTCTTTTGCCTTTGCTTCATACATTGGCAACATCGTTCCAGACTCAATCAGATTCAATGTGTCAATGTCATGCTGTAGCTCGTTAGCATTTCCATAAGCATATGTCATTGGCTTGTGAATCATCATTACCGAGTTCTTGTAAATATTGAGATCATCTGCAACCATGGCAAGATACGTTGCTGCACTTGCACACAATCCATCAATGTACGCATGAATCGTTGCTCCTGTGTTCTGTCTGAATCGCTTTAACATACTGACCATAGCTGAACTTGCAAACACTGAGCCACCGCATGAATTGATGTAGATATTAAAATCTGTCACACCGTTCAGACTGTCAAGCTCTGCCTTGAATGTGTTTGTGTCAATTGCTGTTTCTGACTTATCGCCAAACCAGTCAGGCACGTTTTCATCAACGATATCACCATAAATATAAAAATCAGCGCTTGTTTTCGTCAGATTCTTCAGATACTTGTAATTCATCATCTGCCCCCTTTTCAGTTTCTTCAACTTTCTCAGCCGTTTCTTCTTCTTCATTTCCACCTGTCACCTGTCCAGTGTTTGGCGTGTAATATATTCCTGTGTTGGTGTCATACAATACTGCGCCAAGTCCAACATTGATCACGTCCATGCCCTCAATGTAATTGAGATTTTCCATTCGGCGCAACTCATTGATAGTCATAAGTCCTGTATCTTTTGCAACTTTGTAAGCATCGAATCTTTCATTGATGGTTGCTTTCACAATTTCCTTTGTATCGAACTCAAAGAAGAAGTTTTTCTTTTCTTTCTCCAACAGCAACGTGCTGTTGAGTGCTGTTTCAAATGCTTTAACAATCGGATAGATTGCTTCCTTGAATGTCAGGTTGAAGTCACTATGAATATGGAATACTCCATTTATTTCATCTTGCAAAGTCTTCTTGCTTTCATTCAACTGCATTTCAACGGAACTATTTGACGATTCCTGAAACTTGATGCCGTTATTCAGAACCATGACGTTTTCGGTATTGTTGGCATATAGACGTTTCCACGCTTCCTTCAGCTTGTCAATTTCTTCCTGTCCAAGCCTACGCTCTGCCTGTAAGAATCCTTTTTTATTACCGCCTGTCTGAACCAGTCCAAGCTGATATACCAACGTACTGTATGCTGTTTCAAGGGCCTTAGATATTTCTTCCGTCAATCCTTTTCCACTTGCTCCGTCTTTGGTGTTTCTCAACAGCTTGACCATGTTCCACGGATATATTTTATTTGTGCCAACATAGAACTGCACGAAACGGTTCATCGGGTCGGAATTTGACCACACTGTGACGTTCATATCTGGAATATATTTCAGTGCCGTTACGTTGTTCTGTCTGTCTCTTTGAATAAAACAATATCCACCATTTCCGAGTAAATAATCCTCGACCATAGCTTTTTTTGTCTGGAACCCGTCAAGCGTGTTTCCTGTGTCACCGTTCAACATTCGTACACGGCTGTCTCTCTGAATTTCCTCGACTTTGCCGTTTTTGTACTTGTAAAGCTTCACAGGCATGGATGCAATCGAACCGCTTATAAAATCAACGGCACCTGATACGGCAGGAAGTGTCAGCGCCTTATCCCTTGTGATTTTTTCATTATTGAGCAATGCCGATAACAGCACATCGTCAAGCTGAACACTCTGGTCGTTAAGATTTATTTTATTTTTAATTCTTTTCTTAAATAGTGCCACTCTCGTTACCGCCCTTTGTTAGTATTTTCTATTTGAAACATTTTTACACACATATATTAGCATAAATGCACGTTTATATCAATTAAATCATCTGAAATGTGAAGTCACCTTCATTCAGGAAATAATCCTGCTCAAGAAGGTAAATTGCATTGATAAGTGATACAACCATATCAACTTTGCCGTTGCTCTTTTTCTTGCTGACATACATATTTTTGTTTGTGTCATATGCACATTTCGCATTCTGATAATTGATTTCAAGAAGTTTGTTTTCTGTGTATTTGAATTTCTGTTTAAGGATTGCTTCTTTCATCCTCTTTGTCGGAGAATGTAGCACGCTTGAATACTGCTTTATCTGAACCGTGTTATAGCCCTCATTAGCCAGTTTCTGCGCTGTGCTTAATGCATTCCATCTGTCATATCCAATCGCCTGTATTTGTACGTTATAACGGCTCTCAAGGCTCAAGATGAACTGCTCAACAAACGCATATGAGATAACTCTGTCACCGCACGCAAATACCTTATCACTCTTCAATAGCTCTTGATAGTTCACACGCTCTGAAATTGTTTTCTCTGTGATCCTGTCTGCTGGAATGAACGCAAAACTTTCTGCAAGAATGTTATCATCATCATCTACAGAAACCATGGCAACAGATGTATTATCATTCGATTCTGAAAGGTCAACACCTAAATATACAACTCTGCCGTTCCAGTCAATATCTGCAACCTTGCACGCCTGAACATCCTTAACATCAATGAACGTTTCAGTTCCTTGGCCTTGATAAATGATATTGCAGTGCTTTGTAACGAAGTTTTCTCGCTCATTCTCAATGGCAATGGCTCTCGCACGCTTCTTGATAAGATCATCCCAGATTTCAGGTATTTCCAATGATGCAGGATTCGCCTGCTTCAAAACAAGATTGTCTGTTTCCCAGTCTGATGTTTTGTCAGGCTCATATAAAAGTGCAAAAACAGTATCGTCTTTCTCGATGCCATCAAGAACCTTCTTGGCATACGCTACCTCGTCCTCGAAAGGATTGTCGATTGTCGGATATTTTGTACTGATAACGAACCCTAGTTTGTTGACAACGTTTAGCTGTCCTGATCTCATGGCTTCGACAGGATAACCATTTGGCAATGCTCCAACTTCATCAGCGATAAATGCATTCGGCATACGTCCGTCCATACGGTTATTGCTGTATGCTAACGGAATCAACGTATTTTCATTTGGCTTGAATTTGATGTAGTCCCTTAACAGCTTAAAACGCTTCGTTCCTTTATATTCATAAATAAGCGGACTGCTTTTGATTGTATCTGATATTGCTTCTTTTATTTCTCTTGACAATGCACCATCTGGCGCAACTGAAAAGAACTTTGAGAACCTAGGCTCAGTAAGAAATAGAATAATAAAGATTGTTCCGATTGTATATGTGTTATGTGTTGGTGTGAAATGTTTCCCTGCAAGATATAAATGTTCTTTATCTGCAACCATAATACACTTAGAAGGAACTGCGCCAATCTTTTCAATATTGACAATGCTCTTTGCTTTCATTCTGTCGCACAAATGATCTTTTTGTCTTTGATACTTCCTGTTAAGGCGAAATACCCTTGTGCCTTTATCAGCAAAGAAAGTAATGTTGTAAATATCACTTATTTCTTTGCCATCAAGCATTGATTTTCTTTTTATAAGCGTTGCTTTAATTCCTAAACTGTTTATAAGTTCAAGAATCTGTTCAGATAATTCTTTTGACTTCTGAACGAACGAACATTGCCCTGTCTTTGAACACGTTCCGTCTGTATCCATTATTCCTTGCAACAATGCAAGTCTCTGCTCGACAGACGCATGTAAATATTCTTTTGGAATATGCTTGTTTCCAATCAGATTTAGTTTGCGAAGATTATACATGAAACTTTCTTCGCCAATCTGATTGTTTTTCTGCTTGTCTACTTTGAAATATCCTGCTCTTTTTTCTGGCTTGTGCAATTCCACACTGTAGCCACTCGCAATGCTCACATTTTGCATCATTTCTTCAGCATCAGAATCTGAAACAGTGATGTTTGTAGCCGTACTTGTTCCATCTCCAAGCCATACGCCCAAAAGATATGGGTCTATAAGCAATTCTTTTTCTGCATACTGAACCGCACCGTTCATCGGTACTCTGTATTTATACTCTGTTCCTTTGCCATCTCTACGAACCTTTGCAAAATCATCTGCCATTTTTTCTGTTGTCGTGTCATACCAACCATCTGCCCTGTATATCTTCCCGTTGCCAATATGATGTGAATTTCTCTTTGCTGTATTTCTACTTGTCCTTGTCTGTACAGTCCAGATGTGGTCACAACTTGCCTTGATCTGTTCGCCATCTTCAAACGTCACTAAATACATAGGCTTGTTAAATATTTCAGACTCACCGATAACCATAGTTGGATTTCCATTTTTCCCGAATACATAGTCACCAACGCTGATATCACGCATTTCCTTCCATCCATCAGGTGTAGGAATTGGAGTATCAAGACTTAATGCCTTGAAATTCTTTCTGCATATTTCCAACAGCCCTGTCTCGTATCTTCGCTTTTTCGGTTTGTCACGATATACAGTGCACAGCATGGCTGTATAAATTAGCCATTGATACCCCGTAGCACACTTATACATAGACTGCCCTGCTTTCAATCCTTTTGGCATGATAAGCAATTTCAGAATGTTTTCAATCTGCTGAACCTTCTTTTCAGATACAAAGTACTTTGCATTTTTTCCTTCTGCAATCTTCATCCAGTCTCGCATCTGTTTTTTGACGTATCTCGGTGTGGTTTTCTTTCTGACAGAGTTTTTGCAATATTCATAAGCCTTACTGCTCGTCACTGCCATCATCGTCACCGCCATTTATAAGCTGAAGCAACGGGTCAGTATCACCCTCAGAATTATCATCACTGGAAAATCTCGAAATGATCTTCATTAACGTGCTGACTGTCTTATTTGCACTGTCAGTTGTTCGGTTATAATCCTGAATGGCTGGATGTGAATATACGTTCTTTCTTCCTTTTACGTATTCTTTCGTAACCAGTACGCCGTCATTTTTGATTGACGATTCAAGCTCGTTTAATATTTTCAACTGCACCATGTATCGCCTGAATGTCGTAATAAAGAAAAAGTTCTTATCTACTCCAAACGCTTCTGCTTTCTGTAATATTTCTTCAGCCTGTTCATTTACTGTTTTTCGCATAATTCTCTCACCGCCTTCAATGCACTTTTGATTGTATCTTCCATATCATAGTATCTATATTCTGCAAGCCTTCCAACTGTGATCAATCCGTCACGGTCTGCAAGCTCTTTGTATTTCTGATACAGTGCTTTGTTCTTTTCATCCTCAATCGGATAGTATCGTTCTTTTCCGATATCCCATTTCTGCGGATATTCCTTCGTGATAATGGTTGTCGATGTCTTCGCTCCTGTAAAGTGCTTGTGTTCAATAATCCTAGTGTACGGAACTCTAGCATCGGTATAATTCACGACAGCATTGCCTTGATGATTTTCTTCCTTCAATTCCTCAGTTTCAAATTTCAGGCTACGATATTCCAACGTTCCAAAGCAATAACCGTACCATTCATCAATAGCACCTGTCAGAACCACGTTTTTAGCCCTTTCTAGCCACTTTTTATCAGAACATGAACACTTATACCCTGTCACAACTTCAACGCCTTCTAGGAGCTTTCCAATGAGTTTAGAATACCCCTCAACAGGTATGCCTTGGTACTTTGCATTGAAATAATTATTGTTGTACGTGAATCGCAACGGAATACGCCTGATAATACTTTTGTCAAGTTCCTTGCATAGCTTGCCCCACTGCTTTTCTGTATATCCTTTTATCAGCTTCTCATAAATGTCCGCGCCTACAAGATTTAGAACATATTCTTCGAGATCCTTCGGATTTTCGCACGGTATTCTCTGTTCCTCAATCTTTCTCTTTGCTTCTTCAGGTGTTACAACTCCCCACAGTTTAGAAAATGTGTTCATGTTAAACGGAAGGTTATATATTTCGCCTTTGTAATTTGCAATCGGCACATTTATGAAGTTGTTGAACTCGCAAAACCTGTTCATGTAGTCCCACACTTCTTCGCTGTTCGTATGGAATATATGAGGACCATACAGATGGACGTTTATTCCGCTGATTTCTCTGTCTCTAATATTTCCACCAACGCTGTCACGTTCTTCCAGAATAACGCATTTATAGCCCTTGTCCGTCATTTCCCTTGCAATTACTGAACCACTAAGCCCTGCGCCTATAATCAGATAGTCAATGTCTTTCATGCTTGCACCATCTTTCGGAAAGAAGCTTCGGCACGGCGTTGTTCCAACTGATTTCGTGATGAATACGATATTCCGTGATTCCCATTGCGGAAACCTTCACACACGAAGGGCAACACATGACACTGTAAAACGATTTCCTATACGTTCCGTTCTTCTTGTAAATATCAGTCATTCCACCATGCTGAACCTGTGTCGGATCTACATATACCATAACTGGCATATATGTATAGTACAGCTTTCCACGCATTCCATTAATCAGCGATGTTGTAATATCATCATTCATACGCATATGGAAGTATTGAAGATCGTCAGCTCTCATAAGGAATGTTGTCATTGTTTTTCTGATCATTCCTTCCTGTACGTTGCTGTTTTCAGCACCGCCTAGATAATATGACGATAGCCCGAACGACAGCGATGTGATTGAAGATTCTTTCATCATCTGAACCATTCCTTCGAGCACTTCATCAAGGTGGTTGCACTTTAAGCAACGCAGTCTTCCATCCTGTACGAATCTATATCCGAAGCCATGCACATCATCGTCAAGTTGTAAATGAAACTTGTAGCCTAATCGCTTTGCTTCATCTTGTATAAAGTTTCTGGCAAAAACTCCGATACGCCTGTCAGTGTCCAAGTCACCAAGGTCTGTCTTTTCAAGATAGTCCCTCTTGTCGAACTGGATAATATCGTCCCAGAATTTCTGCCTGTATAAATCTTCTTGATCATCCTCATTATCGATAACGACATACGTTCTGCCTGTATACCCGCCATCACGCAGTGCACGATACGTTGATATTGTGTCTGCTCTTCCATGCGAAAGAATAAATACAGCAAAGTCCTTACTCTCCATTGTCGTCACCGCCATCATCTTCAGCGATCAAATCCTCGACAACCTTTGTAAGCTTCACGTATCCGTTTGCAATTGCATCGTCAATGTCAATAATGACAAGTGCTGACTTCTCCATAAGAATCTGCATTTCTTCAGAAGCATTGGAATAATAGTCTGCAATCTTTGAATAATTGAATTTAAGATGCCTGTATGCCGCCTTGATAAGGAAGTTCTTCTGGTCTTCAGAAACATTTGAATTTTTAATTTCTTTAATCAGTTCGTTTGTTTTCTCGTCATCAATCAAGTCCATAATATCGACAAAGTCGCCTGTCGGTTCATACTGTGGAATGTGTTTCTTCTGGCTGTAAGGATTTTCTTCTTCTGGAAGCTCAACATCCATCGTGTCGTCATCTTTGAAGAGATCATCGCCGAACTGAGTCATATCCATCATAATGTCGCTCAGTTCTTCAGCAAGTTTAGTGTTGTCCCATGTGCTGTATTCAGATACCTTGTTATCGGCAATTCTGAATGCCTTGATCTGATCTTCAGTAAGATCATCAGCCACAATGCATGGAACTTCTTCGATGCCTAGCTTCTTACATGCTTTAAGTCTTGTATGACCTGTGATCAATACACCGTCACCGCTCACAACGCACGGAACTTTGAAGCCGAACTCCTCAATGCTTTTTGCTACATAGTCAACAGCTTCATCATTGTTTCTCGGATTGTTCTCATACGGAATTAAGTCCTTAACTTTCTTGTAAACGATATTCATTTTTTTGCTTTCCATTTTTTCGCCCTGCCTTTCTTATATTGCCCGCTTAATATTTTAGGATATGCGTTCTCAGATACTACAGTCCAGTCGTAGCCATCTCCTGACTCTTTCAGCTTTATGCAATCAGGGTGGAACATAACGACGTAATACCTCAACCTGTAAGAGCCTATCTTGTCGTAGTCCTCAATACTACCCCCACTGCTTTTTGATTTTCGCTTTGGAATCCATACGTCATATGTGCTCATAACAGGAATGAATCTGAATCCTGCATGACCTTTTTGTGCTTCATCAACAACCGTAATTATGTCGTCTGAAAATCTACTTCGCCATTTGATTTTGTTTGACGTTCTGAGAAAAAAGCTGTTCATTACAGCCCTGTTTGCTTTTCCACTTTCAAACGTTGGCACACCGCCGATATAATCAACGGCATTTCCGAATCCTAAACACTGCACAGGTGCTTCATCAAAATATTGGCATATTCCATCAAACAGCCTGTCAAGTTCTCTAGCCTTGATTCCTCTTAAATGTCCATCATCATTATATCTGTACGAAAGATTTTCAAGATCATCGTCAAGCTCTAGGTAGTAAGTCAGCCTGTTTTTCTCTGCAACCTTCAGACATTGGTTGCGTGCAAACACTCCACATGCCTTACTGCCGCCCAAGTCTCCAGTATCAAAGTTTTCTTCTTTGTGAAATACATGAACATCAGCCCCGTACCTTTCAACATAATCTGGTAGCGTTTTGTCCTCGTCATCAACAACGATATAGATTTCTCCTGTATATCCACACTCACGAAGCACTTTTACTGTGCTACACTCAGGTCTGCCATGTGAGATTATGATACACGCAAAGTCTTTTCGCATATGCTCTCCTCCTTTCAGAATGTTCCACGTGGAACATTTTTCACCGTTTTTGTTTCTTTTTGAAACATAAAAACGGCTATATTCACATTATAGCGTGATATTTGCCGTTTTTCCAAAAAACCATAAGATTTTTTAATTTTTGTGTTCATTCCTTTGGGCGTTTCATCTAGGAAGAACAACAGACAGTGCCCGTTACCATGGGGGGATTATTTAATCCTGTCTATTCTCTGCCTTGCTAACTTCTTTAAATGCTCTTTGTCAATCATTCCTGCATCAGCCATCCTGTGACAGTCTTTGCATAAGCATATAAGGTTATCATCATCCAGCCATAGCTCTGGCTTATCCTTTAGTTTTTCTATATGATGTACTTCAACATTACGATAGTTATATATACCTTTGTCCTTGCATACTTCACATAGATAGTTTGCATCTTCTCTAATCTGCTTGCTCTTCTCTGTCCATGCACTCTTGCTTCTCAGCCTTGACTCTTTGTAACTGTACTTGTAGTGCTTCTTCTCTGCCTTGCACACATACCCTTTTGGATGTATCTTGCCACATCTGCTACAAGCATAATAGCCTTGTGCCATTACTTCACTCTTAAACGCTGTCCAGCATATATCTTGTTAGGATTTCTGATGCCATTCATAGCCTGTAGCTTCTTCCATGTCGTGCCATACTTTGATGCAATGCCTGATAGTGTATCTCCACGCTTTACTACATAATAAACGTGTGCAGGTTGCTTTTTAGCATTCATCTTCTGATTAACTGCTTTCTGAACAGCATTGTAGTCATATCCTGCTTGTGTGAGTCTGTTCCTGCGATCTTCACCATTTCCCCATTGACCAGCAATTACTTCATCAGCAATCTGATCAATTGGTTTTGATTGAGGTTTTGCTTGTGTTGTGTTACCTCTTGAATATCTTGAAATATCTGCATACATGATATTCTTATCTAGTGGCTTTGATGTGTACTGCTGAATTGTTCCATTTTGAGAAGTGTTTGTATGCTGTGATCCATCATTCTTGCCCCAGTTAGCCACCCACTTGTCAAATCTATCATTTAATCCTTTTACATAGCCAAGCCATGAACTAGATGTGTAAATTCCTGAATAATATCCTGCATCCTCAATCATCTTACAGAATTTATAACAAATCGGAGCAATTGTTGAATTAGAAAATTTGAAGCCATGCTTTTTCTTATATCCGTCTGCATCTTCCATGTCAAACCATACACCAACCTTGATATCGTTCTTGTATTTTGAAATTGCGTTAAGCACTCCTCTTGCTTCTGCTTCTGCATCTGCTTCATTTAATGCATATGAATAATGATAAACCCCAAATGGAATGCCTAGCCTTTTGCATTCATTCACGTTTCTTTCGAATTTTTCGTCTAAATGAAAGTGGCCATAACCAACACGAATAATTACGAACTGCCCTTTATATGGTTCTAAATTAATATTGCCGTTATGTTTTGAAATATCAATACCGTACATTTTTTTTCCTCCTTATTTGACCTTCTCTTCAAGTTCCTTGATTCTTACTTCGTGATCATCTTTGTACTTGAACAACGTCTTTACACGTTCCGTAACAAGTACGATTTGCTCTGATACATTTTTCAACTGCTCAGCCTTTTCACTATTCTCTGCCATCATCTTTTTTGTGGTGTCACAAAAATCGTCAAGTTTTAAGTTTATCTTTACAAAATTTTTTTCGATATCCATCTGCCGATTCTTTTCACGCTCTGCCTGTTCTTCCTGACGTTTTTTTCCACCTGCAAAAGTGTTAATCAACGTACATGCAAGTGATGTCAAAGAAATGAGTAATGCTATGCTTACGCTTGTTTCAGGATTCATTTATTCACCCTTGTTGTAGTTTGCTGAACTAATCTGTAAACATGCACCAATGCAAGTACCAATTGCCGAAATAGTTCCTGCAATCGCTTCTGCACAATCCCATCCCCAGATTTTTCCGAGCGTGATAATTAACACTGAAAATGCGTTTGTTCCTACAAGTGCCACCCATTTTAGAATGTCATATGTTTTATTTGAAAATACCATTTTTTGCCCTCCTTTGCTAACATTTTTTGCCATCTTCCACAAGGTTAATTATACCCTAATTATGGCGAAAAAAAAGGGTTTTTATACCCTTTTTCACTCACGATTTTTTTCGACTGAAATGTTCTCCAATCTTTCTTTTGCTATATTAAAATACTCTGTATCAATTTCAACTCCGATAAAATTATACCCTAATTCTTCACAAGCAACGCCAGTTGTTCCGCTACCCATGAAAGGATCAACTATTACGGAGTTTTTAGGAAGTACACCTACAATATTTTTCATGACATCGACAGGCATTTGACAAGGGTGTTTTGTTTTTGATTTCGACACGTTCTTAACCTGATTGATATTCCACCAGTCATAAAGTTTGCATCCTAATTTGCCTTCTGCGATACGTTTCATAATTCGTTTATCAGTTGGATTCTTATACGGTTGTAACACCTGTTTAAAATTAGGCTCTACACCGAAGAAAGCTACGTCACGGTGTTGTTTAGCAGTGTTCGAGTTATAAACCAATGAACATACTCTAGAAGGAATCTCACCGTTGAATAATGCAATCTTATAAAGTGATTCAGGATAATGAATAACAACATACGGAGTTTCATTCATCATAAACACTTTATTTAGAAAGCTTAAATATTCTTGTTCTTTCATCCTGTCTTTGTAAGTTCTATAATGATACCCAATGTTAAATGGAGGGTCGGTAACAATAATAGGTTGCGCCCCCTCGACGTCTTTAACAAATTGTTCTGATTGCAGATAATCCAAACAATTCATGTTATAGAGTTTCTGTGTTTTTTCTTTCATGTTTTTTGCCTTTCTTTTTTTGCTCGATACTGATTGATGTTGTGTGCGTATCGTTGAAATCCATCACAGAAACAATTTTTCTGTCTCCGTAGTATTTTTTTACTTTTTCAAATTTAAACAAGCCTATAGGCATTCCGAATGGAAATATTTCTCTGCTTTCAATCAGTTCGATAGTTTTGTACTTTGGATTAAAGTCTTTGACAAGGGTCCCCTCAGCGCCATCTAACAATTTATGTGATTTATCCATGATTTTTCATACCCCTTTATCTTTTTTGTTCAATGATGATTTTCCCAGTTTCTGCCCTAACTGTGATTTCTTTATCAGGATCAAGCCCAGATTCTGCCACAATCTTTTTTGATATTGTCGCATTATACGTGTTGATTTTTACATCGCCACCCATAGTTTTGTACTTCATTTTCGCAAGTTTTGCCATTTTTTACCTCTCATTTATATATAGTTATCTAACTCATGAAGTCGTTTGAGAATGCCAACACTAAGTATTAGGAGAAACGATTTTCAGTAAAAGTATTGGGAAATTATAAGTCATATTATAAGTATTGCGTTTTGTGCTGACACCCTCGAACGGCTTCACGAGCCATTTTTTTATTTAGTTCTGCATTTTATTCGTCGTTATTCTTTCCAAAAGCATCCAATCGCTATCAAAACTATTGATAATGATATGAGTAAGATTCCGATAATATCCATATAATTAATCACTCCCATTTTAGATATAAGCATTTCAATGGTATGCCTTCATTCTCTTCCAGAATGCATTCTATTATGGATCTCAATGTTTCAATTGCATTTACCATTGTGCCCCAACCATTACTAGGCAGTAGCTCGGTATATTTTGAAGAATTATGCTCCAATTCTTTTATTCCTTTTTCTACGTATTCTATTACATTGTCACATCTATAATATTCGCTGTTTTTAAACTGCCAATCCATGCATGCCCTGAATAATTTACCTAAATTGTATGTTGGCTTGTAATACGCTGGGTATGTAGTTTCCACATATTTGTCACAGCCTTCAACTTTCACGTAAATGCCAATACAGTAACTCATAGCTATCTGCCTCCTGTAATAAGAAAATACTGCACGAACAGCATATTCATGAACAGAGAAACGCAGAAGAATATTTTAACTTCTATTGAATTCCAGTTATTGCCTGTTGTTATCATAGAAAATAAAATAATAAAAATACA
>ERZ1034626.903-NODE-903-length-20939-cov-145.622869_pt1 | contig 20939 bp, 17 predicted proteins | sample MGYA00520652_ERZ1034626 | MGnify/ENA primary metagenome ERZ1034626 (study PRJEB33766, sample SAMN09781765) | gut metagenome | biome: gut microbiome | host: Homo sapiens | place: Madagascar | study: EMG produced TPA metagenomics assembly of the PRJNA485056 data... | reverse complement strand
TTCTAAATCGTTAGCAGTTACATTCTTCAAAATATTTAACTCGCTGATATTCAATAAATAAAAGATTTTGTTGTGACTTCTCATGTGGAATAACAACTGTCTATGGAGGTTTGGAAAAGTATCACGAATGGACTGATTATGCCCAATATCCAGAACAGTTGAAGACATTTATCACTGCTCGTTTGGCTTTCTTGAAAGAGAAGTTCAAAGAGATATACGATGATGTATGTACTGTGAAGGAGGCTACCTATACTCCAACGAATCAATGGTATAGCACAGATTTAACTACTGGCTCTTACTTAAATCAAAAGGTTGTAGGTCGAAGCTTTAAGGCGAACCAATGGAATACTTATTGTATGCCATTCTCTACGACAATGGAGCAGATGAAAGAGGTATTTGGCAATGATGTGCAAGTGGTAGCTCATAGTGGAATGGATATTGATGGAACAACGATGCTTTTTGCTCCATATACAAGTGAACTGAAAGCTGGTTGCCCTTATCTTGTGATGCCTAGTGCGGATGTTTCTGACCCTACATTTAAGGATGTGATTAATACAGATGCTCCTGTTCAGAAAAAGAGTTACAATGGACAACGCGTCAGCTTTGATGGCAAACATTCGTTCTACGGAACATTATTCACAGCGGATGTTGTAGATAAATCTACCGACTATCTCTTCAGTAATGATGTCTATGCTACCGATGCTTCTTTGGCAAAGGCACCAAGCTATACGGAGAATGGTGCTCGTGCCTTCATCCGAGTATCAGATGGTACAACTCCTGCCATCAAGATTCAGACGGCTGATGAGGCTTCGAAATTTACCTACGATGTTACCAACGGGTATGTCCATACCGCTTGGTGCCAGTATGACAACCAGACGAAGAATGTGACCATAGAGAATCGTGGCACACTTCATGCGGACGAGTGGAATATGATGTGCTTGCCTTTCAAACTCTCTGCCGCAGGCTATAAGAAGGCATTTGGCGAGGATGTGAAAGTGGCTGAGTTCACGGGCGTCACCAAGTCGGAAGGTGGTGAGTTGGTATCATTCAATCTCGCTTACATTAATGAGAAGAATGGTATGAAGGCAGCTACTCCTTATCTCATTAAACCATCTAAGGATATTGACACGAAGACCTTGAAATTTGAGGGCGTGAAGGTCTCTACGAAGACGACCAAAGAGCAAGCTACAGGTGATGTGAATTGCAAGCTGATAGGTACATTGCAGCCGACAATCTTGGATAAGGGACATCAGCAGTTGGTGTTGAAAGCACGCAATGAGTTGCAATACATGGCTCCTAATTCTACAACCCCAATGCAGGCTTGTCGTGCTTATTTCGAGTTGACAGACACGGGTACAGGAACGGTGGCTGCTGCAAAGAACTTCAGCTTCTCCATTGATGGGGAGACGACAGGTGTGAAAGTAATTGACGTGAATGCTCCATCGGCTTCTACCAATACTAGAGTTTATAATATGAACGGACAATTGGTGGGAACTTCTGTGGAGAACTTGCCACAAGGCATCTATGTTATTGCAGGCAAGAAAGTAGTAAAGTAAAGATATAAGGACAGATTAAATGACAACAGAAATGATAAATAGCAAAAAGAGCGATGGCGAGTATATCACGCCATCGTGCTCTATACTCTCTATAGTAGAAGAATCTATGATTGCGGCTTCGCCACAGCCAACTCCGGATCCATCCCCACTTGATCCTCCTTCATCAGAAACGAATGACCCTAATCGTTACGCCAAGCAGCACCATTACTACGATGTTTGGGAACAGTGGTAAAGGGCAACTCATAGCGTAGAAAAAGAACATTTCATAGCATCGAAACAGAAGCCTGGAGGCTAGACTGCTAAAACTCCCTCCAGGACGTATATAGAAAAACCTCGGGACGTTTTTCGAAAAAAGTCCCGAGGAAAAAATAAAAAAGTCGGGACTTTTTTTTGAAAGCATCCCGACTTTTTTATTCCTTCTAGGTAAGTCTGTCGTTTGAAACAGGCTTACCGATGATTTCTCAAACTCCCATTACTTGGCATTGATTTCCTTTAAGAGGCGATCGGCATGTCCCCACTTATCCATCAAGTAGAGCACATAGCGAATATCCACGCCGATGCAGCGAGCCAATCGCTTGTCGAAGTTGATGTCAGAGCTGAGGCTATCCCAGTTGCCATCGAATGCAAGACCAATCAACTCGCCCTTGCCATTGAACATTGGGCTGCCAGAGTTACCACCCGTGATGTCGTTGTTGGTCAAGAAACAGAGCTGCATCTTGCCAGTAGTCTTGTCCTGGTACTTGCCGAAATCATTCTCAGAGAGAAGTTCGTGCATGATAGGCTCGGCATAGTAGTCGAGCACCTTGTCGCCTCGCTTCATCTTCTCTACGATGCTCTCGGCAGTGGTGTAATAGCCCGATGGTTTGCCACCGAGGTCGAAACCGCCTACCTGACCGTAGCTCAATCGCATGGTGAAGTTGGCGTCGCTGTAGTGAGGCATGTCTTCCTCCATACGGAGCTTGGCAGCGCAGAGATACTTCTCCTGCTCGGCGATGCTGTCGTTGATGCTGCCCATCTGAGCAGCGAAATCTGCAAATACATCGTTCAGATCCATACCGAAGCTTACGCCTGGATCCTTCTCATATCCCTTCTTGTTGAAATAGAGCTTGGCGCCCTTCTTCATGATGAGCGACTTCTCCCAGAGATAATCCACATACTTGGCGTAGTCGCCGCCAAACTCAGCGTCGATGGTCTTGTAGAACTTAGGCAACCACTTGCTGTCTACGTGCTCCTTGTAGTTCTTCAAGAGGGTAGCGAGCACCTCCTTATCGAGCGCCATATCCCATTCTGCAGAGTTATCTTCAAACTCATGATACTGCTTCTTCTTGTTCTTCTCAGGACCCTTCACCTCCATGTTGGTCTGGAGCTTGATGGCACGGGTAGAGAACTCGATGTTGCTTCTTCTGGTGAAAGATTCAGCGAAGTTGGTCCAGGCGTATTTCACGTCTGCGCTCTCCTTGTAGAGCTTGGCGAGCTTGTCGAAATCTACCTTGTGGGCGAGGTCGTTGGCTGCCTTGGCTGTATCCTGCCAAGCACGGAGACGGGTTTCGTACTCACGCTTCAGATTCACGATGCCGATAGAGTCGATACACTTGTTCATACCGATGGCATTCTTCCAGTAGTTGGAAGAGCTGGCGTACTTGCTGTCGTACTTGATGCGTACTGCCTCGTCGGCACGCATGTGCTTCTGCATTACCTCCTGCTTTACGCCACGAACCTGGGCACGAGGAGCATTCTCAGCATCGCGCATGGTCTGGATTCCGTAGCTTGAAAGATAGCGCTCTGTGCTGCCTGGGTAACCCATGGTCATCGCATAGTCGCCATCCTTGTAACCCTGGAGAGAAACCTGTGCCCAACGCTTAGGATGATAAGGCACATTGTCCTTGCTGTAGGCAGCAGGACCATTGGTCTTAGGGTCGGCATAGATGCGGAATACAGAGAAGTCGCAGGTCTGGCGAGGCCACATCCAGTTGTCTGTATCGCCACCAAACTTACCCATAGACTTTGGTACGGTGAAAACCAGACGCAGGTCGGTGAAGTCGCGGTAAGTAGTAGCGTACCACTTGTTGCCCTCGTAGAAAGGCTGAACGGTGATATGGAGGGTAGAATCGTTCTTCTTCGCCTCTTTGGTCATCTCGTTCTCCAGAGAATCGATGAGTTCATCGCGCTTCTTGTTGTCGAGTTTCTCGTATCCGAGGCTCATCACCTTATCGGTTACATCCTTCTGTTCAACCATGAAGCTGACGAACATATTCTCGTTAGGCAATTCCTCTGCGTAAGATTTAGCAAAGAAACCGTTGAGCATATAGTCGTGTTCCACGGTAGAGTGGCTTCTGATAGCCTCGAAACCGCAATGGTGGTTGGTAAATACCAAACCGTCTGGAGAAACGACTACGCCTGAGCAATAGCCAGAGAAGTTAACCACAGCATTCTTCAAGGCGTTCTCGCCGTTGTAGAGCTGGTCGTAAGTCATACTGAAACCTTCGCGCTGCATCATCTCATACACAGCGTTAGGCAAGTTGTAAATCGTCCACATTCCCTCGTCAGCGTGTGCGGTGTTGATTCCGCAGAACGCCATGATAGAGGCGATAAGGACCGTTGCTTTTTTCTTCATTTTTCTTCTTTATGTTGTTTTGTATATGTTTCTGTCTTATCAGTTTGCAAAGTTACGATATTTCTGTGAGATAACGTTCAAGTAGAATGGAAAAAGTGGCGATTTCCTTAAAGTCTCGCATAGGCGATGAGTTTTTCACTTATACTTGAAAAAACAGATAAAAACGATAGTTTTTTCACTTATACTGGAAAAAGATTATATCTCTCAGGTAGATATGTAGAGATTCATATTCAGAGCCTTAGTTATTCAGAGTTCCAGCTTTTCCATAGATTGCCTGATACGGATGATACCTTCTTGAAGTATCTTACTTGGGGTGGTTTGCCTCAGCTGGCACATATCGGACTTGACAATCGCCAAATGCTGACAGACTATTTGGGGGACATCTATAATACGGTCATCATGAAGGATGTCATTAGTCGAGAGAGTATTCGCAACGTGCGATTCTTGACTGACTTGGTGCATTTCGTAGGAGATAACATTGGCAAGAATATTTCTGCCAACAGTATCAAGAATTTTATGTTGTCACAGAATATCACGATCTCCCCAACATTGACATCCAATTATCTTTCCTATCTCTGCAATGCCTATATCATAGACCAGGTAAGGCGTTTTGATGTTCGTGGCAAGCGAGTGTTCGAGACTAATGAGAAGTATTATTTCGAGGATATTGGTCTTCGCAATGTGCTGGTGGGTTCCAATCTGCGAATGGACATCGAGAAATTGCTAGAGAATGTGGTTTACTTGCATTTGCGCAGCCAGGGATACCAAGTAACGGTAGGACAACTTCAAAATGGAGAGGTCGATTTCGTGGCAGAGCGTGGGGGGGACAGACTTTATGTGCAGGTTACCTATCTGCTGGCTACGCAAGAGACGATGGATAGGGAATTTGGCAATCTCCGACGCATCAAGGACGATTATCCCAAGAAGGTAGTTTGCATGGATGCACTGGCGGCAGAAGGCAATTATGAAGGGATAGAGTGTGTGCATGTAAGGGAGTTCCTAAAGGGGCAATAGCTCAGCTTGCTGCCGAGCTATGCCTTCTGTTCCTCTATGAAATGGATATGCAGACATCTATTCTTTAGTACCCAGTTTTCACCTAATAAGAGATTTCTGAAAAAACGGACGAGATAAATAGGGGAGTAATCTATATCTTTTAGAATATTGCGATAGTTGGCACGAACCAAGGCATTGCGGAAATACCATGAGTGCTTGGCAAACATCTCGTTATTCGCCTTGTAACCTAAAGAGCGTAAATATTGAATGGTAAAGATGGCAGTAGTGCGAGTGTTCCCCTCTCTGAATGCATGAATCTGCCAGAGGCTAGAGACAAACTTGGCAATATGCTCTATCTTCTCGTCATCCGAAAGACCCTTGTATTGGAATGCCTTCTCCTGCTCAATGTCCCAATCCAAGGCACGGCGTGAGTCTTCCCAGTTGAGATAGTTTACGGTGTTGCCCTCCAATACCCATTCTTTCTTGCTTATATCATATTGGCGGATTTCTCCTGCGTGCTTGAATACGCCCTCGAAGATGCGGCGATGCAAGGATACATATCCATTGGTATTGAAGGCAAAGGTCTTGCTGGCGAGAATCTTCGCGATGTTGGCCGAAACCTTATCAGCCTCCTCTTCGTCTTCATCCTTAGGTGTGCGAACCGTCTTGCTCTGATAGTAAGAGTCAATCAGTTTTCTTGTTTCATCCAGAGAAATTTCCCCTTCGATGTTTCGCTTAGCTACATCTATGAGATAGGCAGATGGTTGCAGCCCATCCACCGCCTGCAATCCGATAGCCGTCTTCCAATTGGAAGCGGCTTCCTGCAGTGTCGGTTCTCCCTGACGGAGATACTCGTCGAAGGAAGAGAAGTCTTGTTGATGATGATTCATAGATGTAATGTCTTGCTTGTTAGATTGCAAAGTTACAACTTTATTTTGATAGAACCAATGTTTTGGAAGCAAAAATGCCATCTTACCTATCCTAAGCCATCTTTGTGCGCCCAAACATAAAGTTTTTGAATAAAAAGTTCCCATAAATGATACGACTTTCCGAATTATTCATTACCTTTGCATTTGAGTTGGAACAGCATGAAAAGACTTGCTGTGGTGAAGGCTCAACATAATATAGAGCGTTTTGATATTATCCAAGGACTGAAATGTGGAAGTTTCAATACTTGTTTGGATAATGGCAATTCAGCTCACGCATAGGATAATTGTACCCTTTTGAGAGAGGGCATAATATACCTTATAGCGTGGGCTATTGCTTCATTGCCAACAAGCGGGTCCTTCCACAACCTCAGTCCTGGCATATAAGCAATAGTTCCCACGCTTTTCCTCTTATTAATCGCTTACTTCTGGGAAACAGTTGGCATAATGCTTAAGCGTATGAAACATAATCAAGTGGATTTTACAGTTGATGGTGTGCCTGGTAAATACAGCATCGACTTTACGGATGATGCTACAAGTAAAAAACAGCATCTGCAAAATGCAAGTGTGTATATAAAAGATTATATACAAAAAGAATTAGGTATTAAGACGAATCCCAATTATAACGTTGAGGATATATATTCAGTAGAAGATAATTTATAAATAGATGTAATTATGAGCATTAAATTGTTTAAATTCTTGCTTTTCAATGCGATTACTATCGCTTTGTTTGGCTTTGCTTCTTGTAGCAGTGGTAGTGACGATGAGGTTGGTAATGGTGGCAATGGTATAGATGGTAGTACTATGGTAGTCAAACTTAGTGCTGCCGGAACACTTGCTTCGCATATTGATGATGATGTAATGTACAAGATTACTCGGCTAAAGGTGACTGGTGAAATCAATAGTACTGATATTTGGCTATTGCGTAAAATGGCAGGATATGAGACGGATGGAGTGCTTGCTTATCTTGATTTGTCAGATGCAAGAATTGTTGCAGGTGGAAGACCATATTTTGAAGATGATTCCACAGAAGACGATGTTATGACTGATCATATGTTTTATAAATGCCCCTCTTTGGTATCTATCACTTGCCCAAATTCTGTAAAAGAAATAGAGTGGCATGCCTTTGGGCAATGTGCTGGTCTTGTAAATGTAGAGCTACCCTCTTCATTATTGAAGGTTAACCAACCTTTTTACCAAGATTATTACGAGTATGCTAATTTGAAAAGTATAAAATGCAAAACGATGACTCCACCAAATGGTGGACTATATGGTGGGTTATATGGTGGAAAAGACGCCAAAGATCGATTCTTTAAGAATGTTATTCTATATGTTCCGAAAGGTTCAATGAATGCTTATGAGAATTCTCTTTTTTCTTGGGGCGATTTTCAAAATATAGAAGAATACTAAGTTTGTTATTTATGATATATTAAAAAGAGTGAGGCGTAAGGCTTCACTCTTTTTTTGAATAGTTCGGAGAGTATTTCTTATACGTATCTAATCCATCCGCATCGGATTTGAAAATGATGGTGTCGATGAAGTAGAAGTTGCCATCATCGCCAACTAAAACATTGTTGGGGACGGCATCGAAGATGTCGTGAATGCCGTTGGTGAAATGTTCTTGATAGCCCAATCCTTTAGCCTTGCAATTTGCACTCCCTTGCAAGTCGTTGTTCCCGCAAGCGCTTGAATTGAGCTAAGCACTCCTCCAGCGAAAGCGGATGCTCTCGCCAATAAGCCATATATGAGATTCGCTATCTATTTAGAATAGCCTCTATAGAATAGAGGGGATAGTTGGTGAGCCAATCTTGCTCTCTGTAAGGTGACATGGATAAGCGAACCCCTTTTAAGCCAGGATTACGTTCAACGAATGCTCGGAGACTTTTTGCTTGAAGGTTTTCTTCCGCTTTCACCTCTATCGGGATAATCTTTTCTTCGTCTTGCAGCAAGAAGTCGATTTCTCCACGAGAATTTTCGGCAGACCAATAGTAAATGGAAAGTTCTGGATTGGTTGCCAATTGTTGCATGACATATTGTTCCGTGAGTGCTCCCTTGAAGTCAGAGAGTAACGCATTGCCATTAAATAGGCTATCGGAAGGTACTTTACTCATTGCCCCCATCAAACCAATGTCAGAAAGAAACATTTTGAAAGCCGAGAAGTCTTCATATGCGGCAAGTGGAATCTGTGCTTTCTTGCATCGGTTCACCTTATGGATAAGTCCCGCATCTTTCAGCCATTCGATGGCAAGCTCGAAATCTTTAGCTCTGGCTCCTTCTTTAATAACTCCGTAAATGAACTTCTTGTTCTCTTTGGAGAGTTGTGAAGGAATGGAGTGCCATACCATTCTGATGCGTGGTACTTCGACGGCTGGAGCATGCTTGGAGAAATCTCTTTCGTATGATTCAAGGATTGCATTTTGTTTTGCTCGCACTTTCTTGGCATCTCCATCTTTTATAAAAGCTAAAATGGCAGCTGGCATCCCTCCTACAAAATAATATTGACGTAGTCGCTCTTCAAATTTATTCCTGAACATAGTAATCATACTCCAGTCTTTACTCTTAAGAAGATCTACCATCTTGGCTTCGCCGACAGCGTCAAGGAACTCAAAGAAAGAGAGTGGATACAAGTGCATGAAGTCAACTTTCCCTACGGGGAACGAGTCGTTTTGGTGCATAGCAATGCCTAGCAACGAACCTGCTGCTATTACATGATATTGCGAGGCTTTCTCTGCGAAATATTTCAAGGAGGTGATTCCACGTGGAGCTTCTTGTATTTCATCGAGGATGATGAGGGTTTCTTCATCAATATTTACCCCTGTACTCCATTGTATGCCATTGATAATACGAGGAATGTCAAAGTCGTGCTCAAACAATTCTCTGAGTTTCTCGTCATCTTCAAAGTTTACGTATGCAACTTGTTTATACGCTTCTTTTGCAAACTCTTGCATGAGCCAGGTCTTTCCAACTTGTCTGGCACCTAGCATAATCAACGGCTTTCTTTCGTCGCTTTCTTTCCACTGATATAGTTCTTTGATGGCGCTTCGTTTCATAATTCATTGAAATATTGATGGTTTGGTGCTGCAAAGATACGTTTTTTTATGTAAAACCACAAAAAGTCGTCCTTAAAAATGTGTAAAACCACAAAAAGTCGTCCTAAAAAGTGTGGAGTTTCTCAGAAAGTCGAACTAAAAAGTGTAATTGGGTGACTTTTGCTAGAAAAAATCTTCGGCTTATGGAAGGGCTTTCTTAATCTTCTTCATCACCTGTCGCTTGGCAGAAGCCAAGCCGGGCGACAAGGCTTCTTGTTCTAGCATATCTAGTGCAGCCTTCAACTCTGTAAGGAGCTCGGGATAGTATTTCATCTGCTCGTAGGCAAGCTTCATGCAATAAGCACGGATGGCATACGGATAGGAGCACGCGGTAATCTTGGCTATGCAATAGTCGATGAAGTCGGAACGGAGAGTGGCTTCCTCGAAAGGCTGGCGAATCAGGAGACTGAGCATCAAACGCAGTTTAGTCATGCTCTTCTCTAAGAGTATTCGGTCTATCAAGTCATTATGCTTGGCATAGAGCCATTCGTTGTTGGCTTGGTCGAAATGAGTGAACACCCACAAGGCATTAAGAGCAACACGATTGTCCTCATCAAATGTCAAATCATATAGTTTCGCCTTGATGCCATCATTTCTTTCTCCTTGTGCCAAAAAGCAAATCTCATGGATGTCGTCCATGTTCATCCTATTCGCCAGTTTCTTTCTCATGTCGATTACGTTTTTATGGGGGAATAATACCTGCATTTCTACTATTCTATATACAGTTATCGCCCAACAACTGTCATTTGATATGTCTTCCCTGCCTCCGTCTCTAAGTCATATTCATAAACTTGCGGAATGTTGACTTTCACGCCCTCTTCATGAGGTGACAACACCATCGGCTGTTTAATGACGGCAGAACGAAGCAGGGAGTTCGGGCAACTGCCTTCCGCTTTCTTCAATCCCTTGCCATTCAACGGAATATAGGAACGGAGACGCAAGATGCCACCAAGAGTAGAATGAATCTTGGCAGAGACCAATCGCTTGTTCTTCCACTTCATATCGACCACGAAACCACCACGGGCGCAGAGACCTTTAACCTCGCCGTCGCCCCAAGCATCAGGCAAGGCAGGCAGAAGATGAACCGCTCCATCATGACTTTGCACCAACATCTCTGCGATGCCGGCTGTGACTCCGAAGTTGCCATCTATTTGGAAAGGTGGATGCGCATCAAAGAGGTTCGGATAAGTGCGCCCTTCGGGATATTCTTTCACTTGCTCATCGGAAGGCAAGAGTTTGAGCATGTTGGAGATGATTTGGAAGGCATGGTTGCCATCGAGCATACGTGCCCAGAAGTTCGTCTTCCATCCCAGGCTCCATCCTGTTGCCATGTCGCCACGTTGGGTCAGTGTAGTGGCTGCGGCATGGAAAAGCTCCGGATGAGAGAATGGGGAGATTTGGTTGGATGGATACAAGCCATACAAGTGAGAAATGTGACGATGCTGGTCCTTTGGGTTGTCGCCATCTATCAACCATTCCATCAACTGTCCATACTTTCCTACTTGCATCGGTGGAATCTGCGCAAGCAACTGTTGCATCTCCTTTTGCTCGGAAGCATCCTCTCCCAAGATTTCAGAAGCTTGGATGGCATTGCTCAGTACATCAAAGGCTATCTGATTGTCCATGGTGCAACCGGCTGTCACCGCCGTCTTCTTGCCTCTTGGTCCATGTTCCGGACTTACGGAAGGCACTGTCACTTTCCACTCTGTGCCAGGCAAAACTTGCATATAGTCGAGATAGAACTCCGCGGCTCCTTTCAGCACGGGATACCATTGGCGTAGGAAAGCCTTGTCGCCCGTATAGAGATAGTGCTGCCAAAGATGAGTCGATAGCCAGGCACCTCCGTTCGGGAACATACCCCATTGTGCGCCATCCACCGGTCCGGCGATACGCCATAGGTCGGTGTTGTGGTGAGCCATCCATCCACGGCAACCATACATGTCGTGTGCTGTCTTGGCACCAGTCACGCTCAAGTCCTTGATGAGGGAGAAAAGAGGCTCTGTGGTCTGACTGAGATGGGTCACCTCGGCAGGCCAATAGTTCATTTCCGTATTGATGTTGATGGTGTATTTGCTATCCCATGGAGCCTTGATGTTGTTGTTCCAAACGCCTTGTAGATTAGCTGCTTGACCGCCTGGTTGGGAGGAGGAAATCAAGAGATAGCGACCATAGTTGAACATCAATGCCACCATTGCCATGTCTTTGCTTCCACCAAACTGCGCCAATCGTTTGTCGGTAGGCAACTGTGCGTTGCCGTCAGTAGGCAAACTGAGTTTTACGGTGTTGAATTGTTGCTGATAAGCCTTCACATGCCGTTCTTCCAGTTGGCGATACGACCAATCCTTCACCTTATTCATATAGTTGGCATTGCGTAAGGAGGCATTGCCCGAAACATCGTGATAATTCACGAAATTGGTGGCGGCGGATACGATGATGGTAGCCTCTGTAGCATCCGAAATGCTGAGGCTTCCATTTGATGTGTTTGCTGTTGCTGAAGTATTTCCTTTTCCATCCAAAGTTTTCACCTTTCCATCGGTCGAGATTTCGGCGATACACTCAGCTGTCAAAGCCGCGGGGATACCTTCTTGGTCTTGCCCCTTGACGGTTAAGCGGATTTGCTTTCCGTTGGCTTGGGTCCTATAGTCGAAAGGCGCATCCATGTTCATGGCAAAAGCCAAGACGCCCTTTTTGCTGCTCTTGATATGGCAGACGATGACACCATCTGGGAACGAGGCGAAGGTGGTGCGTGTGAACTCCACGCCATTTATCGTGAATCGAGTCGTGGCAATCGCCTTCTGCAAGTCAAGGTCTCTTGCAAACTGTTCTGCCTTTCCATTGCCCTCCATCTTGATATGAAGATTAGCCATGGGAAGGAAACGCATGCCGTGAGGACCGGGGATGAAGTTTTGGTTGATGAGGGCTGCCGCCTCTTCCTCCCTGCCATTGAATATCAACTGCCTTACTTGGGGGAGGGTTGCAAGCGATTGGGTACTGTTGTTCTCGTATGGACCACCGCTCCAGAAAGTTTCCTCATTGAGTTGGATGGTCTCATCTTGGATGCCACCATAGACCATGCCGCCCAGGTGGGAGTTGCCAATAGGCAAAGCTTCCAACCAATGCTTGGCAGGAGTATTGTACCAAAGGCGATAACTATTGTCGCCAGTCGTCTTTTTCGCCATCAATGACAGAGGGAAGACTAGGGCAAGAACCAATAGCCCTAATATGGTCTTTTTCTTTCTCATGTTCGTTGTTGTTTAGTTTAGATGTTGTTAGAGATTAGTATTCGTTGTCAAAAGTACGAATAATATTTGAGAATCCCTTACTTTTGGGAGTAATATATTTAGAAAAAATGCTTTTTGTGCGTTATTGGGCAGTCTGAAATCAAATGTTAATAAATCTAACTCGTAGTTTTAACATTCACAACTCATAGTTTTTATGCTTGCGTTTCTTAGTTTTAATACTCTCAACTTATAGTTTTAATGCTTGCGTTTTCCTAGCTTTAGCCATGCTTTTCTGCCAGAAATAGCAGAGGAAAAGGCAGAAAAAATAACACGGACAAATTGAATTTGTCTCGCAAATTCGTCTCGTTCGCCATAACGCCCAGATAATCAAGACTTTATAACTGCTGGGGCAAAAGTCCGGGACAAATTCAATTTGTCCGTGTTTTTATTTTTAAGGGTATTTTACTTCCTTCTGAAGTACTTTCCCACCACCGGCAGACTCTTCAATGGGAAATCCTTCTTCACGAGATAAGCGGCGAAGATGAGGATGAGCACCGTGTTGATGAGGCAGGCAATTCCACTGGAGAAGTATCTGTTAGCCTCGGTCATTCCTGCGAAGAGGATGAGGGCGAGAACCACATAAATCATAATCTCCTTCACCGGATAGTTGATAGGATACTTCTTCTGACCCACGAAGTAGGAGAGAAGCATGGCTGTTCCATAACCTGCGAAACCAGCCCAGGCACAGGCGATGTAACCATAGATAGGTACGAAGATAACGTTGATGGCAATCAATACCGCACAACCGATGCCTGAGAAGTAAGCACCCCAGATGGTCTTGTCGATGAGCTTGTACCAGAAACTGAGGTTGAAATATACTCCCATCATGATTTCGGCAGCCATTACGATAGGCACTACCTTCAAACCATCCCAGTAGTCGCGACCGATGATATGGCGCAATACATCCAGATAACCTACCACCACCAGGAAAGCCAAGAGGGTGAAGATGACGAAATATTTCATCGCCGAAGCGTAAGTCTGTCGGTTGTCCTTATCCTTTGCCTTGCCGAATACGAATGGCTCGTAAGCATAGCGGAAAGCCTGGGTAATCATCGCCATGATCATCGCAATCTTGCTGGCTGCTCCGTAGATTCCGAGCTGCGCATGAGCATCGCCCTTCTCATAGATGTAAGGGAAGAGAATCTTGTCGGCTGTCTGGTTCAGAATACCGGCAATACCGAGCACGAGGATTGGCCAACTGTAGCCCATCATCTTCCTGACGAGCACCTTACATTCGCTCCAGGAGCATTTCTCGCCCATGAATCCTTCCTTCAGTTCCTTGTAGAAACAGAAGGTGATGGAGGCGGTGCAAACCAGGTTGATGTAGAAAGCATAACCCACATCGTGACCATCCATGATGACGTAGTAAACCAGGTTGAGCGCAATGTTCAGACCGATGAAGAGCAACTTGAAGGCAGCAAACTTCAATGGGCGCTTCTTGTATCTGAGGTAAGCGAACGGGATGCACTGGAAGGCATCAATAGCCACGGTTACGAACATGGTCCATACATAAGCCGGATGGTCGGTGTAGCCCATCGCATCGCTCAAAGGCGTGATGAAGAGGAATACCAGGGCGATGAAGAGTAGGGAAGTGAAGCCCACCATGCTCAATACCGTGTGATAAACCTTTTCTGAGTTTTCTCCCTCCTTGTTGACAAAACGGAAGAAGGTGGTCTCCATACCGTAAGTCAGGATGACGAGGAGCAATGCCGTATAGGCATACATATTGGTGATGACACCATAACCGCCACTGGCAGCACTAATCTTAGCCGTGTAGAGTGGCACAAGCAGATAGTTGAGGAATCTGCCGATGATACTGCTCAAACCATAGATGGCGGTATCCTTTGCTAAACTTTTGAGGTTTGCCATATTAATTTGTTTTTTATTATCCGAAGAATAAATATGCTATAGTGATTGCTGCGATGACTCCTGCCAAATCGGCGAGCAAGCCGCAAGCCACGGCGTGACGGGTATTCCTGATGCTTACGCTTCCGAAATATACTGCCAATATATAGAAGGTGGTATCGGTGGAACCCTGGAAGATGCAGCTCAATCTGCCCACAAACGAATCAGGACCATAGTTCTTCATCGCCTCCAGCATCATGCCTCGTGCACCACTTCCCGACAGCGGTTTCATGATGGCGGTAGGCAGGGCGCCTACGAAATCGGCGTTCAAGCCGCATTGTTCTACCGACCACGAAATGCCTTGAATCACCATATCCATCGCTCCCGAAGCACGGAACACGCCGATGCCCACAAGGATAGCTACGAGATAAGGGATAATCTTCACCGCCGTAGTAAAACCTTCCTTCGCTCCCTCGATAAATGCATCATAAACATTCACTTTCTTCCAGAAACCAGCCAGGATGAAGCAGAGGATGATGCCCAGGAGAATCATATTCGAAGCCAGGGTAGTAACTGTATTCATCGTATCCTTGTCCATCTGTCCGAATCCCCAGATGATGATGCCTACGAAGGCGCACATTCCCAACAGAGTAGCGAGCAATACCGGCTGCAGGATGTTGATGCGCTGCCAGAGCGAAGTGATGATGATTCCGGCAAGCGTAGCCACGAGCGTAGCCATCAGGATAGGGATGAAGACATCCGTAGGCTGGGCTGCTCCATAGGAGGCACGGAAAGCGAGGATAGTGGTAGGGATGATGGTGAGTCCAGAGGTGTTCAGAACCAGGAACATAATCATCGGGTTCGTCGCCGTATCCTTCTTCGTGTTGAGTTCCTGCATCTGCTGCATCGCCTTCAATCCTGTAGGCGTCGCCGCATTATCGAGTCCCAGCATATTCGAAGCGATATTCATGAAGATGCTTCCCATCACCGGATGGTTCTTCGGAATATCGGGGAAGAGACGGGTGAAGACCGGGCTGAGTGCTCGGGCCAACACATTCACTACTCCCGCCTTCTCTCCAATCTTCATGATGCCAAGCCAGAGAGCGAGCACGCCCGTCAGTCCGAGAGAAATCTCGAAGGCATTCTTGGATGAGTCGAAGGTGGAATCTACAATCTTCTGGAAGATAGTCGTATCTCCCATTGCCAATCCGATGAGTGCGAAGATGAACGCAATCACGAAAAATGCTATCCAAATATAATTCAGTACCATTTATTCCTTGTTTTATTTTGGGTGCAAAATTACAATAAATAATTCGCATGGAGTATTTTCATGGCGGTTTTATCGTATTTTGCCCCGATATTTCTATCAAATATGTCTTTAGACTTTCTTTATAGAGCCTTTAGCAATCTATAAAAGAGAACCTTTAGTAGTTCATTCCGAAGTACCAAAGTGGAATGATGATGCCATGCCCTGTCTCTATGTCGTCCTTCACGATGCGTCCGTCCTTCACATCTTCTATTTGTTTCTTACCTTTTTTCTTGCCACCTATCTCAAAGGTATATCCATTGATGGTGAAATCGGAAACTTTAGAGGAAGTGATGTTCTGCTTCTCTCGCATCTGGTTGTAGAAGAAAGTTTCTCTTACATTTCCGATGTTGGGAGTAGGAGTGAGCACCGACATGAGGCTTGGATTATCCACATATACCTTTTCCACTTTCCCTAGGTTGCGCATGCCTGAAGTGTCGTCTCTCAAAAGTCCTATCATACCTGCTCGTTCCAGATAGACGAGGTAGTCAGGCACATTGTTCTTGCTGACACCAATCTCCGTGGCAAGATTCTCTACGCTTGGCTTGTAAGGTGCGAGACCAGAGAGGATGACAAGCATTCTCTTGAGTTTGCGAGCAGTTGAGGCTTTCATATCGGCATATTGTGGAATATCTACCTCGATGGTTTGGTCCACCACCTGCAGCATTCTCGGCATAAAGTCGCCCTCGATGGCAAATGGATAATAGCCGTGGTCTAAATATTCACGGAAGAGTGGGAGAGGATGCTCCACTTCTGGAATCTCCACTTGATGGTTTAATATCTCTTCGAAGGAGAAGACCCTACTCTTGATGCCATGAAATAGTTGTAGATACTCTCTGAACGACAAGCCTTGCATCATATACATCAGGGCACGACGGCTGAGGTCAGCCTCGCCTCGCTTGATGTCCAAGACCGAAGAACCCGTGAAGATGACTTTCAGGGATGGGTGCATATCATAGATTTGTTTCAGTTCTCTGCTCCATCCTTGGTACTTATGAATCTCGTCTATATAAAGATGTGTACCTCCTTCCTTGATAAATTCATCGGTGAAATCTATCAAGGTATGGTTGGTGAAATAGATGTTGTCAGCAGCCACGTATAGGTGATGTTCATCCTTAGCTTGCTTGATGCGTTGGAGTATCATCGTGGATTTGCCCACACCTCGTGGTCCCACGATACCAATCAAACGGCTATCCCAATTGATTTCATCATACTTGTATCTGATGAACTCCAGAGGAGTGCGTTTGAGCAGTTCCACCATGTATTCGTATAGTTTATTGTCTATCATACTTCCTTCGTTTTGTATCAATAACAAGAATTACGGCTGCAAATATACGAAAAATCCCTCAATGAGGGAGGAATTTTAGCAAAAAGTTCCCTCGATGAGGGATAAATCTCGCATTTTTCCTCCCTCATTGAGGGATTTTTTAATAAAAAGGTAGCCTTCTTTTCCTTACATATCCTCCATCGAGAGTCCTATCAGCTTGGTCTCTTTGTATTTCCCAAAAATACTCTTGATGCTCTCGAACTTCTCTTGCAGCATGCGAGCATCATATCTGTCGGCATTGCGTTTTACCCCTGCTACCAAGGCGGTACGGTCAATGTCGTTGAGGGCGATGATGTCTATCTCGGTGCGCTCCATCTCTATCAAATTCTGGTTGGGCAAGATGAAGCGAAACCAAAAGCGGAGGAAGCAATCCTCTATGCACCAACGCACATTGCGACTGCCTGGTTTGCTAAAAATCGGCTGGAGCTTGCTGACATAATTATAATCCTCATCCAAGTTCTTCAGATTAATGTAATGGCCATTAAATTAATCTGCATTAAATTAATTGCAAATGTACGATGTTTTAGTGATAATGCAGTAGGGGCAAGGCAACTTTTATACTTTTTTAATCGCTTTTCTTATCTGCTTTCATTTTTTTGCCTTACCTTTGCCGACCAAATCTCCAGAAGTAGGAGAATGGATACAAAAAACAGTAGGCTCGAAAGGAAGCCGTTATACAAAAACAGTTATGGATAGAGTAAAGGAAGTATATAAGGTTACGATAGCGGGAAGCATCATCAATGTGGTGCTGCTCGTGCTGAAGTTTGCTGCAGGTATCCTCGGACATTCGGCAGCCATGATAGCGGATGCCATCCACTCGCTCACCGATTTCGCTACCGATGTGGTGGTACTGGTATTCGTTAAACTGGGCAATAAGCCGAAGGATAAGGACCATGATTATGGGCATGGCAAATACGAGACGCTTGCCACAGCCATCATCGGTATTTCGCTCTTCGTGGTGGGTGTGATGATCTGTTATTCTGGTGTTACCAAGACCTATCGTGCCATCTGCGGCGAGACATTGCAGCAGCCGGGCGTTGTAGCCTTGATTGCTGCCATCGTAAGTGTCGTGATGAAGGAGTGGGCTTATCAGTTTACGGTAAAAGCCGGAAAGAAATATCATTCCGAGGCTGTAGTGGCAAATGCTTGGCATCATAGGAGCGATGCCTTGTCGAGTATCGGAACGATGATTGGTATCGGTGGTGCCATCCTCTTGGGCGACAAGTGGGCGGTACTCGACCCTTTGGCTGCCATCATCGTGAGCGCCTTTATCATCAAGGCGGCATGGGGATTGGTAATGCAGTCAGTAAATGAACTCACTGATGCGAGCTTGCCTGATGCAGAGGAGGATGAAATCATGGCGATAGCCAATGCCGAGGAAGGTGTCTGCGAGATTCACAATCTCCGTACCCGTCGCATCGGCAATCGTATCGCCATCGAGATGCATGTGCGTATGCCGGGCGACACCTCTTTATATATAGCCCACCAGCATGCCTCTGAGATAGAATGCCGACTAAAAGAAAGGTTCGGGGCTGATACTCATATAGGAATTCACCTAGAACCGATAAAGATTAATGGGAAATATCAGGCTCCAGAATAGTCTATAATTGTCGGGAAATAGGTTGAAAAGTATATTTTCTGACAATTATAAAAGGAAAAAGCTTCGATGGATGATGAAATCTATCGAAGCTTTTTTATATACTTTTGGCAACATGAGTTGCCGTTTGGTTCTTTACCAACCGAGATTGATGCTGGCTCCTGCCATTACCCACAAGCCAGGCTGCTTAACAGCTGTGAGGTCGTAGTAGCGATGGCAGGTGATATTATCTGCCTTCACGTAGATGCTGTATTTCTTGGCATCCCACATCAACTTGCAATCCACCTTGGTGTATGGATGATAGCCATTCATGCGCTGCTGCCAACGCACTGACCATGAGGCGGAGAGATTCTTCCATATCTGATGGTCCAAGCCGAACACCGCTTTGTGGCGCAAGTACTCCAGGGCATAGAGCGACTTCAAAATGGTGGCGTCGGTATTGTGCTCTTGATAGATGTAGGCATAGCCCAACTTGATGCGAGTGATGAAGCAGTGAGGAATCAACTCCTGCATGTAGAGAGTGGCATCGAGATTGTAGCCCATGTTGTTGAGCTTTCCGATGTTCATCACATGATACTTGCTGTCTTGCTGCTCTGTTTCAGAAGTCTGTACCCAGTCTATCATGTCAGTGCCGTGGGCGTAGAAACCACTTAGGGTCGCAGAGAGACCATTTTGGCGATAGCGAGTACCTATCTTGAAGGTGGAGTTCTTCTCAGGATTCAAGGTGATGTCGCCTTGCTGCACCACATTACTTATATATAAGTCGGTGTAGGTAGGCATACGCAGCGCCTTGTTCCAGGAGGCATAGAACTTCCAGTTCTGGTTAGGGCGATAGCTCAAGTCAACGCCCGGATAGAAACGGAAGTCGTTGTCAAGCCCTGTGTTCTTATTGGCAAGCACACCGGCGGATAAGGTGAATCCACCGAAGATGAAGTTGTGCTCCAACATGATGTTGGTATTGGTGCGCTCTCCCTTTTTGGTATATTGACGGTCGCTGCCAGAGATGTCCTTGTACTTGTCTTCTGCCAATGTCTCACCGAGGGCAGTGGAGTAGATGCGCTCCTTGCTGATGTCGAAACCTACTGCCGTCTTGCCCAAGAACCAAGAGATGTTGGCATTGAGCGAACCTCCCCAGACATCGAGGTCGTGATAGTTCTCGCCAGCTGCTGCGCCACCTTTGCCACGTATCAACTGATAGTGGTCCTTGAAGCTATTATAATATAAGGTGGGGGTCACTTCCCAAGTATGATCCACATCATGCAAACTCAGATTGAGGGAAACCAAGCCATGGTCGGTCTTCTCATACTGATTGTTGTATTTGGCACTGTAGAAGGTGTTGGCACCATAGCTTTGTGTAGCAATGCCTACTTGTGCCCCGATGTCGAAACGCTTGTTGTAGCTAAAACTAACGTTGCCATAGCCTTGTCCCTTCTCGAAATCACTGTTCTCCGTACCTCCATCCGAACGCTTGTAGCCACCGCTTACAGAGTAGGCATGTTCCCATTTGCCCGTAGTGAAGGCTGTCTGTGCCCGACCTTGCGCACCGAAACTACCGAAGGAACCACCTTCGACAAGAGCTGCCACACCATTGTTCTGAGCCTTTTTGGTCACGATGTTGATGGCACCATTGAAGGCAGAAGTTCCGAACACACGAGAAGCAGCCCCTTCGAGCACTTCGATGTGGTCGATGTCGGCGAGAGCAACAGGAAAATCGGAAGCATTGTGACCCGTCTGTGGATTGGAAATGTTGACACCATTCAAGAGAATGGTAATTTGATCAAAAGTTCCACCATTGATGGAAATATCCGTCTGAACACCAAAGCCACCACGCTGACGGACATCCACGCCAGTGGCTAATTTCAAAACATCATTGATAGTCTGCGCAGCCGCACGATGAATGTCATCGCGAGTAATGACAGACACAATCTTAGGTGACTGCTCTACAGTCATCGGCGCACGGGAGCCTGTTACGCTCACCGCATCTAGCTCGTAAGCCTTTCCGCCCTTGTAGAGAGTAGAGTCAGCCTTCACACCTTCAGTACTGATTCCCTCAGCCCTAGCGTGGCTCAAGGTAGCGATGCTGAGTGTGCCTACGAGCACCTCTCTGCCCAATACAGCGAAGAGCGAGTATCCCTTGTTGGAGAAACGGCTAAACTTCAAGCTGTTGCGCTTGTTGAAAATTGTTTTGTACATTAAATAAAATGTTTATAAATGAATAATAAATCGAAGCCTTCCGCCTTCCCAGCTTTCAGCATTCGGGGTGCAAAGGTACTGCCTTTTGGGCTACTGACAAAGCAAAATGTGATTTATTTTTATCCTGCATGTAAAGATTTAATTTAAATCAAGGGTAGTTTGTACTTCCCTGAAAAAGGTTGTCACTTAGGAACAAACAGAAGTGACAATGA
>ERZ1034626.900-NODE-900-length-20955-cov-11.264019_pt1 | contig 20955 bp, 18 predicted proteins | sample MGYA00520652_ERZ1034626 | MGnify/ENA primary metagenome ERZ1034626 (study PRJEB33766, sample SAMN09781765) | gut metagenome | biome: gut microbiome | host: Homo sapiens | place: Madagascar | study: EMG produced TPA metagenomics assembly of the PRJNA485056 data... | reverse complement strand
ATATATAATAATGTGTTTTTCTTACATTATTATATTTGCTTTATCACAATTGTGGTGGGCGCTTTATCACAAGCATGATGGTAAGCGCTGTGCCACAAGGGTGAAAGCAAACGTGGGTTTAGAATTCAGCCGACTTGGGTGTGCGGGGGAAGGGGATGACGTCGCGAATGTTCTGCATACCTGTTACGAACAGGATGAGGCGCTCGAAGCCGAGGCCAAAGCCTGCGTGGGGGCATGAGCCATACTTGCGGGTGTCGAGATACCAGTTCATATCCTTCATGGGGATGTTGCGGGCTTCAATCTCGCCCATCAGCTTGTCGTAGCTCTCTTCACGCACCGAGCCACCAATAATCTCGCCAATCTGCGGGAACAGCACGTCGGTGCCCTGAACGGTTTGGCCGCTCTTGCCACCGAAGCCCGACTCCTCTTCATCAATCTTCATGTAGAAGGCCTTGATGGCTTTAGGATAGTTGGTCATGATAACGGGGCGCTTGAAATGCTCCTCAACTAAGAAGCGCTCGTGCTCAGAGGCAAGGTCGTCGCCCCACTCGCATGGGAACTCAAACTTCTTGCCGTTCTTGATAGCCTCTTGCAAGATGCGTATACCCTCGGTGTAGGGCAGGTGAACGAAGTCGGAATTGAGCACACCCTGCAAACGCTCGAGCAAGCCCTTGTCGATCATCTGGTTCAAGAACGCGAGGTCGTCTTTGCAGTGCTCTAAGGCCCAACGGATACAGTATTTGATGAAGTCTTCTTCCAGTTCCATCAAGCCGTCGAGGTCGAGGAAAGCCACCTCAGGCTCTACCATCCAGAACTCGGCCAAGTGGCGCGGTGTGTTTGAATTCTCGGCACGGAAGGTAGGACCAAAGGTATAGATGGCGCCCAGAGCAGTAGCTCCCAGCTCGCCTTCCAGCTGTCCGCTCACGGTCAGCGAGGTCTGCTTTCCGAAGAAATCGTCGCTATAATCAATCTTACCGTCTTCTGTCTTCTTCAGGTTATAGAGGTTCTTGGTGGTTACCTGGAACATCTGTCCTGCACCCTCACAGTCGCTGGCGGTGATAAGCGGTGTATTGAAGTAGAAGTAGCCATGCTCATGGAAATAGGTGTGGATAGCCATTGCCATGTTGTGGCGTATGCGCATTACAGCACCGAAGGTGTTGGTGCGCAGACGCAGGTGTGCATACTGGCGCATATACTCGAAGGTTTGTCCCTTCTTCTGCATGGGATAGTCTGACCCACACAGGCCATATATTTCAAGGCTGTCGCATTGTATCTCCGATGTCTGACCCTTGCCCTGGCTTTCTACCAATTTACCTGTGGCGCAAATACAAGCACCTGTAGTAATTTGCTTGAGCATCTCGGCATCAAACTTGGCGGGGTCAACCACAATCTGTATGTTCTTGATGGTTGAGCCGTCGTTCAGCGCGATAAAGTCGACAGCTTTGCTGCTGCGGTGAGTGCGTACCCAACCTTTTACGCAAACGTCTGCTCCAAAATCGGTGCGCATAAGCGCATCAACAACTTTTGTTCTTTTCATTGCTTTTATTGTTTCTCTATTTTCGCATGTCGTTAAAACATGCTGTAAGTAAACAAGTGATATTATTCAAACGCTCCCATGCGCAGCATCTCCACCTCTTTCTCGGTGAGGAAACGCCAGTCGCCACGACGGAGGTTCTTCTTGGTGAGGCCAGCAAACTGCACGCGGTCGAGCTTCACTACGCGATAGCCGAGGCTCTCGAAGATACGACGCACGATGCGGTTCTTGCCGCTATGAATTTCGATGCCCACCTGGCTCTTATCGGTGTCGCTGGCATATTCGATAGCATCGGCCTTGATTTCGCCGTCTTCCAGCTGTATGCCAGTGGCAATCTGCTGCATGTCGTGTGCAGTAACGTTCTTGTCGAGATATACGTGGTATACCTTCTTCTTCAAGAATTTAGGATGGGTGAGCTTTGATGCCAAGTCGCCATCATTGGTGAGCAGAAGCACACCCGTTGTATTGCGGTCGAGACGACCTACGGGGTAGATGCGCTCTGGACATACGTTTTGTACCAAGTCCATCACCGTCTTACGCTGTTGTGGGTCGTCGCTGGTGGTAACATAGTCTTTGGGCTTGTTCAGCAACACATATACTTTCTTTTCAAGTGTTACAGGCTGATCGTGGAACTTTACTTCGTCGGTGCGCATCACCTTTGTTCCCAATTCGGTAACCACCTCGCCGTTAACGGTTACTACACCTGCCTGGATGAATTCGTCGGCCTCGCGGCGGCTGCATACACCAGCATTAGCCAGGTATTTGTTCAAACGGATGGGCTCGTTGGGATCGATGTTTACATCTTTATATTCGATGCGCTTCTTCATGCTATACTTAGCATTGGGATCGTAATCGGCAGTGCGCTGACGATAGCCGCCATGCTGACCGTAGCCACCACGCTGCTGGCCATAACCTCCCTGAGGGCGCTGACCATAACCTCCCTGAGGACGCTGACCGTAGCCGCCCTGCTGACGCTGGCCATAGCCGCCCTGCTGACGGGGCTGGTAGCCGCCCTGCTGACGGGGCTGATAGCCACCTTGCTGACGGGGCTGGTATCCACCTTGCTGACGGGGCTGGTATCCACCCTGCTGACGGGGCTGGTATCCACCCTGCTGACGGGGCTGATAACCGCCTTGCTGGTCGTCGCCACCCTGGTTGTAACGAGGACGATAGCCGCCCTGCTGCTGACGGGGCTGGTATCCACCTTGCTGGTCGTCGCCACTCTGGTTGTAACGAGGACGATAACCGCCCTGCTGCTGGCGGGGCTGATAGCCACCTTGCTGACGGGGCTGATAGCCGCCTTGCTGCTGACGGGGACGATAGCCACCGGCATTGCTTTGCAAACCTGCGCCAAAGCCTTCGGGGCGGAATCCACCTTCGTCGCCACCCTGTGTGCTCTTATCAGAACTGTAGGTGCGCTGTGCATGAATGCGAGGACGCTGTGTGCGTGTTCCATTACTGCTGTACTCGCGTTGGTAGCTTCCTGTTGAGCGTGTGTAACCTTGTACGCTGTCTTTCTTCTCTGCAGAGTTCTCCTGCATCTTGTTTTCTTCTCCTAATTCCATTTCTTCAGAGTTTTTTTTCTTGGCCTCACGGCCATGGTTAATAAATCTTTTTTTTAAAATGATTTGTAATTAAAAACTTATAGTACTATAATATATAATGTGTTTACAATTAATATTTAGTCTGTTTCGTCTTACTATATTTTTCAAGTTTTGCATGCCTTCGACATGCGCTTACTAAACAAGTTTTCTTTTTTTTCTATTGCTGAACGGCTTAAATGCCTGTATAGTTGTGCGGTGTGATAGCCATGAGCTCGGCTTTTACAGTATCGCTTACGTTCAAACCCTGGATAAACTCGTGGATGGTTTCCTCGGTCATCTTTTGGTTGGTACGTGTCAGCGCTTTCAGCGCCTCGTAGGGGTGTGGATAAGCTTCACGACGCAAGATGGTTTGAATGGCTTCGGCCACCACTGCCCATGTGTTGTCAAGGTCGGCAGCAATCTTTTCCTCGTTAAGGATCAGTTTGCGCAAGCCCTTCAAGGTGCTCTCGATAGCAATCACGCCATGTCCGAGGGGCACACCAATGTTGCGCAGCACGGTCGAGTCGGTAAGGTCGCGTTGCAGGCGGCTTACGGGCAACTTCTGTGCCAAGAATTGCAGCACAGCGTTGGCAATGCCCAGGTTTCCTTCCGAGTTTTCAAAGTCGATGGGGTTCACCTTATGTGGCATAGCGCTCGAGCCTACCTCGCCAGCCTTGATCTTTTGCTTGAAGTATTCCATAGAGATATACATCCAGAAGTCGCGGTCAAGGTCGATGATGATGGTGTTGATGCGACGAATGGCATCAAACACGCCGCCCAGGCAGTCGTAGTTGCTAATCTGTGTGGTGAATTGCTCGCGCTCAAGGCCCAGCTTCTCGCTCACAAACTTATTGCCGAACGCCTTCCAGTCGTATTGCGGATAGGCTACATGATGTGCGTTATAGTTGCCAGTAGCGCCACCAAACTTGGCGGTCAGCTTGCAAGCCTTCAGCTGGTTCAGCTGCTCGCTCAAACGATAGGCAAACACCATGATTTCTTTGCCCAGGCGTGTGGGCGATGCGGGCTGTCCGTGGGTCTTGGCCAGCATGGGCACATCTTTCCACTCTTCAGCATATTGCAGCAACTGTTGCAGCAACTCTTCTACCAGCGGATAGTAAACCTGCTCCAGTGCCTCTTTAATAGAGAGGGGCACGCTGGTGTTATTGATGTCTTGCGAGGTAAGACCGAAGTGGATAAACTCTTTATAAGCCTCCAAGCCTCCTATCTTGTCAAATTCTTCTTTGATAAAATATTCTACGGCCTTCACATCGTGGTTTGTCACCTTTTCGATGTCTTTCACACGTTGTGCGCATGCCTCGTCAAAGGCAGTGTATATGTTGCGCAGACGTGGAAACAAGTCGTGATTGAACGATGCAAGTTGCGGAAGTGGTAACTCGCAAAGCGTGATAAAGTATTCAATCTCTACGCGCACTCGGTAACGAATGAGTGCATACTCAGAAAAAAAGCCTGCCAAAGGCTCTGTCTTTCCTCTATAACGGCCATCTATCGGCGATATAGCTGTCAGCAAATCTAGTGTCATAAGATGTTATAATCAGATTATAGTGCAAAATTACATATTTTTATCTAAACTATTATCTTTATGTAAGAAAAACCGTTGCTTTTTATCCTTTTTTAAAAGGTAATGGGCCGATACGCCTTTTGTCCCTTGTCAAGTGTTTCAATACAATCTCGCAAAAATATAATGAAAAGCTTATGTCGAAAGCAAGATTTTTTATACTTTTGCACAAAATCTCCACTATTATGGTATACAAATACGATTTTCTGATTATTGGTGCCGGAGTAGCCGGCATGAGTTATGCCCTGAAGATAGCACGGGCACACAAAGGCAAGATATGCCTCGTATGTAAAACCACGCTCGACGAGGCAAATACCAAGTTTGCACAGGGCGGCGTAGCCAGCGTAACTAATTTGGCAGTAGACAATTTTGACAAACATATTGAGGACACCATGATTGCTGGCGACTACATCAGCGATCCCGCCGCCGTGGAGATGGTGGTGCGCAATGCTCCCGAGCAAATCAAAGAGTTGGTAAACTGGGGTGTGAACTTCGATCGCAAGACCGATGGTGCCTTCGACCTTCATCGCGAGGGTGGCCACTCTGAGTTTCGTATCCTTCACCATGCCGACGATACGGGTGCCGAGATACAGCGTGGCTTGATGGCTGCTGTGCGCAACAATCCCAATATTGAAGTTCGCGAAAACCATTTTGCCGTGGAGGTTATCACCCAGCACCACTTAGGCATTGAGGTGACACGTCGCACACCCAATATCGAATGTTATGGCGCCTATGTGCTCAACCCCGACACCCAGAAGGTAGACACCTACCTGAGCAAGGTTACCCTGATGTGTACGGGTGGTTGTGGCGCCGTGTACCAAACCACCACAAACCCCGTTATTGCCACTGGCGACGGCGAGGCCATGGTATATCGCGCTAAGGGCACGGTAAAAGACATGGAGTTTGTACAGTTCCATCCCACCGCCCTTTATCATCCTGGCGAGACCCATCCTGCCTACCTCATTACCGAGGCTATGCGTGGTTACGGTGGCATCTTGCGTCTGCCCAATGGCGAGAGCTTTATGGAGAAATATGACAAGCGCCTATCGTTAGCACCGCGCGACATTGTGGCCCGCGCCATCGATAAAGAGATGAAGATACACGGTCTTGACCACGTGTGCCTCGACGTAACCCATAAAGATCCCGAAGAAACCAAGCACCACTTCCCCAATATCTACCACAAGTGTCTGAGCCTGGGCATCGATATCACCAAAGAGTATATCCCCGTGCGCCCCGCTGCCCACTATATGTGTGGTGGCATCTTGGTCGACCTGCATGGCGAGTCGTCAATCCACCGCCTATACGCCATTGGCGAGTGTGCTTGCACAGGCTTGCATGGTGGAAACCGTTTGGCCAGCAACTCGCTCATCGAGGCGGTGGTATATGCCGATGCTGCTGCCAAGCACTGCCTTGAGGTGGCCGACAAATATACCTTCAATACCGACGTGCCCGAATGGAACGATGAAGGCACCATGACCAACGAAGAGCGCGTGCTCATTACCCAAAGCGTGAAAGAGGTGGGCGAATGTATGAGCAACTATGTAGGCATTGTACGTAGCGACCTGCGCTTGAAACGTGCCTGGGACCGCCTCGACCTGCTGTATGAAGAGACCGAGTCGTTGTTCAAACACGTAAAGGCCAGCCGCGATATTTGCGAGCTTCGCAACATGATTAATGTGGGATATCTCATTACCCGTCAGGCTATTGAGCGCAAAGAGTGTCGTGGTCTGCACTACACCATCGACTATCCCGTACACGCTTACGACAACAAGTAACACGAAGAGATAGACATTTTCTTCTCTACTACATTTCAATACTGGTGAGGGTGTGTCAAAATAGGAGTTAGAGGAAGTTAAGAAGAAGTTAATCCATCTACGATGGATGGAAGTTAACAGACAAATGCTTTATTTTCAGCAATTTATACATATGTCCGCTAACTTCTGTTAACTTCGGGCGAAGCCCAAACTTCTTTTAACTTCTATTTTGACACACCCTCACCATTTTTGTATAATAACATTGTTCTACGCTGGGAGGATGGGGCGCGGAGACCCTCATCCTACTAAACAAACCATAGTAGAACAGGTGTCTCCGTGCCCTGTCCTCCAGCACCCATTTCCTATCTTCAAGCTAACACACAAAAGATACTAGTATAAGCCCACGACAGCAAAACAATGAAGAAGAGCGCGTTGTAGCCTCTAAGAAATAACAATTTTTGATACACATTGCACCTATTCCAATTATTTTATATAAATTTGTATGGTTTAAGGTAGAACAGCGTCTTTACGCCACCTTCGCCACCCTATCTTTAGAAAACGATAACATCAATAAGACAGAGCAAAGAAGCAAGATACGCATAAAATGATTGATAGAGCCACCGTAGAACGAATAAAAGATGCCGCCAACATTGTTGAGGTAGTGTCAGAGTTTGTCACGCTGCGTCGCAGCGGGGCCAACTATAAGGGCTTGTGCCCTTTTCATAACGAGAAGACCCCCTCGTTCTACGTGTCGCCAGCACGTGGCACCTGCCACTGTTTTGGTTGCGGAAAGGGCGGAACTCCCATCGGTTTTATCATGGAGCACGAGCAGATGACCTATCCCGAAGCCCTGCGCTGGCTGGCTCAGAAGTATCACATCGAGATACACGAGCGCGAACAAACCGACGAAGAAAAACGCGAACAGAGCGAGCGCGAGAGCATGTTTATCGTCAACGAGTGGGCGGCCGACTATTTTAACAACCTTCTGCACGACGACCCCGACGGCATAGCCCTCGGTATGCAATATTTTCGCTCGCGTGGCTTCCGCGACGATATCATCAAGAAATTTCGTCTTGGCTACGACCTCAACGACCGTCATGCCCTTGCCAATACGGCCCGAAGCAAAGGCTATAATGAAGATTTCTTGCTGAAAACAGGCATCTGCTACCGTAACGACCGTGGCGAACTGATTGACCGCTATGCTGGTCGTGTGATGTTTCCGTGGATAGGCGTGAGCGGAAAGGTGGTGGGCTTTGGTGGCCGACTGCTCGATGCGCGCACCAAAGGCGTAAACCAAAAATATGTCAACTCGCCCGATAGCGAAATATATCACAAAGATCGTGAGCTCTATGGCATCTATCAAGCCAAGAAAGCCATTGCTAAAGACGACCGCGTGTATATGGTTGAGGGCTATACCGACGTTATCTCAATGCACCAGTGTGGCATTGAAAACGTGGTGGCCAACTCAGGAACGGCGCTCAGCCTGCACCAGATACACATGCTACACCGCTTTACCTCAAACATCACGTTGCTGTATGATGGCGATGCGGCGGGCATACATGCCGCCCTGCGTGGTACTGATATGCTGCTATCTGAGGGCATGAACCTAAAGGTGCTGCTGCTGCCCGACGGCGACGACCCCGACAGCTTTGCACGTAAACACACGGCGGCCGACTTTAAACAATATATTGAAGAGCACCAAACCGACTTCATGGAGTTTAAGACCGACCTCTTGCTCAAAGGCGTGCGCGACCCGCTGAAACGCTCTGAGGCCATCAACTCGATCGTGAAAAGCATCTCGCTGGTGCAGAACCAAATTCTGCGCGACACCTATCTGCACGACTGTGCCGTGCGCATGGGTATGAACGAGGCCACACTGATCAACACCATGAACAAGTTTATACGCGAGGGGCGCGAGGCCAAAACGCAACCCACCGTAGGTTCTGAGCCGCCCTCGGCCATACAGGTAGCACCGCCCACCGTCACCGTGGCCTCGCCGCTGCAGCAGGCATCGAAGGTTGAAATGATGCTCACCGCCATGGTGGTACGTCATGGGCACGAGGTGATATACGACAATGTTGAAGATGCCGATGGCAACCTCATCAGCCTAAACGTAGCCCAATATCTTGATTATAACCTGAATGTCGACGGGCTGAAGTTGTCTAACCCCATCTTCGCACGCATCCTTCAAGAGGCGGTGCAACATTCGCTTGATGCCGACTTCAATGCCGAGCGCTTCTTCATCCATCACGAAGACATCAACATCAGCAAGGTGGCCACCAATCTTAGCACCGACCGCTACCAGCTGTCGCAGCACACGCAAAACGAGGCGCAGCCTTTGAACGAACAAGAAAAGCAGTTGCGCGCTGCCGAGCACATTGAAAACATCAGGAAACAGCTTGAACACCTGCTCAACGATTTCCGTATGGACTATCTTGAGCACCACCTGAAAGAACTGCAAAAGCAGATAGCAACGCCAGGTATTGCCACTGACCGCCTGCAAACCCTCATGGCCGAATATAAGGAGGCACAGGGGCTACGCAATAAGTTGGCCAAAATGTTAGGCAACAATATCGTAGTATAACCCCAACGGTGTGCCACAAAAACACACCATAAAACATTATAAACATGAATAATTTTTTTCTATACATACTGGCCGAACTGATTGTTGTAGCAGTGCTGGCGCTATCTTTTTTGGCGATTAAACGCTTCTTTCAGAAACGCAAAGAACAACGCCAAGAAGAAGAGAAAGCGGTGCCCTTGGCCGCTGTTGAAGACATAAAGGCCGTTATCAACGGTATGCTGTCTGATTTGAACACGCATGGCGAATGGAGCAATGACGGTAAAGAGCACACCCTGCACTTTACCTATCAGGGCGGACACTTCAATATCAATATCGACGAAGAGCATCCCATAGCACACCTCACCTTCTTGTTCTTCTACGATACCACCATCGACATGATTGACAATGTGCGCACAATGATAAACCGTTGCAATACCAACACCGATCGTTGCCGCTTTGTTTACACCATCAATAACGAAGAGGCCACCATAAACGTGCACATACAAAGCGATCTTATTGTGAGCGCTCGAAGCAGCGCCCACGAACTGTCAATCCTGCTGAACGAGATTTTTGTGTGGCGCAACATCTTTATACAGCACATCACACAGCAGAGCACCCTGCAGCGCACAGGTGGCCTTACATCCGATCCCGAAAAGTTTCAAGCACACGATGGCTTTCTTGCGGCCATGCTTACCGAACAGTTGTTGGCTTATCAGCCATCAGTGCAGAACCCTATATGCACCCCTCAGCAGCCGTTCACGCTGCAACGCCTTTTCACCGATGTGCTCGATATACACACATGGCAGCCCCGCACCATGACTGTTGCCGTTCCAGACCAGGCTTGGCAAGAGGTGGCTGTTGATAAGATTGCCCTCTATCCGCTCACCACCAGCGGCCTCTTGGTGGTGACGTTTACCGATGTCAGTGGGCGTGAGCGACGTCTTAACATCGACATTAGCAAGACGGCTTCGACCAACGAAACACGCTACTATCGCATTACCACCACCCTGTTTCCGCCCACCGACAACACGCTTGAGCCTGAAGAGTTTAGCTTTGTGCAACCCACCATGCAGAGCATCCGCATAGGCGTTGATGTGTTGGAGCCACAACAGCAGGTGGCCAAACGTCGTTATCTGTGGAAAGAGGCCGTTGAAGCCTATCGTAAAGGCGAGCCTATGCCCACCGACGACAATGGGCAGGCCGTGCTCTTTCATCCGCAGGCCGATGTGTTTGATGCGCTTTATCTCGGCTCGACGCTATTCCACCAAAAGCGTTTTGCCGAGGCCATTGCGCCCCTGCGCTTCGTTTATCAAAAGCTGAACGAAGATGCTTACTACAACGTGGGACAAAATTTGCGCACCTATCTGCATATTTGCCGCATGCTGGCTGCTGCCTATGCCCAGACAGGACAAAACGAGTGGGCCATCTTCTACAACGAGATTGTTGCCATGGGGCCGCCCACGCTCACCATTCACTCCGAGTTTTTGCGTGTGTTGCTGGCGGGTCATGATGCCCGACTGATGCCCGTGATTAGTAATCTTGAAACCGACCTCATGACCTATCTCAATGCCCACGCCCCTAACGACGATGACGATGACGATGATGCCGACACCGACAACTACGACAGTCAGCTACAGTTGCTCTTTCGTGTAAAGTTGTTTAAGGCGCATGTCTTTGCCGACAGGCGGCAGTTTGTTGAGGCCGAACGCCTGTTATCATCGTTGAAAAACGAAAACGACAAGAACACCAGCGACACGACACGCGAAACAAACAACACGCTGCTGCAAAACGAGTGGGGCTATCTGCAGCGCAAAAAAGACGAGCATGCCGACGAGAAAACGCCACCACGCCCCGCTTCTGACGCTCTACAAAGCGATAACAATGTAGAAAACAAACAATAATAACAACCATTGTCTTCAATAACAAATAATATGTATTATATCGAGAAAACCTTTGAGGTGTCGGCTTGCCATCGCCTTACCCTTTCATACGAAAGCAAGTGTGAACAGCTGCATGGACACAACTGGATGATCACCGTCTACTGCAAGTCGGACACGCTGAACGCCGATGGCATGGTGGTCGACTTTACCCACATAAAACAAAAGATACAGCAAAAGCTCGACCATGCCAACCTGAACGAGGTGTTGCCCTTCAACCCCACGGCCGAAAACATGGCGCGCTGGATTACGGAACAGGTGCCTCACTGCTACAAGGCGCGTGTGCAAGAGAGCGAAGGCAATGTGGCTGCCTACGAGGTTGACAACTTCAAATAAAAGCTTTTACGAAAAGATTGATTTTTCACAATGAAACGCATTAACGATATCTTCTATTCGCTGCAAGGCGAGGGCCGAAACACAGGGCGCGCCGCTATCTTTATACGCTTTGCGGGCTGCAACTTGCACTGCTCGTTTTGCGACACACAGTTTAACGAATATCGCGAGATGACCGACGAGCAAATTCTTAACGAGATAGCACAATACCCCTCGCGCTTTGTCGTGCTCACAGGGGGCGAGCCCACCCTGCAGGTAGACGAATCTTTCCTTCAGTTGCTGCACGCCCACGGCTACGAGATAGCCATGGAAAGCAATGGCACCAAGCAGCCACCCAAAGGCATCGACTGGCTTACCTGTTCGCCCAAAGGTAAGGTGGCCATCTCACATTGCAACGAACTGAAATGTATTTTTGATGGCGATGCCAGCCACATTACCACCTATGGCATTGAGGCCGAATATTATTATCTGCAGCCTTGCGATGTGGGCGATGCGCAACGCAATGCCCACATCACGGCGGCCTGCATAGCCTATATTGAGCAGCACCCCGAGTGGCGCCTGTCGTTGCAAACGCACAAGCTGATAGGTTTTAAATAAGAACAACAAACACCCTGCGCACCATGCTTCTTTTACATTTAATCTTTTTAAGCATCTACATCATCATCGTCGTGGTTTGTATGGTCGATGTGCTGATGGAGAACCGTCAGCCAGTGAAAACTATGGCGTGGCTGATGGTGCTTACCTTTGCGCCCATTTTGGGCATGGTGCTCTACTTCTTCTTCGGACAAAACACGCGCAAAAAGCGCCTTATCAGTCAGCGCAGCATCGACCAGCTTGATAAGCACTCAATGCTGGGCTTTGTTGAGCAAAGGCATTTACACATACCTGAAGCCTATCGCACCCTTATACAGCTGTTTACAAACCAAAGTCTCGCATTGCCGTTTAAAGACAACGAGGTGGACATCTATACCAGTGGCTACGATTTTTTTCCTGCCTTGCTGGCAGATATTAGCGCGGCCCAGCACCACATACACCTCGATGTGTATATTTTTGAAGACGACGCCCTGGGACGCTTGGTGGCCGATGCCCTCATTCATAAAGCCCTCCAGGGGGTAGAGGTGCGCCTCATTTATGACGATGTGGGATGCTGGCAGGTGCCCAGCAGCTTTTTTGAACATCTGCGCGAGGCGGGTATCGACGTGCATGCCTTCATGCCCGTAAAGTTTCCTGCCTTTACCAGCAAGGTTAATTATCGCAACCACCGCAAACTGTGTGTGATCGATGGCACCACTGCCTTTATAGGTGGCATGAACATAGCGCGCCGTTATGTGCAGGGACGACGCAACCGCCCTTGGCGCGACACGCATCTGCGCATCAGGGGTGGCGCCGTATATGCCGTGCAGCGTGCCTTCTTGCTCGACTGGTATTTTGTTGACCGCACCCTCATCACGCATCGCAAATATTATCCGCCCATCACCACCGCGCAAAACAATTGTTTGGCACAGGTGGTAACCAGTAGCCCCATTGCCCTGTGGCCCGATATTATGCAAGGCTATGTGCGCATACTGCTCGAGGCACGACACTATGTTTATATCGAAACGCCTTACTTTCTACCCACCGAACCCATTCTGTTTGCAATGCGCACAGCAGCCATTGCGGGGGTAGACATTAAACTGATGGTGCCACGCAAGAGCGATGCAAAGCTGGTTGAGTGGGCATCAACATCTTACCTGCGCGAGGCGCTGGAGGCGGGCATCACCATCTGCCTGTACGAAGATGGCTTCAATCATAGTAAGCTGTTGGTGTGCGACGATATGTTGTGTACCTGTGGGTCGACTAATGTCGACTTTCGTAGCTTTGAAAACAATTTCGAGTCGAACATCTTCTTCTACGACCGCGATATGGCTCTACGCTTTAAACAAATATTTATTACCGACCTTGAACACTGCACGCTGATAGAAAATGTGGCCGACCTGCCACATCGTAATTTTGGGCAACGCTTGTGGGAGTCGGTGGTGCGTTTGCTGTCGCCTTTGTTGTAAAACATCTTATCTAACGAGCAGTAAGTGTTGTTACAATAGTTTAAAAATATGTGTTTTCAGAACGTATATTAATATATTATGTGTAATTTTGCACCCTGAAAAGGAAAAAGAAGATTTAATAAAGAGGATATCAGTAAACGAATGTTAGAAACATTAAGCCAGTATGACGCCAGCCTTGTAGTATGGCTGAACAGCTTTCACAATACTTTTTTTGATAACATCATGTATCTCGCATCAAACAGATGGATGTGGGTGCCCATGTATGTTGTGCTTTTTGCCGTAACACTGATGCATTTCGGCTTGCGAAAGCGCACATTGGCAGTGTTGGCTCTCTTTGCCATCACCATCACGCTGGCCGACACCGTTTGTGCCGACTATATACGCCCCTTCTTTAGCCGTCCGCGCCCCACACAGCCCGATAGCGGCATCAGCACGCTGATACATACCGTGAACGGCTATCGCGGTGGACATTATGGCATGGCATCGTGCCACTCGGCCAACTCGTTTGCGCTGGCCACACTGGTTATGTTGCTGTATCGTTTGCGCCGCCTCTCGGTGTTCATCTTTATTTGGGCCGTGCTACATACCTACACACGCATTTATCTGGGTGTGCATTACCTGGGCGATATTGTGGTGGGTGGCTTCGTGGGCGCCACTATTGCTTGGCTGTTATACCGTCTCACAGCGCGCTTCGTAAATCTTGAACCCGAACCCACAAACAGTCACCCCAACTTTGTTATCTATACGGGCGTGGGCATCTTTACGCTTCTTATCCTCATCTCTTGCGTTTCGCTAATGTTTGGCATTAGCGTGTTTGAGTGATAACGCCAGCATTTTTCTCTTACATGCAGCCTTTTTTCGTTTTATATAGGGCATAATATGGCTTTATACAGGGCATAATATGGCTTTATACAGGGCATAATATGGCCTTATATAAGGCATAATATTGTCTTATATAGGGTATAATATTGTCTGATATAAGGCATAATGTTGGGCAAAACCCAGTAACAAGTCATCTCGCATCGACCGTTGTGAACATGGAGAACGGTCGATGCTCGTGTTTATATCGACCGTTATGAACATGGAGAACGGTCGATGCGGCATGACTTTCTCAAGCCTTTCGCCCGATTTTTTCAATGCTATCGCTTAATTATCCCCATGTTTTTACCCGATTGTTTTAATGTTTCTGATTGAATATAAAGTGGTTATCATGGAAATTGTGTAACATTATTCTTTTGTTCTTTTGTCGTTTATGCTGTTTGTTGTTTATGTTGTTCATTTGTTGTTTATGATATTGTTTCGTTATATGTTAATACACATTCTTTTATTTTTTGTTTGGGCGCCAAACGAAAAAACAATGCAATTGATGTTTTTATAAGAAAAATATTTCTTATTTTTGCAATGATAATAACTATAAAACAACTTTATGCTATACGACTTTTTTATTGTATGTAGCATGCCTTACTGATTATTCAATTAAAACATCTATGAAGAAAATATTTTTAGCAATGGCTACTGTGCTTGTGTCGATGAGCATGAGCGCACAACAGAACGTATCGTTTCGTCAAGGTAAACTGGTTTCGCCACAGGTTAACGACGACCATACGGTGACCTTCCGCGTGAAAGCTCCGAAGGCAAAAAGCGTGAAAGTATTGGCCGACTGGGAACAGAATAACGGACAGGGAACGATGAAGAAAGGTAAGGACGGCGTATGGGAATATACCACTCCGCAGCTTACGTCTGAAATGTTTACCTATCGCTTTGATATTGATGGCGTGGTAGGTATCGACCCTATCAATCCGTTCACACGTCGCGACGTGGGCAACGTGTTTAGCATCTTTTATGTAGGTGGCGGTGCTGCCGACGAATATCAGGTGAAGAACGTGGCTCATGGTCAGGTGCGCACAGTGTGGTATCACTCTAATACAGTTAATGCCGACCGCCGTATGAACGTGTATCTGCCTGCTGGTTATGGCAAGACCGATAAAAAATATCCTGTGTTCTATCTGCTGCATGGTAGTGGCGGCGACGAGAATGCTTGGCTTGAACTGGGCAATATTTCGCGCATCATGGATAATCTTATTGCCGAGGGTAAGTGCGAACCCATGATTGTTGTTCTGCCTAACGGCAACTTTGGCAAGCAGGCTGCTGCTGGCGAGACAGCTGAAAATCTTAACTTTAAACCTGTAATGACCAACTTCCTGCCTCACTACAAGGATGGCCTCTATGAGATGTCGTTCCCCGAAATAGTAAACTATGTGGATGCTACATTTAACACTATTCCTGACAAGGCACATCGTGCCATCGCTGGCCTGTCGATGGGTGGCATGCACACGCTTATGATTTCGGTCAACTATCCTGATATGTTCAACTATGTGGGCCTCTATTCGGCTGGCGTCGACTTTTCAAAGATTAAGATGGAGGAGATACCGGCCTATGCCAACCTTGATGCTAAATTGGCTAAGTTGGCACAGAGCAATCCTAAACTCTTTTGGATTGCTTGTGGTAATGCCGACTGGCTGATGCCCGCCAACAAACAGCTGATGGAGCGTATGACCAAGGATGGCTTGAAATATACTTTCCATGAGAGCTCACGCGGTCATCTTTGGAGCAACTGGCGACAGTATTCACTCTTGTTCATCCCGCAACTGTTTAAGTAATCTTAGTAGGACGGTGGCCTCTGTGCCCCGTCCTTCCGACATAAGAAATAGGTAATAAATAGGGTAGAAACTCTTCTGTATCTTTACCTTGGGTTAAATCGTTGGCAAGGTAAAGGGGGAGAGCAGTGGTAACAGTGTGTGCCAATCGGCCGCTGTGATGCGCCTACCGCGCAAGGTGCGCACGGTGGGGTAGGTGCCAAAGCGGTCGTCGGTGCTTACATACCAAGCGTGTGTAGCCACTTGGTCGGCCACGTGTTTGAGGCTTTGTTCCAGGTGTTGGGCATATCGTGGCGACACCACCGTTAGCAAAATGTCGCCTTCGTGGGTTTGCATTTGCAGCAACAATCGTTGCCGTTTGCGCTTGATGTTAGAACGCACGGCCCAACCTCGTGTGCGGGTGCTCACGGTGATGTTCCACCCATGGCTGTTGATGGCTTTCATATAAGCCTGAAAGCGTTCGCCATGTGGCGCGTTGTCGGTTTGGCGGGTGTAGGCAATATAATAATGTATCATCTCGTGCAGCAAGACGGTTTGATAGCAACGCTCGTCGCAATCGTAATAGATGCTGATGCGAATGTTGAAATCGGTGTATCGCCATCCCGTCAGTCCGAAGCGGCGTTTGCACGACATGGTTCCCAGCCGCGTGTGTGCCTTTGATAGCGACAAACGCGGTAGGGGAAGTGTGTTGTTGAAATAGCTGGCATTAAACTGCTTGAACCATTGCTCAAGCAGTGCTTTTGTAGGCAACATTAATGGCAGCGTTTTTCTTTGCAGCAACCTTGAGCCTGTTTGCAGCAATCAATCTTTTCTAATGCAGCGTCTTGTTCGCAGCAAGCGGGGAAAATTTGTGCCAAGGCGGCTTCAATCTTGTCCGACATTACGGTAGAGAGCACCACTTTGCCTTCGGGGTCGATGAGGTAAACTGAGGGTATCCAGTTGATGCCGTAAGCCTTTGATATGGTGGTAGTCTTTTTTCTCGTCGAACGATACGCCCACAAACTGTACGCCACGAGGGCCATAGGTTTGCTGCATACGAACCATGTGTGGAAGGTCGCGACGACAGTCGGGACACCACGATGCCCAGAAGTCGAGCACCACGTAGCGACCTTTCAGTTCGCTCAGACTAAGGGTCTTGCCGTCGGCGGTCGACAGGCTGAAGGCGGGGGCTTGTGTGCCTGGCTTCAGCAGTGTGGTGGCATACTTAGCGTCGTCGTCTGCCGCAGCAGTAGCGGTAGTGGTTGCATTTGTGTTCTCTGTTTGGGCCTGTGCCCAAGTGGTGGGTGCGGCTGCCATCATGATGGCGAATGCTGCGATGAGGGTTTTACAATTCATGTTTTAGTTGACGAGTTGACGAGTAGACAAGTAGACAAGCTGATTTGTATTGACTACTCGCGATTTATAATTTTAATTGATAACTTATATAATGGGGCTTCGCCCTTTCTCATTCATCATGGGGCTTCCGTCTCTTCTCTTTGTTCCTTTGGCCAGTTCACTAAGAACAGTTGTTCGGTGGCGCGTGTGAAGGCGGTGTATAGCCAATGAATGTAGGCTGGGGTGAGCATATCGTCGGTCATGTATCCTTGGTCTACATATACGTGTGCCCACTGTCCGCCTTGTGCCTTGTGGCAGGTTACGGCGTAGGCATATTTTATCTGTATGGCGTTGTAGTGCTCGTCGTGTCGCACTTTGTCAATGCGCTCACGCTTTTGGCGTATGTCGGCATAGTCGGCCATCACGCCATCATACAGCATTTGGTTTTGTTCGGGGGTGAGGGCGGGGGCTTCAGAGGTTAAACTATCGGTGAGCACTGTGGCCGTGAGCTCGTAGTCGTCGTAGTCGGGGAATGATAGGGTGAGTGTGGCAAAGTGTAGCCCATACAGGTCGTGCAGGTTTCGTACACGTCGCACCACGGCGCGGTCGCCATTGGCAATGAAGCTCAGGGGAGCCTTGTCGTCGGCCTCGGTCCAAAAATAATTGTTCTTCACCACCATGAGCATATCGCCAGTGGTGAGCTGTTCTTCGCTGCCCAGCACCATGTTTCGTATGCCCTGGTTGTATATGTTGGCGCGTTTGTTGCTGCGTGTCACCACCATGGTTTCGTCTTGCCCCACGTTGCTGTAGCTGGTAGCCAGTTGCTCTATCAGCTCGTCGCCATTCACCACGTGTATGTCGGCAAAGCGTGCCAGGCTGATACGTGGCAGCTGTGTCATCTCGTCGTGCGTTATCATACGACGTATCAGCGTGGCGTTATACAGTATGCCCGACAGCGCGCTTTGGCGTAGCACCTCGGTGAGGTCGGCCTCGAACAGTGTGAGACCATAGCCTCGCATAAAGTCGGTGTTTAGTGCTGGCGACTCTTCTTCGCCTACGGGCGGTAGCTGTGCCGTGTCGCCTATGAGCAGCATACGGCAGTTGCGGCCGTGGTACACATATTGCACAAGGTCGTCGAGCAGACGTCCGCTGCCAAACACCGATTGCGCAAAGCCGTCGTTGGCAATCATCGATGCCTCGTCAACCACAAACAGCGTGTCGGCATGCAGGTTTTCGTTCAGATTAAAGTCGCCCTCAAAGGTTTTTTGCCTATATATCTTGCGGTGTATGGTGTAGGCGGGTCGGCCCGCGTTCACGCTCATCACCTTGGCGGCTCGCCCCGTGGGTGCCATCAGTATCACCTTCTGCCCCAGTGTGGCCAGCGTGCGCACAATAGCGGCTGTGAGGGTGGTTTTGCCTGTGCCTGCCGACCCTCGTAGCAGCATGGCGCTCATGGGCTGTCGGCAAGCTAAAAATGCCACAAACTGTTGCAACACCTGTATCTGCCCCTCGGTGGGCGCAAAGCCAAATTGGTCGACGATGCGTTGCGTCAGCTCAGTGGTGGTCATGGCTGTGTGGGGGTGGGGCGAAAGATGCTGAAGTTGACACTGCCATAGGCACGATGCTCAACAAACTGTGGTAGTGTAGAGAAGTCGTTCTGCTTGCCATGTTCAAACACCAGCACGCCATCGGGCTTCAGCAGGTTGTTTTCAAGGATAAGGCTGGGTATGGTGTCTAACTGTGGTAAGGCGTAGGGAGGGTCGGCAAAGATGAAGTCGAACTGTCGGCGGCACGACTTTAAGAAGCGAAACACATCGCCACGTATCAGGTTGTGGTTGGTAACGCCCAGCTTGGCCACACACTGGCGTATGAAGGCAGCGTGGTCGCGGTCGGCTTCGATGCTGGTTACCGCTTGGCAGCCGCGCGACAGCAGCTCGAGCGAGATGCTGCCTGTGCCAGCAAAGAGGTCGAGGGCTTCAATGCCGTCGAAGTCGATGTAGCCGTTCATAACATTAAAAATATTCTCTTTGGCAAAGTCGGTGGTGGGCCTTGCCTTAAACGAGCGCGGCACATCAAAGTGGCGGCCCTTAAACTCTCCGGTTATAATGCGCATAAATACTTGTTCGTTTTTCTTGTTGTTGTCGTCTGCATATGCAGTGTTATCATCTGCATGGTGCAGTGTTATCGCCCTTTGGCATATAGTGTGTGCAGGTCGAAGGGCATATCGGGGGGCTGCAGCGATGGGGCATCGGCAAACTCGGTGCTGGCTGTCAGCTCTTGTATGTTGGGGATATATTCGCTCACCATGTTCTTCAGTGCCTCTTTCTCGGCGTGGCTGCCCACAAGGTGCAACGCGTCGGCATCAGCTTTGAAGCCCAACTGTTGCCAGGCGGCCAGCAGATAGTAGGCGGCATCGGCAGCGTGGGTGGCCTCAAAGGTGTTGCAAAAGCTTAGGCGGTTCTGCCTGAAACTGAACACCTCCATCTTGCGGTCGTGCAGATAGGCATATAGCTTGCGGCGTGTGCCGTCAAAACTGCGTCGGTATAACCACTTCCATACGGGTTGCATCAGCGGTATGATGGCCACATCGTTGAAGTTGTCGTCAAGCACCAGTCGCAGGTCTTTGTTCATGCTGAAGGCGGCCACCGCGTTAACATCGGGCAGCACGCTGTGTAGCACGGTGCTGCTATGGTCGGCTTTATAGGCGGTGGTGTATAGGACTTCAACCGTTTCTTGCTGATACTCTTCAATGGGTATGAGCAGCACGGGGGCATCCATCAGCACCAGCACGCTTTTATAGCCCGACGCCAGCAATTCGCTTTCAGAGAAAGCCTGGCGCAGGTTGGCAGCGATAGAAACGCCGCTCTTTACGTGATAAGGTTCGTAGGCAATGGTGCCGTCGGCTTGTTGTGCCGAGAACGACAAGGCATTGGTGCTGATACGTATTGTCAGTCGCATGATGTGTCTTCTTTCTATGTTATATGTTTTTCTTTATCCTTACTATATGCTGGCGCTGTAGATGCTGAAAAAGATGGCCAATGCCAGTGCCAGCACACATAGGGCAAGCAAAAAGATATGTATTGTTGGCTTCATATATGCAAAAGTACGATAAATCAGTGTAATATACGAACATTTAATTTTATTTATCATTTATGTTTAGCCGAAATGCACTAACTTTGCACTCTTAAATAACACACACAATAGCAGTGGGCATACAAGGCAGTATGCTCAACACAAAGAACAAACAAAACGAATATGGGAAGAAATAAATATGCCGAAGGCGAAATTAAAGCCATAGCCAAGCTGTTGCGCCTAAAGAACGCTGGCAACCGAGCGCAACAGAAAGAAATAAGACACCAGTTGCGTGTGAACTACGAGTTTAATATCTCCGACTTTAATGAACAAGGCAAGGCTTTTGGCGAGGAAGAACTGAACGAGGCCATACGCCGTGGCGCTATTCAAATTCTTGACGATGCCACCATCGCCGATATGAAAGCTAAACGTGCACGTGATAAGGCTCGCGACGAGGCCCTGAAACAGAAGGAGGCCGTGGCCAGTGGCGAACAAACATCGTGGCAAGACGCCATGAAAGAATGGCAACAATGGGAAGAAACTCAGGGCTCTGATGCCCCCAAGGCTTAACTACATTTTATATATATATA
>ERZ1034626.899-NODE-899-length-20967-cov-4.307383_pt1 | contig 20967 bp, 9 predicted proteins | sample MGYA00520652_ERZ1034626 | MGnify/ENA primary metagenome ERZ1034626 (study PRJEB33766, sample SAMN09781765) | gut metagenome | biome: gut microbiome | host: Homo sapiens | place: Madagascar | study: EMG produced TPA metagenomics assembly of the PRJNA485056 data set... | reverse complement strand
ATGATCTTCTCACCTGCAGAGACGCTGCCTGTCATACTGACCATTGCGACCTTTGGGTTACCCGCCAGTTCTTGCCCAACGGTTTCACCACGCCCCAGTACAAGGTTAAACACGCCGCGCGGAAGGCCTATTTCATCGACGATTTTGGCGAATGCAATCGCATTGTTTGGCGTAAATTCACTAGGTTTAATGACGATGGTATTACCGGTCAAAAGAGCGGGAGCCATTTTGCGGGCAATGAGGAAGAACGGGAAGTTCCACGGCAGAATGCCGGTAGTCACACCAAGCGCACGTTTAAACAAAAGAATATTTTCTCCTGGACGATCGCTTTGAATAATCTCGCCCTCGTAACGCCGTGCCCACTCCGCCATGTAATCGATATAGTCGGCAGTAAAAGCCACTTCGACTTCAGCCAGCTGCTGGATCTTGCCCCCTTCTTCAACAATCAGCGCACTGATTTCACTGGCGCGTTCGCGGATCCCGGCGGAGATTTTGCGCAACCAACTGGCGCGTTCAATAGCAGGCAACGCTTCCCATTCTGGTTGTGCACGTTCTGCTGCATCGATTGCCTTACGGGCATCCTCGGCCTGACCATCGGGTATGCGGGAAATGACAGCCTCTGTAGCAGGGTTTACCACATCAATCCATGCGTCTCCACGCCAGGTAACAAACTGTCCATCGATATACATAGGATGTTGAACGGGTACTGACATGGGCGACTCCTGTGATTTATATGTTTGTTTTCGGTGAATACATTGTTAATTAACATCAATCATCAGAGAGACGGCATCGTGAAAGGACAATTCTGTGAAGGGCTTCATAAAAACAAGTGTAAAAGGAATAAAAGGCAGAAATAAAAGTCAGGAGTCATGCCCGTTTGCAAACAAGTGGTTCACAAACGGGCAATTTTTAACGTAACGAGCGACTTTCCATCGCCTCGATGAGCACCGCATCATGTTTCAGCGTTTGCCATGCATGGATGACTTCTGCCGGAAAATCAACGTGAACGATAAAATCTCGCCCGCGGGGACCGTAGCCATCGCTATCATCGCGTAAACGCGGCAGCTCGCCAGTGAGTAGTGAGAGATAACGCTCAACTGGCCATAATCCTTGTAACTGATTAATAAAGATTACACTGTCTGCGTTATTTCCTAACTGAGGAACGAATCCGGGATAACTTAACCAGCGTGGTGCATCGGGATTGTCCCCAGTCATACGGCGGAACGTCGCCATCGTGCGCCGCTGCATGGTGGGGTCCTGAACAACGATAGCCGTATGAACTCGTTCTACGGCCTGATTCAATAGCGCGATGCTAAAGCGTGCGTTTTCACCGCAGTTTGTTGACTGGTCTTCAATCCAGATTTTTTCATGCGGAATGTGCCAGAACTGATGAGCGATATCCGCCAGGATGGTCGCTTCTGCTCTGCCAGTGGTGCGGATAGTGTTGTAGTGCGGATGCTGTGCGATGGCGCTATACAAAAAAGTTGTCGAGTGACCGATACCACCACTAATCAGTAAAGGAATTTGCTGATCGCGGGCAATCTTACATGCCGCATCGATAGTCGGCATAACCGCATTGCCTGCAAGGATCACGCAATCGGCCTGATACGGCACCTCACCGGAGAAATCATCCTGCGCCAGCCACTGTCCGATAACATTTATGGCATCTATAGTTGCCGGCGAAAGCGTCGGAAACGGGGTAATGTTCATGGTTCCTCCTTATCGTTCCCTTAAGAATACTGCGTGAGATAATAGTGAGAAGCGGAGCACTCTGAAAGGAGGAAATCGTATGTCCTTAACCGCCACTCCGCAAGCCTGACATATCTTTTAAGGAAATGCTGTAGATAAACATTATTCATCTTGCAGCAGAGAATTGTATTTTTCTGAATTCCTGAATTTTTACCCTTACCGTTTTAGAATTAATAAAAAACCCGGCGCTAAATGCTTACCGGGTTTTTTCTTTATCAGGCAAATAGCAGGGTTAACCGCTAATCTGCTCCATCGCCTGCAAAATACGCTTATCTGAAATCGGATAAGGCGTACCAAGTTGTTGAGCGAAGTAACTAACGCGCAACTCTTCTATCATCCAACGGATCTCTTTCACGTCTTCATCCTCACGACGTGCGGGCGGCAGTTTGTTGATCCATTGCTGCCACGCCTGCTGGACGTTTTCGACTTTCAGCATCTGCGCACGGTCGCGATGTGGATCAACCGACAGTTTTTCCAGCCGTTTTTCAATCGCCTGCAAATATCGCAGCGTGTCGCCCAGCCGTTTGAAGCCGTTACCAGTGACAAAACCGCGATATACCAACCCGCCCATCTGCGCTTTAATGTCAGAAAGCCCCAGCGCCATGGTCATATCCACCCGCCCTTTCAGACGTTTGTTGATATTGAACACTGCCGTAAGGATTTGCTCGACCTGCTTCGCAATATCCACCACCGTGTCGTTCAGTTCGGCACGCACTTTTTCATGCAGCGCAGCAAAGCCTTCTTCCGTCCAGACCGGGCCACCATTGGCGTCGATCAATTTATCCACACCGCAGGAGATACAGTCGTCGATCAGCTCCAGCACTTTGCCATACGGGTTAAAGTACAGTCCCAGCTTGGCTTTGTTCGGTAACTTTTCATGTAAATATTTGATTGGCGATGGAATATTCAGCAGCAGTAGACGGCGAAGACCGTTCCACATTGCCTGCTTTTGCTCCAGCGGGTTATCAAACAGTTTGATCGCCACACTGTCGCGCTCATCCACCAGCGCCGGCCACGCCTTCACTTTGTAGTTGCCACGCTTCTGTTCGTAGCTTTCCGGCAGCTGACCAAAACTCCAGATATGTAAGCCGCTCTGCTCGATACCGTCATCCGCCACCGCAGATAGCGTTTCCTGCACTTTGCCTTTCAGCGCATCTTTCAGATCTTGTAGCGAGCGCCCTTCTTTTAGCTTCTTGTTTTTGTCATCCACCACGCGGAAGGTAATTTTCAGGTGATCGGGCACCTGATCCCAGTGCCAGTCTTCGCGGTCAACGGTAACGCCGGTCATCCGCCGTAACTCGCGCTCAAGGCTGTCGAGCAACGGTAACTCCAGCGGTTTGACGCGGCCTAAAAACGCTTCGGCATAGTTTGGCGCGGGTACAAAATTACGGCGTACCGGTTTCGGCAACGATTTAATCAGAGCAATCACCAGTTCGCGGCGCAGACCGGGGATCTGCCATTCAAACCCGCTTTCCTCAACCTGGTTAAGTAACGGCAGCGGAATATGTACGGTCACACCGTCAGCATCCGCGCCGGGCTCAAACTGATAGCTCAAACGCAGCTTGAGATTGCCCTGATGCCAGAAGTTCGGGTAATCCAGCTTGCTGATTTTTTCTGCGCCCTCTTTGATCAACATGCTTTTTTCAAAGTTGAGCAAATCAGGCGTTTCGCGGCTGACTTTTTTCCACCAGCTGTCGAAGTGGCGAGCGGAGATTACATCGTGGCTGATGCGCTGGTCGTAGAACTCAAACAACGTTTCGTCATCAACCAGAATATCGCGGCGACGTGATTTGTGTTCCAGCTCTTCTACTTCCGCCCGTAGTTTCAGGTTTTCACGGAAGAATGCGTGACGCGTCTGCCAGTCACCTTCCACCAGCGCGTGGCGAATAAAGAGTTCACGACATAACGCCGGATCGATCTGGCTGTAGTTGACCTTGCGCGCGGCAACAATCGGCAAACCATAAACAGTGACTTTTTCCGTTGCCATCACCGCGCCCTGCGCCCGTTCCCAGTGCGGTTCGCTGTAGGTGCGTTTAATCAAATGCTGAGCAACTGGCTCCACCCATTCCGGGTCGATACGCGCAGCAATGCGCCCCCACAGGCGGCTGGTTTCTACCAGTTCCGCCACCATTACCCATTTAGGCGGTTTTTTGAATAAACCAGAACCGGGGAAGATGGAGAAACGCGCGTTACGTGCGCCGGTATATTCTTGTTTATCGGCATCTTTCATGCCGATATGGGAAAGTAAACCGGTCAGCAACGCAATGTGAATTTCGCGATACTCCGCCGGTTCGCTGTTAACCGGAATGCCAAGTTCTTTCACCACCTGACGCAACTGGGTGTAGATATCCTGCCATTCGCGCACGCGCAGATAGTTGAGATAATCGGTACGACACAGGCGACGGAAGGCGTTGGAAGAAAGCGCCTTTTGCTGCTCGCCAAGATAATTCCACAGATTCACAAACGCGAGAAAGTCAGACTCTTTGTCGTGGAAGCGACGATGTTTTTCGTCCGATGCCTGCTGTTTGTCCATCGGACGTTCGCGCGGATCCTGAATGGAGAGCGCGGACGTGATAATCATCGCCTCACGCACGCAGCCATGTTTTTGCGCTTCCAGCACCATACGCGCCAGACGTGGGTCGACAGGCAACTGCGAGAGCTGGCGACCGAGCGGCGTCAGTTTATAGGCGCTGGCCTGTTCATCAGTGGTGATCGCGCCCAGCTCTTCGAGCAGACGCACGCCATCCTGGATATTGCGTTTATCCGGTGCTTCGACAAACGGGAACGCAGCGATATCGCCCAGCCCCAGCGCGGTCATCTGCAAAATAACCGAGGCCAGGTTGGTACGCAGAATCTCCGGATCGGTAAACTCCGGGCGCGAGAGGAAATCGTCTTCGGAATAGAGACGAATACAGATCCCTTCGGACACACGACCACAGCGGCCTTTACGCTGATTGGCAGACGCCTGGGAAATCGGCTCAATCGGCAAACGCTGCACTTTGGTGCGATAGCTGTAGCGGCTGATACGCGCTGTACCGGGGTCGATAACGTATTTAATCCCCGGTACGGTCAGCGACGTTTCCGCGACGTTGGTCGCCAGCACAATGCGCCGTCCGCTGTGCGACTGGAATACCCTATTTTGTTCTCTGTTCGAAAGCCGCGCATAAAGCGGCAAGATTTCGGTATGGCGTAAGTTCAGCTTGTTCAGCGCATCGGCGGTATCGCGGATTTCCCGCTCGCCGCTCATAAAGATCAGAATGTCGCCATGGCTTTCCTGACTCAGTTCGTCTACGGCGTCAAAAATCGCCTGCAACTGATCGCGCTCGGTGTCATCGGCTTCTTCAACAATCGGGCGATAGCGCACTTCCACCGGATAGGTCCGACCGGAGACTTCAATAATCGGCGCATTATTAAAGTGGCGCGAAAAGCGTTCCGGGTCGATAGTCGCGGAAGTGATAATGATTTTTAGGTCAGGACGCCGCGGCAGCAACTCTTTCAAATAGCCGAGCAAAAAATCGATATTCAGGCTGCGTTCGTGCGCTTCGTCAATAATGATAGTGTCGTACTGCATCAGCAGGCGGTCTTGCTGGATCTCCGCCAGCAGGATACCGTCGGTCATCAGCTTGACCATCGTGTTATCACTTACGTGATCGCTGAAACGCACTTTGTAACCGATGCAACCGCCCGGCTCCGTTTTCAGCTCTTCCGCAATACGGTTCGCCACTGTTCTTGCCGCCAGACGACGCGGCTGGGTATGGCCGATCAGTCCTTTAATCCCGCGCCCCAGCTCCATACAGATTTTCGGTAACTGAGTCGTTTTACCAGAACCCGTTTCCCCGGCGACGATCACCACCTGGTGATCACGAATCGCTTCGAGAATGTCCTGTTTTTTCTGACTAACCGGTAAATTGTCAGGATAAGTAATTTCCGGTCGTGCCGCTTCACGCAGCAGGACTTTCCCTGCCGCCTGGTCAATCTCTTTCGCCATCTCCTGGAAAATGGCCTGTTGTGCATCAGGATTTTTAACCTTCTTCACGCCGTGCAGACGGCGAGAAAAACGCAGTCTGTCACGCAGCATCAGCGAATCCAGCCGCTGCTGCAAGGCCGTAAAGGTCAATTTTTGTTGTTCTGTCATAACGTTAGTGGGCAGTAGTCTGCCTGATTAATTTTCTTTTAAATGATAGATATAGAGTACCACATCGCGGCTTTCTATGCGTTGTTCAATAAATTCGAACATAGGCTTCGATTTATTGCGCTATCTCTGTGGCAGGATTGTGAATAAAGTGTCAACAAGCAACGGGGCATCGCCCATTCAAACATCTATAAGGAAACACCATGAGCAAGGTATTAGTTCTTAAATCCAGCATCCTGGCAGGGTACTCTCAGTCTAATCAGTTGTCCGATTATTTTGTTGAACAATGGCGCGAAAAGCACTCCGCTGATGAAATCACCGTTCGCGACCTGGCTGCAAATCCGATTCCGGTACTGGATGGCGAACTGGTTGGCGCTCTGCGTCCGAGCGATGCGCCGCTGACTCCGCGTCAGCAGGAAGCTCTGGCACTTTCCGATGAGTTGATTGCCGAGCTGAAAGCCCACGACGTTATCGTTATTGCGGCACCGATGTATAACTTCAACATCTCGACTCAGTTGAAAAACTATTTTGACCTGGTTGCCCGCGCAGGCGTTACTTTCCGCTATACCGAGAACGGTCCGGAAGGTCTGGTAACGGGTAAAAAAGCCATCGTTATTACCAGCCGCGGCGGGATCCACAAAGATGGACCAACGGACCTGGTGACGCCGTATCTGTCCACGTTCCTCGGCTTTATCGGCATTACCGATGTGAAATTTGTCTTCGCCGAAGGGATCGCATACGGTCCGGAAATGGCAGCGAAAGCACAGTCTGACGCAAAAGCAGCCATCGACAGCATTGTTTCTGCATAACCGGACACGGTCTTGATGTGGACTGTAGATATTCAGTCCACATCTCAATCCACTTACCTGTTTTCCCATAATCTCAGCATCGCTTTGTGCTCGTCTGTCAGCACAATCTGCGGGCGTCTGGCTCGAATATAGCTAATCGCTTCATTAACGGTTTTACAGTGTCCGTAACATAACAACCATGCCGCCACCACCAGCGCACTGCGCGATAATCCCAATGCACAATGGACCAGAACGCTGCCTTGCTCTTCGCGTAATGTTTCCAGCATCGCCACGGCCTGTCGGAGCTCCCCCTCTTCCGGAACCACCAGATCCAGCATCGGTACACAAAAATAGAGTCGATCTTTTGTGGCTCGTCCGCGAGGGAATTCAAAGGTGACGTCCAGAACCGCATTCTGTGCCGGAATATGTCGTGGAAACGCCCCTAAATAAACACCAGCAGTCATTTTGCTCACCGGCTCCAGGCGACGACAAAACCAACGCATAGACAGCCACATCCCGATGCGGCAGGGCAATGTCAGCCAGTAAACGGCGGGCGGTAGTTTCCCCTGACTATCTTTCCCTGTTGTTATCGCGCCAAGCCCACCGTACCCACGGCCAATTATGAGTAGCGATAATACTGGCCAACATAACCAGACTGACCACCATAACTGAATCATCATCATTAGCTCCATCAATACAATGCACGAGCCCGCGCCTACGACATAGGGCAGTGCTATTTTGATTCGACGTTGATCAGGTTTCTGATAATTCCAACGACGGTCGACGGGCACCATCCAGTCAATCAACATACCTACCGCCAGCCCTGTGATGACATCAATAAAATGATGCTGCCAGGTCGTCAGCGTCGAAATGGCGATGAGTAAAAACCATCCGCCGCAGACTTTACGCCACCTCTCAGCCAGATGCTGACGAAAGTGACGCCAAAGTAGCCAGCAGAGAATAATATGCAGCGAAGGAGACTGGTTATAAGGCAGATCAAACAGTTCAAGTTGCGAAAATAGCCATCCCGTCACCCCACTCACTTCAGGACGGATAAAACTAAACTTCAGCGGATAGAGCAAAAAACCGCAGCAGGCCATTACCGTTGCCAGAATAAGCCGGTGGACAAGTCGGCGCTGTTCGAATGTCGTGCTACAAACGAACAGCGAAAATCCATATAAAAGATCCAGACTCCAGTAAGGAACAATAGTCCAGGGAAGAAAAGGGATCGCCGTTTCCCAACCGAATACCTGACTGGGGATATCATGGCTGTTAAGGTCCTGAACCGCGGTGAACTGATTAAGAGATCCATAGGTGAAGAAGAAAAACGGGGCCAGCAACAATAACCAGCCAGCGCCTTGTAGCAATACGTTCCGACGTTCAGTTATCACGACGCACCGCCATCGAAACCGTAAAAATACCCCACTCATCAATCCGTTGTGTGCATTTATCAAATCCGGCATCACGCACGAGTGAATCCATCTCCCCTTGCGAACGCACGCGCATTACCCACGGTTTACCATCTTTATGACTGGTTAACACCCCGGCAATCATCTCCAGTTGAGGGTGCCACGGCTGCCCGGTGTAGATGAGAATGCCGCCCGGTTCGATGGCATTGGCAAGACCTGCGAGTGAGTTTTTTACCTGCTCATTTTCGGGAAAAAGCTCATACAGGCCAGAGACAATCGCCAGCGTAGGCCGCGGAGTTAACGCGCTGAGTTCCTCCGGGTTAAACGCATCGCCCTGTTCAAAACGCACCCGCCCAGACATTCCCCGTTGAGCAATCATCTCTTGCCCCTGTGCAACATTTAACTCGCTGTAATCACGTAACAAAATATCGCTTACGGCAGGCTCGTTTGCCAGCGCATCCAGTACATAGCGCCCATGCCCTGCGGCAATGTCAACCACGCGGACGGCTAAACCTTTGGCGTGGAGATCGGCAACGGCTTGTTTAATCAGTATTTGTAAATGGGTTTTGCGCTGGCGAATACCGCGCCAGCCAACACTGTTCAGGTAGATTTTGTCGACTAAACGCCCGAATGCGTTACTACCTTGCGGTTGATTTTGATAGACATAATCCAGCGAACTGCCTGAATCAAAGCCGGTGCTCATTCCGAGATGCAGGCCCGAAGAGTGCGTCCCGAACAATTTCATCGCCTTTCGCATAAAGCGATACGCTAAATCAACCGGCGATAATGGCACGGGTCCACCAGAAAGTAGCCGCCATCGATCCGCTGATGGTCCTGTGCAGTCTTCATGCTGATAATCAAATTTTTGCGATTTGTTAGCATATAAACGACTAATAAAGCTTTGCATTTTTTCAAATGCCAGCGCCCTGTTCTCTTCACCCAACGTGTCGTGATAAAAGCCTGGCAGCAGATGCAGCTCTTTCAGAGGGCTACGTAATCTCTGATAAAAATCAATCTGCGGTTGGCGATGCACCACATAGTCATCGCCTGATATCAGAAGTTGCGTGGGGAGCGTAATCGCCGCCGCATCTCTAATAATACGTTCAGACGTTTTGTAGAGATCGAGCAAGATATTAACGGCAATCGCCCGTGTGATCAGCGGATCATTATTGAAACTCGCCCCCCGTTGCCGATCGTGGGTCAAATAGCGTCCTTTCACATAGGAATTAATAAAAAACAGACCACGCAGACGATGCCATAACGCCAGCGCAGGACGTGCCAGCGGCACATACAATTTAACCTTAAAGGCCGGAGAAGCCAGCACCAGCCCGCGAATTGCAGGTGCATAATCATGAATCCATGTGGCAACCAGCACTGCGCCGACGCTTTGCGCGATCACTACCACCTCTTCCAGTCCAACCTGGCTGTCGCTGGCAGCAAAACGGACAAATTCATCGACATCCCGCACTGAACGCGCAAGAGATGGGCTATAACCACGCGGCCCCGAACTTTTTCCATGCCCTCGGGCATCCCAGGCATAAAAAGCAGTATCTGGCATCGCCAGTTCATCAACGAGATGTTGTAGACGACCAGAATGTTCATGCCCGCGATGAAATAAGACGATGACCTTTTTCGCCCCGGGCTGTAAAGCGGGCCAGTGCCGATAAAACAACGCTGTATTATCACTGGTGGTAAAAAAATGTTCCCCAGGGATGCGTGAATTTTCCATTTTCTCTATTTTCCTTCAGTAACAGCAGTAGCGTATAAAATAAAAAAATACCGGAGCGGTGAAAATTAATGAGTCAATCCTGTCAAGGAGTCCGCCATGTCCTGGCAGTAGTTTTCCGCTATCTTTAACACCAATATCTCGTTTGATGGCTGACATCACGACATCGCCGCAAAAACCACTAATACCAATTAACAAACCCGCTAATAATGCCTGTAATGTATTTAGCGGTGTCAGTAACGGTCCGATAATCAGTGACGCAATCATGATGGTGATGACGCCGCCCATCAGACCTTCCAATGTTTTTCCCGGGCTGACTTTAGGGACCACTTTTCTTCTGCCGCAGGATTTTCCCCATAAATACTGTGCAATATCGTTTGACTCGGTTAATGCCAAAAGAAATAACACCAGTAACGCCCCGCCCTGGATATTTGTGGTTGGCAACATTAATAACCAGGCGGCATGACTCAAGGCGAAAACGGTCATTATCCAGCCCCAAAAAATGGCGCTCACGGTATGCAGAAAACCAGAGGGGTCACCCACTAAAACTTGCCCGGTGGCTAATATCAGAAACCCAGCCAAAGGTATAAATAACAGAAACAGCTCAAAGCAATTAAAACCGATAAGCAAATAGTTAAGAGGAATACCCCAATATAACCAACGCGGAAAATGTACAGATATAAGCGTACAATATTCTTTCAATGCCAGAAAACTTATCAGCGCAAAAAACGTCAACGTCATCCAGCGTGGACCTGAAATCACCATTGAAAAACAAATGACGATGCCCCACCAGGTACGAATACGTAATGTAACCTCACCCCCTTTTCTCTCCGGTAACCGCCATAGCAGAAAACGGTTTATCAGCGTTGCTAAAATTAACAACGCGAAAAGTGTTGCCAGAGATTTTTCCAGCATTATATTTCAGCGCTCATAAGAAGCACACTCCGACAACGATTAATCGCAGTCCAGAGAAGCAGAATTGAAGCAATGCTCCATAAAAGATTATTCCACTGCATCCACTGTGGATAAATGGCAACGGCCAGACCCCACAGACCAAATATTAACGCGCGATCGCTTTTGCCAAATGGACCGGCATAACTGCGAACACCGTTAATCGTCTGCGCGAGTAAACCGCAAAACTCGGTCAATATGGTGCAAAATAACATGAGTATCACGAGTGATGCGTTACTTTCCGGTAAAAATAAAAATGGTAAATAGAGCGCAATATCGGAAATAACATCGCCAGTCTCATTCAAAATCGCCCCCAGACGTGTTTGCTGGTTGCACTCACGCGCCAACATGCCATCCAGCGCATTGAGCGCCATACGGATAAAAAGCACGATGGGCAATAGCAAAAAGAGGATGGGTTGTGCCGCCAACATCAACAGCAATCCGGTAAGAAGAGAAAGCGCCAGTGCAGCAAGAGTGATGTGATTCGCTGTAACGTGGTGCTTATAAAGCCAAAACATCGTCGGCCTTAACAGCGACTGAAAGAGCGGTTTTATCTGGTAGAGCGTCATTATCAATCCTTGATAATTCGGTTTGCGCTATGGTGCATCAATTCCCCTGACGGAGATATCGCAACACGCCGTTTCATTAAAAATTCAGAATATATCAAGGTATTGGGGACTCACTGTCAGGAATGATTATCCCCAATTAATCAGATAGTTAAAAAACATTACGTTGTGGATCAATACAACTCATCAAGTTTTCTCATCGCTTGTTCCCGTATTGCGCGCGTCTTACCGTTAAGCGCCAGCTGGCGGACTAAATCCAGTTCAGGGTTAACAAGCTCTAACGCCAGCAAAGGATCACGTTTCAGCCTCGCCTTTAATACATCAACTGGAAAACGGGGATTATTCATCGCCACAATCCACCACTCGGGATCAATTTCTGCCGCCAGTACTGCAGGCGGTGTGTGGCGGTTGTTAAGTGCGCCGAACTTGAAAAATGTGAGATTGCTTTTCGCCAGTGTACTCCACCATATACGATCCGGTTGTTTTGCCAGTACATCCAGTTGTGCTAACGCATCGGGGTCTAGTGCATAATAAACACGTAACGCTTCGTCAACCTGCGCACGGGAACTGTTTTCCTGCCTCAGAAAAAACTTCGCCCAAATATCATTGCGTGGCGTGTTTTGCTGTAATTCCTTGAGAACAACAGCGGGTAAATTATCCCAACTAATTAATGCACTCTCTAAAAAGTCCCAGTCGTCCGAACGTATCAGGGCGGTGGCATTTAATAGCATCTGGTCATCAACTTCGCCGTGGCTAATCAGCTCAGACAAAATCATATCAGCGCTGGTTTCATATGCATCTGAATCTGCTTTCGGATTATTTTTCCGATGCGATAAAGCACGTTGCCAAATTTTTTGTTTCATCGACGTGCTCAGATACTGATTTTTCGCCAGATTACTCCACCCTTCAGGATCGTTGAAACGTGTCAATAACCGTTGTAAAGCAGCGTCAGAGTGAATTACCTGCATATCCCGACAGCAAAAGTAGGCCGGGGATTTTTTCTCCATCCTTTTAACAAAATTAAACTGTAAGTTATCTGGCAATGCTAAAAATAACACACGTATTAGATCATCGTCATTCTCGAATTTTTGGTATAAATAGCCTGCAACTTTGTCACTCTCTTGTGGCGTCATCCGCAACAATTGACCATGGTGTTTCATCTCTGCCAGCTTGAACGCTAAGCTTGTGACAACATTGTTTGATGAATCGTTCGCCAACTGCATTGCCTGATTGTAGGTGAGTTGTCCTCCAGCACCGACCTGACGAATAGAGGAATCATCACTGCGGATATAGCCATCAATAATGGATTCAGGCAATAACCACGCATCTTTATAAAGCTCCTGAATGATCATATCCCAATCTCTTTTCGCCAGAGTCATGACGATATCCAGAGGGAGATTTTCACGTAGCGCAAGATTCAACGGACCGACACCATCAGGTAGACGACTCATTCGCGTCATTATTTCGACAGAGAGCGGTTCACGGTCGAGCAACCCCAGAACAACAGGCTGGTAACCCAATTGCTGATCGGTCAACTCCAGAATCTCATTGTCAGGCATATATCTCGCCATACTTTCAATCGTTTGTTCATCATTGCTATTAATAAGTTGTTTGCGTAGGTTAGCTGAAATTCCTTTAAGCCTTGGGAGAGTTCGCATTACGGCAAGATCAAATGTCGCAATGTCTCGTCCTTCAAATGCAGCAACTTTGCCTTCATCCAGCATTTGCAATTCTTGCACTAACTCAGGAGAAGGCTTAGGGCGAAACAGCGCTTCTTTTTTCATCTGATTACAGACATTCCCTGCCATGCGAATATTGCTTCGCTTAAAAATTTCTTTCAGAGCATCTTCATCATTAATTAGCCCCCAATAATATGCATCAGGATTTATTATTATCAGCGCTTTTTTGACATTTTCAGTGTCATGTTTGTCACTCGCACGGACCATGAATTCACTATTTGTCGAAGACGCAACAACAGGTGCAATTATGTCATTGATAAATATCCCACGCGCATTAATACTCCCCTTAATCGTAGACGGATTATCGTAATATGAGTCGATAAATACCAGTCCACTTGCATTTATCGAACCGGTAATTAACAGTGGTGAATCCGCAACTATATTCGTTGCCGTCACGTTACCGAGAATAACCCATGGATTAGAAAGAGAGAAAGTGGAAATATTACCTTTGACTGTCAAATTCCCAAGAACAATCAATTTTTGATTACTCTCTATATTACCTTCTACCACTAAATCGCCACGATGCACTTTCCAGTTCGATGCAGATAAACCGAAGGGGACAAGATTCACGCTACTGTTGATAGCTTGTTCAACTTGTTGTTTATCTTCAGCGGTAGCCGCAGAAAAAAATGATTCAATATCAACTGCATTTGCAACACATCGAAGTTCCGCCTGTACTGGTAGACTCAGCATAAACAGGGGCAGTAAACGTATCCAGCCGCAATTCCTGGCCTTAAACATATGCACTCCATGCCATTAAAAAAGAAAAACAGGGAAATGCATCTTTCCCTTTTGTATATTCGTTATTCTCGCGAAATACCATCCAACGTAGACAACACTTCCTCAGAAAGATGCAATTTTTCAGCAGCCATATTCTCCCGTAAATGCGCAACCGAAGACGTCCCTGGGATCAGCAAAATATTCGGTGAACGCTGTAACAGCCACGCCAGCGCCACCTGCATTGGTGTTGCACCCAGGCTCGCAGCAACATCGGAAAGTGTGGACGATTGCAGCGGTGTAAAGCCCCCGAGCGGGAAGAACGGCACGTAGGCAATGCCATCGTGGGCCAAAGCATCAATCATTGCATCATCAGCACGGTGCGCGATGTTGTATTCGTTTTGCACACAGACAATTTCGGCAATCTTGCGCGCCTCTGCAACCTGCGTCGGTGTGACGTTGCTCAGGCCAATATGTTTTACCAGGCCTTGTTGTTGCATCTCTGCCAGCACGGTCAGGCTGGCCTCAATCGATCCTTCCGCTGGGCCATGACCATCCCCCATCATAACGCGCAGGTTAACCACATCCAGCACGTCCAGCCCGAGATTACGTAGATTATCGTGCACCGCTTTTTGCAGCTCTGCCGGAGAAAATGCGGGCAACCAGGATGCGTCCTCTCCACGCCGCGCACCAATTTTAGTGACAATTGTCAGGTCGTCAGAGTAAGGATAAAGCGCTTCGCGGATAATCTGATTGGTGACGTGCGGACCATAAAAGTCGCTGGTATCAATATGATTGACGCCCAATGCCAGCGCCTCACGCAGCACGGTTATAGCGACGTGGCGATCTCGTGGGGGGCCAAAAACTCCAGGACCTGCCAGTTGCATCGCGCCATAACCAAGACGGTTAACGGATTTTGTACCGAGAGTAAATGTATTGCTGCTCATCGCACCCTGCCCTGTAATAAAACGGATTAAGAAAAATCAGTATAGAAACGAAAAGAGATAAATAATGCGAAGGTGTAAACAAGATTACTGGATGAGTTGCTCTATTGTCCTGAAAGACACAAAACAAAACGCGTCACGTACCACATCCGGCAATAAAAAAACCGCAACCTGTATCAGCGTTGCGGTTTAGGGATCACATGCTAAAAATTAGAACGTTTTCTTGTAGTTCAGCATCACGCCTTTATCGCTGATGCCATCCTCTTTCCAGTTGTACGCATCCAGATTCAGCGAACTTTCTTTGCTGCTGTACTTCACGCCGACGCTTGTCAGGCTATTGATGCCGCCGCCCTTCTGACCGTCATCGACGTTAAAGTGCTGACTGCCTGCGCCTGCCAGGTTTGCCGTACGCTGGCTCTTCGCGTAGCTCAGGTTCGGCCCGCCTTCCAGCGTAGCGCTAGCGCTCCAGCCGTCTTTACCTGCGTAGTCCAGTTTCAGCCCGACGATGCTGTCCACCGCCGTTTCGCTGCCACTGTTCATATTCAGGTTAAAGTCTCCGGCATTGCGCTCCTGATAGCCACCTTCCAGTGTGTGACGCAGTTTTACACCCGCATATGGCGTAACCTTCAGTCCTTCGCTCGGTTCGAAAGTCTTCGCCCCTTCGCTGCGGAACTCCAGGTACTGCTGTTTCACGTCGGTATCAGCCGTTTTGTTCGTGTTGCCAAATGCAATCGAGCGGCTGCTGTCAAGGTTGTGAACGTCGTAACGCAAGGCGTTATTCCAGTTCATGCCGTTATCGAACGACATCTGATGTTTCAGGCCAAAAAACTGGCTATAACCGCCTGTAACGCCATTATCACCCGCTTTCTGCGCACCATCACCATCGAGACGAGCGATACCGTACTCCAGACTCATCGTCTGGCTTTCGCTCAGGTCGATAGTTTTACGCAATGCCAGCATGTCGTATTCGGTATTATTACCTAACTCGGCACGCGGATCGCCTTTCGCGACAACGTTGAACGCCAGACCGTTACCCACTTTCGGCGCGGCATCTGCCAGCATACTAAAGCGGTTGCTTAACACGCGCGCTTCGCGGAATACCGTGGTCGCCTGGCTACCGCTGACCTGTTTCAGAGCACTGTTCAGTTCAGCAGTCGTGCCGACGTTCAGGCTGGTAAACAGTTCGTTGTTGGTGTAACCCGCATCCAGTGCTTTCGCGATGTCATTCACCGAGGCATCTGTTGCCACATCGGTGTAGGCATTTTTGCTCATGGTGACGTCAACGTTACCGCTGGCATCGGTGCTGCCTTTGGCAGTCCATACCACGGACGTTGAGGTGATGGCGTCAGCGTCGGTCAGGTTGCTACCTTCCACTACGTTATCAAAACTCACAGTGGTGTCTGCCGTACCAGCGGTAAAGCCCGTGTTAATCTCCACGCCGTTCATGCTGGCATTGTTAACCTTCAGCTTCCCGGCGCTGCCGTTAACGTTGGTACCGACGACATAGCCGTTGAGGTTGTTCATGCTGCCACCAGCCTCATCACTTCCCGACGTTACACTAACCGTATTGGGCTTCGGCACATCCGGCAACGTATAGTCGCCATAATGCACTTCGCTGCTATTACCGTTGTTACCGTTCATACCTTCAACATTGATGCTGTCGCCCTGCTTGATCAGTCCAGAACCCGTAACCCCATCGGCAATCACCACCGTGCCGTTGTTAACCACATGACCTACTGTACCCAGTACGCTAAATGCAAACGAGTCATTGGCGAAGATATTGATGGTGCCGTTGTTTTCGATTACCGCATCCGCCGTGGCGTTGGCATCGAGTTGCATACCGATCATACCCGTGTCAGTAGTGCCTGCGGTACCGAGGTTGATGGTGCCATTGTTAACCAGCTGCGCGTTCTTATCACCTTCCATAGCCACAGCACCGGTGCCGCTGATGTTCATGATGCCGTCATTCTGGGCAATAAAGTTGCTGTGGGTGACTTTCACGGCACTGGCGCTGTCGTGATCGAAGTTGATGACCCCGTTATCCTGGTTCCAGAAGAAGGCATTCTGATCGCCGGCATTATTAGCGCTGACTACCAGTGACTTCGCAGAAACATCAATCGTTCCGTCATTGATAAAACGACCATTTCCGCCCCACATATTAACGGCTCCGTTGTGGGAAGAATTACTGATGTTCATGTGACCGGTATTATAAAGCGTACCGGACTGGTTGATGTGCACAGCATTCTTGTCGTTATCAAGAATAAACTCGCCGCGGTTATTGAAAGCTGAATTATTATTAACTTCCAGCATCCCGGTGTTGTTACCCTCACTACTACTTCCGAGGTTCCAGGTTCCTTCGTTATTTGCCACTGCAGTACCTGTCAGCGCAGCACCTCTCATAATCGCCCCGTCAGTTTGATTATTAAAGACCCCGCCAGCCGACATCATCCGCCCTGTTACACTGCCACTATTATTGAATACCCCCGCGTTCTGCACGATTTTATTGATGGTTCCGGTGTTGTTCACTAACGAACTATCAGCACCAGCATTCATGGTAATTTGCGCAGTCATTTCTCCGGCATTATTGAGGATTCCACCGCTAACATCGACGTTATTCGTCATCACCCCGGCATTTTTAATGACGGCACCCTTGTCAAGTTTTACTAAGTTATTGATGATGCCACCGCTGGTATTTTCCAGAAGACCGCTTGATACCGTAATTTGATCACCGGAAAGCGTTCCGCTATTAACAACATTCCCAGCCAGCTTATCAGTCACAGCAGCAGATTTATTTAGCGTTACAGTTTCTCCGCTTCGTGTAATCGTATCGCCACCGGTATAGATCAGTGAGGTGAAATCATCTGTATTATTGTACTCATTCCCCGATTGGCACACGCCGAAAGTGCAGATTGTACCATAGTTAACAATTGTTCCTGTGCCATCGTTATAAAACGCCTGACCAGTACCAACATTGATATTGATAACACCCGTCTGGTCGTTGATAGCAGTACCATGCTCATAAACAGCCATCCCTACCAGAGTATTTGCTGCCAGACTATCGTCATAATTACCATTTTTTTCGAGGTTAATCGTCCCCTGGTTAATAACTGTATTGCTGGCGCCATAGGCCGCCATACCTGCGCCGGCGTTATAAATAGTTATAACACCGCCCAATTGGTTAATTGCTGTTGCATTTTTCCCTGCACCACTATAACTATCAGTACCAACTCCCACACCTGTACCGAAGTCAATGGCGCTGTTGCTAGCTATATCTCGCATTGCGGTAGTGTCATTTGCATCTACCCACATAGAATCCAGTGTAATTTTACCCTGATTTTCTGCTGTTGAATCTGCTATAGCAAGCATGCCGACACTACCACGACCATACAAATCAATGATGCCGCTGTCAGTATTGATAATTGTGCTATTCGATTGAGCGACTAACCCTGTTATGCTACTGACATCGTTATTAAAAATAAATGAATTCGATGTGCCCGTTGAATACTTGTTAAATACGCTATGTTGTTCCGTCACTTTACCTGTGATCGTACCTGCATTAGTGGCGCTCCCTCCGTTAGTAGCCAGTAAAACAATGGGAGACGGTGCCGGATCTTTACCATTTTGTAATAACGAGATCGTGCCACTATTTATACCTGTTGTATTTTCACCAGTAACAAAAGCAAAACCTAAATTCTGAATTTCAACAGTACCTTTATTAACAATTTTCGCACCGGAATCAGCATAAGTAAGTTCTGGGGTTCTTGTCCCATGATGTTCAAAACTGTCAATATCCTGCATTGTTAGCGTAGCGCCACTGCCAATTTCCAGCAAAGCTTTATCCTGTACCCGAATAACCCCGGCAAACCCCAGAGGGAATTCTCCGCTGATTGTCGTATCTCCATTCAGATATACCGACGACTCACCACTAACGACAATAACGCTGGTATAACTATATCCTGTGCGCAAGGAAGTAACCTGCGACCCATCTGCAAGCGCGTTTTTCTCTCCAATCAGTTCAAGTCCACCATTCATATTAACGGTATTGCCATCGCCAATCACAACCAGACCTGACGTTTTCTCTGCGCTGCCATCAAATAAATTACTCTGACGAGAAGTAACCTCACTGTCTGATACAACAGTTAACTTTCCATCCAGCGTCACGTTATTATCACTGCCGTAAACGTTGATACCCACGGATGGATCGAAGAAATATTCCGCCGCATTGTCTGCGGTTTTATCCTTATCAACCAGAACGTTACCAGTGATATTCACTGTATTCGCATCGCCAGAAACGTTTATGCCCGTCGCTTTCTGCCCGACCACTTTTAGATCTTTTGCCGCCAGCGTCACGCTGTTATTGTTGCCATTAAGATCTACCCCGGTCGAGAAATCGCCAACCTGCATACTGCCTGCCAGCGAAACCTTCCCACTGTTGGTTGTGATGCTGAACCCTGTCGCTTCATTGCTAACGTTAACATCACCCGTATTGGATACTGTTGCCCCCTCACCGTTGATGAGCACGCCAATCGATCCAGTATCGGAAACAACAATATCTCCTTTGTTGTTAACCGTGCCGTTGTCACCAATGTTCTCAACACCATGCGCACCGCCTGTAACAGTCAGGCTACCATCCAGATTTACAATGCCGATATTGCCCGCGATTTTGGTACCCGTGGAATCTTTTCCATCAACAGTGGTTTTTCCACTGTTATTCGCGGTGGCGTCGTTACCGTTGATCTGAGTGCCGGTGCCGCCATTGGTGATAGTGCTCTCGCCTTCGTTATTGACGATGGCCTGGTCGCCGTCAATCTGGATACCGATGGACTCCGGATCGGTGACGGTCATGGTGCCCTTGTTATCCACCGTTGCGCTGTCGCCGGTGATATCAATACCGTGACCGCCGCCGCTGACATCCAGATCGCCGTCCTGAATAACTTTTCCGTTATTACCGTTGATTTCCGTACCGGTGGAATCCTTGCCGTCAACGGTGGTTTTGCCGTTGTTGTTTGCCGTGGCGTCATCACCATTAATCTGGGTGCCGGTGCCACCGTTGGTGATGGTGCTCTCGCCTTCGTTATTGACGATGGCCTTGTCACCGTCGATCTGGATACCCATGGACTCCGGATCGGTGACGGTCATGGTGCCCTTGTTATCCACCGTCGCGCTGTCACCGGTGATATCAATACCGTGACCGCCGCCGCTGACATCCAGATCGCCGTCCTGAATCACTTTCCCGTTATTACCGTTGATTTCCGTACCGGTGGAATCTTTACCGTCAACGGTGGTTTTGCCATTGTTGTTTACTGTGGCATTATCACCCGTAATAACAAGCTCACCGTTGTGATTATATTGCCACTTCGTTGCGCCATCTGCGCTCACCCCTTCAAGGGCAACAGTGTTATTCGCTTCATCAATCTGCCAAAGATTAATCGTTGCCTTACGACCATTGCTATCTTGCAGAGATATAGTCCCGTCAGCATTCTCGGTATAAGTAAAAACTGAATCGCGAATAGTTAACGTTTTTTCTGTTTTATCGAGAATAACGTCATTATTAAACGAAACCGGTTTGGGAGGTGTAGGCGTATCATCCGGATCGTCCGGTATTATCTCATCTCCGCCAGGAGTTGGGGGAACTGGAGTGTCGTCTGATTCATCATCAGGGGGTGTCGGTGGGAGTGGAGAATTGTTGCGATGATGATGATCATCATCGTCGTTTAGTTCCACTACGGCTAAGGCCGTGATTAACGCAGCAGCGCCTGTGGAAAGCCATGGCATCAGGTTTTGTTCGACTAAAGGAGAGCATTCAGAGGGTAAGCGTTTAAGCTCTTCCGGACTGAGTTTTCCTGGGTCTGCCGGACAAGTCACATTGGTATTTTTCTTTTCACCTGTGGTGGTTTCTACCTCTGTGATATCTGCCGCCCAACCCTGACCACTCAGAGCTAATGCAATACAGGCCGACAATAGAGTTTTCCTTTGCATAATAAATCCTTCTGGCGAATATAAAGAAAGCCGGATGCACTAACCCGACCAATTAGTTATTTAAAACATAGGAGACATCCAATATTGCCAGTAGATTATTATCTAATCAAACATACTTTCCTATAATTCACAATTATAATTCAGGTGAATAAAAAAAGACCATAAAATATATAAATTGTGTATATAATATAAATTACAAATTAAAACCACATTCTCATTATAAATAATTATATGATGAAAAAACGGTATGAATTAATACTCAAATAA
>ERZ1034626.898-NODE-898-length-20984-cov-40.376893_pt1 | contig 20984 bp, 22 predicted proteins | sample MGYA00520652_ERZ1034626 | MGnify/ENA primary metagenome ERZ1034626 (study PRJEB33766, sample SAMN09781765) | gut metagenome | biome: gut microbiome | host: Homo sapiens | place: Madagascar | study: EMG produced TPA metagenomics assembly of the PRJNA485056 data... | reverse complement strand
AGCTGGAGTATTACACCGAGAAGGAAGCCTTCCGCAAGCTCACCGAACAGATGGGCATGAAGCGAAAGGTGAAACGAGGTGATGCCTGGTTCCCGCTACAGGTGGGAAAGAGCTTTTATAATTCGCTGAACCAGACAGCCATAGAGGTTTTCCGAACCTCTGACCAGGATATCGAGCACAATTTTGAGTTCGGTCGCCCCGTCATGTTCTTCACTCTTCGTTCTTCACTTAAATATTTCTCCTTTACCGGAACCGTGAGTTATGTGGATGGCGACAGAATGGTGATTACCGTACCCGATTCTGCCCCTCTGCTCGAACTTCAGCAGTCAACCGATCCTATCGGCGTACAGCTATCCTTTGACGAAACCAGCTACAAACTGATGTTCGATGCCTTGGACCGCGTGATGAAGGCGAAGAACAACCGTCTGGCTTATCTCCGCGATTTATTCTATTCCCATCAGAAGGCAGGAAGATTCTCCTTCGAACCGATGAAGTTCCCTTGGCTCAATCCTACCCAGGAAAGGGCTGTGAACGAGGTGCTTTGGGCGAAGGATGTGGCCATCGTTCACGGACCTCCGGGAACCGGAAAGACCACAACCCTGGTGGAAGCCATCAACGAAACCCTGATGCGAGAGAGTCAGGTGCTGGTGTGTGCACAGAGCAATATGGCGGTGGACTGGATTTCTGAAAAACTGGTGGATAGAGGTGTGAATGTGCTCCGTATCGGAAACCCTACCCGTGTGAACGACAAGATGCTGGGCTTCACCTACGAGCGCCGTTTCGAGAGTCATCCCGACTATCCGCAGCTCTGGGCTATCCGCAAGGCAATCAGAGAATTAAGAAAAAACAGGAAGAAAGGCAGCGAGAACTATCATCAGAAGATGGATAGGCTGAAGAGCCGTGCCGCAGAAATAGAAATCCGCATCAATTCTGAACTCTTTGGCGAGGCACGTGTCATCGCCTGCACCCTGGTGGGTTCTGCCCATCGGTTGCTGGAAGGCATGAAGTTCGGCACCCTGTTTATCGACGAGGCAGCCCAGGCTTTGGAAGCCGCCTGCTGGATTCCGATGAAGAGAGCCAGCCGGGTGATTCTGGCGGGAGACCATTGTCAGCTGCCGCCTACCGTGAAGAGTATTGCGGCATTGAGAGCCGGACTGGGCAAGACCCTGATGGAGCGCATCGCCGAAAACAAGCCCGAGGTAGTAACCCTGCTGAAAATCCAATACCGCATGAACGATGAAATCATGCGATTCTCCAGCGACTGGTTCTACGGGGGCAAGGTGGAGAGTGCGCCACAGATCAAATACCGCAGCGTATTGGATTACGACCATCCGATAACGTGGATTGACACTTCCGACAAGGAACCGGCAGATACAATAGAAGAAGGCGAAGAACTGAACTTCAAGGAGCAGTTTGTAGGCGAGAGTTTCGGGCGTATCAACAAGGCAGAAGCCGAGCTTACCCTGCTTACCCTGGCGGAATACTTCACCAAGATAGGCAAGCAGCGGGTATTGAGCGAGAGCATCGACGTAGGCATCATTTCGCCTTACCGTGCCCAGGTGCAGTATCTGAAGAAGCTCATCAAGAAGTATGAGTTCTTCAAGCCTTACCGCCGCCTCATCAGCGTCAACACGGTGGATGGTTTCCAGGGTCAGGAAAGAGACGTGATTCTCATCTCCCTGGTACGTTCCAACGACGAGGGCCAGATTGGTTTTCTGAAAGACCTTCGCCGCATGAACGTGGCGATGACGAGAGCCCGCATGAAGCTCATCATCCTGGGCAACAAGGACACGATGACGAAGCATCCTTTCTACAAGAAACTATGGGAGTATGTGGAGGCAATTAACAACCATGAATAAAGGAAAAACTCCTCCAACTTCGTTTCATCAACGAATTTGGAGGAGTTTTCTTATCTTTAAAAATAGCGAAGTTCTGCGTATTTCCTCATTTAGTTTATTCCACTTCATCCATTCTCTTCAAATTCCAGCCATCAAACTGCATGATGACCTTATGAAGTTGGGTTCCTTGTCGCAAGGCTTCAACCCTTGGAGCTTGGGCATAACGTCTGATTTGCTCCTCAGCATCTTGCCACTGCTTTTTGACTAAGGCTTCATGCTCCTCTTTCGACATTCGCTTCTCTTTCTTTGGAATCATTTTCAACTCCAGAATGTAACTATGCTTCGAGGCATAGTGAGTCAAGTTAGGCAAAAGAAAGAAATCACAATAGCCATGATTCAATTCCAATTCAGGGGCAGTATAATAATAATTATTGAGATTCAAATAAGCCATGAAGAATCCTTGCAGATTACGCTCTCCCTCTATAGAATCACGAACCGAAGAAACATTTGCATAGGCATCTGCCATATATTGAAGAGCACATTTCCATTCTCCTTCAAAAGCCATTTTATAGTAATATTCTGCCAATTGTGACACATTCAACTTGGCCTTGTCCTGATATATTTCCAAAAGATAATCATAATATTGCTTGCGCACATTATTGTTTGGAATGCCTAAAACCAAGCGGTCACCACGAACACCCTTTACCGTAAGCATACCATAATAGAACAGGAGACTGACAAATGTTTCAGCCATTGTCAAATCCCTGGCAGGGAATGTCTCCTTCACAGCTCCAAGAATTTCTCCTTTTTCTATAATATCCATTAATACCCCCTGACGGTTTCCATCCAACTTATCCAGTTGCAACAACTTGTTCATCTTGTTGTAATCGGTTCTCGTATTAGGAGCTGTCATCTCCCTTGGGGGCTCTCCTGATTCTGCATAACTGCGCAAATAATAAAGAACCATATCACAATTAAAAACCCTGCTCTGCGTTTTCAAAGCATCGGCTGAGAAACAATAATTGTCGTACCAAGGCTTCATATCGGCAATGATTTTTTCCACATCACAATCCGGACAAATGACACCAGACTCCTGATAATACAGGAACATTTCCCTCACTTCCTCTGTAGAGAAACCAAGCATCTGATTAAACTTAGATTTGGTAGAAATATGCCATCCAATGTTAAAGCCACTGGTGAGGTCATCAAGCGTTACAGGACTGACTCCTGTCATGAAGATACGGTCGAACATGCCTTTAAACACCTTGAATATTTCGCGATAGAAACCGCTGGCATGGGTCAATGCCCAATACACCTTTTCACCATGCTCATTAAGCACCACATTGGTGAAATTATCATATTCATCCACTACAAGATAGAGATGAATACCTAGAGACTCTGCTTTTGTTCCCAAGATATTCAACTTACCTACGGCACTTTCCATGGCATAGAATCTTTTCTTCATGGGTTCAGGATAATAATCTCCATACTTATCCATGAAATCATCCAAACAGATGCCACAATATTGATTGAAGTTTTCCCTTAAACTGCTAATATCACCACCTATCTTGGAGAAATCCAGAAAAAGCATCTGATATTTTCCACGCCATGGCGTGGGATGTGAACCTATCCACAAGTCGCCAAACAGGCTTTGGAACTTATCCTGCATTTTCACATCATAATAAGCACGAAGCATACTCAGCAAGAGACTCTTGCCGAAACGACGCGGACGAATACAGAAAAGGTTTCGAGCCTCATCTTCCAACATCGGCAAGTACATGGTCTTGTCTATATAATATAAGTTTTGCTCCCTGATAGTGACAAAGTTTGATACACCATTAGGTATTTGCTTGACTCCCTGTTTCATATCATAATGAATTTATAGTTTCTTCTAAATTGCAAAGCTACAACTTTTTTATGAGATAAACAAGAATTTAAGGAAATAATATGTTAAAAAAACTAAGTCATAGTTTCTAAGGAAGAAGCTAGGAGTTTCCGGCCTTGAAACTGATTTGGATGCTTCTGGGGGGTGATCCTACTGTTTTTTAGGGTGATTCTGCCTACCATTTCTTATACCTGAAGATATTCAAGTACACTCTCCCAATTAGGAAATTCTTCACTTCCAAAGCGAAGCCATTCTCCCTTGAATCCACTTGTTCCATGTTTTCCTCTATCATCAATGATATAATCACCTCTGAGTAGATTCTTGTGGTGAGAGAGAATTAGACGTTTACAATAATACTTGTCCAAATGTCTATTTATCCATTCCACTTTGTCTGACCATGTTGTTGGATTACTCCAAGGAGAGGTTGAAAGGATATAAACATCGTATTTACCACTTTGTTGTAATTGATGCATAGCCTCGACTGCACCTTTTACTGGTGGCAGATAAGAAACGATATGAGGTACGTCTCTGTATCTTCCTGCATATTCCTTACGGAGTTCATCACCAATCAACTCCAACCCAGCATGGAAATCCATAAGCACACCGCCCATATCAACATAAACTATCTTCCTAGCCGTTGTTTTCTTTGAATCATACATTTATTTTATTAGTTTTTTCATGTACTCAAAATCATGAGTCTGCCTGAAAGGCACTATGAATTCGAGTTCAGAATTGACCAGGCAATACACCGCAGGATAAAAATCCGTTCCTACGAAGTCATCACTATCGAAATAATAGGTTTCCTTGTGATAAATCCACTTCAACATACCATATCCTTCAGCATCATGCTCAACCAATTCTATTCCATATTCTACATTCTTCTGTTCCAGGGCCTTCTTTCGCTGTTCATCCTTTCCTATCAAAACGCCCCTGAAGATGTCGGCGAAATCAATATCCTTGTCTTCTATCAACAGCTGATCATTCCGCACCAGGATACGCTGCTTCCCAGTCTTGACATTCACCAATACCAGCGTATGATTCTGTCTTCTTTCCAGCTTCAACACCGTCCAGGTTCGGACAATACCCTTCTGCTTTCGGGCTCTTTCCGCTTCCTTTCTACAATCCCTTGCAGCCTTCAAATGCCTGCGTACCTTTTCTGAAGTCATGGAGTAGATACGAGGAACATTGCCCATGTATGTCAAGGTTACGCCATACGAATTGATTTCTCCTGTTTTTCTGTTTTTCGCTTTCCAAGCCATGAAACATTCATGGTCGCGATTTACTGTAACAACAGGCTCTTCTACCACCTCCATGTATTCTACGGCAAAGAAGAAGCGATCTATGGTCTTCGCGTACTTGGTGCCCACATGAAAATCAATGAGCTGCCCATCAGCACCTTTTATACTTATCTTGCCCATACCTGCCATTTTATCTTTAATCGTCTAGACATCTTCTATTTCTATTTTCATCGTTTTTCAGTTTATCATGACTTGACATGTTAATGTTTTGACAGCCATTCTACAACTTCATTCACGATGATGTTAGCAAAATCCTTGGAGCTATGCGTTGGCTCATTCGGCCTGTTGATGAATACCGCCAAGGCATAGCGAGGTTTTTGGGCCGGGAATACTCCTACGAAAGACATTTCTGCCGGTGTATGTTTGCCGTTTTCAAGTTCCTCGCCTTGATAATCACCATAAATGCCAGCCAATTCAACCTTCTTTGGAGCATAGGCAGCCTGTATGCCATCCCCTTTATTTAAGCCTATCAAGACTTCCTGCAGATATTTACGTCCCAAAGGCATCATGTCATTAGGCTCCTCTGTAACCGAATCACCTTCCAAAGTAGGAAAAATCAGAACGTTCTTCTGATAGACGCTATTCAGGATTGCAGCCAATTCCATAGCACTGGTAAGCTTTTCTGCACTTGTTATATTCTTCCAGATACCAAAGGCAGCATCGCCACGGTTTACCAGGAGAATCTTGAACATCGCTACATTCGATTTATGCGTCAAAGCCTGGCGGCAAGTCATCACACCATATCCTCCAGATTTCCAGTTATGGTCACGGATACTGATGCTGTCACCTATATTATATACGCCACCGCACAAATCAATCTTGTCTTTGAGCGAACCATCAATATCTGCCAACATCGGAGTAACGCCTACAAGCGTCAATATGCGATGACTACATGCTTGCTTCAACAGCTTGCCATCAGCATAACCATCTCCATCTTTCTCCAATGCCACCCAAGTCTTCAATCTTCCTGTTTGTGCATCAATAACGGCAATCTGTCCGTATGTGCCGTTCAACGCCTTTAACCCTCCAGATAAAACCTCTTGGCATTTCTGAGTCATCACGCTATCTATCGTTGTGCATTCATCAAGCTTGGCCACATATTCGGGATTATCCATCCACATAGCTACAGTTTGATTATCTTCTCCCACCACTCCTATGGTACCACGCTCAATTCCTCTCTCAACATAGAAATAGAACACCTCGATACCATCTTCTGATACATAACGACGAGAGAAACCCGCAACATCCAAATCTATCTCCGTCACATTTTCATGCTTCTCCAAGTCATAGATACCCAACTTGCCATCCTTTGAAACAATGGCAAACCTGGTTACGCTGCAAGTATCTATCCGATTGCACTGCTCCAAAGGTACTTGGGTAACATGCTTCTTGCCCAAAGCCTCATCAGCGCCAAGGGTATCGACTGCAGCCTTCACTTGAACAAGGGATAATTGTCCGAACAAGGCTAAAACTATTGAGAGTAAGCCCAACTTAATGTATTGATTTTTATAATTACACTTCATACTTTCTCCTTTTTTAATTCTTCCATCCTACGTTCCCATGCCATTTGCAATTCCTGCTGTTTGGGAACCAGATACGTTTTGGCATAACTGAGAATATAATATTCTGCGGCATCTTCACCATCACCATCAGCCTCTTCTTCGAAGTTGCAGGTAATCATAAAACAAGTCTCAGAAACTATCGGATCGAAGCCTACACTATACCGCACCCTGTTTTCTTTGGCATTCAACTCCTTACAGAACTCACGAGCCTTGCTGGCCAGCATGTCATCCACCTTGACTGCCCCAACAAGCGAAATGGCAAAGCCATCAACACCCCAGGAAAAGACCTTTATGATACCCTCGGGCAATCTGATATAGGTTTCTCCTATCCCCTCTTCTCTACTTCCGGAGAAATAGTAGGGCAATTTTTCTTCCTTTGCCAGCAGCATGCCAAGCAACACATAAGAATGTCGGCTTCGAATATCTTTCTTGTAGGCACGCTTTTGAAACAGACTGTAAATCCAGGCGCACCCCATGCTTTGAGCCAGGCTTGCAACGCAGAACCATATTTCCCATGAATCCATAACAATACCTTTCTTTAACTTAGTTATTCCGTCAATCAATCACCTCTATATAACTGGTGTATTCCGGGAACCACTTATCGAGCAGTTCATCCGTCTGGCACTGATGCATCCCACCTTCATGGCATACTCCTGCACTTTCTCCTTCAATACTGCTGTATCTATAATACTTGTCTTGTTCATATCTTTAATTCTTTAATGTTTAAATTGCGATACCTTTTATGTTATAGAGTGGGAAAAAGTAACCTTGCTATCACTGGAAACGAAAAAACTTATGGCATCTGGCGTGATAGCCTTTTGTACCCACTAGGCGTCCTGGCGGATTTGAAATCCGCCATAAAAAAGGTTCGACCTATTAAAACTAATTCTACTTTGTTATCTTAATTTCTTGATGAAATCTTATAGCTGGTTATATGACTACTATTGTATGCTCAGTTCTTGAGGTTTCATGATCACGAAAGCCCTCTACTTCGTAAATTTCAAAGCGCCCTTTCCTCAATGGGGTAAACTCATATGTAACAATTTTACCGTCACCACCAGGCATCATCTTTCTTCCAGATTCTAAGGGATGTAAATATTTACAGCTATATTCCACTCGAAAAGCAGTTTTATCATACTCGATACGATATTCTTTGCCGACCGAGACATGGACTTCTCCTTTGAATGTCAAGTGCTCACCATCAAATTTTATTGTTTGCGTAACCTTTTTGCTTATATGCAAAGTTTCCTTATTGGTGAGGATAAAACTTCTTTTTTCACCTCTAAGCTCTTCCATTATTTCATAGGAATCATTAAAATCTTTTTACACATAGCCTTATCTCTTTCTATATAGTTACCAAAATCGTCAACTTATCGCTCTTCGGTGTATTTTTTATTTTGTACATTTTTATATCATAGAGTGGGGAAAGGTTACCCACCAATCTATCACAGGAAAAAAGAAAAACTTGCAAACATTGCCTTTCATGTTTTGCAAGTTTTGTTAATGTTTTTATTGTTCAAATCTTAGTAAAGGCTGCCAAAGCTACAACATACTTTCCGCATTTCTGATATTCTCTTGTTGCTTTTTTATGTTATGCTTAAGGGCTGCATTGTTTGGGTCTTTCTTCAGTTTTTCTTGATAATATTGCAACTGCTTTTCTGCATTGCTCTTTCTTTGCAGCCATTCCAACCTATATTTTTCATTCTCGTTAGAGCTGGACGAGCCTATATTATAAGAGGAATTTGAAGAATTACCTTTATAAGACTTACCATGAATATCACTGTTATTATCATTAACAATCATAGATTTTATAGAATTTACAGCTGCTACTTTTATACCCTCTACCATTCCAGAAAGAACCTTTGAAAATACAACATTCACCAAACTATTATCATCCATTTTTTGTGCTTGCATATCCAAGTCTGCCAAATAACGATTATTATTATTTATGACTTCATCATATTGCTTTGTCTTAATGGAATCTTGTATCTTTGCGGTTTCCAATATTTCAGTAGAATTTATTAACAACGTTTATGCCTCATTATAATTATATCCATTCAGTTTGTTTCTTGCAGGAAAATCATTGTGATTCTTTAAAATAATTATTTGATTAAGTGCTAAAGCCTGCATTGCTGAAGACACATACAATTTAGCCTCTGGCAAATCCACACCATACTCCGAATAGTACTTAATACAATCTTCATACTTATGACTTAAGAAATACTCTTCTCCTAAGTTTTTCGGGATAAAATTTTCCTTTAAATCATTTTTATAAACATGAAACGTATCTACAGGACTCACCTTGACCATAAACTCTTTTTTGTCATGCAAAGCTTGTATTTCAGAATAGACTGTTGGAACTATCATTCCCAAATTTTCCAAATATACAGCTCCCATATATGATTTGTTATTATAAGCATATACATTATTATAAACTCTCCCCAAACGACTTGTAATGGTCATTAAGAAATTATCATTTGGAAAAACCTCTTGTCCATTCCAAGTTAATAAACCCATATTTTTAGAGTCCATATTAACAAGCATAAGTTTTAAAAATCCATTCAAGTTCCTCGTATATATCTTACTTGCATTACAAATAAGCCAACTTCCCAAATACTTTATATCAGAAAAGATACCTTGCTTTAAAACTTCTCCATCTGTTGAAACTATTATCTTTTCTTCTCCTTTTTCTAATATAAAATGGTGTGGCATGGAATAATTATAAAGTTTAAACGCATCTCTTCCGCCTGTCATTGAAGGAAACGTATATTCGCTATAACCATCTTGTCCTATTCCATTAATATAAGTGATGCTATTATAATCAGTATTAAACAATACACTATTGTCATTTTTTACAACTCCATACAGCTTGCCTTTCCCTACCTTCTTCTCTACTAAATAAAACCAAAAACCATTGTCACCAACAATGATTTGCACTTGCGAAAAGCCTTTGTCTTCACGCAATTTCTTAATATCTTCTTTATGCTCTTTTTTCAATGTTGCAAGAGATTGTGCTTTTACAACATTACCCATCAATAGACAAAATGTCATAGTGAACATAAATATCAAACTATCTGCCACTAATCCTTGCTTAATAAAATAATTGAATCTCATATTTCACACATTTTAATTGTTAAGTAATGATTAAAAAATAACTTGATACATTTTTGTGTCCTTTTTATGAAGTAACACATAGTTAAAGGATAGAGTTTCAGACTCTTCCTTTGCCTCATATTTACTATAATTTATCTTTATCATAACTTCTTTTTAACTTATTGATTATTAATCATTTACACTCTTTAACCTGCTAAAAAATTGTATCTTTACAACTGATTTCCAGGCAGTTGCAATGAACACAAAGATTCTAGCAGAAGTCTTTTCAGAGACCGACTTGACATACATCCAGCAATTAAACGAGCACCTGCGTCGGCTATATTGTGCTACAAGAGCTATCAGCATAGGCAAACATGGTGTGGCAGCCGTGTGTGCCTCTATCCACATATCAAAGAACACCATCTATAGGGGCATTCGCGAGTTAAGCAGAAAGACCATTCTTTCATTTCTGTCAAACAACTCGTGAAGGTGTCAAAAGTACGAGTCTCCTTACGGATGCCCACACCATCAATTGTTGCCACCACCACCTTCAAGTGGACGTCGATACCACAGCCTCGCTGGATCAACTGAGGAAATGTTACGTTAGTCATAATTACTCAATGTTGGTTTAACGCAACAAAGATAGCATTTTATTTCCAATTTACATTCGCTTTGGCGAGATTTTTTAGCTCATGGATATTTCATAAAATATACATTTTACTCTTTACGACTTCCGATGAAAGAATTGTTAATATTAGTTTCGTTTATATATACAAAGCGTGGAGCCAAATCTGATACTGTTAAAATAAACCAGTACAGTTCGCCTTATATGTATATATACCTAACCACTGTTATTTGTTGCTTTATAAAAATATATTTACTTATTCTTATCAGTAGTTACACTTGTCCTGTACCATTGCAAACATTACACCTTTTAGTTCCATGGCATATAGGACATTTCATATAACCATCCGGCGTATTATATTGACCATCATATTCTACCACTCCTACTCCATGACAATGCTGGCATTCGCCTGTACCATTACAAGAGTGACAAGAACGATCAGAACTTCCTCTGCTCCCAGATACAGAAGTGCCACTATTTCCATAATCAATATTCGTTCCTCCATATCCACCACCACCAGTCATTTGGTCAACTTGCTGCAAAGCTTGGCGAAGTTTGGCAGCTTTCGCAGGTGTCGTATAGCCCGTACCCTGACATCCGCTACAAGTCGAACTATTTCCGTAAGCAGAGAACACACCTGTACCAGAACACATTGGACAACTGACATTTTGGGAGGACTGACCGCTATTCACAGATGCACCACTATTACGTTGCATCATATTGGATAAATCTTCCCGAATCGCATCATATGTCTCTTCGGAGACTTTTTTTTCACCATCACATACAGGACATGTTGCCTCACCATTTTCTGTATTCATAGTTCCTCGTCCAAAACAAATCGGGCAAGTTTTTTTGTTGGTACAGCTTACAAATGCAATCAATAATGTTGCACACAACAACAAATGTTTAAATATTTTCTTCTGCATAGCTTAAACGAATTAATGTTTCCAATCTATCATAACTAAATTATCTCTAAAATTTCCCCACATCACAGGATGCTGCTTATTATTACAAACAGTTTTAACCTTCTTACTAACATAGGTATATATTTCTTTAGCTGTAACCATCCTGTTTCTATCAAAATCGGCAGTTCCACGAAGCCCCTTAGCCAAATAAGTTGTGAAATAACCATTCCTCATCTTTTTACTCTCCATAGAAGATTCTTTTGTACGAGAAGAAAGAAACAACACAACATCCGATTTCTTATGATAAAAATGATGATTACCGCTTTGTTTTTGTCTTAATCCACCAGACATACACGCATCTGCCATAATAACTTTTTTTGTAGCCCCACTTTGCTTAAAGACCTTATAAATATCATTATAACTTAGTGCATTTCTGCCGTTATTATCCATATCATAAGGACAGAACCCACCTTCATAACCATGACCACTAAAAAAGAATAAGACCATATCTCCTTTCTTTGCCCTTTTAAACTGTGCTGAAAGAACCTTGATGATATTATTTCGTGTGGCATAGCGCCCTGTCATCGTTATTACCTTCTTTGTCCTTGTTTTATATATACTTGCGATCGTCTTAGCATCATTTTCGGGAAGCGTCAAACTTGAAATGTTTTTATATTTGGCAATACCAACAGACACAACATAAGTTTCCGCCTTAACCAATATAGAAAAGGTCAAGACATAAGCCAACATCACATATTTTTTAAATAAACTCATTATTTCACAAATTTACACTTGCACCAAGGACAATTCTTGTTTTGAATCAATAGGCTATATGATTGATTCCCTAAGAAATGGTGACACTCTGGATTAGGACATATATATTTCCTGGTAAATTCTTCTGTTGATTTTTCCCTTTCCTCAATACTTTTATCTCTCACTCCCAAGATAAAGCAATATATCATTAGTCCCAACCCTATGATTGTCAACACTATCGTTATTCCAAATATTGAGTCAGCCCATCCCATGATTTTTGCCAAAGTAGCTATTGCACCACTTCCTAAGGTAAACATAGGAGCAGCACTGCGCAAAGTATTTATACTTCTTTGCTTTTTTTGAATCAGAAGTGATTTTCCATGATATTCATCCCATACATTTTTTAAATGTCTTATCGAATACTCAGAAGTAGTTTTTTGAGGTTGCAAAACACTTTGCCTTAAAGGAAGCAAATCAGCAACTTTCACAGTTGTAGTTTCGCTTAATTTGATATATGTATCTGCTGTAACTTTTGTTTTCAGAACCTGACGTCCATCAACAAAAGTACCTTGCGAACTTTTGTTTACCAATGTATATGTTCCATCTCCATTGTCAGTAAGCCAACAATGCTCTCTACTGACCGTAGGGTCTGTTATTTCCTTTCTCTGCGTGGCCTTGCTTCGTCCACGACCTACTATTATAGTCATGTTATGATTTCTTTATGAAAAAATTTAAGAACGACTCAAAAAAATTTAAGACCAACTCAAGTAAACTTGAACGATTCTCCTTCTTATCTTCTTCCTTAGGCTCTATACTCTGTCCAGAAGATTCGGCTTCAGACTCCACCGTTACCAAGAGTTCCTCTTCTTCCGCCATTTCATCAGAATCTTCCGATTCCACCTTGTCTATAGGAATAAGCCAACAAGTATAATTGTCCCTTGTTTTACCATCACAAACATTTTTGATTTCATTTATTTTTTCTTCATCAGATAAGTTTGTATTTGAAAGAATCTTTCCTAACATATCATTAGTCAGCTGTTCCAAAACCCCATCACTACATAGAAAAAAATAATCACCACTTTCAATGTCTGTAATATTATAAACATCTGCTACATGCCGATATTCCTGGTGAGGTTGCATAGCTCTGGTTATAACATTTTTCCGCGGAAAAGAAGCTGCCTCTTCCTCTGTTATCTCACCCAGTCTTAATAATTCATTCACTAAGGAATGATCAGCAGACTGATAGATAATACCACTTAGTCCTTCCTTATTCGACAAAGAAGGGCGTAAATGATATATTCTACTATCTCCAATATGAGCTACCAAAGCACCACCACTATGAAGAACAAGACAGGTCATTGTTGTTCCCATTCTCCTCTGCGAACCTGCCACATCAGCCTTGTCCAATTCATCATATGCATAAGCAAGGGCTTCTTCGAACAAAACCTTCGTGAAACTTCCATCAACTGAAAAATGTTCCGTAATATAAGTTCCCAAAGCAGTTGCAGCAACACGGCTTGCCACCTCCCCATATTCCTGTCCGCCAACACCATCGCACAACAGGAATATCTGGTCGGTTTCCTTCACATCGCAAGGCAATGGCCAAAGATAATCTTCTTGATTATCCTTTCTTCCTATCTCAGAAAAGGATAGAGGTTGTCTTATCGTTATCTTCATACTATTCTCGTTGATTCCTTGTCTGTTTCCTCCAGCACCACTTCTGTTTTGCCCAATGTCAGTTTATCACCAAAACTCAAGACAATTTCATCTCCTCGCATGATTTTCTTGCCATTGAGTAAAACTATATTCTTTGAACCTATTTCTATTAAATGATGCTCTATGCCACTCTGTGTTTTGACAACGTCAATTTGCACATGCTGACGACTCATATACTCATCTTTATAATGTTCACCACCTATTTGTATATCTGCCGTACTGGATTGAGCAGAACGTCCTATCACTTGACGTCCCATGTGTAGTTCAAAAGTTTCACCTGTCTGTACTACTTTTATCTGTCCAAAATCAAAATTTGCCTGTTTGCCAAAAGATGCAGGAAGTTGGGTTGCTTCATCAGAAGCACCCAAACCTCCTTTTCCAGCTTGTCCCATTTGAAATACACTTACTTTTGCCTTGTATTTACAAACAGGACAAGTCAACATCTTGTCTTGAATGCCTGGCATATCCTGAAGAGACAGCCGTGACTGGCAGTTTGGACATATCACTGACAATATTCCCATTTTATGCCTATAAATCTATCTGTTAAACATCCATTACACCTGCATCTGCATGATTCATGTAATCAGGCATATCGTCAGCAGATGCCGTTTGCAGATTATCATTTGTGGTAGAATCGTTTGGTGCAACTATTGCATACCCATCCTCCGTTTCTACTATATGAGCGTTTTCTCCAGAATCCAAATTTGCAACAACCGCTTCTGCGCCATGATTGTTTGCCTCTTCTACATAAGCGCCTACAACTTGTGCCGTCGCAATATTCTCGTTGCTGATGTCATGACATTCATTGCCATCAATCTGACCGTCCCTATTGTCATCATGTATCACATAATCCAATTTTCCGTCAGACTCAACGTCAACCACCAATGCTGCATCATCATCAGACTGCAAATGGGCTATTGTCGCCATACCACCTTGACCATTGTTTTGAACAGCCACACCCACCACATGCACTTCGCTTTCATCTGCAGCATTCTCTGTTTGTCCTACTTGTCCTACATTCTGCGTTCCATCATCTACATAATTTGCATTTTCTGGAACAGCATGTGCTGTGGACGCATGAGAGGTTGCAGCAACAGCTGAGACTTCTTGACCCTCATTAGCCTGCTGGGGTTCTACATTTATTGGCTCTAACACCTCTTCCGTTTCATCCGGCACATTGTTTTCTGCAAGCACTTCATTATCTTCTACCGATGCTGCATGAAGATTATCAGCCATCATTGCAGCCCCTGTTCCAACAGCTGCCCCCATAGCCGTAGCTCCTGTCTGAGCAGCAAAATTTGCAATATTACTTTTTTTAGAAGTCACTACCTTTTTTTCATCTTTTGTTTTATGAGATTCATTTACGTTCTCTTTAGATGAATTTTGGTCTAAGCCTAAAATTTTTGTTGTTTCATTCTCCATAATTGTAAACAATAAAAGTTGAAAAATAATTATAAGAAATTATATGTTTCTATTCTTTCAAATATCAATTGAGTTTTTTAATTAAAAATTTTCGTTATAAATGTTTTAAATTTGAACATCGAAGAGGCCAAAACCTTTCTAGCCCTCACATCTCCTCCCTTAGCAGCCTTACTATACCATTCCGCAGCTTTAGTATGATCTTTGGAAACACCGATACCATTATGGTACATATAGCCTAATTCATATTGAGCATCAGTATTTCCTTGTTCGGCTGACTTTCGATACCATTCCACGGCTTTGAAATTGTTTTGGAAAACAACTACCCCATTTCTGTACATATCGCCTAATTTATATTGAGCATAAGCATTTCCTTGTTCGGCAATCTCCTGACACCATTTCACAGGTCCAACAGATAACATTTCTTTCAATTCATTAGCAGCCCAATGATTTCCTTGATTCGCAGATTCTCGAAACCAACGCTCAGCTTCATCAAAGTTTGGATAAACTCCAAGACCTTTTTTGAACATAATACCTAATTGTAATTGAGCATCAGGATTTCCTCGCATAGCAACCCTTAGAAGCCAATTTACAGCTTTAGTATAATCTTTGCGATAAAGGTACATGCCCCCCAATTGACATTGAGCACCACCATGGTCTTGCTCAGCAGCCTTTTGATACCATTCCACAGCTTTGGCATGGTCTTGGGATACACCTCTACCATTTTCGTACATATAGCCTAATGCATATTGAGCATCAGCATTTCCTTGTTCGGCGGACTTTCGGTACCATTCCACAGCTCTAGTATCTCCTTGTTCGGCGGACTTTCGGTACCATTCCGCAGCTTTGGCATAGTCTTGGGAAACACCTCTACCATTTTCGTACATTATGCCCAAATTATATTGAGCAGAAGCATTTCCTTGTTCGGCGGACTTTCGGTACCATTCCGCAGCTTTGGCATTGTCTTGAGAAACCCCTCTACCATTTTCGTACATTATGCCCAAATTATATTGAGCAACAGCATTTCCTTGTTCGGCGGACTTTCGATACCACTCCACGGCTTTGGCATTGTCTTGGGATACACCCATACCATTATCGTACATATAGCCCAAATTACATTGAGCATCAGCTTTTCCCTGTTCGGCTGACTTTCGGTACCATTCCACAGCCTTGACATAGTCTTTAGAAACACCTTTACCTTTTTCGTACATTATGCCCAAATTATATTGAGCAACAGCATTTCCTTGTTCGGCGGACTTTCGATACCACTCCACGGCTTTGGCATTGTCTTGGGATACACCCATACCATTATCGTACATATAGCCCAAATTACATTGAGCATCAGCTTTTCCCTGTTCGGCTGACTTTCGGTACCATTCCACAGCCTTGACATAGTCTTGAGAAACACCTTTACCTTTTTCGTACATTATGCCCAAATTATATTGAGCATCAGCATATCCTTGTTCTGCTGACTTTCGATACCATTCTACTGCTTTGTCCAAATCTTTGGAAACACCTTCACCATTTTCGTACATACTACCCAAACTATATTGAGCTTCAGCATTTCCTTGTTCAGCTGATTTCCGATACCATTCCGCAGCTATGGCATAGTCTTGGAAAACACCAACGCATTCACCTAAATAATACATTTTACCCAAATAATATTGAGCAGTTGCATTTCCCATTTTCGCATACTCAGAAAAACCTTCAAAGGCTCTATCATATCTCCACGAATTATAATCCATTATACGACATTTCACCAAATTGTCAATTTCTTCTTGCGATGGCATAACGGCTGTTCCTTCTTCAGACTGCTTATATGCTATATTTCCATCTTTCTTATCACTTGAATCAGCTACCTGCAAACTAATACTATTCAATCCTTCTATAAAGGAACTGACATCACTAAACCTGTTTTCCTGAAGTTTCTCCATTGATTTACAGATGATACTTATTACCGCAGTTGGTACACCTTTTGCTTTCAAATTCTCCTGCAAAAAGTCTTTCGTTATTTCAGAAGCTTTTAGAGGAGTTATACCAGTAAGTAATTTAAAATAAGTGGCACCAAGAGAATAAATATCTGGTTTTGGAGAAAATTCCTTTACTCCATTAGGATCATATTGTTCCAACGGAGTATAACCTGAACTAAAAGCAACAGGAAATACACTTGTTTGTTCACCCGTTGAAAAGTCATATTGTTTGGAAACACCAAAATCAATGAGCACTATCTCGTCATTACCATTTAACATGATATTACTTGGCTTAATATCAAGATGGGCAATATTCTTCTTATGAATATATTTTAGCGTCTCGGCTACTTGAAGTATATAACGGGTAGCGTCAGACATCGACAATCCTGTTGTCCCCAATTTATTTTCAAGAGAGCCACCTTCTATATATTCCATTACGTAATAGGATGTCGAATTCTCATCAAAGTCTTCTATAATACGAATTATATTAGGATAATCCAATTTTGCAATATGCTTAGCTTCTTTCAAGAATTTCTCACGACACGAATTCACCATCTCACGACTTCCAGCAGTTCCTAATGTAACCTGACTCGTTGTCTCATTACGTTCGCAGAAATCTTTCATGAAAAACTCCTTAATGGCAACCTTCCTATCAAGTCTTACTTGAATAGCCAAATAGGTAATACCAAAGCCGCCCTGACCGAGGACCTTTAATATTCTATATTTTCCATCTTGGAGGGTATAATCTTGCTGCAATGTCATACTTTGATAATTTACAATAATTTTAATGCTTTTACAAAAACTATTAGTATTTTTGCACCTAATTGTTGAATTTGCATTAATAATATCCAAATATAGGCGCATTTCTTACCGACACCCCTTTCCTGTCTCTTCGGGGAGGATGCAGGAGGTAAAGCCTGCACAGAGAGGTACAAAACGACCTCTTCTGGGTGTCACATTAGACAATGCGATCATGGTTTTTATCTATCAATAAAAGTAATTGCAAATTTAGCTATTATTTTTGATTTAAAGCAATTTCTAGCTAAAAACTTTTCGTTTTTAACTTTTCTTTCACAAAGGACGTTACCTTACACTAAGAACTTGCCAATGGCAAAGAATGCTGCAAGTTTATTGGAATACCCGAGCATACGTGTTTATTTTTTGCAAAGCATCTATCACCCATCACGATTTTCCAAAAATAAGCGGATAAGATATTGATTTCTAAAGAAATAACATGCGTGACAGATGCCTCAAAAAGGGGATTTATCCATCACGCATCCCTCACGATTTTGGGGGTATCCCTCACGATTTTGCTAATACAGTAAAGCAAAAAGGCTTCTTTTGAGATTGAAGCAGGCTTCATTTGCTATTGAAAGTAGTTTCATTGGCTATTGAAAGTAGTTTCATTCGCCTTTGAAATAGGCTTCATTTGCCAATGAAGAAAGCTTCATTTCAAATTGGTTTGAAGCTTAGATAATGTTTACGTGTACCTCTTTTAAAGTTTACGTAAGCTTAACACCAGATTCAAATGAAGTTCTGTTCGATTTCTTGCAACAGATTCTATGATTCGGAAGACGGCTCACTACGTAGCGTTTTATGCTTAGGGACGGCATTTTATTGTCCTAACTAGGGCATTTTTGTGCCATCCCTAGAAAAAAATCCGCAGGTAATCTACTTCATAAATTGAGTGTAGTGTCGTGTAGTGTGCGTGTAGTGTCAACGCTAACACTACACTCACACAAATACCTATATTACAACACATTACACCATTTTAGTGTAGTGTGAAGTAGAATCGCTCTATTAGCACTACAGAGCGCTCCGTTAGTATTTCAGGCCAGCCTCAACGATAACATGGGTTTCATCAAAGCTGATGCTCTGCAACTCTACCTTATCTAATACTGCCTTCAACTGGTCTATCTCGGCAAGATTAACAAAAACTCTGTTTCCCGTGCCCTGCGAGATTAAATTGGTCTTCTCTGGTACCAACTTCTTCAGGAAACTGATGACTGGGGAAATGAGCAGCTCTATTCCAAACTTGCCGCTATAAACAAGAGGCAGCTTGGAGCCTTCAAGTTTCTCTACCTTCAAATCAACACCCACGTTCTTGACAAAGGCAAACACCTTGACCTTTGTAGAAACTGAAACCGTGGAAGGATCAACATAGGTCAACCCAACCTCCTTCTGAAAGTTCTTCAGAATAAACTCTTGAATTTCTGTATATTTGATTCTTACTTCCATAATGCTTAACGTTTAATGCTTAATGTTTAATGCTTATATTTTATTTCAATAACTCTATAGATAATAAAAATTTCCGTAATTAAACGCCGACAGGGCGGTATGCTCTTCATCCCATTCCCTCATCCGCTCCGGAATCTCATGCCACATCACGTCTTCATCATCCAGCAAACTGCGAAGTTTAGCAAACATCTTCCGGTTGGATGCCAGAATTTCCTCCTGCGTGGCATCTATCCCATACTCCTCAGCCTTTTCTGAAATCAGCATGCCGGAAAACAAGCCATGAAGTCCCTCCTGACGGGCGAATTCCACGGCATGACACCATATTCCTATCAACCGACTGCCATGATGGCGAAGCTGATGGTCGAAAGATTTATCGATAATTATCTTGTCAAAATCCTTATCCTCATCGTTCTCCCGAAAATAGAGTCCCCTGTCACAGCCATGCCCCAACAGCATAATCCACTCACGCTTAGAAAGATGATACATCTGATCCTTCAAGAGGTGTCTAGAAGGATTGTCGGTTACTACTTGCGCTCCTTTTCCATCGTATAGCATCGAAAGCACTTCTGTAGTTCTATCTTTTGGATGTATTACCAACATAAGCTTATCAACTTTAAATATTTTTATTCTTTCACTACCTCCAGGAAGGCGGAAGGAATGTAGGCGGTGCTTACCAAGCAGACATCCTTTACCTCTACAACCACTCGCTGCTGACCGGAGATTCTTGCCACTCTGCCCATCACGCCCTTAAACTGGCCTTCGATGATTCTCACCATGTCGCCACTCTTGTAATGGCAGTTTTCGGGCTTCACCAGTTTCACGTGCTCGTTGTCGATGCTCGTCACCCTGATGAAATTCTGCATGGAAGCATCATCCACGGTGAGTGGAGGATTCTTTCCGAATTCATCTGTCTTGAAATGATTGTAATAATGATTGAGGAAGAAAAGATTGGAATCCTTAGAAAATGATTTGATTACTTCAAGAGTAGTATAGACAAAAAGGAAATTGGGAAGGAATGGCTCAAGTACAAACCTGCGCCGCCCGTTCACCATTTTTACCACACGCCGCAAAGGCAGATAACACTCGATATTCTTACTCACCAGATAATCGTATGCTTTCTTTTCACGATGATAGGTAGCACGCATAACATACCATTGCTTACCAGGGGCGTGAGCATACCTTACCGACACCCCATCTGGTGATTTTCCGGGGGAGACATTGGCGTTAAAGCCAACGTGGAGAGGGGTTGATTCCGCTCTTTGGGGTGCCACATTAGACAATGTACACATTTTAATATATATGATAAAATTTGAATGCGTTTAGGCGCAATTCACAGCACAAAGGTAACAAAAAAAATGGATTCTGCAAATCCAATTTTTCCAATTATGTGTTGTTTAGTGCTACACTGTGCCTGAACGTACGAAAATAGTGCTTATTCTGCTAAAAAAAGTTGAGAAGTGAGGGGGCATGATAACCAACTTTAACGCATTGTTTTGCCAAATCTCCCAACTTTTACGTAATTTTGCACCATCTTTACAAGAGACAAGAATAGAGATAACTATAGAGATTATAACAGAAATATTTATAGAAATAACAAAATACAAAACAAGATTATGCTACAGCGAGATTACATACAGCGACTGATTCGCGAGTTTATGGCGGCACTCGAAAGAATGCTCGAA
>ERZ1034626.887-NODE-887-length-21118-cov-8.687272_pt1 | contig 21118 bp, 13 predicted proteins | sample MGYA00520652_ERZ1034626 | MGnify/ENA primary metagenome ERZ1034626 (study PRJEB33766, sample SAMN09781765) | gut metagenome | biome: gut microbiome | host: Homo sapiens | place: Madagascar | study: EMG produced TPA metagenomics assembly of the PRJNA485056 data set... | reverse complement strand
CCGCACCATCTGGGTCAAGTTCAACAAGCCTGCCAAGAAAGACTTCACCGTCACCATCTCGACCGAGAAGTTCGACCTCATCGGCATGGCTGAAGACTAAACTGCCACTTCCAATCTTCTTCTTATAAAAAGGCCGAGGCCTGTGGGAAAGCTCCCGCAGGCCTCGGCCTTTCTTTTGGGTTTGTTATTCTTCCCGCTTGAGCATCCGGCGCACCATGAACATGCAGTACAGCATGGCCAGGCCCCAGGCAAAGGGGTTGGAAAGGCAGATGCCAACATAGCCCAGGCCTGTTTTCACGGCCAGCAGGCCGCCCAGGCTGCGGCCGATGAGCTCGCCCACGCCGGAAATGATGGCCTGCACGCTGTAGCCCAGGCCCTGCAGCGTGTTGCGGAAGATCATCAGCAGGCCATGGAAGCAGAACAGCATACTCATAATGGCCAGGTACTGGATGGCTCCGGCGGTCACGGCGGGGTCTGCATCGCCCAGCACCAGCCCCACGGCGTAAGGCTTGAGGAAGAAGATGACGACCCAGGCGGCCACGCAGTAGGTCAGCTGGATCATGCAGCCGTCCTTGATGCCCTGCTTGATGCGGTCGGTGCGGTGGGCACCATGGTTCTGCCCTACATAGGTGGCCATGGCCATGCCCACGCTCTCCATGGGCAGGGTGAACATCTGGCGGATCTTCTCACCGGCAGTCTGGGCGGCTACCGCGGTACTGCCCAGCAGGTTGATGGCGTCCTGCATGATGACGGCGCCAATGGCCGAGACGGAATACTCAAAGCCCATGGGAAAGCCGATGTAGGCCAGCCGCTTACAGTGCCCGGCGGAGAGCAGGCTGCTCTGACCCCGGAACGTGAGCTCCTCCTGCTTGGCCGTCCGGGTAAAGAACCAGAACGCGCACAGCCCGCCGCTGAGCAGCTGGCTGAGGACGGTGGCAATGGCCGCGCCGTCCACGCCCATGCCCATGGGGACGATGAGCAGGTAATCCAGCCCGATGTTCAGCACGCTGGCCGCCAGCAGGAAATAGAACGGGTGCTGGGAGTCGCCCATGGCACGGAGCACGCTGGAAGCGTAGTTGTACAGCACCGTGGCCGGGATGCCCAGGAAGATGATCCGGATGTAGAGCACGGCGTCCGCGTACAGCTCTTCCGGCGTGTGGATGAGCTGGAGCAGCGGGCCCGCCATCAGGGTGGTGAAGATGGTGAACACCACGCTCAGCACCACGCAGAGCAGGGCACCGTTGAACAGGTACTTCCGCAGGCCGCCCTTATCCTTGGCACCGAACGTCTCGGCTACCGGGATGCCAAAGCCCACGCAGGCACCCTGCACAAAGCCCAGGATGAGGAAGTTGAGGGAGTAGGTGGTGCCCACCGCGCCCAGTGCGTCGGTGCCCAGGCACCGGCCCACAATGACGGTGTCCGCAAAGCTGTACAGCTGCTGGAACAGGGTGCCCAGCACCAGCGGCAGCGCAAACCGCAAAATCTGGAACAGCGGCTTGCCCACCGTAAGGTCCGTGGTGCCGGACTTGCGTTTTGAGGTCGTTTCCATAAAAAGAGACTCCTTATCTTAAAATGATTTGAGTATATTGTACCATGGAGGCCCGGTGCGGCCAAACAGGTTTTTGTGATGGAAACCATGTTTTTTGTGATGCAGGCTTTACTTCCAACTTCCAGGGATTTGTGGTAATATAATCAATAAGAATAGAAAAGAGGGACGCGGATGCTCAGACAAAAGCCGGAACTGAATATCATCTACATCTCGGAGCGGATGCGGCACAGCCTGCAGCCCGTTGCCCGCAGCAGCCTGACGGCGGTGGTGGCTCCCATGGGCTACGGCAAGACCACCGCCATCAACTGGTACCTGAACGAGCGCGGCCGGGAGGGAGCCGCCGTGCTGCGGGTGAGCATCTACTCCGCCAACCGGGCCATCTTCTGGAAAAGCCTGCAAAAGGCGTTTGCGCAGGCCGGGCTGACCGTGCTGGAGGGGTACGAGTGCCCCACGGACGCCAGCGGCGCGGCCCTGCTGCTGGACGACCTCTGCACCGCGCTGGCCGGGGAGCGGGAGACCGATCTCTTTCTGGATGACTTCCACCTGCTCCGGGACGAGCAGGCCGCCGCGTTCCTCTGTGCGCTGGCCAACCGCCTGCCGGGCAACGCCCACCTCGTGGTGGCCAGCCGGAACGATTTCCTGCCCCAGGGCGAGATCCTCCGCCTGGGGCAGCGGCTCCACCGGGTGGGGGCCGACCAGCTGCGGCTGAACGAGAAAGAGTTATCCGCCTACGTCCGCCGCTGCGGCATGGAGCTGACGGAGCCCCAGCGGGAAACATTGCTCCACTCCTGCGAGGGCTGGTTCTCTGCCATCTACCTCAATCTCCACGCGCTGGCGGAGCGGGGCACCCTGCTGCCCACCAGCTCGGACATCTACGCCATGTTCACCGCGGCCATGATCGAGTCCCTGCCTCCGCAGCGGCAGGAGTTTTTGGCCGTGATGGGCCTGGCCGATGAGTTTACGGTGGAGATGGCTTCTGCTGTGACCCGGATGCCGGACGCCGAGCAGGTGCTGCTGGCCCTGACGCGGCAGAACGCCTTTGTCACCCGCCTGCCAGACGGCGAGAGCTTCCGGTTCCACCACATGATGAAAGAGTGCGCCGAGCGGCTGTTTGCCCAGCTGCCTGCCCTGCGGCAGGCGGCCGTCTGGGAACGGTATGGCCGCTGGTACGAGACCCGACGGCAGTATCTGCCCGCCCTGCGTGCCTACGAAAAATGCGGGGATTATGACGCCGCCCTCCACGTCATTGAGGAGGACGCCGGCATCCTGCTGGCATCCCTCGGCCCGGCGGAGCTGCTGGAACGGCTGGGCCGCTGCCCGGTGGACGCCCTTAAGCGGCACCCGCTGGCCATTCTGGTGCTGATGCGCCGGATGTTCACCTGCCAGCAGATCCCCAAAATGATGGAGCTCAAGGCCCTGCTGGAAGCCGCCGTGCGGGAGCACCCGGAGCTTCCGGCCCAGGAGCGGGGCAACCTGCTGGGCGAGTGCGACCTCATCCTGAGCTTTCTGATGTATAACGATATCACCCGGATGAGCCGCCTCCACCGCAGTGCCAGCCGCCAGATGACCCGCCCTGCCGTTACCTTGCGCAACAGCGGCAGCTGGACGTTCGGTTCCCCCTCGGTGCTGATGATGTACTACCGTGCTCCCGGGGAGCTGGGCAAGGAGCTGGCCGAGATGTACGAGTGTATGCCCCATTATTATAAGATCACCCAGGGCCACGGGCAGGGGGCCGAGCTGGTGATGGATGCCGAGGCCGCGTTCATGCAGGGACATTTTGAGCGGGCAGTCCTGCTGCTGGAACGGGCCCGGGTGCGGGCGGCTTCCTGCGGGCAGGAGAACATGGCCCTCTGCTGTGATTTCCTCGCCCTGCGGCTTTCCCTCTGCGGGCAGGCAGGGGAGCCGTTTGATTTCGAGGCCCGCCGTGCCGCCCTCCTCCAGCGGCACGATGCCGTTCTGCTCCACCTGCTGGAGAGCATCGAGGCCTATTACTACGCCCTGCTTGGCCGCACCGATGCCGTGCCCGAGGTCTTCCGGGAGCATCGTCTTGCCTCCGTGAGCTACTTTGCCCTCTGCCGCCCCATGATGGAAATGATCGAGCTGCAGGTCTGGCTGGCACAGGGGCAGGCAGTCAAGGTGCTGGCCCGCTGTGAGGAGCTGCTGGCCGCCTGCCAGCGGTTCCACTATGGGCTGGTGGCCCTCCATGTCCGGGTGCAGATGGCGGCAGCGTACGGACTGTATGGCCAGCCTGCCGAGGCCCGGGCTGCTCTGGAGCAGGCGCTGGCAGAGGCCGCGCCGGATGGCTTCTGGATGCCGCTGGCCGAAAATTACCGCTATCTGGCCCCGCTGCTGGCGCAGGGCGGCTGGGGCAGTGCCCAGCCGCTGGTGGAGCGGGCGATCGCTCTGGGGCAGCGGTACGAGGCCCGGCGCGCCCAGCTCAACGGCTCGGCAGACCGCCCGGCCATTGCCGCCGCACTGACCGAGAAAGAGCTGGCCCTTGCCCGGCTGGTGGCCCAGCGCCGCACCAACAAGGAGATCGCCGAAACACTCCACCTCTCGGAGGGGACCGTCAAGCAGTACATCAACCAGCTGTACGCCAAGCTGGACATCGGCGGGGCCGTGCGAAACAAGCGCGCCCAGCTGGCTGCCCTTTTTTGCACAAAATACTAACCAAAGGTTAATAGGAATTTTGCAGGCTCTGTGGTAGAGTAAAATCAAACCACAGAGCTTTTTTCTTTGGATTTTCCTGCACCAGAAGGAGGCGTGTAAAATGAAAGAACAAACCACCCGTACCCCGCCCAAGCTGCGCGTCCTGAGCGCGTTTCTGGCGGTGGCCATGCTGTTGAACCTTGCGGCCCCGCTGGCACTGGCAGATTCGGTGAAATGCACGGTGGCAGGTGTGGAGCTGACTGGTGATGTGGACAGCGTCCCAACCGAGACAAAGATCGCGGGACAGGTATCTTATCTCAATAACATCCTGACCTTTCACGGAGACGTGACGCTGACCACAGTTGGAGTTGCGGATTTGGGGACGATCCCGCTGATCAAAGCCATTAGCGAAAAAAACCTGAGACTGGTGGCAAATGGCAAGGTGACGGGCAAGGCGAAAGGCAACGGCATTGAGGGAGCAGAAGAAATCGACGGGGGAGAATACGATCTCACCTATGCCGATTGGGGTGCCTATTCGGATACTAAGCCGAAAGGAATTTTGGGCAGAGACGCGGGAACAACGATCACAGCCGGGACCAAAATCACGCTGAAAGATTTTCATACGGGCATCGCCGGAGGAAACGTCCAGATCGATGGCACTGTGAACATCACAGGAGCAATGTTCAAGGGAGCAACATACGGCATCGCCAATTTCACTACCATGAACCCGGGCAGCGAGCTGGAGATCCATGCGGATCGGTACATCAGGAAGGATTGTCTTCTGACATACAACGGCGGCCATCTGCTTATGATTGTGGCGGAAAACGGCGACGGCAATAACATCGTCCAGGGGAGACTGAGCATCGGAAATGACGTAAGCAGGTTCTGGTATCGCACCGACGAGAATGGAGCGTATACGGAAATCAACGTGAAGGAAAATTATGAGAACTTTACGGCTGCCATAGGACAGAACCAAGACTATCTGGAACTGACGGATGTGGACCCGGACCAGCCGGAAAGCGAAAGCTACGACCTCTGGGTGGCAGGCAAGCAGGTAACGGAAACCAACCAGGACGACGTGCTGGACAACGGCACCGTGTCCTATGACCCGAAAACCCATACCCTGACGCTGCGCGATGCAGATCTGGACTGCTGGGGAACCGGTGAGACACCGATCCGGTCGGGACTTCCCCAGTTGACCATAACCGGCATTGGGGGAGCGGTGCTCGGCAGAACAAACTCGATCACGGCAGAAAATGGAGATATCCTGTTTGATGACGGAGACATCAGTCTGGTCCGGGGTACGATCTCGGCCAACCATCTGACATTCCGGAACGGCAGCTGGATCCGAATGACAGAGTGGGACGATACGGCGGCGGGCATCGTCGCAAACGGAAAGCTCGACATTGACGGAAGCAAGGTCGTCATCGAAAATGAAGAAGAAGCCTGCGCGATCTGGGCAAAAGGCGGCGATCTCACGGTAAGCAACGGGAGCACCGTGCAGCTGCAGGTGCAGAGCACGGCCCTCAAGGGCAGCGGCAAGCTCTGTGTGATGGATGGACAGTGGTACCGTACCTCCAAGGATGGCCAGTACGAAAAAGGCACGGGGACTCCGGCTGCATTCCCCGACAGTGCTTATTTTGAAGTGGTCAATAAAAACCTGAATCTGGACTGGTACCATGTCTGGGTCGCAGGCACACAGGTGAACAGTGAAAACAAGGGGAACATTGCACCGGATATTGTACAGGGCGGTACCATCTCCTATGACAGTGAAAATGACATCCTCAAGATCAGCGGCCCTGTGACGCTGGGCTCCCCGACGGAACCAATCAATAAGACCCTGCTCGAGGGCGACAGCTACAGCAAAACGACAAAGCTGACCGCGGACCAGACCGTTGAGGGCTGGGTGACAGGTGCCTGGCACGATGGCATCAGCAGCATGGACGAGATCGTAGCAGGCCATTATATCCTCCATGCGGTCGATCCGGATGGCAACGAGGGCATTGTTGGCCAGCGCAACACAAAGATCCACTCCGGTGTAACGGTCGAGCTGCACAATTTCAAAAAGGGGATCTGGTTTGATCCCGTCACGATCTATGGCGATGTTTTCATCTATGATGGAGAGATCGGCCTGGATGGCTTCGATCATACTCTGATGCCGGGAGCCACGCTGGAAATACATGCAAAGAAATTCCTGGGCATGACAGGGACAAGTAAAATGCGTTACAAGGGCGGTCACCTGACCATGAACGCTGCGGACAGCACCACAGAGGACCGCGGCCTCGCCGCACTGAACGCGGAGGTGGATCAATTCTGGTACCGCACCGGCCCCGAGGCAGCCTTTGTGGAAACAACGGCGGAAGCGTTCAACAGCAATAAGCCGCTGGATGCAGTCTATCTGGAGCTGACGGACGAGGAACCCTCCATGGACGGCTACTTCATTGAGGGCGATTACACCTACGAGATCACCGCAGAGGGCAATGTCCGCATCCTTGCTTACGAGGGCAGCGAGGCTGACGTGGTCGTGCCCGCAACGCTGGGCGGCCGGAACGTCACGGAGATCGGCAACTCGGCAAGAGCTGTTTTTGATGCAAATGCGGCCATCCGCAGCATCACGTTCCCGGATACCCTCAAGGAGATGAGCGGCCTCCCGCTGTTCTATGAATGCGAGAACCTCGAGACCATTACCATCCCGGCCAGTGTGACCGAAATGAATTTCGACTCGGTGGCAGATTGCTTTATTTTCAACTGCCCCAACCTGAAGACCATTGAGTTCAAGGGTACCTGCGCCCAGTGGGAAGCCATTGAAAAAGAGTATGTGAATCTGGACGGCATCACGGTGCGGTGCAGCGATGACACCATCGACCCCGTGAACCCGAACCCGAAGCCTGACCCGAAGCCTGACCCCGACGACGAAGACGTCTTCCTCCAGTTTGAGGACTGCTCTGTGGATGTCGAGAAGCCGGACGGCACCACCCTGCACGTTGATGCTCTTACCGGTGTCATACAAAGTGAGCGGCTGCCAAAGGGCGCAAAGGTGACCATCACGCTGGATGAAAAGGCCATCCCGCAGGGGATGAAGTTCTCCTGCTGGGTGTTTGATGGTCCCCGCCCGGAAGACCTGATGGAGGACGGCACCACTGCCACCTTTACCATGCAGGAGGACATTGGCGTTCTGGCCAAGTTCTCCACGCTGGAAGAGGAGGATTCCAGTGCCGACTTCGGCACCATCGCGGCTGCAACCGCTGTCGTGGGCGTCGTGGGTGCCACGGCCTACCTCGTGGGCACCGAGGTGGCCCTGAACCAGCTGCTGCCGACAGGCACCTCCGTGCCGCAGGACCGCGCCCAGCTGGCCCTCCTGCTCTGGAACACTGCAGGCCGCCCGGAGCCTGCCGCACTGCCCGCCTTTGCGGACGTGACAGACCCCGACATGGCCAAAGCGGCCCAGTGGTGCGTGGAAGCAGGCTTCTTCCAGCCTCGTGAGGACGGCAATTTCAAGCCCGGCAAGCACGTTTCCCGCTGGAAAGTGCTCCGCACCTATCAGCGAATCGTAAAATAACCTCTCAGGCACCGAGCGCAAGCGAGGATGACGGACAGGTTGAAGAAAGGCAGAGCCTCTGTGCACCACGCACAGGGGCTTCGCCTTTTTCATGTGAAACAAACTTTTGCCTAAAAAACAAGCTTGAATACAACAAACCACCCTGCAAGCAGCCCTGAATTGACAGCTGAATAGTGATTTTTTGCGTCAACAGACCGGTTTGATGCATTTTTTGATTGCCAATGGGAAAAGTACGGAAAATTTGCTTGACAAGAAATAAACTTTTGTAATAAAATAAGAATGAAATTCTATTTGAAAAGGAACCGGAGGCAGTTCACGCAATGGGAGCTGTGCCGGGTCTTCTTTTTTCTGGGATAAAAACCCCAACAACAGGAAAAAGGCGGAAACTATGGCAGAAAATTTGCAGGAATATTATAAGCGGATGGCGGAGGCCATTGACACCCAGCTGGAGCAGAAAGGGAAAGCCGCGCTGTTCTATCCCGTTGGAAGCGGCAGCGGGCGGATCGTCTGGGCGTGGATCAACGCTCACCCGGACGCGGCCGTGATCTGGGTGGTGCCCGGGGAGACCCGGCGCGGGATGCGGCTGGAAGAAGCCAAACGGATCGGCCAGGAGATCCCGCCGCGGGTGCAGCTGATCCACTGTGAGGACAATACACCGCAGCGCTGGCTGGAGCTGGCCAAGATCCGCCCGGCCTGCATCATCCTGGATGGCTCGCGGGAGTTTACGGCGTTTCCGTGTGGAGAGCGTGTCCGCTGGCTGCAGCGGTTCAGCCCGCAGGCGAAGCTGCTGGGCCTCATCGACACCGACCAGCCTGTCAGCTGCTGCCTGGCGGAAGCCATGTTTCAGGGGGCGGGCACGTTCTCCATTTCGCTGACGGAAGCGCTGGCCCGGGGCCTTGTCACGCCGCCTGCCGCGGATACCGTGCTCCTCTGGCCCGCCGAGACGGCGCTGGAAGAATTCCGCATCCAGATGAAGCAGTGGAACGCCGCGGGCGTCCCGGGCGTGGGCGAAAAAGTTTTCACCAATCTTCGCCGCGCGGTGGAAAAATGCGGCCCGGCGCTGCCCCGGCTGCGGGAGGCTCTGCCCAAGGGCAAGCAGCTGGTCCTGTGTGAGGACGCCGCTGCCATGCGGCGGGTGACGGAAAATCTGGAAGCCCTCTTTGGCCCGGACACAGAAGCCACCATCATGAAAGACGGCTGGGATCAGGAGATGGCCGTGCGGTTTGCGGCTTCCCCGGCGCGGGGCGCGCAGGTGCTGGTCACCGTCAGCACCCCCGGCGGGCTGGCGCGGCTGGCCGGAATGGCGGGTGCCGTGCTGGTCCGCTCCACCGGGCTGGAACAGAACCACCGCCGGATGCTGGCCCGGGCACTGGCGCTCTGCGGGGACTCCGCCCCGCTGGTGGAGCTCAACGTCTCGTTTGCGGGCCTGCGCAATGCAGAGGATCTGGTGCAGGGGACGGAACAGGCCGGCGGCACCGGGTTCCCACTGGAGGAGCCGTACCAGGCCTGCATCCGTCCGGCCCGCCAACTGCAGCGCCAACTGGACGCTCAGTGGGAGCAGGCCTTTGCAGCCGCCAAAGAGGCCGCCGCAAAAGGGGATATCAATGAGCTGCCCCGCGGCTTTACCACGGAATCCGGCTTTGGGCTGGGCCGCTGGCTGGAGCTGCAGCGGCAGATCCAGGCCGGGGAAAAGCCCGGCCGCCTGACCGCCGAGCAGGCCGCCCGGCTGGAAAAGCTGGGCATCGCCTGGAAACAGCGGATGGAGCAGGCCTGGGAGCGGGGCTATGCCGCGGCCCGGGAGTACCGCGGAGAATACGGGAACCTGATGGTGCCGGTCCGCTACCGGGATAAAAACGGCTTTGCCCTGGGCGAGTGGATCGTTTACAACCGTCAGCGGTTCCTCGGCAACAATCTGTCCACCGACCGTGCCGAGCGGCTGGAAGCACTGGGCATGGTGTGGGACACCGTGCAGGACATCTGGGAGCAGAGCTACTGCGCGGCTGTCCAGTATTGGCTCGACCACGGCACGCTGGAAGTGCCGGTCAAGTACACCACCCCGGAGGGCGTGGCTCTGGGCGTCTGGCTGGGCAGCCAGCGGGCCGCCTACAAGGCGGGCACCATCAAGCCGGTGCAGAAAGCCTGGCTGGAGGCGCTGGACGTGGACTGGACCAACCGCAACGACCGCAAGTGGCAGGCCGCTTATGATGCCGCCGCGCGGTATTATCAGGCCCATGGCGACCTGAACGTCCCCTCGGAGTACATCGACCCGGACGGCGTGCTGCTGGGCAAGTGGGTCAGCCGCCAGCGTTACGCCTGGCAGAACCCGGACCGCAGCAGCGCGCGCCTTACCCCGGAGCGCAAGGCCCTGCTGGACCAGCTGGGCATGGTGTGGCAGAAGCCGGATTCCTGGCAGCACCGCTATGAGCTGGCCGCTGCCTACAAGGCCGCCCACGGCAGCCTGGAGCTCCCGGCCCAGTACCGCACGGAAGAGGGCATCTGGCTGGGCAGCTGGCTCAGCCGCCAGAAGCAGCTGCTCCAGAAAGGGGATAAGAGCCTGAGCGGTGAGCGGGCCAAAGCCCTGAAAGAGCTCTTCCGGGGCGAGCCGGAGCGCCGGGGCGGGGCTGTCCGCACCCGTGCCCGCTGCAGCGTGCGGGAGCAGAACTGGCTCAACAACTACCGCCATGCCAAGGCCTACGCCAAGCGCCGGGGAGATCTGCTGGTCCCTGCCAGCTATGTGGATGAAACGGGGTTCCGCCTTGACGTCTGGATCTCCAACCTGCGGGCCGCCCGCAAGACGCGGCCTGACTCGTTCCAGGTCACGCCGGAGCATATCGCTATGCTGGACGAGATCGGGATGCAGTGGGACGCCCGGGAGGCCAAGTGGCAGTGCGCCCTCCGCCGGGCCGGGGAGTACCGCGCCGCCCACGGGGATCTGACCGTACCCGTCAATTATAAAACGGAGGATGGCTTCTGCCTGGGCGACTGGATCCGCCGGATGCGGGAGAGCTATGCAGCCCATGACGCCCGGCTGACCCCGGAGCGGGTGGAGAACCTCAGCGCCCTGGGCATGGTCTGGACACCGGCAGAGGGCTGAAAACCAATTGCATTTTTGGCGGGCTTGTGCTATACTAACCCCGTCTGAATAGAAAACAGCAGGTGCCTTTTGCCGCTTTCGGGCGGCGGAAAGGGTAAAAGAGAAGCGGGTGGGATTCCCGCACGATCTCGTCACTGTGATAAGGGAGCTTTGCGGCGTTGGCGCGTTTTGCGCCGGTCACTGGGGGGAACCTCCGGGAAGGCAGCCGCGGGCGCGGGCAGTTCTGCCCGTCCCTTTCAGCCAGGAAACCTGCCTGCTGTTGGTACGGGAGCAGATGCTCCAGATCACGAGGAATTGGTTGTACCGAAAAGCCCAGAAATAACAGGGGTCTTTTTGTTGTGCACTCCGCGCGGCAAAAGGGCCCTTTTTGTGTCCGGGCGTACCGCCTGTACCCTTTCTGTCAGAAGATCCGCACACAAGCAAAAACAGGAAAGGAACAAACAAGAACCATGCGTAAACTCAATTGGAAAAAGACCGTGGCAGTCTCCGCCGCTCTGGCGCTCTGCGTCGGCACCCTGGCAGGCTGCGGCAGCAGCGCTTCCAGCAGCACCGCCGCTTCCAGCGAAGCAGCATCCAGCACTGCCGCCAGCGAGGTGAGCAGCGAGGAGGCTGACGAAATGGCCGCAAAGAACGTGGCAGACCTGATCGACGCCATCTATGTGCAGGAGCGCAACGAGAACACCGATGAGCAGTGCAAGGCTGCCAAGGACGCCTGGGACGCTCTGACCGACGCCCAGAAAGAGCTGGTCGAGGGGGAAGAGGCGGATCCCGATTACTTTGGCCGCGACACCGGCGATGCTTCCAAGGATGACCCCCGCAATGAGGACAACATCGGCGACAACGAGCTGCTGGTGGTCAGCTTCGGCACCTCGTTCAACGACAGCCGCGTGAAAGACATCAAGGGCATCGAGGACGCTCTGCAGGCCGCTTACCCCGATTGGTCTGTCCGCCGTGCATTCACCGCTCAGATCATCATCAACCATGTCCAGGCTCGTGACGGCGAGAAGATCGACAACATGCAGCAGGCCATGGACCGTGCCGTTGCCAACGGCGTCAAGAATCTGGTCGTCCAGCCCACGCACCTGATGCACGGCGCTGAGTACGACGAGATGATGGAGATGATCGACGAGTACCGCGACAAGTTCGAGTCCGTCGCTGTGGCGGAGCCCCTGCTGGGTGAGGTCGGCGCGGACGCTACCGTCATCAACGAGGATAAGGAAGCGGTTGCCAAGGCTGTCACTGCCGAGGCGGTTGCCACTGCCGGTTACGACAGCGTAGAGGCTGCTGCCAAGGATGGCACTGCATTCGTCTTCATGGGCCACGGCACTTCTCACACCGCTAAGGTCAGCTACAGCCAGATGCAGACCGCTATGCAGACCCTGGGCTATGACAATGTCTTCATCGGCACCGTTGAGGGCGAGCCTGAGTCCACCTCCTGCGAGAATGTCATCGAGGCTGTCAAGGCTGCCGGTTACACCAAGGTCGTGCTCCGCCCGCTGATGGTCGTTGCCGGCGACCACGCCAACAACGATATGGCCGGCGCGGACGAGGATTCCTGGCTGAGCCAGTTTGAGGCTGCCGGTGCATTCGACTCTGTCGATTGCCAGATCGCAGGCCTGGGCGGGGTTGCTGACGTCCAGCAGCTCTACATTGCCCACACCAAGGCTGCCATCGACTCCCTGAACGGCTAAAATAGACCCGCGTTGCCCGGAAAGGGAGACCTTTTCGGGCAATTTTGTTTGTGTCCCCCTTTTCTGTTCCCCCATCCGCGTGCTATACTATTCAAGGAATATTGTTTTTGAGGTGTAATGCAATGAAATATACGCGTTTTGTTTCTCTGCTGGCAGTGTCCGCCCTGCTGGCTGCTTCTCTGGCTGGCTGCGGCAGCTCTGCTTCCAGCGTGGCTTCTTCCGCTTCCTCGGAGGCGGTGTCTTCCGTGGCGGCATCCGCTGTCTCCGAGGCCGCTTCCGAGAGTGCCGCTGCTTCTTCTGCACGGGCACTGGAAGACGGCATCTATACGGCGGAGTTTGATACCGACAGCAGTATGTTCCATGTCAATGAGGCCGACAACGGCAAGGGCACGCTGACCGTGAAAGACGGCCAGATGACCCTGCACATCAGCCTGCAGTCCAAGAAGATCGTCAACCTCTATGTCGGTATGGCGGCGGATGCCCCGGACCATGAGGCCGACTGGCTCCAGCCCACCACCGACACCGTGACCTACTCCGACGGAACCTCCGAGGAAGTCTACGGCTTTGACGTCCCGGTGGAAGCACTGGACACCGATTTCCAGCTGGCCATCCTGGGCACCAAGGGCAAGTGGTATGACCACACCGTCAGCGTCCGCAATGTCGAGGCACAGGCCGCGGAGGCTGTGGAGACTCCCGCGGACGGCAGCTACACCTGCGAGGTGACGCTGGAGGGCGGCTCCGGCCGTGCCACCGTGGACAGCCCCGCTGCCCTGACTGTGGCCGACGGCAAAATGACCGCCACCATCGTCTGGTCCAGCCCCAACTATGACTATATGATCGTGGACGGCGAGAAGTACCGGCCCACCAACACCGAGGGCAATTCCACGTTTGAGATCCCGGTCTCTGCCCTTGGCACGCCGCTCTCTGTCGTGGCGGATACCGTCGCCATGAGCACTCCCCATGAGATCGAGTACACCCTGACGTTCAGCGCCCCGAGCGAGAACTGACGCCATGAAGATCAACCGACGTCAATTCCTCAAAGCCCTCCCGGCGGCTGCCCTGGCCCTGACGGCCTGCGGCAGCGGGCAGCAGGAGGCCCCTGCCACCACGGATGCCCTTGTTCTGGATCATGCCTACCCGTTGGATCATGCCCGGCAATTCACAGCGGATGTTTATACCGACGGCTCCGTTCTGCTCACGATCGCGGAATCTGGGGACAAGTTCCTTGTCCGGCCCGAGGGAGCGGCGGAGCTTTCCGTCCTCCCGGAGGGAACCGTGGAGCTGCGCCAGCCGCTGGAAAATATTTATCTCGTGTCCAGCTCCATCATGGATTACTTCATCCAGCTGGACGCGCTGGATTCCATCGCTCTTTCCGGCACCCGGGCCGATGGCTGGTATCTCGACGAGGCCAAAGCCGCCATGGAGGCGGGCGAGATCACCTATGCGGGCAAGTATAGTGCCCCGGACTACGAGTGCATCCTGGCTGCCCACTGCAGCCTTGCCATTGAAAACACCATGATCTACCACACCCCGGAAGTCAAGGAGCAGCTGGAACACTTCGGGGTGCCGGTGCTGGTGGAGCGCTCCAGTTATGAGAGCGGCCCCCTTGCCCGGATGGAGTGGATCAAGTTCATTGGGTTACTGCTGGGCAAAGCCGAAGAGGCCGAGCGCGTTTTCAGCGAGAAGATCGCGCGGATCGAGCCCGTTTTGCAGCAGGAACCCACGGGCAAGACGGTGGCGTTCTTCTCCGTCACGGGAAATAACCTCATCAACGTCCGCAAGGGCGGGGATTATGTGGCCCAGATGATCGGGATGGCCGGCGGCAGCTATGTCTTTGCCGACCTCACGGACAATGGCAACAGCCTTTCCACCATGAATCTCCCGCAGGAAACATTCTACGCCCAGGCCAGAGACGCCGATGTGCTCATTTACAACAGCACCATCGAGGGCGTGGTGGATACCCGGGAGCAGCTGGTGAAAAAATGCGCCATGCTGGCCGATTTCAAAGCCGTCCAGTCCGGTGACTGCTGGTGCACTTCCAAGAGCTTTTTCCAGCAGAGCATGGCCCTGCCGGACCTCATTTTGGATATGAACCGTGTCTTCACCGAGGGCGACCCCGCCCCGGAGGAGCTGACCCTCTTACAGAAAATTTCCTGACTGTGTGAAAAGGAGTACCCCATGACCACCCCCAAACGCCTCACACGGACCTACCTCGCCCTCACGGCGGGGCTTTTGGTGCTGTTTGGCATGAATCTGCTGTGGGGCAGCGTTTCGCTGACCCCGCGGGCCGTGCTGGCGGCCCTGCTGGGCAAAGGGCAGGACGCGCTCTCCATGGGCATCATCCTGCAGCTGCGGCTCCCCCGGGCGGTTATGGTGATCCTGCTGGGGGCGGCGCTCTCGGCAGCAGGCTATCTGCTCCAGACCTTTTTTGCCAACCCCATTGCGGGCCCGTTTGTCATGGGCATTTCCAGCGGTGCCAAGCTGGCCGTGGCCCTCACCATGGTGATATTCCTCAATCAGGGGCGCTTCACCAGCTCGGCGGCGCTCATCATAGCCGCCTTTGCGGGTGCCATGGCGGCTATGGCCTTTGTGCTGGCTGTGGCCCGGCGGGTGCAGCGGATGAGCATTCTGGTCATCTGCGGCGTCATGATCGGCTATATCTGCTCTGCCATCACGGACATCGTGGTCACTTTTGCGCAGGACTCCAACATCGTCAACCTCCACAACTGGTCCATGGGCAGCTTTTCGGGCGTTACCTGGGGCAATGTGCAGGTGGCGGCCTGTGTGGTGCTGCCCGCGCTGGCAGCCTCGTTCTGCCTCTCCAAGCCCATGGCGGCTTACCAGCTGGGGGAAAGTTACGCCAAAAGCGTGGGCGTGGCGGTGCGGCCATTCAGCATGGCGCTGGTGCTTCTTTCCAGCCTGCTGGCGGCCTGCGTCACGGCCTTTGCCGGGCCGATCTCCTTTGTGGGCATCGCGGTGCCCCACCTCGTCAAGGGAGCACTGGGCAGCGCCAAACCCTTGCACGTCCTGCCGGGCTGCGCGCTGGGCGGGGCGGCGTTCTGCCTGCTCTGTGACCTCATCGCCCGCAGCCTGTTTGCCCCTACTGAGCTGTCCATCAGCTCGGTCACGGCCGTGTTCGGCGCGCCGGTGGTCATCTGGCTGCTGATCCGCCGCCAGACACAGGAGGGGGAACGATGAATTATTACTGTGAGACAAAAGACCTGGCTGTGGGCTACACCAAAGCCCTTTTACAAAATATCGCGCTGGGGGTGGAGCGGGGCCAGATCCTGACCCTCGTGGGCCCCAACGGCGCGGGCAAATCCACCCTGCTCAAAACGCTGGCGGGCCAGCTGGCCCCGCAGGGCGGTGCGGTGCTGCTGGACGGCGCGGAGCTTTCCACGCTGTCCGGCAACGCCCGGGCCCGCAAAATGGCCCTGATGCTGCCCCACACCCGCCGCACGGAGCTCACCACCTGCTTCACGCTGGCGGCGGCGGGCCGCTACCCCTACACCGGGCGGCTGGGCGTCCTCTCGGCAGAGGACAGAGCGCAGGTGCGCGCCGCCCTCAGATTGGTGGGCGCGGAGGCCCTCGCCGACCGGGATTTCAACAAGATCAGCGATGGCCAGCGCCAGCGGGTGCTGCTGGCCCGGGCCATCTGCCAGCAGCCAGAGATCATTCTGCTGGATGAGCCTACGTCTTTTTTGGATATCAAGGGCAAAGTGGAACTGCTGGGCATCCTGAAACAGCTGGCCCGGGAGCAGAACATGGCCGTTCTGCTCAGTCTGCATGAGCTGGATCTCGCCCGCAAAATTTCGGACAAAGTGGTCTGCGTCTCGCCCGAGGCTGTTTCCGGTGTGCTGACGCCCGAAGAAGCGTTCACCAAAGAAAATATCTGCCGCATCTACCACCTGACGGCGGAGGAATACACGTTTCTCTATGGCCCGGACGCCGCGGTGCAGACGCCTGCCCCGCAGGCAGAGGCCCCCAAAAAACCAAGACCCAAATTCGAGCACTATGTCCGCAGCGGGCAGAAACTGCTCCGCTGTGGTTATACCACCGGCACCTGTGCGGCACTGGGCGCGGCAGGAGCCGCCCGGCTCCTGCTTACCGGACGCAGGCCGGAAACGGTCGCTCTCCGCACCCCAAAAGGCATTGTGGTGGAGGTGGCCCCGCTGGCCTGCCATCCAACGGAAGACGGTGCTGTCTGCGTGATTGAAAAGGACGGCGGTGACGATGCCGATGTGACCACCGGCCTGCCCGTTGCGGCGGAAGTGGTCCTGAAACCGGAACGCGCGGATGTGCAGATCTTCGGCGGGCCGGGGGTGGGCCTGGTGACAAAGCCGGGCCTTGACCAGCCGGTGGGCGAAGCCGCCATCAATCATGTCCCCCGGGAGATGATCGCGGAGGCCCTGCAAAAAGAAGCCGAATCCGCCGGTTATGCGGGCGGCTTTGCCGTGACTGTTTCCATTGAGGGCGGTGCCGAGGTGGCCAAGCGGACGTTCAACCCCCATATCGGGGTGGAGGGCGGCCTCAGCGTGCTGGGCACCAGCGGTATCGTGGAACCTATGAGTGAGCAGGCTCTGCTGGACACCATCCAGCTGGAAATGAATCAGGCCCGCCTCCGCCCTCACCCGGGTGTACCCCGGCGGCTGATCCTGGCCCCGGGCAACTATGGGCTGGATTACCTCCACGGCACCCTGCCCCGGCTGGAAAAGATCCCGGTGGTCAAGTGCTCCAACTTCATTGGTGACACGCTGGATATGGCGGCCGCCGCCGGGTTTGAGGAAGTGCTGCTCATCGGCCATGTGGGCAAGCTGTGCAAGCTGGCGGGAGGCATCATGAACACCCACTCCCACACGGCGGACTGCCGCACCGAGCTCTTCTGCACCTACGCCGCTCTCAGCGGGGCGGGGCAGGAGGTCTGCGCGGCCCTCCTCCATGCGGCCACCACGGACGCCTGCATTGAGATCCTGGACAAAGCAGGCCTCCGGGCCCCGGTGCTGGCCGGGCTGGTGGATGCCATCCAGACCCACCTCGACCGCCGCGCGGCCGGGGCGTTCCGTGTGGGAGCCATCCTCTTTTCCAACCAGTATGGCCCGCTGGGCCAGACCCAGACTGCAAAGGAGCTGCTGCAAGCATGGACAATGTGAAAAAAGGCATCCTCCACGGTGTCAGCGTTGGCCCGGGAGACCCTGAGCTGATGACCCTGAAAGCCGTGCGGTGCATTGAGCAATGCCCCGTGCTGGCAGCGCCCCAGACAGCCGCGGGCCGGATGCTGGCGCTGGACATTGCCAAAGGGGCAGTGGATGTCAGCGGTAAGATCATCCTGCCGCTGCACTTTGCCATGAGCCGGGATTCGGAAGTGTTAAAGGCCTCTCACGCGGCGGCCGCCGATGCCGTCCGGGCTCATCTGGATGCCGGGCGGGACGTGGCCCTGCTCAACCTGGGCGATGTCTCCATTTATGCCACCTACGGCTATCTGGAAGAAATTTTGACGGCGCAGGGCTATGCCGCTGTCCGGATTGCGGGCGTGCCCAGTTTCTGCGCTGCTGCCGCCCGGCTGGGCCAGAGCCTGACCGGCGGGATGGAGCAGCCGCTGACCATCGCTCCGGGCCGCCATGTAGAACAGGTGTTGGCTGCCCCGGGTGCGAAAGTGCTGATGAAGACCGGCCGCCGCCTGCCAAAGACGCTGGACGCCCTGCGGGAGCGTGGGCTTCTGGCAAATAGCGCAATGGTCTGCAACTGCGGTCTGCCGGACGAGGTCGTTTTCCCAGCACTGACGGATTATGACCCGGCACAGGATGCCGGATATTTTGCAACCATTCTGGTAAAGGAGTAACGCCATGGTTCATTTTGTGGGGGCGGGCCCCGGCGCGCCCGATCTGATCACCCGGCGGGGCGCGGCCCTGCTGCAGGGGGCCGACTGCATCATCTACGCGGGCAGTCTGGTCAACCCGGCCCTGCTGGGGCTGGCAAAGCCCGACTGTGCCATCTACAACAGCGCCGAGATGACGCTGGAACAGGTGCTGGACACCATGCGCCGGATGGAAGCGGCGGGCAAGACCACCGTCCGCCTCCACACCGGCGACCCCTGCCTTTACGGGGCCATCCGGGAGCAGATGGATGCACTGGACACCGACGGCATCCCCTACGATGATACCCCCGGTGTGTCCAGCTTCTGCGGCGCGGCGGCGGCCCTCTGTGCGGAGTACACCCTGCCCACTGTCAGCCAGACCGTCATCATCACCCGGATGGAGGGCCGCACCCCGGTGCCGGAAAAAGAAAAGCTGCAATCCCTCGCCGCCCACGGGGCCACCATGGTCATCTTCCTGTCCATCGGTCTGGTGGCAAAGGTGCAGGAGGCTCTGCTGGCCGGCGGGGCCTACACGGCAGATATCCCGGCGGCGGTAGTCTATAAGGCCACCTGGCCGGAGCAGAGGGTGGTGCGGTGCACCGTGGGTTCTCTGGCTGAGAGCACCAAGGCGGCGGGCATCACCAAAACTGCCCTCATCGTGGTAGGGGATTTCCTGGGCACCCGGTACGAGCGCAGCAAGCTCTACGACCCCGCCTTTGCCACCGAGTACCGCCCCGCCACGGAGCCAAAGCAATGAGCCGCGCCTATCTGGCCTTTACAGAAAAAGGCATGGCTCTGGCCCACCGGCTGGCCCGGGCACTGCCCGGCAGCGTTTCCCGCTGCGGCGCGGGCGGCGTCCGGCTGGCGGAGTGGACTAGCGCGCAGTTTGCACAAGCGGACGCCCTGATTTTTGTGGGGGCTGTTGGCATCGCCGTGCGGGCCATTGCGCCCCACTGCAAGAGCAAAGCCACCGACCCTGCCGTTGTCGTGCTGGACGAGTGCGGCCGGTTTGCCGTGCCGCTGCTCTCCGGCCACCTGGGCGGGGCCAACGCGCTGGCCCGGGCACTGGCGGAAGCCTGCGGGGCCATCCCGGTCATCACGACGGCCACCGATGCCAATGGCGTGTTCGCCGTGGACGAGTGGGCCAAAGCCCAGGGCTGCGCCGTGCTGGAGCCGGAGCGGATCAAGCTGGTCAGCGGGGCGCTGCTGGCCGGGCACACTGTCCGGCTGGCATCGGACTGGCCCGTGCAGGGCACCCCGCCCGCCGGGGTGGCGTTGGCTGGGGCGGGAGAAGCGGCGGATTTTGTCCTGACCCTCACCCCGGGAAAAACAGCCCCGGAAGCGCTGCATCTGGTACCCCATATCGGGGTGCTGGGCGTGGGCTGCAAGCGGGGAACCACAGCGGACCAGCTGGAAGCGGCCTTTGCGGCTTTTTGTGCCGCCCATGGCCTTGCCCCGGCGGGCATCCGCAGCGCGGCCAGCATTGATTTAAAACAGGACGAGCCCGGCTTGGCGGCATTCTGTGCCGCCCACGGCTGGCCCATCACTTTTTATACGGCCCGGCAGCTGCAGGCCGTGGAGGGCCATTTTACCCCCTCGGCCTTTGTCCGCAGCGTGACCGGGGTGGACAATGTCTGTGAGCGGGCCGCTGTCTGTGCGGCGGACGGGCCGCTGCAGGTGCCCAAACAGGCGGGAGGCGGCGTCACGCTGGCGCTGGCCGCAAAACCATTTGCCCCGGATTGGAGTTGGAAGGATGCAGAACCATAACATTGTTTTCGTCGTGGGCCTTGGCCCGGGCGGCGCGCGGTTTTTGACCGCGCAGGCGCGGAGCGCCTTGCAGCAGGCCGAGGTGTTGTGCGGCTATACGGTCTATCTGGACCTTGTGCGCCCCCTTTTCCCGGAAAAAGAAACCTATTCCACCGGCATGACCAAAGAGCTCGACCGCTGCCGCTGGGCGCTGGAAACGGCGCGGGCAGGGCGGGCTGTGGCGCTGGTCTGCTCCGGCGATGCCGGCGTGTACGGTATGGCCAGCCCGCTGCTGGAGCTGGCGCAGGGCTACCCGGATGTCACCGTGGAGGTGGTGCCCGGGCTGACGGCGGCCCTCTCCGGCGGAGCCGTGCTGGGAGCCCCGCTGGCCCACGATTTCTGCGTCATCTCTCTTTCGGACCGGCTCACCCCGTGGGAAGTCATCGAGACGCGGCTGGCCTGTGCCGCCAGGGGCGATTTTGCGCTGGCACTCTATAACCCCTCTTCCAAGGGCCGCCCGGACTACCTGCAAAAAGCGGTCCGCATTTTACTGGCCAACGGCAAAACGCCGGAGACCGTCTGCGGCATCGTCCGCAACATTGGCCGGGAGGGGCAGGAAAAACGTGTCCTGACGCTGGCCGAGCTGGAAAAGACGCAGGTGGATATGTTCACCACCGTCTTCATCGGCAACGCCGCCACCCGCGAGCTGGCTGGCCGGATGGTCACGCCCCGGGGGTACAAGCGATGAGAGCGGTCGTGTTCAGCGGTACCACCGAAGGCCGCGCGTTCTCCAAACAGCTGGGGGCCCTTGGGGCGGATGTCCTCGTCAGCGTGGCGACGGACCTCGGGGCGGAGGAGCAGGGAAGTGCTCCCGGTGTCACCGTCCGGGCCGGACGGCTGGAACCGGAGGAGATGACGGCTCTTTTGCAGGGGGCAGACCTCTGTATCGACGCCACCCACCCCTACGCCGTGGAGG
>ERZ1034626.881-NODE-881-length-21221-cov-7.116508_pt1 | contig 21221 bp, 19 predicted proteins | sample MGYA00520652_ERZ1034626 | MGnify/ENA primary metagenome ERZ1034626 (study PRJEB33766, sample SAMN09781765) | gut metagenome | biome: gut microbiome | host: Homo sapiens | place: Madagascar | study: EMG produced TPA metagenomics assembly of the PRJNA485056 data set... | reverse complement strand
CAGCCCACGCAGATCATGATCGCGTAGAGGTAGCCGCCCGGCTCACCGAACCGTGCAAAGCCGGAACTCTGGAAAATACCGACCAGAGTATCGATAAACTGTGTCATGTTTTTCCTCCTGTGTTAAAAAGGTGCGGTGGTGTCGTTGACACCAGCCTTGCTCCAGCCATTTGCAGCACGGCGCACGGCCTTCAGGGTGTACTTGCCATTGCCCATGGCATGGATGGCAGCCATAATTGCGGCAACCACATCGCCAGGAATGCCTTCCTCCACCACAGGGGCGGGAGCAGCCTGCTGTACGGGGGCAGCGGGCTTTGCGGCAGCCTTGGGAGCAGCAGGCTCCTTGGCTGCCTTCTTCTTGGCGGCCATACCGTCGAAGATCTTGCCTTCCAGCATGATGATGAGCATCAGCAGAACGAGGATGGCAAACACCAGCACGATACCGGTAATGGTGATAACCACATCAGAACCCAGATTCATGGTCTTCCTCCTAATAATAATTTACTCCGCACTCCGGAGCAGGCCCCGGCGCGCAAAAAGCGATTTGAAAATATTATACAATATTTCCCGACCCGATTCAACAAGTATGAACAAAATTTTGTTGCAACTTTTCCAATTTCTTAACAAGCCGGGTCAGGACCCCGGTTAACGGCGGCCCATGCGGGGGGTCGCATCCAGGAAGCCGGTCTCCAGCTTATCGTTCAGGCCCAGGCTCATGGCGGTGCCCAACGCCACGCAGTTCACGGGATCGGGCGAGACGGTCACATCCACCTTGAGCTCCTGGCTCAGGTATTCGGGCAGGCCGTGCAGCTGTGCGCCGCCGCCGGTCAGCACCACACCATTGCGGAAGATATCGCCTGCCAGCTCGGGCGGGGTCTTTTCCAGCACCTGATGGGCGGCAGTGCCGATCTGCTCACTCAGCATCATCACAGGCTCGTAGAGGTCGCTGGTGGAAACATTCACCTTGATGGGCAGGCCGGTCAGCAGGCTGCGGCCCTTCACCTCCATCGTCTCGTCAAAGTCAGCCTTCTGGGGGCAGCAGGCGACGTTCTTTTTCAGCTGCTCTGCGGTACGCTGGCCGATGGCAATGCTGAACTTGTTGCGGACATGCTTCAGGATCTCGTCATCATAGTGGTTGCCCGCCACACGGACACTGGTGGCCTTGACCTTGCCGCCCAGAGACAGGACAGCGATATCGGTGGTGCCGCCGCCGATATCAATGATCATCCGGCCATCGGGCTGGGTGATGTCGATGCCGGAACCCAGTGCAGCGGCAATGGGCTCATCGATCAGGTAGACCTGACGGGCACCGGCGGCCATCACGGCCTCCACCACGGCATCGCTCTCAATGCCGGTGATGGCAGCGGGCACGCAGACAGCCACCCGGGGCTTGACCATGTGGGAGCTGTACACCTGATTCACAAACCGGCAGATCAGCTCCCGGGTCATGGTGTGGTCGCTGATGACGCCGTCCTTCAGCGGGAAAATGGCGGAAATATAGTTGGGGGTGCGGCCTACCATGGCCAGGGCCTTGTCGCCCACCTCCAGCACGGAGTTCTTGCGGGTATCCATTGCCACCACGCTGGGCTGGTTGAGCACGACCCCCTGCCCTGCCTGTGCAATGATAATGGTCGTTGTGCCCAGATCGATGCCGATGTCATTCTGTGCCATAATGAAACGTTCCTTTCTCTGCTCCCCTGTTTTCTATCGTAAATGCCCGTTCGGGCGGGAAATCAAATCAATTTATATTGTAGCATAAGCCAGTAAAAAAGTATAGACCAAACCTCTCCTAGTAAGAGAGGCAAGTCAGCAGACTGGCTCCCCTATAGGGGAGCTGGCGCAAAGCGCCTGAGAGGTTATTCTGCCGCCATCTGTTCCGGCGGCAGATTCTCTTTCAGCAATTCGCACAGGCCGCTGTACCGCAGGTTCTGCCGGACATTGGACATCATCCGGTTCACCACATCCCGCCGCCCGGCCACGATGCACAATTTGCGGGCGCGGGTCACGCCGGTGTAGAAGAGGTTGCGGTAGCAGAGCCTTGGCGGCACCTGCGCCACCGGCAGCACCACCGCCGGGAACTCGCTGCCCTGGCTCTTGTGCACCGTGATGGCGTAGGCGATCTCCAGCTCGTTCAGGTTTTCCGCCGGGTAGAGCAGGCGGCGGTCATCCATCCGCACCACCATGGAGCGGTCGCGCATGTTGATGGATTCCACAATGCCGATATCACCGTTATAGGCACCCACGCCCTGCTCCCCGCCAATGCGGTTCCAGACGATCTCGTAGTTGTTCCGCACCTGCATCACCTTATCGCCCACCCGGAACACCCGGGAGGCGCTCTGGAGCTGGGGCTTGCCCTTCTGCTCCGGGTTGAGCAGGTTCTGCAGCTCCACATTCAGCGCCTGGGTGCCGGTGGGTCCCAGCTTGGTGGGGCAGAGCACCTGGATATCCCGGACAGGGTCAAACCCATAGCTCCGGGGCAAACGGGTGGTGACAAGATCGCACACCAGTTTCTGCGCCGCATCGCCGTCCGATTCCAGAAAGAAGAAATCGTCTGTCTTACCGCCCTTCTGCAGCGGCTCACTGCTGATGATGTGGTGGGCGTTCTCCACAATGAGGCTGCGTTTAGCCTGCCGGAAGATCTCGTTCAGGCAGACGGTGGGCACCAGCCCGGAGCGGATGACCTCGCCCAGAATGTTGCCGGGCCCCACGCTGGGCAGCTGGTCGGCATCACCCACCATAATAATGCGGCAGCTGTACCGCAGGGCTGCAATGAGCGCCTGAAACAGCTTCACATCCACCATACTCATCTCATCCAGAATGACCACATCGCATTTGAGCAGGTTCTTGTCATTGTGGATGAAGCTGACCACGCCGCCGGAGTAGTCCACCTCCAGCAGGCGGTGGATGGTAGAGGCCTTGCGGCCGGTCAGTTCACTCAGCCGTTTGGCCGCACGGCCCGTGGGGGCACAAAGCGCCACCCGGTCGGCCTGATGCTCCAGCAGCTGCAGGATGGCGTTGACCGTGGTGGTCTTACCGGTGCCGGGGCCGCCGGTCAGCACAAGGCAGTTTTCGGTCATGGCCTTGCGGATGGCTTCCCGCTGCAGGGGCGCATAGGCAAAGCCCTGGGTCAGCTCCAGCACCTGAATGTTTTTATCAAGATCCCGCACCGTCTGCTTTTCCCGTTTCGCCAGCAGGGCCAGCCGGTCGGCAATGGCCTGTTCTGCTTCCAGCAGGTCAGGCAGATAGATATACGGCACCGCCTCCAGCATCTTTACGCCAAGCTGCCCGGTCTCTATGCAGTGGTCCAGCGCACGGGCCAGCTTTTCGGGCGGCTGCTGGATGAAGTGGGATGCCGTGTCCAGCAGCTGCGCACGGGGCAGGCAGGTGTGGCCGTTGCCCGCGTTATGGCGCAGGGTACGGAGAAGCGCCGCTTCCAGCCGCTGGGTGCAGTCCCCTTCCATATGATAATACTGTGCAATGCTGTCCGCATGGCGGAAATCCAGCTGCAGGGGTTCCCCACAGAGCAGATAAGGGTTCTGGGAGATGGCCTGCATGGCACCGGGGCCAAAGACGCGGAACACCTCCATGGCGCGGCGGGGGCTGATCTCGAACTGGGCCAGATAGGCGATCAGCTCCCGCATTCCGAACATCCGCTTGAACTCCTGCTGGATGCGGTCAGCTTTGTCCGCCGAGATGCCGGGGATCAGGGTGAGCTGGGCGGGGTCGTTGGCGATCACTTCCAATGCCGCCGCGCCGAATTTGTCGATGATCTTATTGGCCGTGCGCGCTCCGATGTAAGGCAGGGAGCCGCTGGCAAGGAAGGCGTATACCGCTTCCAGATCCTTCGGCATATCGGTCTCGCACTCCTGGGCGTGGAACTGGCGGCCATAGGTGGCGTGGTTCTCATATTTACCGCGGCAGACCACACTCTCGCCCGCATGGAGCTCGCCTACGATCCCGCACACCACGGTGACCGTGCCGCCGCCGGAAATTTCAAACACCGTGTAGCCGTTGTCCGGGTTCTCGTAGATAATGTCCTCCACCGTTCCCTCAATCTGTTCCAGCTCCATGCTCCTCACCCCCTTGTGACATAATTATTTATAGTATAATCGTTTTGGTGCTATTTGTAAAGGAATTGGGCAGGCCCTGCTCTATACAACCTCTCAGCTTTGGCGTTGCGTGAGGCTTTCCCTCTTTGCCAAAGCCTCCCCTACTAGGCAACAAAAGAGCCGCCCTTCTGCGGTTTCGCAAAAGAGCGGCTCAATTTTTACAAGTTTGCGTGCGGTCTCGCTTTTTCCCGTTTCAGTTTCCGGAACACAACGATATACGCCGGGATCAGGAAGAAGCAGGCAAAGAACCAGGCCACCGGGTTTGCAATACAGGCGGCAAAATAGCCCCACAGCGGCACGAACAGGAAACCCACCATAGCACGGGCGATCATCTCTGCCACACCGGCAAACATGGCCAGGCTGGAATAACCCAGCCCCTGAATGGTGTAGCGGTAAATGATAAGGACCGCCAGCGGGATATAAAACACGCTGTTCCAGAAGATGAAGCTCTGGGCGTTGGCCATGATCTCGGTCTGGCTGCTCTCAAGGAACAGGCCGATCAAAGCCTTATCCAGCACGCGCAGGATCAGGAAGGATGCCACACTGTACACGCAGCCGATGCCCAGAGCGGTGTTCACACCCTTGTTCACACGGTTCAGGTCGTGGGCACCCATGTTCTGGCTGGCGTAGGTGGTCATGGCCGTGCCAATGCTCTCCAGCGGGACGGACAGGAACTGTGCCGCCTTGCCGCCTGCAGTCTGTGCTGCCACGATGTCGCTGCCCAGACCATTGACCGCACCCTGCAGCACAACGGAACCGATGGCCGTGATGCTGCACTGCAGACCCATGGGGATGCCCATGCCGCACAGCTTGACACAGTGCTGTCTGCTCAGGCGGCTTTCTTCTTTGTTCCAGCGCAGCTCATTATAATGCTTGAGGATGTACCACAGGCTGCCCAGACCGGCCACTGCCTGGCTGAACACGGTGGCGAACGCCGCACCGAACACGCCCATCTTAAAGGTGATGATGCAGAGCAGGTCCAGCCCGATGTTCAGAAAGCTTGCCACCAGCAGGAAGTACAGGGGCCGCTTGCTGTCGCCCAGAGCGCGCATCAGGGCGCTGGTCATGTTGTACAGCAGGGTGAAGGGGATGCCGATAAAGATGGTGCGGATGTAGATGTCCGCCAGATCAATGATGTTGTCCGGGGTATTGGTCCAGACCAGAATGGAACGGGTCATGGCCACCGTGACCACGGTAAGCACTGCGGCAAAAAAGACACTCAGCCAGACGGCATTGGCGGTGTAGCGGCGCATCTCCACATAGTCTTTTGCCCCGAATGTCCACGAGATGGGGATGGAGAAGCCGCAGGCAATGCCATTGACAAAGCCCAGCACCAGATAGTTCAGACCGCCCACACTGCCGACTGCCGCCAGGGCTTCCACGCCCACAAAACGGCCCACGATGATGGTATCCGCCAGATTATAGAACTGCTGGAACAGGCTGCCCAGCATCAGCGGCACCGCAAAGGCAAGGATCAGCTTGAGTGGGCTGCCCTGCGTCATATCTTTCGTCATACGCACGTTCCTCCTTGGGAAAGCATCACAGACCTTATAACACGAATTTTTTCCGACAAAAACGCCCTGCCACGCAATGGGCAGGACGTTTTTGTTCATGTGGGTATTATATCAGGTTGTGATGAATTTTCAAGAGGCTTTTTCAAATTTCTCAGTGCTTCCCGGCCAGATGCTTCAGCAGCTGGAACAGAATGCTCCAGAAGCCTGTTCCGGCATTGCCCGACAGCGGCGTTTCATCCTCAATGCTCAGTGGCGTATCATCCTCTGTGATGCACATCGACACGCCATATTCTGCCTGAGATGCTCCCTCGTCCGAAGGGGAAGCCACCTGAACCACTGCCGCACTTTCGGTTTTCGCAGTCTCTGCGCCGCTGGCAGCCAGTGCGGGCAGACCCGCCGTAAGGACAACACCTGCGATCAGTGCCGATGCGACACCACGTTGGAATGCATATTTCAATTTCATTTTTGTTAAGCCTCCTACAATTGGGAATGGGTCTGATTCGTGTTTCAATTATAGCACAAAATCCAAAATGATTATCACTGATTTTTGCACAAAGCGTTATTTTTTCGCAGATGTGAAAAAGTTTCAGATTTCTGTTCACAAAATGCAATGTAGTTATGCAGCCCAAACCTGCTCTGTACAGCAAAACCGCCCCGGCGTGCATCTCTGCATTCCGGGGCGGTTCGGGTCATTCCACATTTTGGACGATTTTCTCAAACGCCTGTTGCAGCGGCGCTTCGATTCCCTGCGCCGCATAAATCGTTGCGATCATCAACTCGTCCGGATCTACCGCAGTGAAATCCAAATCATACCCCGCATTTTCTGCTAACTGTGACAAAAAGACGCGCTGTGTTCGCCCATTGCCCTCCCGAAACGGGTGCAGCTCGTTGGTTCGTTGATAAAGATCCACCAATGCAGCGATAAAATCATTCCTTGCAAGCCCGCAAAGAAGATTATTCTGCGCAAGACGCTTAAAAATCGCCGCACTCACCCGTGGGATTTCCTCCACCGGGCAGAACTGCGTTCCTTTTTTGGACAGGTTGACCATCCGTACCTGTCCCGCCCAATCATACAACTCACCGAATAAATGTCGATGGATTGCTTTATAGTGCTCAAAATCAAATGCTGCACATCCAGGGTTCTCTGCCCATTGTATCGTTTTGGCCGTAACCAGAACCGATTCTACTGCATTCAGCTCTTTTTGCGTATGCAGATCAAATTTATTGACCAGGACTGTCGTCCCCGGATAGCAGCCGTCCTGAGCCGCTTCGATGGTATAAGGCATTCGTCACCTCCGGGACAGCTCCTGCTTTTTCTGACGTTTCAATGCTTCTCTTACAAGGGTTGCAGTGTCGATTTTTCCATCCAGATAGCGCAGGCAATCTCTCTTTTCCTGCTCTGAGATCATCAGCCCCTCCATCCGGGCCGATGCCACTGCGTTTGCAAGTGCTCGTTTCCGTGCTGCTGTCATTTTTCCGCCCCCCTGTTTGTATCAGTATACCAAAAGACACCCATAGAGTGCAAGAGATAAAACCGCCCCGGAGCGCGTTTCTGCACTCCGGGGCGGGGCGGGTCATTCTGAATAATGTGCGAGGAACTGTCTGGTACGCTCCTCCCGGGGGTGGTCGATGAGCTGTTTGGCCGGGCCTTCTTCCACGACCACGCCGCCATCCATGAACAGGATGCGGTCGGCCACATCGCGGGCAAAGTGCATCTCATGGGTGACAATGATCATCGTGGTCTTGCGGTCGGCAAGATCACGCAGGACCTTCAGCACCTCGCCGGTCAGCTCCGGGTCAAGGGCGCTGGTGGGCTCATCAAAGCAGAGGATATCCGGGTGAAGCGCCAGCGCGCGGGCAATGGCCACACGCTGCTGCTGGCCGCCGGAGAGCTGATGCGGGTAGTGGCCGGCCCGCTCCGAAAGGCCCATCTGCGCCAGCAGTTCTCTCGCCTGCTGTTCCAGCTCCGCGTGGATGGCCTTTTTATTCGCCTGATACTCCGGGCGTTCCTTTGCCAGCAGTTCTCCTGCCAGCATCACGTTCTGTAAGGCCGTGTACTGCGGGAACAGGTTGAAGTTCTGGAACACCAGACCAAAATGGAGCCGCTTTTTGCGGATCTCGCTTTCCTTCTGGGTGGCAGGGTCGGCGGCATCCCACATGGTCTCGCCGTTCACCTTGATCACACCCGTGTCAGGCCGTTCCAGAAAGTTCAGGCAGCGCAGCAGAGTTGTTTTGCCGGAACCGGACGAGCCGATGATCGCCAGCGCTTCCCCCTGCTCCAGATCCAGGGAGATGTCCTTCAACACATGGGTCTCGCCAAAATTTTTCCCGATACCGGAAGCTTCGAGCAACGCCATAATCTATCTGCCTCCTTAGCAGCGGAAATAATCGAGCTTTTTTTCAGCCCAGTTGAACAGGATGGTCAGTGCGCCCACAAACACCAGGAAGAAGAGCGCGGTAGAGAACAGCGGCCAGATCAGGCCCTTTGCGCTGTACTCTTTGGCCATCATAATGATTTCCTTGTTGGCAATGGTGTTTGCCAGCGAGGTATCCTTGACCAGCGTGATGATCTCGTTGCCCATGGGGGGCAGGATGCGCTTGACGACCTGAAGCAGGGTCACCTTGAAAAAGATTTGCGTTTTGGTCATGCCAAGCACCTGCCCGGCCTCAGTCTGCCCCTTGGGCACTGCTTCAATGCCGCCGCGGTAGATCTCAGAAAAATAGCAGGCATAGTTGATGGCAAAAGCCACCACCGCCGCCACCATCCGTCCGCCGGAGCCAGAGGGCCAGGGGTTGTTCATGCCCAGCAGGCCGGGGCCCAGATAGATCACAATGATCTGCAGCATCAGCGGGGTGCCGCGGATGATCCAGACAAAGGTCTTGACCAGCCCGGCCAGCGGCTTGCAGCGGCTCATGGAGCCAAACGAGACCACCAGCCCCAGCGGCAGTGCAAACAGCAGTGTCAGGGCAAAGAGTTCACAGTTGAGCAGAAACGCGCCGGACAGGCGCATAAGAATCACAGACACAAAAACACACCTTTTTTATTCAGAATCCATATTCCCCTTCCATCACAGCCGGTGAAAGTTCCCTCTGCTCGGGAGCCTTTCACGCATCGGCAACAAAAAGCCTCCCTCACCGAGGGAGGTTGCATCGCATAGCGATGACGGAAGGAGTTGTTCAACAAATTCAGTCAGCCAGTGCCAGATCGTACTTATCGGCCAGTGCCTGCATAGTACCATCGGCCTTCAGTGCATCAAAGGCCTCATCCACAGCGGCGGCAGCATCACTGCCCTTGCGGAATGCCACGCCGTACTCCTCGGCGTTCAGCTCGTCCACGATCTTCAGGTCGGCATAGTCAGTGCCCTCACCGATCATGGCGTTGGCCAGGGTCAGGTCAAGTACAGCGGCATCGGCAGTGCCTGCAGCAACTTCCATCAGGCAGTCGGTCTGAACGCTCTTGGAAACGTAATCAGCCTGTGCCAGGTTCTCGTCTCCCTCAATGGCGGCCTCACCGGCGGAACCAGCCTCGGCGACCACGGTCTTACCCACCAGGTCAGCGGTAGAGGTATAATCGGTGCCATCTTTCACAACGACCACCTGTGCATTCTTTGCATAAGCCTTGGTGGTAGCGGTGTTCTGCATGATGTCATCGGTCAGGGTCATACCGTTCCAGATGCAGTCGATGCTCTTGGCATCCAGCTCCACGACCTTGGTATCCCAGTTGATCTCCACAAACTCCGGCTCCACGCCCAGCTTTTCGCAGACAGCAGTGGCCAGCTCGGTATCAAAACCGGTGAAGTTGCCATCGGCATCGGTGTAGTTCATGGGCTCGTAAACAGTGTAGCCAATGACCAGCTTGCCCTTGCCCTTGATGTAATCCAGGTCGCTGCCTGCAGACTGGGATGCGGCGGCACTGCCGGAAGCAGAGGCCGAAGCAGATGCGGCAGTGGAAGTGGAAGCGGCACCGCCGCAGGCGGCAAGGCTCAGTGCCATGGCACCGGCCAGGAATGCGGATACAAGACGTTTCATATATGGTTCCTCCCTCAGTGGCAAGCAGCTTTGTTTTATTGCTTTACCATGCTAAATTGCTAAACTGTGGTTATAGAATAGCGCGTTTTCTGCCATTTGGCAAGGGGGAAAACTGATTTTTCGCAGTTTGCTCAAATCTTTACCGCTTTACCACGGCAAAGCGGTCATTTTGACAAATCAAAAACGCCGCGTCGGCAGCTGCCAGACGCGGCGAAAGGTTTCTCTCTGAAAACGCAGCGAAATGCCACCGCCCCCTATCCGGGAGAGCCGGTGCGCGATTGCGAGACCGAAAAGGGCTTTCCCCTCAGCCCAAGGCATCCAGCGCCGCCTTTTGCAGATCGGTGATGTCAATGGTACACAGAGCCTTCAGGTCGGCATCGCCGCCGGAAAGCCCAGCGATCTCGGTGCGGGTCTTGCCCTTGAGGGCATCACAGAAGCCCTCGCTGTGCTCGTACCACTCCTTACCCAGCGCCGATGCGCCGCGCATCCCGTAGTCCTCGCCCAGCTCCAGCTTGGTCTTGACGAGGTCCGGGGCTGTCACACCGCCGTCCGACACCACCGTCAGGGCCGGCTCGGCCATATCCGCAATGGCACTGGTCACACGGCGGTCCGCATCGGTGGTCAGTGCCACGATGCTCACATCCACCTGCGCATTCACATCCCTGTCATCGGTGGCTGTGATGTCCGAAGTTCCGTTCACCGCTTCGATGCCCAGCGCGGCCCTGTCGCCCTTGGCGGCACCCAGTGCCCTGGCATTGGCGCAGGCCCGGGTCACGGCATCCCGGTAGCGATCCACAGCAATGGTGCAACCGCTCAGCAGGTCGGCATCCGTGGACTTGCCATCCTTATCCACTTTGAGCATGGAGACCTGTTCCGGGGTCATGCCGATCAGATAATTGGCAAAGGCATCTACCTGTTCCGCCCAGCCCTTTTTCAGGGAAGAGACCTCGGCCAGCGGGTAATCGTCCCCCTTCTGCCGCTTGGTGCGCCAGTCGGTGGGCAGGGTCACATGGCCGGTGCTGTCCGCCGAAACAGACACTTCCAGCTCATCCAGCAGAACACTCTCCAGTTTCCCCTCGCCATCCAGCAGGACAGCAGCCGCTGCCAGTTCAATTTTCCCTGCCCTGTCCTGATCGGTGGCCTCCGTCACCACGCCCAGACCGGTTTTCCATGCCGCTGTCTGGGTCTGTGCGGAGGATGTGCCGCTGCTTCCGCTCATGCTGCCGGAGCTGCCCGACCCGGCGTTCGTTTTGCCGCAGGCGGTCAGCAGCAGCGCCGCCGCCATGGCACAGCTCCAAAGAGCCCGATGGTTCTGATTCATAGATACGCTCCCTTTCCACACGGCCCGTTGGGCCTTTGAGGATAGGATATCCTACTTGAAGCAGGTTTATTCTCGCAGACAGGTTGTCCTCCATACAACCTCTCCGTCATCATCGCTGGCGCTCGATGCCACCTCCCCTAGTAGGGGAGGCCTTGGCAGAAGATTCATTTTTCGATCGATTCGCCTGTCGGCTCCAAAACCAATATCTGACGCAAGGCAAAACGTCACGCCAGCCGGGCCAAGCGTAGCAAAGCGCCAACCCCCGAAAACGCGACGGTATGCCAAGGGCTCCCCTACTAGGGGAGCTGTCGCGGCGAAGCACGCGACTGAGAGGTTGTACAAAGTAGGGCCTTTCCTTTTTACATCAACGGGCTCAGCAGCCGCAGCACGCTGTCCAGTGCTGTGCCCGGCAGATTGGTGCGGCAGTCGGAACGCTTGATCTCCCGGCACTGCGGCAGGGTGCGTTCCACATCCTTCCGCAGTGCGGCGATCTGGCTGTTATGGAAGAGCAGTGTTCCGCACTCAAAGTGGAGAAACAGGCTCCGGTAATCCATATTGATGCTGCCCACCGCGGCCACACGGTCATCACTGACATAGCACTTGGCGTGGAGGAAGCCGGGCGTGAATTCATAAATGCGCACGCCCGCCCTGAGCAGGGGCAGATAGTAGGAGCGGCTGAGCCGGAACACCAGCTTCTTGTCCGGGATCCCGGGCAGGATGAGCCGCACGTCCACCCCGCGCTTGGCCGCATTTTTCAGAGCATCCATCATCTCCTCGCCAACAGCCAGGTAGGGCGTGTAGATATAAACATATCTCTGGGCCTGAGAGAGGATGTCCAGATAGACCGTCTCGGCCAGCGGTTCCTCATCCAGCGGGCTGTCCGCGTAGGGCTGCACCACGCCATCCTGCACTGCGGGCAGGCGGGTGGGCGCAAAGGCGGTGTAATCGGTCTCCTGCGGGCGGAAGGCGTTCCATACATTGAGGAACATCACGGTAAAGTTCCAGACAGCGGCTCCTTCCAACCGGATGGCCGCATCCTTCCAGTAGCCAAAGCGCTGCTCTGCATTGATATACTCATCCGCCAGATTCACGCCGCCGGTGTAGGCCACATTGCCGTCAACCACCACGATCTTGCGGTGGTCGCGGTGGTTCATCACCAGCGAGACCAGCGGCACCACCGGGTTGAAAGGGATGCAGCGGATATGCGCCTTCTCCATGCGGATGACAAAATCACTGGGCAGGCCCAGCAGACTGCCAAAATCATCGTAGATCAGCCGCACATCCACGCCCTGGGCGGCCTTGCGGCGGAGGATCTGCTCCACACCGTCCCACATTTTGCCGGAGCGGAGGATAAAAAATTCCAGAAAGATAAATTTTTCCGCCTTGTCCAGATCTGCCAGCAGCTGGGGATACATCTCCTCCCCGCAGGAAAAGTAGTGAGCCGCGGTATCCCTCCAGGCCGGATACGGCCCGAACTTTGCCACATAGCGGCTCAGGTTCCGGCTGGAGATATCCAGCGCATCGGTCTGGCCCTCGGGCTGGGCAAGCTCAGTCTGATGGGCCTGTTCCACCTTCTGCATCCGCTCCCGCAGATACTTGGCGGGGGCCTTGTTGCCAAAAGCCAGATAAAGCGCGCCGCCCAGCAGGGGCAGAAGGCCGATCAGAACGATCCAGCCGATCTTGTAGGCGCTGTTTTCATCCTTGCGCACCAGATACAGCACGATCAGGATGCTCAGCGCCTTCAGGGCACCGTTCAGCCAGACCCGCCCCGCCGTGAAGGACCAGAACGCCCAGAGCAGCCAGAGCACCTGTAAAGCCACCAGCACCACTGTGATCGTGACACGGTTGAAGATGCGGCTGAAAAACTTGACGATAGGCAATCTGAACATGTGGTATCCCTCCCCTGCCGCCCACGGCGATTTTTGATGCTGTTAGTATAGCGCAGAGCGGAGGATTTTGCAAACAAAAAAGCGCCCACAACGGCTTTCCCCGCTATGAGCGCCTATTCGATCGTGGCAGAATTTTTTCCGAGGGTTGTCCGCTTATGCTTCCGCGTCCTCATAACCAACCAGCAGACCGCCCAGCTCTGCATAATAGCTGCACAGACCGCCGCATTCGCTGATGTCCACCTTTGCTCCATCAAACACAGCCTTTACCATGTGCTTCAGGCGCTCGGCGGCGGCGGGATTGCCGCAGTGAGAGATATGGAGCCTGCCGTTGGTGTAGCCGTGCTCCTTGAGTTCCAGCACGATGCGCTCCAGCGCACCATGCTCACCACGGGTCTTGCAGAGAACATCCAGCTCTCCGGCCTCACTTGCCTGTCCGATGACCCGGATGCCCAGCATCCGCGCCACAGCAGCAACGGCAGGCTTCACGCGGCCATTGCGGGCCAGATTGGCCAGCGATTCCAGCGAGAAGAGCAGATGGGTGTGCTTGTGGTATCGGAGCATCTCTTCACAGATCTCGTCAAACTCCTTCCCCTCAGCCAGCAGATCCCGCAGATGCTCGGCCAGCAGGCGCTGCTCCGGGCCGGTGGAAAGGCTGTCCAGCACGAACACCCGCTTGCCGGGGTTCTCCTGCTGGTATTCCTCAGCGGCCAGCTGGGCGGCATTGTAGCTGCCGGACAGAGTGCCCGTGATGGTGATGGCATACACCTCGTCGGCTCCCTCGTAGGCGGCCAGCCAGTCGCTGACGTTGGGGCAGGAGGTCGAGGTCTTGCCCTTATAGGTACGCAGGGTCTGGGCCATGCCCAAGGCATCCATCGTGCCGTTGTCCAGATATTCGGCATCGTCGGTGATGATCTTCAGGGGAACGCATTCAAAATCCACGCCCTGCAAGGTGTACAGGCTGGCGGAGGAATCCACAACGATCTTGGTGTTCATAAGCATTTATCTCCATTCCGGCGGCAGCGGATGCCGCAGTTTTTCCTGTTGTCTGAATCACTATATCAGCTTTTCAAAACCCTGTCAACTGTTTTATTGAATTATTTCAAAAGTTTTCAATTTCCTGTTGACCACATTTCCAAAACATGGTATACTGTCCGCATGAAATTAGAATCAAACCGCCGCGTTGCGGCCTGCGCCGCAGGGTTTGCCCTGCCCCGGTATGCAGAACTCCCCACCGTAGGGCTTTATCTGGATCAGAGTGTACAGTTTGTCAACGGGTGTTTCCGCACATTTCAGGGGGTGGAGCTCACCGCTTCCATGGTGAGCAACTACGTTAAGAAAGGGATCATCAGCCACCCCATCAAAAAGAAGTATACCCGGGATCAGCTGGCCTGCCTGATCTACATCGTAGTTTCTAAAAATGTCCTGTCCATGGAAAACATCGACAGTCTGTTCAAGATGCAGCGGGCACATTATACCTCCGCGCAGGCGTATGATACCTTTTGCGATGAGCTGGAGAACTACCTGCCCTATGTGTTCGGCCTGACCAAAAGCTTTTCCGAGCTGGAGCCGGATGTTGATGATGCACGCAAGCTCCTGCGCAGCACCATCATCTCGGCTGTGAACAAGATCTATCTGGACTGCGTTTTCACCGACCTGCGGCAGGAGCAGGCCCTCTGGCCCGATATCCTGCCGGATCTGGCATGATAACAATAAAAATAGCCCTCTCTGTCACGCTTTGCGAAGCATTGACGGAGAGGGCCTTTTTCTTAAAATGTAAGCGCGGGGCTGATCTCATTGCGGCGTTGGGCCTGCACGATGCAGTCCTTTTCCGGCACGACACCCGCCGCACCCAGGGTGTTGAACATGGTCTGCAAAGCAAGCGCCGGGGTGTTGTTCTCCTGCGAGAGATGGCAGAGGGCAAACTTTTTGCATCCCTCCTGAATGAGCTCCAGCAGCTTTGCCGAGCACTCATCGTTGGAAAGGTGGCCCCGGTTGGACTCGATGCGGGAGCGCAGGTAGTAGGGATACCGCCCGCCGCGGAGCATGTGGAGGTCGTAGTTGCTTTCCAGCGCCACCAGGTCACAGCCGCTCAGGGCCTGATGTACCGGCGGGGTCAGGACTCCCAGGTCGGTGGCAATGGTCATGGTCTTGTTGTCCGGGGTGTGGATGCGGTAGCCCACGCAGGGCACGTCGTGGCTGGTGGGGAACATCGTCACGCCGAAATCTCCCACATCCTCTTCCCCGCCGGACAGGGTGCGCAGCTCACAGCTGGCGGGCACGATGCCGTTCGCATCCAGAAAATCCAGCGTATCGTCTGCACCGTATACCGGCAGCGGATTCTTTTTGAGGAAGGTGGCCAGCCCCTTGACGTGGTCAGAGTGCTCGTGGGTGACCAGAATGCCCGCACAATCGCTGATGTTCAGGCCCAGCTCCTTGAGCGCCGCCGAGGTGGTGCGCACGCCCTTTCCCATATCGATGATGATGTACTTCTCCCCCGTGCGCACCACGCTGCAGTTGCCGGAGGAACCAGAGTATAACGAGATGAATTCAGACATTTCAAACCTCAAGAAACGAACCTCTCCGTCATGGCTTCACAAAAGCTCCCTGTCAGGAAAACTTCTGCAAAACAGACTGAGAGGTTCTGAATGATCACATTGCCGATTCCAGTGCGGCGGGCATCCGATCCACCTTGCTGATCTCAGCGCCCAGGCCGCGCAGCTTTTCCACAATGTTCTCGTAGCCGCGCTCAATGTGGCCGATCTCCTCGATCTCGCTGGTGCCGTCTGCCATCAGGGCAGCAACGACCATGGCCGCACCGGCACGCAGGTCAGAAGCGCGCAGGGGGGCGGGGTTCAGCTTGTCCACACCCTCAAACACGGCCACCTGACCGTCCACCTGCACCACTGCGCCCATCTTGCGCAGCTCGTCCACATAGCGGAAGCGGTTATCCCACACGCTCTCGGTGATGGTGGAGGTACCCTTTGCCACGCTGAGCAGCACACCCATCAGGGGCTGCATATCGGTGGGGAAGCCCGGGTGGGGCATGGTGTTGATCTTCAGCGGCAGGATATCGCCTTTGCGGGAGACGCGGACGGAATCATCGAATTCCTCCACATCCACACCGGCACGGCGGAGCTTTGCCGTGATGGGTTCCAGATGCTTGGGGGTGACATTTTTGATCAGAACGTCGCCGCCGGTGGCAGCAGCGGCAACCATGTAGCTGCCCGCCTCGATCTGGTCAGGGATGATGCTGTAGGTGCAGCCGTGCATCTTTTCCACGCCGCGCACCTTGATCACATCGGTGCCTGCGCCGCGGATGTTCGCACCGCACATATTCAGGAAGTTTGCCAGATCCACCACATGGGGTTCCTTGGCACAGTTTTCCAGAATGGTCTGGCCCTTGGCCATTACAGCGGAGAGCATACCGTTCATGGTAGCGCCCACGCTGACCTTATCAAAGAAGATATGGGCACCGTTCAGTTCCTTGGCACGCACGGTGATCATGCCGTAGTCCACGCTGTCCTCTGCACCCAGTGCGCTGAACACCTTGAGATGCTGGTCGATGGGGCGGGGGCCCAGATTGCAGCCGCCGGGCATGGCCACTTGTGCCTTGCCAAAGCGGGAGAGCAGTGCACCCAGGAAGTAGTAGCTGGCACGCATCTGGCGGGACAGATCGTCCGGGACGTTGGTGCTGTTCAGGTGGGTGGTGTCGATCTCGTAGGTATTGCGGTTCAGCATCTTGATGCTGGCACCCAGGGTGCTCAGGATCTTCAGGCTGACTGCCACATCACTGATGTCCGGCAGGTTTTCGATCACACAGACATCTGCCGCCAGAATGGTGGCAGGCAGAATGCCCACAGCCGCATTTTTTGCACCGGAAATGATGACTTCGCCATGCAGGGGCTTGCCGCCCGTAATAACAAACTTTTCCAATTTTATAATCTCCTTGTCGCAGGCCCGCCAGCGGCAGGGCCACTCAGGGTTCTTGCTTGATCTCTCCGCGCACCGCCGGGCACACACCCTCACGATACAGCTATCTTATTATACACAACTTCGGGCAAAAAGCAAAGCCCCCTTTTTCCCTGCCGGATTATTTTCTGTTTTGCCCAGAATCTGCGGAGATATTCGGTATTTTTGTTTCTTATTTCAAAAATTTTACAATCAGCGCCCCTTACCAGACGCAATCCTCACTGCAGGTCTCCTTGATCCAGCCCAGTTGATAGGCCTTGACCAGCTGCTTCAGGTCGTGCACCCGCTCCCGCAGGTTCTCGCCCTCGTCCGTCTCTTCTACCAGAATGCGGTGGTTCTCCGTTTCCAGTATGTTCTTCTGCGACACGATGTCGATGTTTTCGTTCACAGCCTTTTCGGCACTGACAAAGGGCTGATGGGTCCGCAGGGACATGGTGCGGCTGGAGTACACCAGCGTGTACCCTGCAATGCCGGTCTTTTCATGGTAGGCGCGGCAGAACCCGCCGTCAATGACGACCAAACGGCCCCCGCCCTTGATGGGGCTTTCGCCGCTCTTCTCCCGCACCGGCACATGGCCGTTGACGATGTGGCTGGTGCCGGGCAGGCCGAATTCCGCCAGGATGCGGCGGCAGGCGGCCTCTTCATTGTACCATGTATAATAGGGGTCCTTGACTTCCTCGTGGGTGGCGGGGTCGGCAATATACAGCCGCTCAAAGGTGGTCATGGCGCTGCGGCCGAACAACGGCGACAGCTTGCCGCACCACAGATACCACAAAAAGTCCTGACCGCTCCGCCGGGCAGCGCTGCCCTCGGGGGCAAAGTAGCCGCGACGTGCCCGCTCGTCACAGTAGTCCATCAAGCCGCGGCCCGAGTAGTTGTGTCCCTCGAACCGCTCCACGGCAAAGCTGCCGTTTTTGGTCATGGGCACCACGCCGTGGTAGAGCAGGTTGCCGTTCTCGATGTGGTAAACGCTGCCCTTGGCATACAAAAATTCCACATGCTGCTGCAAGCGCTCACTCTGCCGGAAGGATTCCACCAGCTTGCGGAGCACCAACCGCTCATCATCATTCAGGGCGGCGGGGTCTGCCGGATCCACGGTGGGAAAGCTGGTGTCCCGCAGGGGGTATGCCTGCCCGTTCAGGGTCACTGTTCCCTTTTTCCAATCGATGTGCCGCAGGAAATCCCGACCCTGCATCTTGAAATCCGGGTTGCGGTCGATGACCTTGCACTCCATCTTGAGCATCAGAATGGTCACGGCCTTGTGCATCACGGCACAGCGGTGGAGCATGCCCTCGGTGTAAGGGCCGCGCGCCGCGTCGGTGTGGGGCATCCAGAGGGTCAGGTCGTCATTTCCGTAGAACTGCTCGGCCATCCGCTGCAGGTGCCGCAGGTTGATGCCGTAGCAGTCCTCAAGCATGGCATGGTTGTGGTAGGCCAGTGTCGTTTTGAGCACAGTGCAGACGCAGATGGGACTTCCGGCGGCGGCACCCATCCAGACCACGTCATGGTTGCCCCACTGGATATCCACATGGTGGTGGCGCATGAGCCGGTCCAGTATGATATCAGGCCGGGGGCCGCGGTCAAACAGGTCCCCCACGATGTGCAGCTTGTCCACAGCCAGCCGCTTGATGAGCTCACACAGCCGGACGATGAACCGGTCAGCGCGGCCATTTTCGATGATACTGCCCACGATCTGCCCATAATAAAGGTCCTTGTCGTGGTCCTCAAAGTGGGCATGGAGCAGCTCATCCAGAATATACCCGCAGCTGGACGGCAGGCAGGAGCGCACATGCTCCCGGGTATGCTTGGAGGACACCAACCGGCAGATATCAATGAGCTGAAGCAGGGTCTCTGTGTACCAGTGGTCAAGCGCTTCCTCATCCGTGCACTCGGCTTTGAGCTGGGGCAGCTTCTCGTTGGGATAATAGATGAGCGTTGCCAGCTCGGCACGGGTCTGCTCCGGCACACTGTCCCCCAGCACGATGTCCACCTTTTCCCGGATGACACCCGAAGCCGAGTTCAGGATGTGGACAAAGGCCTCGTTTTCACCGTGCAGGTCGCTCATAAAATGTTCGGTGCCCTTGGGCAGCTTGAGCAGGGCCTGGGTGCTGATGATCTCACTGGCGGCGGCCGCCTGCGAGGGGTAATCCCGCGCCAGCAGGGAGAGATATTTCAGATGATCCCGGATCTCCTCGTTTTCGGTGCGCATGATATCCTCCGTCCGATATGTAGTATTTTTGCATGATATATAATATTCTATCATAGTATACCACATTCCATATCATAAATGGTATAATAAACAAGAGTAATTCTGTCAAATCTTTTGCAAAGGACTTGGATATTATGCCCAAAACCATTTCTGTTGCCGTGCCGGAAGCCTGTACTCTCTGCCCCAGGCAGTGCAAAGCCGACCGGGCCGCCGGGCAGACGGGCTTCTGCGGGGCGGGCCGCACCCTGAAAACGGCCCGCGCGGCCCTGCACTTCTGGGAGGAGCCCTGCATCAGCGGCACCCGGGGCAGCGGCACGGTGTTTTTCTCCGGCTGCACCCTCAAGTGCTGCTTCTGCCAGAACTACCCCATCAGCGCCGAGGGACTGGGCAAGGAGATCACCGTAGAGCGCCTGGCCGAGATCTTTCTGGACCTGCAGGCGCAGGGAGCCCACAACATCAACCTTGTCACGCCTGGGCAGTGGCGGCCCTGGATCATCGCCGCCCTCGATCTGGCCCGGGCGCAGGGGCTGCATCTGCCCATCGTCTGCAACACCGGCGGATACGAGACCGTGGAGAGCGTGCACGCCTGGCGCGGCTTCATCGACATCTGGCTGGCCGACCTGAAATATGTTTCTCCTGCCCTTTCGGCAGAGCTTTCCGCCGCGCCGGACTATTTTGCACAGGCCAGGCCCGCCATTGAAGCCATGATGGCTCAGGCCGGGCACCCTGTTTTTGACAGCGAGGGCATCCTGCAGCGGGGCGTGATCCTGCGCCACCTTGCCCTGCCCGGCCATGTGGACGACAGCTTTGCCGTGCTCGATCAGATGGCGGCTTGGAACAAGGCCGACCCCGGGTGCTTCCTGCCCAGCGTGATGAGCCAGTACACCCCCTTCTATCAGGCGGCAGACCACGGTATCGGGCGGCGCATCACCACCTACGAATACCGCCGGGTGGTCAACTACGCCATGGATCTGGGGCTCAGCTCCGGCTATATGCAGCAGAAGAGCAGTGCAAAGGAAGAGTATACGCCCAGCTTTGACCTGACGGGGGTGTGAACCGGTCGAGGGGCTGAACCTCTCAGCCATCGCTATCGCTCGGCAGCTCCCCTAATAGGGGAGCCATTGGCATATCGTCGCGTTTTCGAGGGTTCCGCTTCGCTACGTTCGGCCCTGCTAGCGTAATGTTCTGCCTTGCGGCAGATGTTGATTGCAGAGCCAGCGGCGAATAAATCGCAAAGAGAATCTTTTGCCAAGGCCTCCCCTACTAGGGGAGGTGGCATCGAGCGTTAGCGATGATGACGGAGAGGTTTACACCTTTCCCTGCCCTTTCGTCAAAACAACCAAAATTTCTTTTTCTTTTTCTCTCGGCCGAAACAGCATTTGCTTGCTATCCGGTGCGCTGTGCGGTATAATGGATACAACAATGTGTTCTCACATGAAATGGATCCCAGAAACGACTTTTTAGGAGGAGCGTTATGGAACACTACAATCCCATCCTCGGCAGCGAGCCCAACGGCCAGAAATTCATCACCTGCGGCGAGATCATGCTGCGTCTGACCCCGCCGAACTACGAAAAGATCCGCATGGCGTCTGCCTTTGAGGCCAGCTACGGCGGCAGTGAGGCCAACATTGCGCTGGCTCTGGCAAACCTGGGTGTGGACAGCACCTTCTTCAGCGTAGTGCCCAACAACAGCCTGGGCAAGAGCGCGGTGCGCTGGCTGCGCTCCAACGATGTGCATTGCACCCCCATGATCCTGACCGAGCCCAACGAGACTCCCTCCAACCGGCTGGGTACTTATTATCTGGAGACCGGCTACGGCATCCGCGCTTCCAAGGTCATCTACGACCGCAAGCACAGTGCCATTACCGAGTATGACTTCTCCCAGGTCGATCTGGACGCTCTGCTGAACGGCTACGACTGGCTGCACCTGAGCGGCATTACCCCGGCACTGGGCCCCAACTGCCGCGGCCTCATCATCGATATGCTCAAGGTGGCCAAAAAGAAGGGCCTGACCGTCAGCTTTGACGGCAACTTCCGCTCTACCCTGTGGAGCTGGGAGGAAGCCCGCGATTTCTGCACCGAGTGCCTGCCTTATGTTGACGTTCTGCTGGGCATTGAGCCCTACCACCTGTGGAAGGACGACAACGATCACAGCAAGGGCGACTGGAAGGACGGCGTGCCC
>ERZ1034626.876-NODE-876-length-21281-cov-11.860595_pt1 | contig 21281 bp, 8 predicted proteins | sample MGYA00520652_ERZ1034626 | MGnify/ENA primary metagenome ERZ1034626 (study PRJEB33766, sample SAMN09781765) | gut metagenome | biome: gut microbiome | host: Homo sapiens | place: Madagascar | study: EMG produced TPA metagenomics assembly of the PRJNA485056 data set... | reverse complement strand
CACCTTCAGCCTCTGTCAGAGCCTTCTTTACGTCAGCAAGACCAGCACCTGTCATGGCACGAAGTTTCTTGATGTCTTCAATTGAAATAGCCATTTTGTTAATTTATTATTTGGTAATTAATATTTATTATCTGTTGGGGGCGGGTATTCGCGCTGACATCCTTGGGGGATAACGCCTTTAACCCAAAAATCGGAAATTCTCCATTCTAAAACCTTGGATTTACGAATTAAAGAATTTCCGATCTTTATGTTATGTAAGATTACTCTGCTGCGTTCTCAGCAGGAGTTTCCTCCTTGCGAGCCTTGCGAGGAGCCTTGCCCTCTTTCTGCTCAGCAGCTGCCTTCTCGTCAGCCTTTTCTACCTTACGCTCCTCAAGACCCTCTGCGATAGCACCGCAGCAAGCTGAGAGAACTACGTCGATAGAATCCTTAGCGTCGTCGTTAGCTGGGATGATGTAGTCGATGTTGCGTGGGTCAGAGTTGGTGTCGACCATAGCGAACACAGGGATACCGAGGCGGTTAGCCTCGCGCACTGCGATGTTCTCCTTCATCACGTCGACAACGAACAAAGCGCTCGGGAGGCGAGTCAAGTCAGCGATAGAACCGAGGTTCTTCTCCAGCTTAGCGCGCTGACGTGTCACCTGCAGAAGCTCACGCTTAGAGAGCTTTGAGAATGTTCCGTCGTTCATGAGCTTGTCGATGTTCGCCATTTTCTTAACAGCCTTGCGGATTGTCGGGAAGTTGGTGAGCATACCGCCCGGCCAACGCTCGATAACGTAAGGCATGTTTACGCTCGCTGCCTTCTCAGCAACGATGTCCTTAGCTTGTTTTTTAGTAGCGACGAACAGGATCTTCTTGCCTGACTTTGCGATCTGCTTGAGAGCCTCTGCAGCCTCATCAACCTTAGCTACGGTCTTGTGCAAATCGATGATATGAATACCATTGCGCTCCATGAAGATATAAGGAGCCATTGCCGGATTCCACTTACGACGGAGGTGGCCAAAGTGACAGCCTGCCTCTAACAACTGGTCAAAATTAGTTCTTGACATTTCTTTGTTCTGATTAATTTGTTTACTTTCCTTTTAGTTGAATTGAACCAGCCCATGAGTAACGAATTGTGAACGACACTCTTCGGTCTTATGGGTTTGGATGCTAAACTTCGGGTTCTGTGCTTTAAGCCACACATATATAATAATGTGTGTCAGCCAGTGTCCGAATATTAACGCTTGCTGAACTGGAAGCGACGGCGTGCCTTCGGCTGACCCGGCTTCTTACGTTCAACCTCACGAGCGTCGCGTGTGAGGAAGCCCTGTACCTTGAGAGTCTTCTTGTCCTCAGCGTTAACCTTAACGAGTGCGCGAGCGATAGCGAGGCGGAGAGCCTGGCTCTGACCTGTGAAGCCGCCACCGTCGAGGTTTACCTTGATGTCATATTTCTCTTCCACACCGAGCAGGAGCAGCGGCTGCTTAACAACGTACTGCAGGATTGCTGATGGGAAATACTTTGTGAGTTCTTCCTTATTGATAGTGATCTTACCGGTGCCCTCTGTGAGATATACACGAGCTACGGCACTCTTACGGCGACCAATTGCATTAATCATTTCCATCTTCTTGGTTTATTTATACTGGTTAATATCGATAGCCTTCGGCTGCTGTGCCTCGTGCTTGTGCTCTGTACCGTCATATACATAGAGGTTGTCAATAAGACGACGACCGAGCGGGCCCTTGGGGAGCATGCCCTTTACAGCGTGACGGATGATCTTGTCCATGCCGTCCGGACGCTTGCGAAGCTCAGCGGGAGTGTTGAAGCGCTGTCCACCAGGATAGCCAGTATAACGTGTGTAGACCTTGTCTGTCTCCTTCTTACCAGTGAAGACAGCCTTAGCTGCGTTGATGATGATAACGTTGTCTCCACAGTCTACGTGAGGAGTGAAGTTGGGCTTGTACTTTCCGCGGATGAGCTTTGCTACCTTAGAGCAGAGACGACCTACTACCTGGTCTGTGGCATCGATTACCACCCACTCCTTCTTAGCTGTTTCCTTGTTTACGGAAATAGTCTTGTAACTTAAAGTGTTCATTGTTTAATTTAAAAATTACTACTAAAAAACGTTTCTTCTTTTTTGCACGAGCGATTCACTAACCACGCCGCTTGGCCTATTCTTTAGCGAACGCTATTAACACTCTCATGCAGGGGACTCTAAGTGTATCCCCAAATAATCGGTCTGCAAAATTACTCATTATTTATTACATATAAAAACTGAGCGGCTCACGAATCAGAAGTTTTAAAGTTATTTAACGCAAATAGAGACAATGAATGACTGTCATCATGCAGGAAAGCCTGTCTTTGACTGTCATTCATTGTCTCTATCGACGAATATGCGCTTCGGACGCGGTGAGCTACAGCGCCACGCGCTTTACGCAGACTTGCGTGCCTTTTCGCGTCACTTCCACTATCACCACGCCCTCTGTTCCGGAGGACATGGTAAGGCTGTCGGAGGTAGCACGCTGCTGATTGGCTATCATTCCGTTGGGCAGATAGATGCGCACGTCGTCTGCTTCCTGTAAGCCAGTGATGCTTACGCGGCGCGCTGCCACTTTCTTCACCACCACTCCACTCGTCTCCGTCAGCTTATGGAAGGAGATGCTGAAGCGTGTGTTCTGCTCGCCTGCCTCAGCTGCGGCGAACGTGTAGGCTCCTTCGAGAAGGTCCACGGCTCGTCCCGTGGCATTGTCTTTCAGCAGCACAGCCTCATAGCCGTCGCGGTCGCAACCCTCGGGCACGTCCAACGCATACATTCCTGCTGACGGAAGCGAAACACCGAGAGCCACGGCTCCCTGCTCGTTAACGGCGGAGAGGAGCGAATAACGTGCGCCGTCGCGTACGGCATACACCTGTGCCTTGTCCCTCTCCATCCATTTCACGCCGTCCGTACCAAGGTCGAAGTAGTCGTGCGAATATTCCGGACTGACGGCGTTGAACACCATTTCGTCAGCCTCATCATCAGCCGAACGTGTGTCTGCGCCTGTTATTGCCACTGCCATGCGTGCTGCTTGACCATAGAAGGAGTCGTCTGCATGACTCTGGTCACGATAGCTGACCGCCACCTTCTCCTTGTTGTCCTTCGCCAGCGTGGCGGTCTGCGTGAAGAGAGCGTCCATCGACGGTATGTAAGCGTCGCTTACGCCCTCTGCCGTGAGGTCTGTGGAGCGTGCCTTGAAGGCGCCGTTCTCATAAGAATATACGATGCGACCATACTCCATGTCGCTGAGATTCGTTGCACAGAGACGGGGCGATCCGAAGAGATTCCATCCCATGTTCTCCTTATGCGTAAAGCGATTGCCGGAGGCGGACGACGACGTCCACGAGTCCTGATGGTTATATTGCGTCAGCACTATCTCAGTGCCGCCGTTCTCCACGTAGTCGGTGGCAGCCGGCGAGACGGTGTTGAAGAATCCTGTCTTGCCCAACAGGCTTCCGCCATAGAAGCGTACGGTCATGTCCTTTGCTGCTTCCAGCATCATGCCCGTACCGACGGGAGCTCCCGTTGACTCCTTCCATGCATCGCCGTTGACGTCGCTATATTTATATGTATAGCGTGATCGGGTATCGCCGTCGTATGTGCGGATGGTGTAATTGCCTTTCACAGCAGGAACGTAGCTTTGTACGCTGAAGGGGAGAGCCACGAGTTGCGGCATCTGTGCCTTGAGGTCGCGTTCCACGGCATAGCGCACAAGTCCTATCTGATTGTCGTTGCCACGCAGTCCGGCATGGTGTTCGAGGAGCACGAAGCCTGGGCTGAACCATGAGAGGCTTCCCATCGGATAGAGTCCGGGCTGAACGGCGAGCTCACATTCCTTGCGGACGTAAACCACGGATGACGGACGCGGATAGTCGTCGGCTGTCACATGGCTTCCGACTGCGGTGATGTTCCATGTCTCGTAGCATCCGTTGTCCACATTGTTGCGCAGACGGTTGTTGCCGAGCAGGTCACGGTCATGACCGACGATACTAATACATTCCTCTGTCACTTTGTTTTTCGAGCTTTCAGGATCGAGGTTTGCTGCGTCGTCCTCGTTAAGCTGACAGTTGCGATAGCGGCTGACGATGTAGCGGTTGGCTCCGTCGGCGATTGTCATAATACGGTTGTTGGCGCTTCCTGTAGCGAGATGGTCCATCGTGCCGCACGTCGTGACGTTCACCGCTCTGACGTTCTTCACGCTGCCCACTGTCTTGCCCTCGTCCTTGTCGTCCGTGGCATTGGGGTCTGCATATAGCAGGGTGTTGTAGAGAAGCGACGTATTGTCGCCTGTCACGCCTTGCTCTGCCAGCACCACCGACGTGGAGAGCGTGGCACCATTGGTGAGGCTGACGCTTCCCTTCTTGCTCACCTCCACTCCGTCCACTACACTCGCCGAGCTGACGTTGAGGTTCTTGACGATGCTGCGCCAGTTGCCTTCCTCCACCATGCCCATGCGCTGTGCCAGTATAGCATTTGCAATGGTCTCCGTTGACGTAGAGTCCTTGGCTGATGCCGTAGGATTATTGGTCATGCTTCCGTATACAGATACGTCAGGAAGCGTTACGTTGAGGTCAGCCGGCTCGGCGTTGTGACCATACTGATGGTCAACGAAGACGTACGACTTGGCTCGGTTGTTAAGGTTGGAGTACATACCTGCCAAATCCACAGCCACCTGCAGGTCGGTCTTCGGGTCGTCCCACGACTTGCCGGTTCCGTCCGTTCCGTAGTCCTTCACGAAGATGATGGGCAGCAGCTCGGCGTTACATTCGTATGCTCCCACCTCTATGGTCTTGCCCACGGCACGCTTTATGTTGCCGAGGTCGCGGTCTTGCTCCACGCTGTCACGTACAGCCTTGTCCGTGGTTTTGTCCGTAACGTCCGTCTTCACGTTCTCCGCATAGCGTCTCAATGATCCTCGCTCGAAGAGTCGCATACCCGGCGTGATGTGATAATCGCGCAGTTCGCGGTTCGTGTTGGTGACGTCCACGAAGCACGGTCCGTCCGTCAGGTCGTTGTTGGCCTGTCCCGCTTCGAACACCTTATTATATAATGTATGCTTTGTGGCGTCCTCATTGTCGAGGTCGGAAATGAAGACCGTACGATCAGTGGTCTTGTTGCGCCACGATGCAGAGTTATACACCTTTGTCTGCGTCCTGTCTGTTCCCTCGGCAAAGGCGATGTCGGCACCGTTCGTATTTTGTGCGAAGGTGCAGTTCACCACCGTTGTCTTTCCGTTGGCCTTGAGCGCGTCCGCCTCGTTGTCGGCGAAGAGCGTGTTATAGATAAGCACCTCACCATCGTTCCCGTTGGCTGCGATGTCCACCGCCGTGCCCTTGTTAATGCGTGCTTCCGACTGACGTATGGTGATCTTGGCGGTCTTCTCCACTGTCAGGGTGGCACCCTTACCCCCATCATAGGTATTGCGCAGCGAGATGCCACTGATGTCCACCGGCTTCTCACCAGTCTCGATGTTAAGCAGGACGCTGCTCTTGCGCACGGGATGCGGCTTGAGCACAGTTGGCTTTGTCCAGTCCTGTACAGCCTCATCGCCAAGGCCGACGCCGGTGCATGCTCCCTTGAGCACTACGCGTGCCACCTTATGACGGTTTTCGCTTGTCTCGTCCACGTTCACCGAGAAAACAGTGCCGTCGATGGGGACGGCATAATACTCGCCGGAACGCACATACACGGTGCGCGTGGTGCGTGTGGCAACGCTCGATGAACTGGGGTTGGCAGCGGCGAGCAATGCTCCTCTGAGGTCTGACGACTGATTGTCCCAGTTGGTGCCGTCGGCAAGTCCGCGGTCTACGGTGCCTATATACATCTTGTCGAGGTCGCCGAAGTTTAGTCGATACTGATATTCGTAAGGTCCGATGTCGATGGTCTTGTCATCCTGAACACCGTTATTGCGTTTCGGACCCATATATCGGTTATAGAGGTTGTTGCCTGTATCGTCACCGGCGGTCTGCGTAGCAGAGGCGTTCTTCTTTATATATTGGTCATGGTAAGGATCGATGGTTCGGTCCTTATCCTTATAAAGATCCTTCGCCTCGTCATTGGCTGATGTCCATACGTCCTGGTACGCTCCCTTCTCACTGACTTCAGCGCCAGTCTCGTCACAGTCTATCATGCCGTCTCCGGCATCGGTGAGCACCGTGATGCAGGTGGGATTCCATTGCGATGCGAGCGTGAATCCTTCCTTGCCAGCTATTTCTGACGGCTTGGCGAAGTGTGGTCCGGTTACCGCTTCGTTGTCAGCGTTGAGGTAGAGATTGGCATTGGCGTCCGTTGACTTGATGTCTGTGAAGAGGTCTGAAGCGCAATGGTCTGCGTCCGACGCCTTAAACATCGAGCCTCCCTCGCCAACCTTGCTGCCCCAGAAGATAGAGTTGGTGGCGACGATGCTGCCCTCCTTGCCGTTAAAGATGTCCGGGTTGTCCTTAGCCTTATTGCGTGCGAAGAGACAGTTCACGAACTTCACCTGATGTACGTCGCGTGTTCCGCTTGCCACATACACCGCTCCGCCGCTTCCCTCGTCGCACGAGTTGTTGGCGAAGATTGTGTTTACGGCTACGAAGCGACACGGAGCCACCGGTTTCCATGAGTCGAAGAAGATGCCCACACCGGCTCCCTTGCCGGTATCTTCAGGCCTGGTTGCGTTTGACTGCGTGCTGTTGCCAGCCACCAGCGAGTTGAGTATTGTCATGTTGGCACCGCCGTTGAAGATGCCTCCTCCGTGGATGCCGGTGTTGTTTATCACACGACAGCGGTTGAGCGTCATGTCCACACCATAGGAGAATATTCCTCCTCCGTGTCCTATCTCGTTATGCATCTCCACGCCGTTTTTGTCATAGTCGATATGGTCAGCCGTCTCGCCGTCAGTGATGGTGAGACCGTCGAGCACCACGCCCGGCACCTTCTTGTCCTCATAGTTGACGCAGAAGATGACGTGGAACGCCTTCTTGCCGCCCTGCACGTTAGGCAGGTTGCCCGAGAGTACTGTCTGGCGTGAGAGTTCCCAAGGTTCGTACAGACCGTTACGGTTGAGGTCCTCCATTTCCGTAGCAGCATTGCGTAGGCGCAGGATCTCGTCTATGCTGCTCAGGGAGTCGAGCTTCAGCTCCGTATCGTCCTTCTTCGTCACCTTGTCTATGCCGCACGAATACTTGTCCGTGGGGCTGAATCCGCCGTAGAGGTTGGTGTTGCACGGAATGACGAACGAGTTGTTGCGTACATTCTCCTTCTGTGCCAGCGCCGAAGTTCTTGTAAGGGTCGGATAGAACGTGCCTCCGATTATGAAGACGTCAAAGTGGGTGTTGTCATCGGCGAGCAACACGCCGTCCTTCTTCACGGTGCGTACCTTACGGATATACTCCAGGGCGGCGTCGAGTGAGGAGAAGGGTGTGTAGAACGAACGTCCCATATACTCCCTCACTTTTTCCGACTTGACCTCCACACCGCCTCTGTCCGAAACGAAAAGGCGCGTAAAGAGCGTTGTGGGCAGTTTGTCGTCAGCGGGGTCGAGCACGTGTACGGCGAAGCATCCTGCCGTAAGCTTGTTGGTTCGGCTCGCCATAATCATCACGTTGCCGAGCATGTCGTTAGCGGCAAAACCTCCCTGTACGAGCACTGACCACAAGAAATTTTCCATTCCTGCATGTACGAGCGGACCGAGTTCGCGTGGCATGAAAGAGCCTGATGCCGAGAAGTAGCGCAGCGTGTCGGCAGACATCTCCGTGTTGTAGGTGTTGGCAGCAAGGAGATATGTCTCTACGAAGCAGTTGTTGAACGGATAGAAGCCGTCAATATAGCCCATGATTGCGTTTTGCGCTGCCACCTCCGACATCTTTGTTTCCTTATATTTACGGTCAGTAATGCCGCAGACATTCTTCTCGCTCGGTGCGTTATTGCCCCAGATGACGTCGTTGAACAGGATGGCTGCACCCGACTCGAAGGAGATGCCTCCGCCCTTCACACTGGCAGTGTTAGAGGCGATGGTGTTGGAGAAGAAGTAAGAGCGCTTGCCGTCTGTTCCGTCCTCCGTTTTGCCGTTGTCGGCATAGATGCCAGCTCCGTAGTAAGCCTGGTTCTCCGTAACGAACGACGTGCTGACCACAGCACCCGGAAGAGCGTAGATGCCACCGCCATACTGAGCCTCATTGAACGCCACTACGCAGTTGCGCACGTGAGCTTTTCTCGGCACTAAGACGCCGCCGCCCAACGCTTTGTGGCCGTCGCTCTCATTGGCATAGCCTCCTGTTATGTAGCATCCGTCAATCATTGCCCAGTCAGCCACAGCTGTGTCGTTCCATGCCTCAAGGTTGTCAGTGGGCCACGAACCGAAGGTTACGGTGTGATATCCGCTCACCTCCGTGTCGGTGGCAGTGGTCTTCGCCTGTGCGCTGAGCATGGTGCGGCGATGGTAAGAGTCAGGGTATTCGGTGTCCCAGTTGCTGCCCTCAAAGACGGTCTGCGTAACGGTGCCCTCGGACACTGTCTTCTTCACGCCTTCGTTAAATCCTCCCTTGAGTGTCACTCCCGAAGGAATGAGGAATGTGTAAGAGCGCGAGTCGGTGGGGTCAGCAAGAGTGTTGGCTTGATAGACGAATGTCATGCCGTTCTTGTCAGGCTCATATCCAGCCACTTTCACTATCACCTTCTTGTCCTTGTTGGCATCCTTTGCCGCCTCACGTCCTGCCGCGGTAAGTACGCTCTGCAGCTTGTCAGCACAGGCAGCGTTGGCAGGTGACGAACCGCTTCGGTTGCCGTAGCCCGTCTCCGTAACATAATATACGATGAGTCCTTTCTGCGACGCGTCGTAATCCACGTTGGCAGAGTTGTCGTCCTCGTAAGCTCCGATGTCAACGGTACAGTCCTTTATGCGGTCCGTAAAGTCCATGTCGGTAAGAGGCAGGTCAGCCTGCTTTGTCTCACCGTTCTGCATAAGATTCTCCGTTCCGGCGTTAAGGCAGAGGCTGCCGTACGCAAGACGGAAGTTGAGCGTCTTCGCTACGTTATCTCCGTCGGCGAAAGGATTGACGCTTGACGTGATGTTGCCGTATGCAGACGAGAGCTGGTTGTTCAGGTTTGACTCATAGTTCTGCACATAACAGTTATGTGCATTCTTGAAGTTTCCCGGGGAAGTGGACGTCACCTGATAGTTCTGGCCATTGTTATTGCCATAGACAATACAGTTGTAAAGCGCCAGGCTGGTCGGAATTCCCGTAGAAGGCGTACTCCACTGCTGGATGCCGCTGGCTCCGCCGTTGGTCTGGTTGTATGCCACCGTGTTGTTGTAGAATGTGGCGTTCTCAAGGAAGAGTCCGCCTCCGCCACCAGCGCCATTGGCAGAGAACACTCTGTTTTTGGCCACAACCATGTTGTATCCCGTACCGACAATCATGTATGCACCGCCGCCATACTGGTCGACGCCGCCATAATCATTGTTTACAGATGAGATGTATGTATCTTCTGGCACAGACGCAATATTTGTGACTTGGGTGCCAGAATTGGTGTTGAAGTTGTTAAGTATGAAACTGTTGGATATCTTCGAGTTCTGTCCGTCCATATACAGTCCGCCGCCACGTGAGCGCTGACCGTGAGTAAGGTTATTCACCACAACCAGATTTTCCAGTTCCACATTCTCAAAGACACGCACGCCGGCGCCTCCGTCACGGTTTGCCAGATAGTTGATAATATATCCATGACGTACCGTGAATCCGTCCCACTTCACAGTGCCCGCATCATACAGATCGTACACCGGCTTGTTGTAAGGCGCATTGACAGTGTCGCCTTCATAGTCAGCATAATAAGGATGGCTGGCATTGTTCTTCAGGAAGCGGTACGAATTGCCATTCATACTGCCGTTACCATTGCCGAACACGTTCCATGTAGGCACACAGGCGTCTGGCTGATAAAGCACATAGTGACGGTATGTCTTTTTCGTGTTTATGAGATCCTTTGACAAGCTGTTGGTCGAACCGTACTTTGTGACTCCCTCCGAATACCACAACTCGTCCGTGGTATTGGTGCGATACACGGGGTTTTCCTTACGTACCTGCAGGATGGTCTCATAGTCAGACTTCTTCTTGTTCTTGTATTTGTCGCGCGCCGGTATGTATTGCGAGAGCAGCGGCAGGCGGTCGTCCTTGCTGGGATTGCCCTCTGCAGGGAAGCCGCCGTACACCTTCACGCCGTTGCGGATGACGAAGCCCTTGGCGTCGGTATATACACCGGAGCCCACCCATACCTCCACAGGCTCGAAGTCGGGGTCGTTCTTGTGCAAGGCATTGTGTCGGGCTGCCTTCTCCACCGCAAACTGCAGTCCGCTGACATAACGCTCGCGACGCTCATTGTTCACGCAGTTGAAATAGGCATTCTTCTTTGCCGACTTGTCCACATAATTGGTGTTGCCCTGATAAACATCCCAGTATGTGTTGGGCGACGGCGCCTTACCGTTATAACCCTTGAAGTAATACCTGAGGAATCCGTTGGCAATGAAGTAAGAGTAGTGGCCCGATGCGGGTCCGTAGTAGGGCTTGTTGTATATGGGCTTGAGCTCCTCTCCGTCTTTCCACGTCCAGTCGTCCGGACGCTTATACGTTGAGTAAGCCTCATTGTCGTATGATGCGGACATCAGCTTGCCGTCGGAAGCGAGCACGTAGATGTCGTTCGACGCCTCTTCAAGGTGCGTCGTGTCGCAGACGGCGTTGCCCATAATGGCATGATCCCATGACGAACCGTCGAAGGCATACTCGCCGTCTTCGGTGCCGGGATGCTCTTTGAGCAGGCTGAAGTCGGGCGCACCGTCCGTCTCGTCCTTGGCAGCACCGTTCTCCGGCTTCTCTGTATTGTACGAACGCACGTATATTACGCTTCCTTTCTTGGGAAGCAAAGCCTCCAACGCACCAAGGTCGGGCGCTCCGCCCAAGTCGCGTGGCTCTCCTTCAAGGTCGGTAGCGGGATTGGTCAGTTCGTCGTCACCTATGGCAGTGCCGTCTGATACGACGGGTGCCTTGTTGACAATACAGTCCGTGGCGGCATTTCCCGTAAGCGGACGGAAGAGCGACTGTCCGCCGTAAAAGACATTACCCACCGGTTGTGCACCGATGACGTTCGTCGGATTGGCGAAGTTCTTTGCTCCTTCCGCGCCGGCAGTGGCCAAGCTGATGTTGATCGCTAATTGGTCTTTATACTGCTCGTCGTCATACTCGTTGCCGACAGCGAAAGACGTAGAGCCCAAGAATTCTGCAGACGGAGGCAAGCCGATATTGTTTACTATCGACACATGGGTGAGTGCCAGGTTGTTCCTGTCACGACCAACAATATTGATGATGTAAGGATGACGCGAATACTCTGGCTCTGAAGCAGCCGGAATGTATGAAGCGTCAGGCTTAGCACACGTATTGTTGTTGACCACGCAGTTGGTGAGGACGACGTTAGTGCCTTCCGCGTTTGCCGTAGTGGCAATGGCACCGCCGTAGATGGCAGTGTTGTTCTCGAAGATGCAGTTGATGAACGTGGCGTCGCATTTCGTACCGATGAGCACGCCGCCACCACGCGGCATCGTGGCAAAGCCGGCGGCATATCCTTTCTGAATGGTGAAGCCGTCAATGACGGGCGAAGCCTCGTCCTCCACACGCATCACGTGATAGACATTGCCCTCGAGCGTCATCAGATCACCCAACTCGCCTGTCATGACCGAACGGTATGTATTGGGATGGCGGTCAGAGTCGGAAGGTTCGGCTACAGTGCTGTATGACGGATAGCCTCCGAGGATGGTAAGCGGACAGATGGTTCGTGGGATACGCACCGAATAGTCGCGCTCGTCGGAAGCCGTGTAGGCATAGTCAGGAATGATGTTGCCCTCACGCACGCACATCTCAAATAAGTCGGACTTTCCCGTATTGTCGCTGTTGACATTGCTGACCGTGTGATTGACGTAGGTGTCGGTGCCTTCCACAAGGCAGCGTATGGTCTGTCCGTCCGTCAGATTGCCGAAGAACGAAAGCACATCACCGAACTGTGAATGATTGTTCTTCCACGTCGAACCATCACCGTCGACGATGCTCGCCGTCGGGTCTACGTAGACACGCAGCACCTTCTGGTCGTTGCGATTGATGATGACCGGAACGATGGAGGTGGCTTTCGACACGTATGCACCGATGGCAGGCGTCGTGTCGAAGGCCTGTCCGATAATGTCGAGGTCGGCCTTAGTGACCACATGAGCCGGCTGCAGTCCTACCGGCAGTCCCTTGGCGTGGAAGGCCAATGCGTCTCGTGTTCGCCAGAAATAGTCGATGTCTGTCCATGTGCTCTGCAGTCCGTTCTGTGTGACGAGCGAGTCAAGGTTGGCGAAGTTGGTCTTGCCCGTCGGGTCAACGAAGTAGTCTTTAGCGAGGTCGATGGAGAGATTGTATGTGGATTTCTGGAAGATATTGTTCCATACCACGTAGTTGGACGATATGATGCCGCAGTTATAGAACCTCACGTTATCTGCCGAGGCATTCACGGCATACACCTGTGCGTATGACGATGTGGTGGCGGCAGTGGATGTGGCGGCCTGCTTGAGGTTGTTGTTCCACAGCACGGAGTTCACCACCAATGCGTAGGCGTCAACGTAGAGTCCGCCCGTACGCGCCGATTTCTGGTCGGCAATGTCGGAGGCAGAGACAGTGTAGTTGTTGGTTATGGTGCACTGAGTGATCACTCCTCCGCCGTCAGTATATACAGCTCCGTTCACACGGTTGGTGTTGTTGCTCACCACTGATGCCACCACTTCCATGTCGTACGGATGGCTGGCCGACGTGTGATTGTGATGCATATATATTCCGCCGCCGTTGTTGGCCATGTTGTTGGCAACCATCGTACGCATAATAAGGGCGTCATCCTCCACGTATATGCCGCCACCGTTCTCTTCCGAGACATTATTATATATGAGTGAGGAAGCCACCTCTGCTCCCTTCGAAGCATACACTCCTGCACCATTGCCCTTGTTGTAGCAATAGCGCACAATGCAGTTCTGCAGAATGGCGTTGGCTCCCATATACACTCCCGTGCCCTTCTTGGGCTCGAACGCTTCGTCAGGATCAGTAAGCGCCGTGGACGTGCCTCCCTCTATGGTTACACCGTTCAGGCGTGTATTGACAACAAAGTCGGGCTTGCCTGGCAGCGGCGCAAACCACACTACATGATAAGATGCGCTTGAGACTGACCATACCTTATTGATGTCGTCCCACTTGGTATTGGCTCGGTCAAACTCATTGGCAGCGAAAACGGTCTGGTTAAGGAATCGCCACGGACGCACCATGTGTGCGTTGTCCGTATTGGCCATTTCGCGCTCAGACAGCAGCTTCTCCGTTCCTGCGAAGCCTCCGTACACGTCCACTCCTTCGTACATACGGAAGGCAAGCGGCGACTTGGTATTGCTGCTGCCGCCCACGTAGGTCTGCGGTGTGTAAGTGCCCTTTGCCACCCACACCTCGCCGCGTCCTTTCTCCGCCACGTTCTTGCCGAGCGTGGTGATGGCGGTCTGCAGGTCATTGGCAGCATAGGCATTGCCCCATGACGATCCGTCCTTCTTTCCTGCGCCGTTCTGCGTGACGTAGAGACGTCGTCCGGCAGCAAGTTCCTCGTATGCGAAAGCTCCTATCTCAATGCTATAGTCGGCATTGTCCGTAGTATGTGTGCGTGTCACGCCGTTTACGGCCACGTCCTTCATGCCTCCGACAAGCGCATAACCTCCTGTCTTGGTCTTCTGATTGCGTGCCAGACCATTGTTACGCAGGTCTGAAAGCTGCTCTATGTTCCAGTTCCATGAAGGATAAGTCTCGCTTCTGAAAGCGTATGTGCGGTCATATCCTACGCGTGTGGTTGGCTTTACGAAGTAGGGTGCATGCTCTTCACGACCGTCTATCCATTCCGTACTGTTCTTATGCGATATCAGAATGTTGTGATTGTCGTCGATGCCGTCGCCGTCCGGATCGCCGTCGCTTTCAGAATGATAGAATGAGCAATAGCGGAAAACGGGATATGGAGAATGTCGCGAAAGCACGTCGTTGTTCCAACATACAGTATTGAATATCTGTGCCTTTGCCGACTGCTTCTGCGGATCAACCATGTCGACGGCTGCAGACGTGTTGGATGTGACGGTATTGTTTACCACCACAGCCTTGTCAGAGACACGCATGGCTCCGTTCACATTATTATATATGACGTTATTGAATATCTTTGCGGCTCCTTCCACCCACATGCCTCCTCCGGCATTGAGTGACGAACCGCGCGTTCCGCCGATATTGTCAAACAGCTCGCAGTACTTTATCTCATTGTCCGTACCTGTCTGGTCCTTGGCGTCTGCTCCGGTGACGTTGCCGTCCACGTATATGGCTCCGCCACGTTCGGCGTAGTTGTTGACAAAGAAGCAGTGCGACACCTCGAAGGCGTTGCCCGTCTTTCCGCTGTCTGTGATGTATATGCCGCCGCCGTAAGGATGACTGTCAGTCTGATTTTTTGACGTGGCATTACCGCCCGCGATGGTGAATCCGCTTATCACGGTCTTCGTGCGGTTGGTGTTGGTGGTGCCCAGATCCACATAGAGCACGCGTTCCGAATTGTCCTGTCGTGTGGGATTCTCAGGATAGATGAGCAGCGTGTTGTCTATCGTGTCGTTGGAAAGACGGTCAGCCACGAGCACCGAACGATATTCTGTGCGTGCCTGATGCTTGCCTTTATACGCGCGTGTGTCGTTGTTCTCGATGTTTATGCCAGTCTCGTCACCGCGGAATCCGCCATAGAGCTGCACGCCGGAAGGCAGTCTGTAGAAATTGGCCTTATCGGACACGTCAAGCGAATAGACAAACAGCTTGCCGTCCACTCTCGTATGCTCATATCCCTTTACGTATATCTTGTCGCCGGCTTGTGCCTGTGCGAGAGCGTCCTTCAGCCTCATCGCCTTGTCCCATGACGATCCGTCGCCACCCACGTGCTCCAGGTCAGGCACGGCCTTTACAAAGTAAGTTTTCTGTGCGAGTGATTCGGTATGTAATGCGGCGAACAACAATAAGGTCGCCGCAAAGCGTAATATCATAGTAGTATGCTTCATCTGTTTATGTATTGAATGTACGTTATCAGTTGAATGCGCTGATGGTGACTGTGCCATCCTTCTTCTTTCCGACAATGCTGACGTTTATCTTATACCATGTAGCGCGTCGGAATCCGCCTGAAAGATTGGTCAGGTCGAAGGTGTAATAGCTGATTTTGTCCTTCACGATGTCGGTGGACGTGACAAGAGTGAAGGTTATCTTCTTCGAGTTGGTGCCGTCGGGGAAGGTGTAATGATAGACGCGTCCGTTACGCCGGCTTATCTCTGAGGTGTTTATGAATTCCCTGTCTCCACCTACTGGTGTCAGTGTCTTTCCTGCCGCCTCTGCCGCCAAAGCGGGGAAGAGCCTTCCGTAGCCGCTGCCTGTGGTGGCGGCACCTCCGCGGAAGACAAACTGGTTGATTCTGACGTCCGTATATGTGACGCCTTCTGGGGAGGTGGCGGGTTCGTAGGCGCTCTGTGCGTCCCACTGGATGTCCACCTTGGTGGCAAGTCGTGTGAGCGTCATACGCCAGTATTGCTTCATCTCGTTCTCCTTGTCGAGCGAAATATGCAGAAGCCTATTGCCGTTAAGCGTGCTGGTGGGGTCGGAAGTGTCTACGTAAGTGGCGTAACCGGTGGCAACGCTGACCATCTTCGCCACCTGGTCTGTCCAGTCCTTAGCATAATCGTTGGTTATCTGCATGCCGGTGATGTCGTCGTTATGGTCATTGCCGTCCTTAGCGATGGCGTCAAGAACAGCCACGGGGTCAAAGCCGCAGCCTTCGGAATAGGTGATGCCATATACGTGGCAGTCGCCTGTGGGTAGATACATCGTGAAGTCGTGATAGCCGTCGCGGTCTGTATCGGGAGACAGTAAGGAGTTGGTGTGCTCCACGGGCGCAATGCTATCAAACTCCGTCTTCGTGAACGTATCGTAATAAACCATACGCTTCTTGTCGTCATCAGGAAAGACGGTGCCCTGCTCCTTTTTGGTATAGGCAACGATAATGAGCAGGTGGTCCCACGAGTCGTGCTCTCCGGCATCGCTTCCCGGGTCGGCAATGCGCGTGGAGGATACGGTCGGCACCGCTATGGAGAAACTCACCGGTGCTCCCTTGCGCTCCAAGGGTACGGGGTCGGTGTCGTTGCTTGCCGGGCTGCATGCCACGAGAGCAACGAGCATCATCAAAAACGCTGTTATATTCTTCATATCTTATTATAGCCAAAAGGATTATATCTCTACGTTGTGTTCGCCGGCGGGCTTCCAGTTAAGCTCCACGCTTACTCCTACGGTGTGGTCCACGGAGGTGAGCGATCCGTCTTCCTTCAGATAGAACTTGAGGATGCGGAGCTGTCCGGCTTTCAGCGGAGAGCTGACTTTGAGGACGTTCTTCGTGTATGTCTTGCCGCGACGCACCACCACCGTGTAACGCCATGTGTCGGCGGTGGAGGGGAAGCAGACTGCTGTGAGTCCTTCAAACCGCTGTGCTGCGGAACGCGATGCGCCACTCACCCTGCGGGCGCGCACCACGGTATGACGTGATGTGGTGTAGAGGCTGTCACTGACGGCGAAGCCGGTGGACATGTCCTCCACGTATCCGAAGACATCGTCAAGTGAATGGCCGCGGCGGTCGATGACGACGGCAGCGGCACAGTTTTGCATATATAGATTGACGTCGATGTCCGAGCCGAAGTCGGCTGCTTTAATGTCACGACGTGCTGAGAAGATTCCGAAGTGGTGGCTGTCTATGGTGTCGGCAGCAAGTTGTTCGAGAGCGAGGGTCTGTACGTGCTCCTTTGAGCTGACGCTGACCTGTGTCTCGTCGCCGGTATTGGCAAGAGCGAGGTGACGATAGTCCTGTCGCTGTAGGTAGATGGTGTAAGATGCTGTGCTGGCGCCCATCTTGTTCTTCACGTTATGGAAGAGCTCGGGGCCTGCATAGAAGGAGAGGTCGTTGTCGTGTGCGTAGTCTGAGAAGATGCCGCTTAGGTGCTGGCGCAGCACGTCAGCATAGGCAAGTTCTTCTGGTGTGGTGAGGGTCTGCGCTATCTCCACATTCATGTTGGTACGGAGATTCATGCGGTAGACAATCTTATAGTCGGAGCCGCACTTGCTGAGGTCCTCGTCAATGCACGATGTGGCAAGCGAGAGAAGCGAGAGAAGCATAAGGACTGTGCGGAGTCGGAATATTGATGATTTCACCATTGGGTTGTTATGTTGTGAGTGTTTTGTTACTTTAAAACGTCCCGCCCCACACCCGCGTAAGGGTGAGGGGCGAGAGCATTATATGTCTTTAGTTTGCCCATCTAAGGGCAAAAGAGTGTGCAAGATTAGATCTCAACGTTGAACTCGATACCATTCTCCCATGTGAGGTTAACGGCAAGACCTACGCTTACTGATGTAGAGCGGAGGTCAGGAATGGTGTTGTAGGCATCCCTGAGATCCTTGATGGTGAAGTTTGCAACGGTGGTGTGATCCTGTACGAAGATGTGGTCAACATTCTTTGTATTAGTAACTCCTGTTGTAGCAGCCTTGTCGAGCTTACCTACAAGATAGAACTTGCCATTCTTAGGCACCATGCCGTCCTTACCGTAGAAGTCAACGCCTGTGTTGTTCACAAACTCAAGCACTACGTAAACCACATTATTCTGCTCTGCCTCGTTGTTGTTGTCAAGTACGAGGGTGTAGTTAGGAGCAGACTGTGCAGTAGTGAGAGCAAGAACGCTTGCGTCTATCTTATTGTCATAGACAGTATAGTCGAATGAAGTAGCAGCAGGAGCCTTGAATTCCCAACCTACATACTCCGGCTGACCGCCTACGAGCACACCGGTAAGCTTCAGATTGCCATTAACAGCGATGTTCTGGTCTGCCACCTGACCACCTACAGCCTTGGCATTATCATTAAGGTTTGGATTCTTGAGCTTAACTGTGGTCTTGAGGTTAGCCACACCATACTGGATGGCCTTCTCAAGAGCGATGGTACGGGTAGAGTTAACAACCTCGTTTGTCCAACCTGTCCATGTTGCAGAACCGCCAGTCCAAGCATTACGATCAGGCCACATACCATCTGCCAAACCTGTGGCAGCCTTGTCATTAGCCTTTACAGGAGTGTTGACTGTATAATAGAGAGCTGCAGGGTAAGCAATCTTAGCATAATTGATCCTTGCTTCACCCACCATAACTTCAGGAGATACGAAGCTCCACTTGTTGTCTGTTTCGCCACAAGACACCTGAACAGCACCGTCGGGAAGGTTAAAGTCAGCAGGGAACTTATTGCCTGCAAGCATACCCTTAGCCGTAGCGATGTTCTTCTTAAGAGTCTGGAGCAAACCCTCGCCGTTAGCAGTGGTGGCTGTAGCGCCCTCAACACCTACCGACTCGTCGAGACGTGTAAGAGCCTCACTTACAGAAGCAGCAGAACCAGCTTTGAGCGTCTTGAACGCTTCCCAAAGCCTCTTTGCGTGATTGAGCTTTGCATAATCTGTAGTACCAGAAGCAGGAACTGTGACGTTGGTCCACTCAATAGCATTTTCACCTTCACCAACCTTTGTGTCGGTTACGGTCTGAAGAGCCTTGAGCACCTTGTTATAAGAAGCATTCTCGCCTGCAGCCGCAGTTGAAAGATCGATACCGCTATTAGGTGCCTCAAGCTTGAACTTCACATCGTCAAGAGCCACTGTTGAGCCATTCAAACCTTCCTCTACAAGGTTACCGTTTGTGAACTTGTCGGCCACCTCTTCCTTTGCCTTGCCATAGAACACGAAGTTCGTTGTGCCTACCGGAATCTCTACGTCACGATAGATGTAACGTCCCTGAGCTTCAGCGTCGCTCTGGAAAGCGTCGCTGTTGAAGCCAAGAGTGAGAAGGCTGGCAGATGCCTGTCCTGCAGCAGCAGCGCCCTTGAACGGCAGCAGACGCATGTTCTGGATGCCACGGAAGTTGTTTTTCTGCTGAGCAATGTCAGCGCTCTGACGTGTGCCAGTGGCAGCGTACGGGAGGTTAAGAGCAAACTGTGTCTTCACGGTACTACCGTTGAATGTCGGGTTGACCTCTGCGCTTGGCTCGTTCTCAGACGAGCAAGCAGTGAAAGCGGTCATTCCTGAGAGGGCAACTGTGCCCATCAGGAAATACTTACTAAAGTTTTTCATAATGATAATTTGTGTGTAAATTTATATGATGTTTATGTTCTTTGCCATTTATTGTCGGAGCGCCTTCTCTATGGCTTCCCATTGTCTGAGATTGTCCTGCGCCTCGCGGTTGCCGTCTTCGGCAGCCCGTCGGATGCAGCTGATGGCCTCCTCCTTGCTGCCTGTCATGTAGAGCGCCACACCGAGGGCGTTCTGCGCACGGCGGTCTGACGACACGGTGCGGAGCATCTTTAGAGCCTCAGCGTATCGCTGCTCGCCGATGAGCGCCGTGGCTTTGTTGATAACGGCAGCGGCATGGTCGGGCACGTAGTCGTAATAGATGCGCAGATAACCAGAGTTTCGCTGGTCGGCAAGCACCTTATCGCGCAGATAAGAGTAGGTCTTGCCACCGTTATGGCTCTTTATAAGGCGCTCACGAACGTTGACATCAGCCTCGGTGTCGATGATATGCAGCAGCGCATCTCGACCGTCGAACTGCGAGTCTTCTATCTGCGAGCGGAGCTCGGTCCATGCCTCACCGCCGTTGGCTACGTCGAAGAGCGAGTCAGGCACGCTCACACGCTCCTGCACGTAACGCTTCAGGGCGTCGGCACGAGCACCGGCGAGCCATTCGTTGTGCGCCACCCTACCCTCTACGGACGCCAGACCAACGATCTGAATCTTCTTTACCATTGACGTAGAGTCTGCCATTATCTGACGTGTTATGTCGACGATGCGGTCCAGAATCATAGCATTGCCGCGGAAATTGTGCTTTAAGACAGCCTTGTCGAGCTCGAAGTGTACGTAGAGCGCATCACGGTCCTTGCGCAGTATGCGGTCCTTGGTGTAAGGCTGGTATTCCGAGAAGGGATGGAGCACGGGATTGTCCTTGCGCAGTTCGCCGGCACGTCCGGCATTATCCTCCACTACAGCTAACTTCGGCACGAAGGGCGGCACGTATCTGAGGGCTGCTAACCGTAGCGGGGGCAGGCTGTCCACAGAACAACATCCGTCCTTCTCACGCTTCACGATCAGCACGGACGGCTTCTCCCACAGCCATGGACGTTCGGCACGTGTCACTGCCAAATCGTACACAACGGTGTCGCCAAGCAGACGTTCGTTGTCGGAGAGCTGGAGCGTGGAACGGGGCGAAGACGAGAGGCGGCGTGCCATGCGGTCGCTGCTCTTGCCGGAGAAATGACGCTCGCGCGAGACATACTGCATGTTGCGCTTGCCACGGAAGACGGCAGGCTTCAGGGTGAGTGTGTCGCCGTCGGCGGCTCCCAGACGAGGAAGGTTCCAGACGGCATAGCCAGAACCCATGTCCGACGGCTCCGTAACGGCAAAGCGCAGACGGAGCGTGTCGGCTGTCCACACAGCAGTCACGCTGTCAGCAGCTGAACAAGGCGACGGCAAGGATGCCGAACCACGTGACAATACGGCACAAGAAGGAAGGCTGCAGACAATGGCCGCAGCAACAAGTGGATATTTCTTAATCATACTATTTTTACTTGCTACTTAATATTGTAAACGACGGACAAGGCAGCCTTGGTGGGCATGAAGAACGTCTTCTTCTCGTCTGCCACCTTTGATCCGCACGTGGCACACTCATACTTGCCATACTTGGTGATGCCTACGCCAAAACCAATCTCAGCCTCTATGCTCCAGTGATTGCCGGGCAGCATCCACGAATGGCCATAGCCGATGCCCACCGCTCCGAGGTCGCCCTGGAAACGATAGTCCTTGAGTTCGGGAAAGATGCCGAACGGGAGGTTTATGCCGCCAGCATTGTAATGCGAATAAATGAGATGGGCTGCGAGAAAATGACCCGCATAGGGCGAGCACAGCCAGTAACGCACTTCCGGCTGTACGGCAATGTGCTTGATTTTCCGGTTGTCTGAAAAAGCAAAAGGATTCCACCCCACGGACAATTCACCCGTCCATTTGCGCGCAAGCTTTGTCTCTACAGCAAGGTTAGGCGTTGTCGTGGCCCAATAAAGAGCATTGGTCTTGACGGCTGTGTGCTGTGCCGATACGGGCAACATAAAGAAC